>Ga0209013_10000509_pt1 | contig 34899 bp, 28 predicted proteins | sample Cruoilmetagenom2_FD_187291 | JGI IMG/M metagenome (GOLD analysis project Ga0209013, IMG submission 187291) | Oil polluted marine microbial communities from Coal Oil Point, Santa Barbara, California, USA - Sample 2 (SPAdes) (version 2) | ecosystem: Environmental > Aquatic > Marine > Oil seeps ...
TACAGAATCAAAAGCTGTTGAAAGCCTGCTGGCCGGAAGTCCGTGCGAAAGGTAATGAAACCTTCTGTTGGTCCTTTCAGGCCCCCCCTCTCCTGCAAACATTCTTGTCGGATCTTCCCCCTCTCTTTTGAAGGGGAAAACACCCGCAGTAAAAGGAAATTCACCGGGAAAATTTTCCTGAAGTGACCACTTCAGGATATCACCCCACCCTCTGTATCCCGGAATACTTATCTTTGGTATTTTAAGTTTTGAAAGTGTTTCAGATTTTGTCTTCACTTCCAGCTTTTTTCCGCGAACAGTGTAAGAAAACAGGTCATTTTTATAGTTTGAAGTTTTTTCTTTCCAGTTTTTTAACAGTTTTACATTTTCTGGATTCAGCTCCTCCTCTTTTTTTTCATACAAGGACCTCAAACTTTCTGACAGACCGGTCCCCTCTCTTCCAGAGGATCCAGATTCTAAAATTGTATTTTTAATACTAAATAATTTTTCGGCAGTAATACTCTGCTCATCCACCCATTTATCATACTCCCTGATTGTTTCTGAAATTTCCGATAAATACCTGTTCCGGTTAGGGGGAATGATAAAAGACCGTTTATAATCTACTTCAACATTAAACTCAACTTTTTCCTGTTTGCTCTCCAATTTAAGACCAGTTTTACCGATTACTGCATCATATAGAATATTCATCCCTTTATCATTAAATTTGGAAGCAGTTGTTCCGTATACCGGCAAACTCTCTTCAGATCCATCCCAAAAATTATGATTCCGCCTGTACTGCTTCCTGACATCCCTTAGGGAATCAAGAGCCCCACTCTTATCAAATTTGTTGATTACCACTATATCTGCAAAATCGAGCATATCGATCTTTTCCAGCTGAGTACCGGCACCGTATTCCGGTGTCATAATATAGAGAGAGAGAGAAGCAAATTTAGTAATTTCGGAATCTGATTGCCCGATTCCTGAAGTTTCCAGAATAATAAGGTCAAACGAAGCTGTCTTCAGGGTATCAAGCCCTTCTCTTATATGATCAGAAAGAGCAACATTCGCACGCCGGGTTGCAAGAGATCTCATATAAACCCTTTCGCTGTTAATAGCATTCATTCTGATCCGGTCGCCAAGCAGTGAACCACCTGTTTTTCTTTTCGATGGGTCTACCGAAATTATTCCGATTTTTTTATCTTTGAACTCAGAAAGAAATCTGTTTACAAACTCATCTATAATTGAGGATTTTCCGGCACCACCTGTCCCCGTGATACCGATTACGGGGATATCTTTACCGGAAGCTGCCTCTCTAACCTGAGCAAGTATAGTTTCAGATTCTTCCGGAAAATTTTCTGCTGCAGAAATCATCCTTGCAATAGCCCTGTGGTCACCATTTTTTATGTCATCGATAGAAACACCGGGATTATTTCCAATAGGAAAATCACTTTTTTTTATTAAATCTTCGATCATACCGGTAAGACCGAGCTCTCTTCCGTCATCAGGGGAGTAAATTTTTTCAATTCCATACTCTTCAAGCTCTTTTATTTCCTCTGGCAGAATTACACCCCCTCCGCCGGCAAATATTTTGATATGACCAGCCTCTTTTTCATTGAGAAGGTCAAACATATATTTTAAAAACTCAATATGTCCGCCCTGGTAAGAAGTTATTGCAATTGCCTGAACATCTTCCTGAACAGCACAGGTAATGATCTCATTAACAGAACGGTTGTGTCCGAGATGTATTACTTCACATCCATAAGACTGCATAATCCTTCTCATTATATTTATGGAAGCATCATGACCGTCAAAAAGCGAAGCAGCAGTAACTATTCTTACATTATTTTTTACTTTATATGATTTTTCTTTACTCTTCATTATGTTTTAAGGTCTATTACTTGATTGAATTTTTCTACTTCAAAAGATTTCCAGAAATAACAAGCCTCATTATCTCAGAAGTCCCTTCGTAGATCTCGGTTATTTTTGCATCTCTTAAATATCTTTCAACATTAAATTCATCAGTATAGCCATATCCTCCGTGAATCTGAATTGCTTTGGCAGCACACATAGATGCAACTTCCGAGGCTTTCAGTTTTGCCATTGCCGCTTCAGTTGTGTATCTCAAACCTTTATCCTTCATTGTTGAAGCACGGAAGGTAAGCATCCATGCTGCTTCATATTCGGTAAACATATCAGCCAGCATCCACTGAATTGCCTGAAAGTTTGCGATCGGCTGATCAAATTGTTCTCTCTCTTTTGCAAATTTTACTGCATCTTCAATTGAAGCCTTAGCTATACCAAGAGCCTGAGAGGCAATACCCAGCCTCCCTCCATCAAGTGTTATAAGGGCAATTTTAAATCCTTTCCCCTCTTCACCAATAATATTTTCTCTAGGAATTGCACAATCTTCAAAGATCAGTTCCGCAGTTGACGTTGCCTTAATACCAAGTTTATGTTCTAGCTTCCCTATCTTAAATCCCGGGGTATCTTTATCCACTATGAATGCACTTATCCCTTTCGTTTTGGCAGAAGGATCGGTGGCGGCAAAAACTACAGCTACCTGTGCTTCTGCTCCATTTGTTATAAAATGTTTGGTACCGTTAAGAATCCATTTATCCCCTTCCTGTTTTGCAGTAGTTTTCCCGGCGCCCGCATCCGAACCAGCCCCCGGTTCGGTCAAAGCATGACATCCGATCCACTCCCCGGAACACATAGGCGGGAGATATTTCTTTTTCTGTTCATCAGTCCCGAAATTAAATATTGGATCAATTGAAAGAGATGAGTGAGCGGAGACAATTACTCCGGTCGAAGCACATGCTTTTGAGATCTCTTCAATTGCTATCATATAGGATACAAAATCCATCCCGGCACCGCCTAGTTCGGCCGGATAACCAACACCCATCAACCCCAGCTCACCAGCTTTTTTAATAATATCTGCCGGGAAGGTCCCGTTTTTTTCATTCTCCGATGCTTTAGGTGCAATCTCCTCCTTCGCAAATTTTGAAACCATATCTCTCATCATAATCTGTTCTTCCGTGAGTAAATATTCCATGCTAATTCTCCTTGAAAAATAAATTTAGTAATATTTTTTTGAACCAATACATAATATGTTTTATATAAACAATGAAAATAAATGTCAAACAGGCAGCAAGCCAGAGTATCTCCGATTAAGAGTAGATCAAAACTCTTTCCATATAGTTTTATTTTTCTATAAAATATGGTAAAATATAAAAAATGTAAAATAAGGACCTTTAGATAATGACTATAAAGCAGAATTATGAAAAGATTTTATCCAATGTGGAGAAAGCCTGTAATCGTGCAAAGAGGGACCCGAAACAAATTAAAGTTTTAGGCGTTTGTAAAAATCAATCTTCGGAAAAACTTATAGAAGCATATGATTGCGGACTGAGATTTTTCGGTGAGAACAAAACCCAGGAAGCTGAGGAGCACCAGGCAGAACTAGAAGATAAAGATATTAACTGGCATTTCATCGGAAAACTACAAAAAAATAAAATAAACAGAGTTTTAAAAAGTTTTGATTTCATCGAATCTGTGGACAGTGTAAAATCTCTTGAGCATATCCATAAAAGGGTTGATGAAGAGATTGAAACTTTTATTGAGATAAATATCGGTGAAGAAAAAAATAAATCTGGTTTTACTATTGACGGACTGAAAAAAGCACTTAATTATATTTCGATGCTTAACAGAGTAAAGATTGTCGGCCTAATGACTATTCCCCCTTTTGATGAAGATCCTGAAATTATGAGACCCTATTTTAGAAAAATTAAAGAACTTAAAAATGAGATAAACGGGTTCGGACTGGATAATTTTGACATAAAAGACCTTTCGATGGGAATGAGCAATGATTATGAAGTTGCTATTGAGGAAGGTGCAACCATAATTCGTATAGGAACCGCCCTTTTTGGGAGAAGGAGCATATGATCTTTGATGATCTGCTCAAATCATTCATTAATTTACTACAATTAATTATTCAAGCTTACATTATAATAATACTTGTCAGATCTGTAATTTCATGGGCCGGACAAACCCCGCAGAACAAAATAATATATTTTCTAAAAAAAATTACAGATCCGGTTTTCAGGTTTGTTCATAAATATTTTCCATTTACAATTGTCGGAAATATTGATATTTCACCAATTTTAATTATATTTTTATTATACTTTGTTAATAACTTATTATCACGATGGTTAACCTATATTGTGGTAAGAGGAGGATAGTATGATTCTTACACCTCAGGATATCCAGGGGCAGGTCTTTAATAAGAAAGTAAACGGATACGATAAGGATGAAGTTAAACAATTTCTTGTACTTGTTTCAGAATCTTTGGAAAATGAAATTATTGAAAAAGAGAAGTTCAGAAAAAAATTTGAAAAGACAAAAGAAGCTCTCCTTAAATTTGAAAAAAGAGAGGATATTTTAAGAGACACTCTTGTATCTGCACAGAGATTTTCAAAAGATATTAAACAGAATTCAGAAAGAGAAGCAGAAATGATCATCAAAGAATCAGAAATGAAAGGAGAAGAGATAGTAAACAACGCTATTATAAGAGAAAAAAGTATTAAAAGTGAGATCAAAAATTTAAAATTTAAAAGAAAAGAAATTGAAAATGATCTGATAAATATGTTAAATTCTCTTAAAGAATTGATAGAATCTTATCATATAGAAGATGAGGACTTTGAGAAAGTAGAGTATATCAGTAAATAAAAAAACACAGGGGAAATAAATGACAAATGAGGATCAAAAACAGGCAGCAATATCAAACGCATTATCTCAAATTGAAAAACAATTCGGTAAAGGCGCAATAATGAAATTGGGAAGTGATGAACGGGTAAGTGTCCCGGCAATATCTTCAGGATGCCTCTCCCTGGACATTGCTCTCGGTGTAGGGGGATTCCCGCGGGGAAGAGTTATTGAAATTTACGGTCCTGAATCTTCAGGAAAAACAACTCTTGCCCTCCAGGCTATTGCCGAAGCACAGAAAACAGGCGGCCAGGCTGCATTTATCGATGTCGAGCACGCACTCGATCCGGTATATGCAGAGAAACTAGGGGTAAATACAGATGAACTTTATATTTCTCAACCGGATTTCGGGGAACAGGCCCTCGAAATTGCTGAAATTCTTGTAAGATCGGGAGGTGTTGATATAATTGTGGTTGACAGTGTCGCAGCACTCGTACCCAAAGCAGAACTTGAAGGTGACATGGGTGACAGCCATATGGGACTGCAGGCACGGTTAATGAGTCAGGCATTAAGAAAACTTACAGCAATTATCGCCCGCTCAAGAACAACCTTCATATTCCTTAACCAATTAAGGGAAAAGATCGGAATGTTTGTGGGTAACCCCGAAACAACTACAGGCGGCAAGGCATTAAAATTTTATAGTTCAATAAGAATAGACATAAGAAAAATTCTAACCCTTAAATCCGGAAACGATATTGTCGGTGGAAGAACAAGGATAAAAATAGTAAAAAATAAAGTAGCTCCTCCATTTAAAATAACTGAAGTTGATCTTCTTTTCGGTAAGGGAATATCAAAAGAGAGTGACCTAATAGATATGGCGGTTAATCACGGTATTGTTCAGAAGACCGGGTCATGGTATTCCTTCGGTGAAGAAAAACTGGGACAGGGGAAGGAAGCTGTCAGGAAGCTGATCGAAGAAGATAAAAAGCTTTTTAAAACACTGAAGGATCAGGTCCTTGATAAATTAGGTATTAAGGAAGAGCAACCTGAAGAGAAAAAGAAGGTTGAAAAAGCTTAACTTAATTTTTATCTTTTTTATTCTTATTACTTTAAACTATACCGGAAAGCTAATAGTCGGTTTTGTTTCAGGAAGATCTCTTTACGATTTTTCAATAAATTTGATCACAGGCCTTTCTTTTTCAGTGCTTGTACTTGTACTCTTAAATATAAGATCTTCTAAAAAAAGGCAGATTATATACTCAATTCTTTTATCACAGGGAATAATTTTCTATTTTCTCTTTACTCAACCCCGCCTTTTTGACAAGATATTGTTGATCATATTCTATTTTTCAGGGATCTTTCTTATATATTCGAACGTAAATAAAAAATATATATATTTTATTTCAGCCGTTTTGTTGTTTCCGGTTGTTTTTGAACTTTCAGGATTGATCCTCTTTGACAAAAATTTTATCCTGCTTAATATATTAAGAAACTTTTTGATTATTACAGCTGGGTATATAACAGGTCTATTTATTCTAAAAAGTTAATTTGAAACTTCTTCTTTAAATACGGTTTTTCCTGCTACTATAGTTTCAATAACCCTTACATTTGAAAAAAATTCCTTTTCGGTAAAATCTTCTGAAAAAATGTTTCCGTTAAGAATAACAATATCAGCAAATTTTCCCTTTTCAATTGATCCGGTTCTCGCTTCATCAGAGACGGAATAGGACGGAGTATAAGTGTAATTGCGAATTGCATCGGCAAAGGAAAGTTTTTCTTCAATAAACCACCTGTACTCTTTGTTCCGCCTCTCCTTTATTCTCCTGAAAACAGCAAAACCGATCCCTTTTAGAGGATTGATTGATCCTCCCGGCCAGCCGGAACCAAAGGCAATTTTTATATCCATAGTATGCAGAGTTCCGGCCTTCATCACATTTCCCGCCTTTCTCGGCCCTACTAATTTTTCGATCAACGCTGCTCTGTCTATTAGCGAAGCAATTCTCATAACAGGTATTACATTCATCTTTTTTAGCCGTTTAATATCTTCATCAATTATAAAATGAAAGTTTGAAATTCTGTAGCGCTGAAAAAATTTTGAAGATCTCTTGGTCGCATCCCTGATACCATTCAATACAGAATGGACTCCCCGGTCTCCTTCTGCATTAAAATTGGCCGTGATCCCATTTTGCCTGTATAAACTTACAAGATCGCTTATATCATTTATATTTGTTGTAAGAAATCCATAGTTTCCTGTATTTTTATATTCAGAGAACATTGCAGCTGTTAAAGAATATACCCTCTTTAATATTTGACTCATCAAATAATAATATTTCAAATGTGGTGAACCGGACGAAAAACCGACCTTCGATACCAGATATCTCCCTATATTTTCTGAAGGAAGTATAATGTTAAATCTAAGATTAAGCTTTTGTTCAGACTCCAAAACCTCTAATTGTTTCACAAATTCGAGATCACCATATGTTGTTACACTTGTCAAACCGAAACGGTTGGCATATTTAATGGCTTTAATAATTTTCTCTTTATCCGGTCTTATTTTTTTTATGCTTTTGCGAAAACTGTATCCTTCTAAGATATCTATTGCTTTACCGATTAAAATTCCGCTGGGACTATTATTTTCAAATCTTACGATTCTGCCCCCTGCAACCTCGGGAGTATCCCTGTTAATGCTGAATTGTTTTAGAGTAAAAGAATTTATCCAGGCGTTATTTCCATCTGAACTGAAAACAACCACGGGAGAATCTACAGATACCTTATCTAGATCATACCTGTTCGGCCATTTTTCCGCATTTGAAAATAGATGCTCAAAATTGTATCCGTAAATTATTTTATTTTTAGTATTTTTTTTCTCATTTTTCAGCCTGTGAATAATAGACTCAAGATTAAGGCCATAAAAGTTCAGTTTATTCCCAAATAAACCCGCACCTATTAAAAAATCCAACTCTCCGTCATGAAATCCTGGAATTACCACTTTACCTTTAAGATCAGTCGTAGTGATATTTTTTCCTTTTTGATATTTTTCTCCTGCTCTGTCTGTACCAACAAACAAGATCCTTTTTCCTTCTATCACAACAGTTTCTGCTACGCCATCTCCATTGCCAACAATAATTTTACCGTTCGTGAATACCCTTCTTAAGGGTGTTGAACCTGCATCTATAAAAAGAAGCAAAAGATATATAAATATTAGAGGTACCGAAATTTTATTAATCATATACTGAAATCAGAAAGATAAGTTTCTAAAAAATTTGTATCATTTGGAACAATTTTTTTCAATCAAAATAACTGAAAAATCTACTTTGCTGCAATTACCTCTATTTCAATATCAACATCTAGTGGAAGTTTTGCAGCCTGAATAGCTGAACGTGCAGGAAATGGTTTTGAAAAATAATTAGAATATATCGAATTCACTAATGAAAAATCATCCATATTTTTTAAAAAAACCGTTACTTTGACAACATCATCCAATACTGAACCGGATTCCGATAGAACATTTTTAATATTACCGAAAATTTGCTTTGTCTGCTCGGCAACACCTCCGTCAACTAGTTTTCCATTTTCGGGATCTATCCCTATCTGCCCGGAAAGAAATATAAACCCGTTTGAAATCACTCCCTGAGAATAAGGCCCTAATGCCGCCGGAGCTTTTTTTGTATCAATTTGTTTTTTATTCATTCGTCCTCCATAATAAATTCACTATCAGATAATACTTCAATGACCGGCTTTCTTTTCTTTGCAATATAAATGAGCAATACTCCTGCAATAAATCCCCCGACATGTGCAAGCCATGCAATTCCTCCGCTTGTCGAATAAAAAAATTGAAAAATAAACCATAGGGCCAGGAAAATCCCTGCGGGTATATCAACAAATGTCACAATGATGAAAATAAAGACAAGTGTTTTGACTTTAGCTTTAGGATAGAGTATCAGGTATGCTCCCATCACTCCGGAAACGGCACCGCTTGCCCCTATCACCGGGGTTAGAGAATTTAAATTAAAAAGAATATGTAAAAATGCTGCAGCAGTACCCGAGAGCAGGTAGAAAAAAACAAAAAACACCTTTCCAAGATAATCCTCAATATTGTTACCGAAAATCCACAAAAAAAGCATATTACCGAGAAGGTGCATAATTGAACCATGCATGAACATTGAAGTAATAATACTCAATGCCGGAGACAGGCCTCTTTCCTGAAACTCCGGATTACCGAACATATCTCTGTCCACAAGAACTTTAACATTCTGCATATGTGTTATTTCATAAGGAACCATTGAATAATGATTTACATAGTAAGAAAGGCCGGGTGAAGCCAGATAACTCTGAAATATAAATATTAGAACATTCAGAACAATAAGTATAATGGTTATGTGGGGAATTGTTTTTGTAGGATTATAGTCTTTTATAGGAAAAAACATACTATTTCAGGAAATCAATGAAACTATTGATCCTTTTTAAAACACTCTCCTTTCCAAGAAATTTTACAATTTCGAATATTGAAGGGCTTACAGTTGTATTTGTAAGTGCAAACCTCAGTGGATGAATTATTCCACCGGCTTTAATGTTTCTCTTTTCAGCTATGTCTCTCAGTATAAGTTCAACATTTTCACCGTTAAAATCATCAAGCTTTTCAATTCCTTCAAAAAGTGATTTCATCAATTCACCGAGTGCAGGTTTCTCTGCATCCAGCTTTGCAAATTCCTCATCGTCATAATCAAGTTTCTCAGAAAGATAGGTTTTGAATTGAGGATAAAAATCATGAACTTTTTTCATCCTTGGTTTTACAAGAGAGATAAGTGAAGTAAGCCTTTCAGAGCCTTCACCTTTGTAAGTATCCATAAAATCTTTATCTTCGGATAAAAGTTCGAGAACCTCAACCGGGTCTTTTTCTTTTATAGCTTTAGCATTCAGAAAATTAAGTTTATCATAATCAAAGATCGGACTATTTTTTGAAATTGCTGAAAATTTAAAATCTTTTATTAACTCTTTAAGATTATATATTTTTTTATGATCATTGGGACTCCATGACAGGTGAGAAAGATATGTGACCATTGCTTCCGGCAAATATCCATTTCTTCTGAATTCGAGAATTGATGTTACTCCATGTCTTTTACTGAGCTTTTTCTTGTCAGCTCCCATAATAAGAGGTAGGTGTGAATATCTGGGAGGTTTTTTCCCCAGGGCCAGAAATACAAGTATTTGTTTGAAAGTATTTGAAATGTGATCATCACCCCTTACAACATCGGTAATGTTCATCGCAATATCATCTGATACAACTGAAAGCTGGTAGGTCGGGCTTCCGTCCGACCTTAAAATAATAAAATCATCGATCTCTTTATTATTTGTCTTTACCTCTTTGTGGATCCGGTCTTTAAATTTTGTTTCTCCCTCCGGAACTTTAAATCTTATGACATATGGCATTTTGTTTTTGATTTTGTTCTCTATCTCATCTGAAGAGAGGCCGAGGCAATGTCTGTCATACATAAAATGTTGTATTTTACCATCCCTGGTCCGTCTTGCTTCCGCCTCTTCCCGGGTACAAAAGCATTTATATGCTTTGTTCTCTTCCAATAGTTTTTCTGCAATTCCGGTATGATCTTTTATGTGATCGGACTGATACCACGGTGGGGAATCAGAAGAGAGCCCGAGCCAGTCAAGACCCTCTATGATCTCACGGGTCATTTCATCGCTTGAACGTTCCTTGTCGGTATCCTCTATTCTTAGAACAAATTTTCCACCTTCTTTCTTCACAAAAAGATAGTTGAATAATGCAGTTCTGGCACCACCAATATGAAGGTGACCTGTCGGTGAAGGGGCAAAACGGACAATTTTATTCAACTCGTTCATCTTCTACATCTCCATTCCCAGATTCATCAACTCTGACCTTCTCAAGCGAAACAAGTCTGTCGCCTTCTTTCAAGTTAACTATTTTTAATCCCTGGGTTGCTCTTCCCTGAGACCTTATCTGTGAAGTACCTATCTTATTCACCACTCCTTTCTCAGAGGATAGAATAATCTCATCAAAATCATTGAGAATTACCAACCCTATTACTTTTCCCAGTCTGTCATTTATTTTGATGTTCATAAGCCCTTTACCGCTTCGGGACTGACACCTGTATAAGTCAAGTGCTGATTTTTTACCAATACCTGATTCAGTAAGGGTAAGAATATATTTATCGCCTTCACCGATAATTCCGGCACCGACAAGAAAATCGTCTTCTGCAAGCTTCATCCCGATAACCCCTCTTGCTCCACGGCCCATCTCTCTGATCTGCTTTTCATTAAAACGGATAGATTTGCCAAGGGTTGAACCGAGAATAACATCATCGTTTCCTGATGAAATATGTGCTTCAAAAACAAGATCTCCTTCTCCCACATCAGCAGCAATAATTCCAGATACTCTCGGACGTGCGAATTTCGAAAGATTTGTTTTCTTTACATATCCTTTTCTTGAGAACATCATTACAAATTTTTCTTCGGAAAACTCTTTTACATTTATAACTGAACAGACTTTTTCTTCATCACTGATCCCTATTATCCGATTTATCGGTTTTCCCCTTCCGGTTGTATCTCCCTCGGGAAGATCATAAACCTTCTTCCAGAACATTCTCCCTTTCTCGGTAAAAACCAGAATGTATTCGTGTGCTGATGCAACAAAAACCCTTCTGACCATATCATCATCTTTTAAACCGAATCCCCTTTTCCCCATTGTTCCGCGATTTTGTATTTTGTAGGAATCGAGGAGTGTTCTTTTAATATAGCCCCCTTTTGTGAAAATAATTATATAATCTTCATCTTTGATTATATCTTCCATATTTATTTCGGTCAGCTCTGTTTCAATAATTTCGGTCCTTCTCTTGTCCTCGAATTTTGATGCAGATTCGAGAAGTTCTGCCTTTATCAATTCAAGAAGCTTATGTTCATTAGATAAGATCCCTTTGAGATATTTTATAAGTTTGACCAGTTCATTATATTCATTATCAAGTTTTTCCACCTCAAGTCCGGTAAGTTTGTAAAGCTGCATCTCAAGAATAGCGTTTGCCTGTATTTCAGATAGTTTAAACCTTGATCTTAATTGTTTCCTTGCCTCGTCACGATTTTTGGACCCTTTTATAATTTTTACAATCTCATCCAGATTTGCAAGTGCAATCTTTAATCCTTCAATGATATGAATTCTTTTTTCTGCTTTCTCAAGTTCAAATAAGGTCCTTCTTCTGACGATCTCTTTCCTGTGTCCGAGGAAATGCTTAAAATAGTTTTTTATATTGAATTGCTTGGGCTGCTGATTAACAATTGCAAGAAGGTTGAGTGAAAAAGTTGACTGAAGCTGTGTATACTTAAAAAGATTATTCAAAACAACTTCCGGAATATCATCCTTTTTAATCTCAATTACTATCCTCATCCCGTCTCTATCAGACTCATCTCTCAGATCTGAAATACCACCGATCTTTTTTGAATTAACAAGTTTTGCAATGGTTTCAAGAAGTTTGGATTTATTTGTCTGATAAGGTATTTCAGATATAATTATTTTCTGTTTCCCTCTCTCATCTTCTTCAAAGCCGGCTTTTCCTCTTACGATCACAGACCCCTTTCCTGTTTTGTATGCTTCGAGGATAGAGGCTTTTCCGAATATTGTCCCGCCTGTAGGAAAATCGGGCCCCTTAAGGATATTCATAATATCCTCAAATGAGATCTCCGGATCATCCATATATTCAACAAAAGCATCGGTCAGCTCTTTTATATTGTGAGGGGGAATCGATGTGGCCATCCCGACTGCAATACCGGAACTTCCGTTGAGAAGGAGATTGGGAAGCTGTGATGGAAAAACTTCCGGCTCCCGAAGAGATTCGTCATAATTAGGAATATAATTAACAGTATTTTTATCAAGGTCTCTTAGAAGTTCATTTGTAATGCTCTGGAGTCTTACTTCAGTGTATCTCTGTGCTGCAGGCGGATCGCCGTCTATTGACCCAAAGTTCCCCTGGCCGTCCACAAGAGGGTAACGAAGTGAAAAATCCTGAGCCATCCTTACAAGAGTATCGTAAACAGCCTGATCTCCATGCGGATGATATTTACCAATTACATCACCAACAATTCTTGCAGATTTTTTATAAGGTTTATTATAAAATGTTCCGGTCTGAGATAATGAATAAAGGGTTCTTCTGTGAACCGGTTTCAGGCCGTCCCGTATATCCGGAATTGCTCTCCCGATTATTACACTCATAGAATAATCGAGATAAGATGTCTGCATCTCGTTTTCAATTGTAACTTCTTCTATGTTTGTCAGGTTCTTTTTTTCGTCAGCCATGTTTTTTCCTTATATATCCAGGTTCTTAACATTCAGGGCGTTTTCCTCAATGAACACGCGCCTTTTAAATGCATCGCTTCCCATCAGAGTATCAAATATTGTTTCGCTTTCGAGGAAATCATTTATCTCTACTTTAAGGATAGTTCGGTTTTCCGGATTCATTGTAGTTTCCCACAATTGATCGGGATTCATTTCACCCAGACCTTTATACCTCTGAATATAAACCCCTTTCTTAACTTTCTCATATAAAACGGAAACGATATCTCTCTCATCTTCGATCACAAAATTATCCTGCCCGATACTGAATTTATACGGAGAAGAAGGGTATTCTTTTAACTTCTCATAAGCCTCATTCACTCTTGCAAAGAGAGGTCCTGTTAAATATTCCCAATTGATTGCCTTAGACATTGATACACCATTCAGCTCATAATCAAGATCTATTGTATAAGTTGAATATTCCGGATCATAGTTTACTGATGCTACCTTGCAACATTCAGTATTTTTCAGGACATCTGCTACTTCTCTTGTTTTCTTTTCATCTTTAAATGAATCTTCATTTTTAATAATCTCTATCAACTTTTTGGTTATTACCTTTGGCATACCCCTCTTCTCAATTTTATCGAGAAGTGTATTTTTCTTTGACAAAAGCTTAATAAATTTTATCAACGAATCACCCTCAAGAAAAGAATCGGGTTTTCCATTTAGTGATAACCTAACATCATTTCCAATTTTTTTCAGCAGATAATTATCGAGATCCTTCTCCTTCTTCAGATAAATACCTTTTTTCCCTGTTCTGAAAAGGTACAAAGGAGGTTGTGCAAGATAAAGATAACCCCTTTCAATAAGAGGTCTCATGTGTCTGAAAAAAAATGTCATTAATAAAGTTCTGATATGAGAACCATCAACATCTGCATCGGTCATTATTATAATTTTTTTATATCTGATCTTTTCAATATCAAAATGTTCTGCACCGATCCCAACACCAAGTGCTGCTATCATAGTTTTAATCTCTTCGTTCTCCAGCATTTTTGCGGTAGTAGATTTCTCGACATTCAAAATCTTACCCTTCAACGGAAGTATCGCCTGAAACTTTCTATCACGGCCCTGTTTCGCAGAACCACCGGCCGAGTCCCCCTCAACAATATACAATTCACTCTCTGCGGGATCTTTAGATTGACAATCCGCCAGTTTGCCCGGAAGGGATGTGCTTTCCAAAAGGCTGGTTTTCCTTATCAGGTCCTTCGCCTTTCTTGAAGCCTCTCTGGCATGGGCAGCAAGCATAACTTTGCCAATAATATTTTTTGATATCGATATATTTTCTTCGAGAAATTCACCAAGTTTCTGATTTACAAAAGATTCAACAATTCCTTTTACTTCGGAATTTCCTAATTTTGCTTTTGTCTGCCCCTCAAATTGAGGATCTTTTATTCGGATTGAAATAACAGCAACTATACCCTCCCTAACATCTTCACCAGAAAAACTTCCCTTAAAATCCTTCTTCACGTTGTTTGACTGGGCATAGTGATTGATCGTTCTTGTCAATGCACCTTTAAATCCTGTCAGGTGGGTACCACCTTCAACCGTGTTGATGTTGTTAACGAAAGATAACACAATTTCCGAATATGAGTTGACATACTGAAAGGCAATCTCAATTTCCACATCATCACTTTCATCCGCTAAAAGGATCGGATCTTCATGAACCTTTTCCTTAACACCCGTCAGGTATTCAACATATTCAACAATTCCACCCTCATAGTAAAAAGTTTCACTTTTGTCCGTCCTGTCATCCCTGATGCTTATTGAGAGTCCTTTGTTAAGGAAAGCAAGCTCCTTTAATCTTTTTGAAAGTATATTGTAATCAAATTCGGTAGTCTCAAAAATATCCTCATCAGGCCAGAATGTAATTTTTGTACCTCTTTTTTCTGTTTTCCCTAGTTTTTGAAATTTTGTTTCAGGAGTACCAGCCTGGTATTTCTGAAAATAGATATGTCCATCCCTTTTTACTTCAAGTTCGAGTTTTGAGGAGAGAGCATTTACAACCGAAACTCCCACACCATGAAGTCCGCCCGAAACTTTGTATGTATCATTATCAAACTTTCCCCCTGCATGAAGTATTGTCATTACGATCTCTGCAGCAGACTTATTCTCATCTTTGTGAATATCAACAGGAATTCCTCTTCCATTGTCAGTAACCGATATGGAGTTATCAAAATGAATTAACACCTCAATTGAATCGCAATATCCTCCCATTGCTTCATCAACTGAATTATCAACTACCTCATATACCAAATGGTGAAGCCCGGGAGATCCGGTGCTTCCGATATACATGGCAGGACGCATTCTTACTGCATCAAGACCTTCCAGAATTTTTATGTTTTCAGCTGTATAATTATTGCCGCTTTCCTTTGTTGATCCAACCGTCAATTTACTCTCCTATGAAAGGTTTTGATTCTGAAGAAAAGACCGAATCATGCACCGTTTCAATTATTATGATTATAACTTAAATCCTTTCTTCTGTAAAGGTAAAGATGGTATCACAAGTCTGTTGAAAATATGTGATAAAATTAAATATTTAACTTTAAAATTGTTTCGAAATTTTTATTGTTTCGAACTGAAGTTGCAATTATCTGCATCTCAGGATAATTTGATATAAGCAACTCGGTATTTTTTTCATCCATTGCAATATCATAATCATCAACAAGAAACACAGGGTACTCTCCTCTGGAGGATAAAAACATATCAATATATGCAAGATATATAAAAAGAAGATTTATTTTTTTCTCTCCTGATGAGAAAAGTTTAAGCTGCCTGTTGTTGAGCAATATCTCATATCTATCAAGATGAGTACCAACAAGCGGGGTTTTGTAAATAAGTTCTTTTTCCAGAATATTATCAAGAACTGACATTATCAGTTCCAGGCTGAAATTATTTCTATTTTCAAATTCCGCAGAAGATTTACTATATTTTATTTCCAGATCAAGGGACTGATCTTTTTTTAGTCTATTGTTAATTTCCCGGACAAAAGCATCTCTTTTTTTTGTTATGCCAAGTATCCGCTCCCCCAATAATTTATTCCAACCTTTCAGATGGGAAATTGATGGATTCTGTTTAAGTAAAGAGGACTTGTTTCTTATAATCTTTTTGTATTCAATTAGTTCATTTGAATACAAAACCTCTATCCCGAAAATAAATTTATCAAACAATTTTCTGAGGCCGGATCTACTTGAAAGTAATGATACATAATCACTTGAAGAGAAAAACAGTGGAAATAAGTTTTTTCCGATCTCTGAAATACCAGTCTTTTCTCCATCAAGGAACAGAGAAAACATTTTGTTAAACCTGGCACTTATATTGAATTCGAATTCTGATCTGACAACAGATGTACTAACAGAAAACTCTTTCGATCCATTATTAAGCATGTCACTCTTTCTGACATTCAAAAATGAGCGGCCGAATCCCAGGAGATATATTGCTTCCAGAACTGATGTTTTACCTGACCCATTAGGTCCGAAGATAATATTCTTATTGTTTTCAAATGTGAATACTTTTTTGCTTTTCAGATTTCGAAAACCGGAGATCTCGATGTTTTCAATATACAAGTTTAAATATTAAGGGGCATTACGACATAAATGAACTTTCCTTCCTTCGAAGGCGTGGATGGTTCAAAAACAAATGAACTTTCAGTATCATTCATCCTTATTTTAATATTGTCAGAATTTACATGTGCCAGGAAATCTAAAATAAAATTTCCATTAAAAGCAACACTTATGGGATTTCCATCATATTGAATATCGATCTCATCATGTGCTTCCCCTTTTTCAGGTGTTGTCCTTTCGAGAACCAGCTTCCCTTTCTCGAATTTAAAAATCACACCATTGTTTCTGCTCTTGAATATCAATATTCTTTTTAGTGTTGTACTAAGCTCACTGCTCTCTATTACTGCTTCATTTTCAGTGCTTTCTGGTATAACGGTTTTATAATTAGGGAACTTCTGATCTATTATTCTAGATGACAACACCCTGTTTCCATAACGGAAAAACAAATTATTCTTATCATATGAAAAATCTATACTTCCACTATCTCCGATTTTTAATAGTTCAAGTAATGATTTTCTTGAAATAATAAAATTTACATTCTCACTACCCTCAGCTTTAAACTCAAAATGTGAGTAAGATAAACGGTGGCCGTCAGTAGATGCCATCTCTATCATTTCATCTGATATGGTTATTAGAGCCCCACCCAGATTAAATTTCATTTCGGGAGAAATTATAAAATAACTTTTATTTATAAGGAATCCAAGTTGTTTTATATCAAGGCTTATAGGATCAGAAAAATCTGCTTCCGGCAATTGTGGATAATCGGCAGACTGAAGACCCATTAATTTGTATTTACTGGTTTTTCTCTCATTCGAAATACTGATATTGAGATCGTTGTTTTCAGATATCTCAATAATTCCTTCAGGCATCTTTGAAATGAGGTCATAGAAGTCTTTACCATTAACGGTAAAAGTTCCCGGTTCTTCAACTTTAACCTGAATTTTTGAAGACAATCCTATTTCAAGATCAGTTGCAACCAGTTCAATATCACCATTTTCAAATGCAGTTATTTTAATATTCTGCAAAATATCAATAAGGGTCTTTTTTTCAAAAACTCCCTGAAAAAGTTTTAACTCATTGGAGAAAAAATTTTTTTCCACAAAAATTCTCATATTTACCTGCCTTTATATATTTATTACATATAATAACATAATGATATTATAAAAATAAATAAGGCTGTTGAAAAGTTTAAAAGCCAAAAAAAATAATAATATTGATATTAAAGGGTGTTTAAAAATTTGTGGAAAAATTTTAGAGAATGTTAATTAATTTAATCTTTGAAAAATTCTATGTAAGAATTGATCTTTTTCAACAATTCAGGATCTTTTGCTAACATGCTTTTCACTTTTCTAATTGAGTATATTACAGTTGAATGGTCTTTACCGCCGAACCTGGATCCTATCTCCACATAAGAACTATTTGTTATAGTTTTACAAAGATACATTGCTACCTGACGTGGAAGTACAACTTTTCTTGAATTGTTCCTTGAAATTATATCTGAAGTTTTTATATCAAATTTTTTGGCAATAAATTCCTGAATATTTTTTATTGTAGTTTTTTTTTGCCTTGGAGAAATATAAGGCTTCAGTGCATCCTTTGCAAAATCCAGTGAAAGTACAACACCGCTCTTATTTGAAAAAGTAAGGTCAGCCACTCCGATCAGCCTGTTAAGAGCACCTTCAAGTTTTCGGATATTATCTTTTATTGAGGAGGCAAGAAAAAACTGAACATCTTCAGAGATCTCAAAATTATTTCCCTTTGCTATCTTTTTTTCAGATATCTTGTTTTTAAGGATTGCCATTCTGTCCTCCAGGCTATATGGGAGAATATCTACAATGCTTCCCATTTCAAACCTGGACTTTATTCTGCTTTCAAGATTCGGAATGTTGTCCGGGTGTGTATCAGAGCAGATAACGATCTGTTTCTCCAGTTGTATCAATTTATTGAATATATTATAAAATTGTTCTCTTGTGCCTCCCCACTTTGTAATAAATTGAATATCATCAATAAGAAGAACATCTATTGAAGTATACTTTTTTATAATCTGAGTTCCCTGTTTCTGTCTGGTATATTCAACATATTCGTTCATAAAATCGCTTGAAGTAGTATAAACAATACTGATATTTTTATAGGTATTTTTTATTCTATTCCCGATTGCCTGCATTAAGTGTGTTTTACCCAAACCTACATCACTGTAAATGTAGAGAGGATTATAAGATTTACCGGGATACTCAGATACATTATAGGCAAACGAATGGGCCATCCTGTTGGAATTTGTCAGTGTAAAAGTATCGAAAGTAAATTTATTTTGTAAATTTGAGTTGAATGTTTTTTTAACAGCGAAAGATAGATGTTCGGTTTTTTCTTCCAGCTCTTCAAAAAGGGGTACAATTTTTATTTTTATACCAAGGGTCTTTTTTAGTTTTGTATTTATTTTTTCAAGGATGTTGTTTTTTATCCAAGTCATTTTGTTTTTTTCAGGAGAACCGAGAAAAACAATACCTTTATTTTCTCCAATATATTCAAGTGGATTTATATATTTTTCATATGTAGGGATATCGAGAATTTCCCTGATCTGGTTTTTTAAGGTATCAAAGTCGTTCATTTTCCACATCATTTTTCACATTTGTGGAAAAAACCACAAGTTTTGGTAGCATCATTTTTCAATATTAATTAAATTGATTTCCGGTGTCAACACAAAAAATACTTTTTTTTTCAATATTAATGATATAATTTTGTCAGGATTTTCTATATGAAAAAGATATTTTTAAAAATTATTGTCGCAGCAGTTTCAATAATATTAATTTTTTCTCCCTTTTTGTTGCTGATAGATTTAAACAGATTCCTGCCGATAGTGGTGTTTATCTGGATGTTGTCTGTATCATATTTTCTATTTATCAAACAAAAGAGGTAATAGGTTTAAAATAAAAGAGAGAGATTTTTTGAAATTACCGGAACTAACAGAAAAAAAAATAAATGAATATATTGCAGTATTGAAGCAATACAGCAAAAAGATAAATATAATTTCTAAAGTTATAACTGATGAGCAGATTAAAGAACTAGTAAACGAATCTCTTCTGGTTGACAAATACTCAAGAGGTTTAAACATTGTTGACGCAGGAAGCGGAAATGGCATTCTCGGGATACCTTTAGCAATATTGCACCCGGAAAAAAAAATATTTCTTGTTGAGCCGAGAAAAAAGAAATCAGAATTTCTCAGCTATGCTGTTGATAAACTGATCCTTGGTAATGTTAAAGTGCTTAGATCGGGGATCGAAGAATTTGTTAAAGTAAATAATACAATGAAGTTTTCAATAATTGCCAGGGGATTTCCTGATAACGGCAAGCTTATATCATATGTAAAAAAGAGGGTTGCTGAAGAAGTTATATTGATCACTTCTCTTTCTAAAATAAAAAAAGTAGAAAAAGGGATAGAAAAATGTGAGCAAAGAATTTATAATGTACCCTTTCGGGACAACCTGAAGATATTATATACGGCAAATGTTTCACGTGAAACATAGGGGGAAAATGGGAAAAATTATTACTATTGCTAATCAGAAAGGCGGGGTTGGAAAAACAACTACCGCAATTAACCTCGGTGCCTCTCTTGCGATTGCAGAAAAAAAGATTCTTTTGCTTGATCTTGATCCGCAGGCAAACTCTACTACCGGAATGGGGATAGACAGAACTATTGTTGAAAAAGATATTTACAGTGTTCTCTCAAACAAAAGCTTTATAAATGATGCTGTTGTTGATACAGAACTTCCCTTTTTTAAGATGATTCCTTCTTCAAGAAACCTTGCGAGGTTTGAAATGGAGGTTTCCGAGCTTGAAGGCAATCATCTGTATTTAAAAAATGCTCTTGGCCATATAAAAAAAGAGTTTGATTTTATTATTATTGATTCACCCCCATCTCTCGGGCTTTTGACTATAAATTCTTTGACTGCAAGCGATTCGGTTCTTATCCCTATCCAATCTGAATATTACGCTCTGGAAGGGTTGTCGGATCTTAATGATACAATAGCAAGGATCAAAGATGATTTTAATAAAGAGCTTCAGATCGAGGGGATACTGATCACAATGTTTGATGAAAGGACAAATTTATCAAGGCAGGTCGAAGAAGAGATAAGAAGTTTTTTTAAGACTAAAGTTTACAGGTCTGTTATTCCAAGAAATGTAAGATTATCTGAAGCCCCGAGTTTCGGGAAACCGATACAATTATATGAAATTAAGTCAGCCGGTTCGAAAGCATATATGGCGCTGGCTAAGGAGATGTTGAGTCAATGAAAAGGCGTGTTCTTGGAAAAGGGATCGAGGCAATTATTGCCAACAAGCCAAATCTTCATGAAAATGGAGATTTTATAGAAGTGGATATAGAAAAAATCTATCCCAATCCTTATCAGCCTAGAAAAAAATTCAAGAAAGAAAAAATTGTTGAGTTGGCAGAATCTATTAAAGAGAGTGGAATGATTCAGCCCGTGGTTCTTTATAGAGACAACAATAAATACTTTCTTCTTGTGGGAGAAAGAAGGTGGAGATCTGCTCAACATCTTAATTGGGAAAAAATACCTGCAATAATAAAGGATATATCACCCGATGAAGTTATGGTAGCTGCTCTTGTGGAAAATGTTCAGAGAGAGGATCTGAATGCAATTGAGATAGCAGAAGGGATTAACCTGATAATTGAAAAAAATTGTATCAGTCAGGAAGAGGCTGCAGGAAAGGTTGGGATGAACAGGACAACAGTAACAAATTACCTCAGGTTGCTGAAACTTCCGGAGGCAGTAAAGCAGAATATCATTTCGGGTGACTTAACGCCTGGTCATGCCAGGGCGATGCTGAGTCTGGAAAAAGTCGAATCTATGATGGAGGTTTTATCAATAATATTGAATAAATCACTTTCTGTAAGGGAAACCGAGAAGCTCGTGAAAATATTCAATAAAAAGCCGGTTGAAATTTCAAACGATCTGTCGGAGAATTTAAAGGATCCTGATCTTAGAAAAGCCGAAGAGAGTCTTGCTAAAATATTCTCTTCTAAAGTAAATCTGGTTTATAAAAAGGATGGAAGTGGAAAAGTTACTGTCTTTTTTAACAACCTTGATGAGTATGAAAGAATTTTTAATATAATTACCAAGGAGTAGATATGAATAAAACTGAGAATATAGGAAAGGTTAACGGTTTTATAGATCGTGATACAGAAATAAGTGGTGACATCAAATTCAATGATTCATTTAGAATTGACGGCACCTTTAAGGGAAAGATCGTTTCGGGAAACACATTGATTATTGGAGAGGGGGGAAATGTTGAAGCTGATATTGATGTCGCAAACATTTCTGTTAATGGAGTTGTGAAGGGGACTCTGAAAGCAAGTGAGAGTATCCAGATCTATTCTCTCGGAAGGGTAACCGGAGAGATTATGACTCCGAAACTAATTGTAGAAGATGGAGCTTTTTTCCAGGGATCATGCCAGATGGAACTTAAAGTTCTCGATACCAAATCAAAAGTTCAGGAAGAAAAAACGGAAAAATTTCAGAAAACCTGATGAATATCGGGGCAATAATTCCGGCCAGATACAATTCGACCAGGTTTCCCGGCAAACCACTTGCAAAAATTGCAGGTATATCAATGATAGAGAGGGTATACAGACATGTCAGTAATTGCGATAAATTTAAAAAGGTAATTATTGCAACAGATAGTAAAAAAATTGCTGAAGAGGTAGATAGATTCGGCGGACAAGTCAAGATGACCTCTGAAGGATGTTCTTCGGGGACAGAAAGGGTTTGGGAAGTTCTGAAAGAAAGTGATCTTGATGCTGCAATAAATGTCCAGGGAGATGAACCTCTTATCTCTGAAAATCTTATATCTGAAATCTATTTAAAGCTTAAGGAAGGTGGAAATCCTGTTGTGACAGCAGTTTGTTTTAATAAATCAGAGGAAGAGTTCAATTCAGTAAATGTGGTGAAGAGTGTTTTTGATAAAAACGGATCTGCACTATATTTTTCCAGATCTCCCATACCGGGACAACAGCTTACTGAATTCTCGGGATTTTATCATCATATTGGGATATACGGGTATACGAGAAGTGCGCTCTCATCGTTTATTAACCTGTCTCCGTCTGACAATGAGATCAGAGAGAAGTTGGAACAATTAAGGTTTCTTGATAATGGTATTAAAATTAGAGTATTAAAGACCGACTATAGATCGTTCGGGGTTGATGTCCCCGGAGATATAGAGAAGATAGAAAAACTATTAAAGGAATGAAAATTGAAAACTAAGTATATTTTTGTAACAGGTGGAGTTTTGTCATCATTAGGAAAAGGAGTTGCAGCTGCATCAATAGGAAATATTCTTGAATCTTATGGATACACTATTACTATTGTAAAACTGGATCCATATTTGAATGTTGATCCCGGCACAATGAGCCCTCTTCAGCATGGAGAGGTTTTTGTAACAGATGACGGGGCGGAAACAGATCTTGACCTCGGGCACTATGAGAGATTCACAAAAACAATTACTTCACAGAAAAATAATTGGACAGCGGGAAAGATCTATTTTAATGTGATCGAAAAGGAGAGGCGTGGAGACTACCTTGGAAAAACAGTTCAGGTTATTCCTCATGTTACGGATGAAATAAAACAATCTGTTACATCTCTGGACGGACAATACGACATCATTATTGTTGAAATCGGTGGGACAGTAGGAGATATCGAGAGCCTTCCATTCCTTGAGGCTATAAGACAGATTGGACTTGAATCTGAAGATTCAGATACACTGTTTATTCATTTGACTCTTGTCCCGTTTATGAAAGCAGCCGGGGAGCTTAAAACCAAACCGACTCAGCATAGCGTTAAAGCAATGAGGGAAATTGGTATTCAGCCTGATATATTGTTGTGCAGAGCAGAAATTCCTATACCTGATGATATCAAAAAGAAAATAGCTCTATTCACTAATGTAAAGTATGAAGATGTGGTTAGTGCTAATGATGTTGACACAATTTATAAAATCCCCCTTGTTTTCAAAGAAGAGGGTATGGGGGATCTTCTTTTGAACAAACTCAAGCTTAAAATGAAAAAGGATGATTCTTCTTCATGGAAAGAGTGGGTAGATAAGATCTATAACCTTAAAAAGGAAGTAACGATTAGTATAGTCGGGAAATATGTGAGTCTCACTGATTCATACAAAAGCCTGTTCGAAGCTCTCTTTCACGGCGGTGTTGAGAATAATGTCAAAGTTAATCTGGATATAATTGAATCTGATACTTTGCTTGACGATGATCTTGAAAAAAGGTTTCAAAATTCTGATGGGATCCTTGTTCCCGGAGGATTTGGTATAAGAGGTATTGAAGGAATGATAAAAGCAATTCAATATGCAAGAGAGAAAAAAATTCCTTACTTTGGTATTTGTCTGGGAATGCAGACCGCGTCTATTGAATTTGTGAGAAATGTAGCTGGAATTAAAAATGCTCACTCAACTGAATTTGATGAATCAACAGATAAAAAAGTATTTCTTAAACTTAAAGAGCTGATTGGGATTGAAGAGATGGGCCACAATATGAGACTTGGTCAATTCTCCTGCACTCTTAAAGAAGGTACCCTTTGCAGAGAAATTTATAAGAATGAAGAGATAATGGAGCGTCACAGACATAGATATGAATTTAACCCTGAGTTTGAAGAGGTTCTTGAATCAAATGGAATGGTAATATCAGGGAAGAACGTAGAGAGAAACCTTGTTGAAATGATAGAGCTGTCAGGACATCCCTGGTTCGTTGGATGTCAGTTTCATCCGGAACTTAAATCAAGGCCGATGGATCCACATCCGCTGTTCGGCTCTTTTATTGGAGCGGCAAAAAAATATATGGAAAAACGCAGCTAATATTTTTTACATATTTCATATGTTTGTTGCTGTAAACTCCCACTCCTCCTCATCTTCATTTTCGTTTAGGCTGTAACAGGTTCTGTTTTCGATAAAGTATGGATAGTCTTCAAGCAAATTTTTGGCTGTTACCGGAATAAACATTTTTTTAAGTAATTTTCCCTTAAGGTCAAGTATATATAATTCGTCTCCCGAGTCTGTTCTTTTGTAAGTTTGGGCGTAGATCCTGTTCCCGGTAATAAAGAGCTTTTTTATTGCAGGGTAGTGATCAGATACTTCAAACATATCTTTTATCCTTTCCCAGAAACCACTGAATCTTGAATCAGTTTTAAAATAATTTTTGATCTCATCTTTTTTTGAACGGGAAACACTTATAAGCTTATAATCAAGCTTGATTGGACTCATTTTTTTCCCAGTGGCCGAATATCTCTCAATGATAAAATCTCTTGAGCTGTTCAGGTATATGATACCATTGTGTGCACCTATATTAAAAATATTCGCATCAGAATATATTTTTACAAAACTTCCTCTGGTAAATTCGATATCTGACCGTCCGGAAACCTCAGTGACCTTCTTGAAGTTCTTGTCAAATATTGTAAGAGATTGGGTCCTGGATCTGTTTTCCCCGATTTTAAAGCTTCTTGCAACAAAGTTATCACCTACCGGAATCAATCCTCTTATGAATCCTGCCGCCAGTTTTTTTTCACTTAGGAATTTGCCCTCTTTATCAAAAAACATTACTTTCGAACGGTTATGAATAAAAAGATTGCTATTAACAATATTCAGATTATAGGAGAGTCCTCCCCTTCTCGAGGAATTTATCTCTCCAGGGCCCTCCCCCTTTTTTCCGAATTTTCCTAAATACTTTTTATCGCTCTTTGAATACATGTGAATTGTCGCTCCTTCGGTTATATAGATCCGGTCACTGCTTACGAAAATTGAATCCGGGCTCAATATTTCTTCGAGAGTGATAGTTTCTGAGCTTAATGAAGCAACCATCAAAATTGAGACTATTATTGTTAATAGTGATTTTTTCATGCAAATCTCCTTAACTTATCTGTACTGCTTAAGTGTTTATCTATTATAACAGAGAAAACTGGAAAATCTTTCATTCAAGTGTTGATTTCGCCCTTGTAACAATTTATAATTCTGACCTGTTTTTGAGAGGTGTGGAGTGGGCGAAAATTTTTTACAACTGAAACATATTTGGTGGCCATGGATTCTTATTACTGCTGGTTCTGTGATTTCTGCGGCAGGGTATGTGATTTTTATCCTTCCCATGGATATGGTTGAAGGCGGGGTTACAGGAATTGGTATAATTGTTAAACATCTTACCGGTTTACCTATTGTTGGAATATCCTCACTTGCAATAACAGCAATAGTATTTGCTTTTGCTATCAAAATATTAGGGAAAGGATTCGGGGCAAAATCGATTTATGCAACCATCCTGATGAATGTTCTAATCGATTTTTTCTCAATCATGAAAATAAGTTTAAATTTGGGAGAGTCAGATATACTATTGGCTGCTTTCTATGGAGGAGCTTCTGTCGGCTTTGGATTGGGTATAATATATTTTGCAGGTGCATCTACAGGCGGAGCAGACGGAGTTGCTCAGATTTTATGGAAACTTAAAAGAATTCCCATAGGAAGAACTTTGATCACTATAGATGTGTTTGTGTTGGCAGCTGCTGCGATAATCTTTATACCGATAAAAAATATCATGTATTCAATGATTTTCATTTATATTGAGATCAAGGTTATTGATATGGTTCTGAACGGTCTGAGGGCAAATCAGAGGATAATGATAGTTACAGATTTTCCCGATAAGATGAAAAAGGCCCTATTCACAAAGCTGAACCGCGGGCTTACAATATTTAAAGGGGTCGGGGGTTATACTGAACATGAGAGGTATATGCTTACTTCTGTGCTGCCAAAAAAAAACATACCCGAAATAAGGAGACTTATTGCAGGTGTTGATGAGAAATCGTTTGTGATCATCCAGGACATCCATCAGGTGTATGGTGAGGGATTTGAAAAATTGCCAAAAAAAATGAAAATCACCAGAAAGATCGCAAAAAAGAAGTAATATTAGGCATGTTTGACAAGGAATGGGAATTATTATATACTCAAATAGTATCGCGGGGTGGAGCAGTCTGGTAGCTCGTTGGGCTCATAACCCAAAGGTCGTAGGTTCAAATCCTACCCCCGCTACCAATTTCCAACCCAAAACCCGATCATTTAGAGGATTTCCAATTTCATCAATATTTTATCTAATTATATTGATTTTCGATAACAATTATGAAAGCCGGGAAGATAAACATAGTTGTTTCTTTTATAAATTCTCTGAATATTGAGATATTTTTCTAAAAATTGTATTTATTTATTAAACAGGCTATTTGAGAATAGTTTGTTACTAAAGGAGATAAAATGAAATTCAGATCATTAGTATTAATTAATATTATTGGAATGTTGTTGTTTGTAGCAGTTTCTCTTAATGGTGTGGAAAACAATGTAATACAAAAAACAGATAAGTTAAAATTGCATAAAATACCTTTGAATATTTCATTACTTGACCTTACTGTTCACATTAACAGGTCTCCAAAAACTGTAGTTGCAGGCACGGACCTTAAATATATCTATGTAACAGTGAAAAATGTTGGACAAGCGACAAAAATAGCGGGTAAATGTTATACAACATTTCTGATCCTATCAACCGACACAAATATTCCGGTTGCCAGACCTCTTTTTAATAAACCTTTCGGGGAAGACATAGCAATAGGAGCAGGAATAGGAATTTGTCCCAAATTAGGCCCCGGCGAATCAGAACATATTGATAATTTCGGTTCAGCTCAACAGAATATCTCTATGAGAATTCCCAAAGATACGCCTCCCGGAGATTATTATCTCGGAGTTGTGGTTGATGGCGACAAAGTCTTTGCAGAAAGCAATGAAAACAATAATACCCACTATGTTCCGATAGAGGTTTTATCCACTTTAAATCAAATCTCTGAAGTTATTGCACAAAAAAAGCCGGATTTGAGAAGTCCGGCTCCTTTATACTTACCGGATATTAAACCGATAAGTCTCTATTTTGACAAGTTTTGTAACTTAAAGGCTGAGATCAAAAACACAGGAAAGGGAAAAATAAATACAAATGTTCAGTATAAACTTTTTATGAACGGGAAGCAGATCTATTCAGGAGGCTCAAATCTGAATCTGAGTCCGGGAGAAACAACTAAAATTGAGGTTTGTTCCAAAGCGATTCTCGGCACCTGGGTATCAGAAAAAAATAACTGGAAACTGATTGTGAATTCAGATAATGAAATTATCGAAGAAAAAAATGGTAACAATGAAATTATAATGAATTTAATATGCTTGCAAAGATATCTGAAGAAACCTGTTTTAAAACGGTAAATAACTTTACTCTCTCCTATCACAACTTCTTTTTGATGCAAAACAAGTCTGTATCTATTGAAATTTGAAAGAAATAAATAAAAAGATTGATCATATATTAACTAAAATCTCCAGATATATTTTTTAATGATAAAAATCTGTTCCCGCTACCAATTTTACCAAAAAATTCAATCTTAAACTGATTTCATACAATCGGTTTGAACTTATATTTTGATAAAGAACTATTGAATTAATTTGGGTTTTCCTATATATATTCCTGGGGGTTGTTGATTTTCTAAATAGCAATAAAAACAAATGGCGAAGGAAAAATCCGGCTTTTCGTTAAAAGTATTAATAGCAAATTCACATACTTCACTCAATTCAGGTGATGCTGGAATTTTAATTGGACATGTTATTTTTTTAAGAAAAAAATTTGAATGTAAAAATATTACTGTTATTACCCGAACTCCTATTCAAGATCGAGAAATTTATAAAGATTATAATCTGACTTTCTTACCTCCGATAATTCCGACACCACTGATATTTAAATCAGGAACACAAAGAATTAAAGAGAATCTTACAAATTTGTTTTCAATTTGGTCAAGGTTCCGATTGATATCCGAAATAAGAAAAAGTGACTTTGTCGTTGTCTGCGGTGGTGCAAATTTTTTCTCAAACTGGAAATTTTTTCCCGGCCCTATGTTTTTTCAGCACTACCTGCATATATTAATATCAATTTTGTTTAAGAAACCAATTTTTTTCTTTCCCCAATCATTTGGGCCTTTTAAAAACAAGGCCTCGGTATTTTTAACGAAAGTTTTATTTGCTTCGAAATATATTAAAAAAATATGGGCAAGAGAAGAATTTTCCTACAGAATTCTACTAAATTTAGTGAAAAGAAAATCTCTTGCAGGTGTTTGTCCTGACATGGCATTTTTAATAGATTTGAGAACAAAAGAGCTTCCGGTGGCCCAATATTCTAATCTTTCCCGGCCTGCTGTTGTTTTGACTCTTAGAAACTGGAGTTTTCCTAATATAAAAAACAGAAAATTCAAACTTGAGAAAAAAGAATTGTATTTAAATGCAGTTGTTAACACATGCAGATATATTACAGAAAGTCTTAACGGTTCAATAATATTTTTACCCAGTTCAAAAGGAATAAAAGAATTAGAAGATGATCGAATTATAATAAAGGAAGTGTTGGATATAATTGGAAAATCCATTCCTAAGGATAAAATTTATTGTCCTGTGTTGAAAGAAAATGAATCAATATTCCATATTGCATCTTTAATATCATCTGCGGATCTCGTTTTGGCAACAAGGTTTCACCCCTCAATATTTGCTTCAATTCTGGGTATACCAACTCTGTCGATGGCTTATCATCACAAATGCAGTGGAATTATGAAAATGATGAATCTGGATCGGTATTGTATTCATATCTCAAAGATCAATAGCAGGGAACTTATTCAAGGGGTAGATGAAATTCTAAAAAACAGAGATTCTATTAGGAGAGATTTGAGTGAAGCTGTGAGTAAAATAAGGAATGAAATTGAAAAAAATCTCTATGAAGAACTATATCCTTTTATATTTCAGGTTAAAAAAAACAAATAAATTCAAAATCCATCATTTATTTCGCTATTCGTATTCATTAGTGTGAAATAGTTTTGTTTTTCTTAATCATTGTTGAAAAAAAAATTTGTTTTATTTATGGTTACCGAGGAGGATTTAAAGATTATTATTATATCAAGCAGAAAACTGCAAATTTTTTGCGTGTTTATGATTTTTTTCCTGACCACAATTAATCTCTATATATTTTCTGACAAATCTCTGCCGGGAGAACTGAATATAGCTCATGGCCATTTACAGGATCAGGACAAGTGTTTCTCTTGTCATAATCCGGAATACAAGATAGATTTCCGAAAATGCCTGGTCTGTCATAAGGGAATTCAAAAAAGAATAAAATCATCTCGTGGTTATCATCGGGATAAATATGAAGACTGCAGTGATTGTCACCAGGAACATAGAGGGAAAAATTCAAAACTGGTAGATTTTGAAACAAGGGAATTCGATCATAAAGAAACAGGTTATATCCTGAAAGGAGCACACCGTAGAGTTGGTAACTGCCCGGTTTGCCATTCCGGTTCCAACTCAATTAAGAAAAAATTTACTTTTTCATATTTTTTACGCAGCAGCAAATGTTCCGCTTGCCATAAGGATGTACACAATAACATGTATCCAGATTGTGAAGAGTGTCATAAAACAGATGACTGGAGTGTTGATATATGGATCCCATGAATTCCCGATTATTAAAAATAGTACTCATTTTAGTTTTTTTTATTATATTATCGGGAAACTTGCTGCTTCCTGATACAAATGATTCTTTTTATATAAAGGGAAGATTCTATCAGGACTGGATGGGTCTGAAGGGTGATGAAATAAATATGTATAACCGCATCAGCAGCAGATTAAAACTGACATTTTGGAATAAACCCGGTGATGGGTGGACAGCGGATATTGATGTTAGAAATCGTTATACATTTGGCGACAAAGGGGACAACCAACTCATTATATATGATGCAAAAATTTCTTTTGAAAGCCTGAAGAGCAAGTTCTTTCTTTCGGTCGGGCAAATGAATTTATATGATATTTCAGGAATTGGAGAGCTAATGGGAGTGCTGGGAGGATTTAAGCCTCTGAGAAATGTGTCTATAGGCGGATATTACGGAATTGAGCCCGATATATATAATTCAAAACTTGACCCTGCATATAAAAAATATGGTGGATTTGTAAAATATCTTGGTCCGGGAGCAAAAAGAGTATCGATCAGTTTTAACAACCTCTCTTTTGATGGAATGATTGAGAGGCAGTATTTGAGTTCCACTATACTTTTTCCTTTCAAGAGGCTTTTTGCTTTTTTCGGAACTGCCGAATATGAACTTGCCAGTAATATAGCAAATGAGGATAGATTGGCCAGAATGTTTCTTAATGCAAGATTAAATATATCAAAAAAAATAAATATCACAGGAAGTTACAGCTCCGGCCGCGGACTTGACTATCATAGATTTGCTATTGAACATGATGAGAATCAAATCTTTCAGATAAGCGAGATAGAAAGATTTTATTATAACACCACCTATGGAGTCCGGATATCATTCAGGCCAGCAAAGAACTACCGGCTATCTTTTGCAAGGCGGGAAAGCGAGCGTGTCGATGAGGGGATAAAAAATCATACTTCAAGATTCAGTTTCTCCACATCAAATATATTAAAATCAGGATTTTCACTTTCTACAAATTATAATATGAACAGAGGCGAAAGCTCTGAATCCGACTCGTATTATATTTCCACTTCAAAGTATTTTGGCAGACTCAATGCGAGCATCAGTTTTTCCAGTTATTTTAATGCAATATATTTAGGAGTAAATGGACAACCGGAAATTACCTATATCCCTGACAGGAGAACAATATCCGCCAGTTTATTTTATATTCTGAACAGAAATCTTGCATTTTCCATGGAATATGCTTATTCATTTCAGGATGATTACAAAGAGAATCGCATGTTTGTCCGGATGATCATAAGAAAATAATTACAATGAACATGAAAAATAAAATAAAACCCGATACATTAATAAACCAAAAATATTCTTCCCTTTTATTAATTATTTTTATTTTTGTCCCTCTTTCAGTATTTACATTCGGATCAATCTCAAAAATATGGAACTCTGTAACTCATGATAAAACAAATTTTCCTTTGACTGGAAAACACAGAACGGTGTCCTGTTCAGAATGTCATAAAAAGGGAATTCTGGCCGGTACCCCTTCTGAGTGCGAAACATGTCATCTGTACAAAAAAAATGATGATGTACATAGTTTTCAGCTTGGAGTTCATTGCGGAGAGTGCCATACTCCAACTGACTGGAAAATAATCAGGCCCGGATCATGGTCTCATGTCATTGAGACCGGTTATCCGCTTGAAGGGCAGCACCGCATGTCAAATTGCATTCAATGCCATGAGGACAATATCTATTCCCGGGTTAATTCCTCCTGCTATAATTGCCATATGGATGATTACAAGAGAGCGAAAGAGCCTGACCATATTTTAATCGGATATTCCACAGATTGCGATAATTGTCATAACAATACTTTTAATTGGAGTGGCGCTTTGCTTGATCACGATAAGTTCTGGCGACTGAGAGGACCTCATTCTGGTCATGACTGCTCGGTTTGCCACCAGAATGGATATAATATCACGAGCGATTGCATCAATTGTCATCGGGATGACTATGCCAGGGCAAAAGATCCGGACCATATTAAATCCGGTTTCAGTACTGATTGCTCTTCATGTCACCTCGAAGGATCATTTTCATGGTCACAAGCTAAATTTGATCATGGATTCCCTATATATTCCGGAAAACATCAGAGTTTTCTGTGTTCAGACTGTCATCAAAGCACAAATTATTACGAATTTTTCTGTATCAGTTGTCATGAGCACAACAAAACCGAAATGGATAGAGAGCATTCCGGAGTCAATGGTTATCAATATGAGAGTATTAATTGCTATTTCTGTCATCCTGACGGAAATTAATTTAATGTGGTGAAATATTTTATTTTATATATATAAAAAATCAGGGGGCCTTAATTGTCAAATAAAAAATCAATGATATTAAATGTTAACGGGGATAATCATCAGATTTTTGCAGATTTGAATGAGCCTCTTTTGTGGGTTCTAAGGGATGATCTGGGATTGACCGGGACTAAGTTTGGATGCGGAACCGGAGAGTGCGGGGCATGTTCAGTTCTTATTGATGGTGAAGCAAAACGGTCCTGCCGTTTTCCCGTTGCGCATGCCGCTGCCGGGCAGGAGATAATTACTATTGAAGGGCTTGGAACAGCCGGGAATCTTTCAGAACTTCAAAGGGCTTTTATAAAGCACAACGCATTCTGCTGTGGATTTTGCACTCCTGGTATGTTAATAACTGCAACAGGTTTGCTTGCCAACAATCCCAACCCTACCAATGATGAGATTGTTAAGGCAATGGACAATAATTTATGCAGGTGCGGATCGTATATGCACATTATTAAAGCGATAGAATCAGTAGTAAAGGGTTATTAAAAAAGGAGTCTCCATGAAAATGACAAGACGCCAATTTCTTGCATCCCTGGGGGGGGCAAGTTTCATATTTGCAGTTGATATAACTGCAGGGGCAGAAACGGATGAAAAATTCTATGGTAATGAAACAGATGATATAGAACCTGAATGTATAGCAGATTATACAGATACTGATTATTCAAACTGGTTAGTTTTTGATCCGGGCGATAAAGTGAGGGTTTTTACAGGGCGCACTGAGCTTGGGCAGGGATTAAAAACTGTAATCACCGCAACTGTTACCCAGGGACTTGATATAGAACCGGAAGATCTTACTATAATCCAGGGAGATACTGACCAGTGTCCCAATGACGGTCCTACAAATGGGAGCGCTGCCTGCAGGGTGGTAGGTTGGGGGTTCTGGCTTGCATGCTTAAAAATACAAAATTACCTTCTAAGTAGTGCTTCAAAAAAATCTAAAATCACATCTGAAAGACTTGAATACAAATCTGGAAAGATAAAAATTAAAGGTGAGGATAATACATTTATAAATTATTCTGAAATTTCTTCAGGAGAAGCTGTTTTGATCAGGGTAAATCCTGATTCAATGCTTGCGAGCAAACAATATATTGACAAAAAAATACTTAATGTAAACGGAATTGATATTGTGACTGGTGCTCTTAAGTTTGTTAACGATCTCAAGGTCCCCGGAATGTTGTATGCCGGATTTAAGACCCAGCCCTATCACAAAAACATTACCCGTTTGCTGACATATGATGCTGAAAAAGCAAGCGGGGTAGAGGGAATAAAAGATATTAACGCTATTGGTGGCAGGGTCGTGGTAATGGGCGAAAGATATTCAGATGTGACCAAGGGATTGTCTCTTGTTGAAGCTACCTGGGACACTCCTAAAAGACAGAAAGAACTTAATATTGAGGAAGAATTGAGAACCGATTCTTATTTGAATAATGTACAAGAGGATGAGGGTGATGTTGATTCTGCACTGAAGTCGAGTGCAATAGTTCTCTCTGAAACTTATTATACTCAGTACATTACTCATTCTCCGATTGAAACAGATAGATCTCTGGCTTTATATGATAACAGTTCAAAAAAATGGAAAGTATGGGCAAGCACGCAATGGCCTCACAAGCAGAGGGAGCAAATTGCACAGAGATTGAAAATAGGTGAATCTGATATCAGAGTTATTGCTCTCCCGGCAGGGGGCGCTTTCGGGGGAAAAATACAAAATACTGTTAATGCAGAAGCTGCATTAATATCAAATTATGCTAAAAGACCGATTAAGCTGATATACAGCAGAAAAGATCAATTTCAACTAAGGTCGAGTTTTAAGTCAGCTGTAGTAATAGATATTATAAGCGGAGTTGATACAAATGGAAAAATTATTGCCAGAAAGATAGATGAATATGACGACCATGCAGTAGGCTCAACTTTTGTTTATGATATCCCTAATGTAGAAACAAATTCTTATATAGGGAGGATCCCATATGGCCGGACTGTTGTCAGGGGGACAAGCTACGTTCAGACATGTTTTGCAATTGAAAGCCATATTGACATGTTAGCACAAAAAATAGGCGTGGATCGTTTTGAGTTCAGGCGAAATAATGTCCTTTACCCAGCTTTTTTTGATCTAATTGACAGTTGTGCAGAGAGGAGCGGATATGGAAGCACTCTTGGTTCGGATGAAGGAATAGGTATTGCTTTGATTAAACATGGTGGTGCCCAGCTTGGAGCAATTGCTTCAAGAGTAAGAGTAGACAGGGAGACCGGAAAGGTTGACGTATTGAGCATCAATGCCTCTTTCGATGTCGGGATCGTTGTTAATGAACCAACAGCAGTCGTAGGGATTAGAGGCGGAATAATAATGGGGCTTGGATATGTGCTTAAAGAGAATATTGAAATGGATGGATGGGGATCTTATACCGAATATTTCAGCGAAT
>Ga0209013_10000510_pt1 | contig 34876 bp, 28 predicted proteins | sample Cruoilmetagenom2_FD_187291 | JGI IMG/M metagenome (GOLD analysis project Ga0209013, IMG submission 187291) | Oil polluted marine microbial communities from Coal Oil Point, Santa Barbara, California, USA - Sample 2 (SPAdes) (version 2) | ecosystem: Environmental > Aquatic > Marine > Oil seeps ...
CGGAAAGACCGAGCGCATCGGTCGTATCGTCGAGATGCATGCCGACTCCCGTGAAGAGCTGGACTCGGCACAGGCCGGCGACATCGTCGCCATCGTCGGCATGAAAAACGTACAAACCGGCCACACGCTGTGCGATCCCAAGAACCCGGCCACACTGGAGCCGATGGTATTCCCGGATCCGGTTATCTCCATCGCCATCAAGCCAAAGGACAAGGACGCTTCCGAGAAGATGGGCATTGCACTGAGCAAGATGATTAAGGAAGACCCCTCGTTCCGCGTCGAAACCGATGAGGACAGCGGCGAGACCATCATCAAGGGGATGGGCGAACTGCATCTTGACATCAAGGCCGATATTCTCAAACGCACCCATGGCGTCGATGTCGAATTGGGCAAACCCCAGGTTGCCTACCGGGAGACCATCACGCAGAAGATCGATGACAGCTATACGCACAAAAAGCAGACTGGTGGTTCCGGTCAGTTCGCCAAGATCGACTACATCCTTGAACCCGGTGAGCCAGGCAGTGGCTTCCAGTTCGAGTCGGTGGTTACCGGTGGCAATGTTCCACGCGAATTCTGGCCTGCCGTTGACAAAGGCTTTTCAAAAAGCATGGAAGTGGGCATCCTCGCCGGCTTTCCGCTGCTTGACGTAAAAATCACCCTCGTCGATGGAGGATTCCACCCCGTCGACTCCTCTGCGATCGCCTTTGAGATCGCCGCCAAGAGCGCATACCGTCAATCGGTTCCCAAGGCCGGACCCCAGCTGATCGAACCGATCATGAAGGTCGATGTCTTCACCCCCGAGGAGCACGTGGGAGACGTCATCGGCGACCTGAACCGTCGCCGAGGCATGATCAAGTCCCAGGAGCCGAGCTCTACCGGCGTGCGCATCAAGGCTGATGTCGCACTCAGCGAAATGTTCGGCTACATCGGTGACCTGCGCACCATGACCTCCGGTCGCGGGCAGTTCTCCATGGAGTTCTCGCACTACCTGCCCTGCCCGAAAAACATCTCGGAAGAGATCATCAAGGAGGTCAAGGAGCGCGAAGCCGCGAAGTAAGCGCCTGAGCAGGGCCGGATATCAACTCCGGAAAATAAAAAGCCCCGGCACCGTTCGGGGCTTTTTTATTGATACTACCTCTGTGGCACAATGAACAGCGATCATTTATCGATAAAACACGAGACCATCAACAGACGACTTTCAGTCGCGCCGATGCTTGACTGGACCGACCGGCACTGCCGCTATTTTTTGCGTCTGTTGAGCCGGCGCACCCTGCTGTACACGGAGATGGTGACAACAGGAGCTATCATTCATGGTGATGCAGAGCGTCACTTACGTTTTGATGCTGCTGAACACCCTGTTGCATTGCAGCTTGGCGGCAGTGTTCCGCAGGAGTTGGCGCACTGCACGAGAATTGCTGAGGAGTATGGCTATGACGAGGTCAACCTGAATGTTGGCTGTCCCTCTGACCGGGTTCAGTCCGGCCTCTTCGGCGCCTGCCTGATGGCATCTCCGCAGCTGGTGGCCGACTGCATCAAGGCGATGCTTGATGTAGTATCCATTCCGGTAACAGTCAAGCACCGTATCGGCATTGACGAGATGGACAGCTATTCACAGCTGTGTGATTTTGTCGGCAGTGTCGCTGAGAGCGGATGCAGCTGCTTTATCATTCATGCCCGCAAGGCCTGGCTGCAGGGCCTCAGCCCCAAAGAGAACCGCGACAAGCCGCCTCTGCATTATGAAACCGTCTACCGGATCAAGCAGGATTTCCCGGATCTGGAGATTGTCATCAATGGCGGCATCAAGACGCTGGATGAGGCCGGGGAGCATCTGCAGCAGGTCGATGGCGTGATGATTGGGCGCGCCATCTACCATGATCCATGGATACTGGCCGATGCTGACAGAAGTATTTTCGGCGGGCAAAACCCACTCTCCGGGCGCTTGGATGTGATTGACAACATCACCCCCTATATCGAGAGCGAGATAGCTCGCGGGACGCGACTGCACCATATCACGCGCCACATGATCGGGCTGTTTAATGGAGTACCTGGCGCCAGAAGATGGCGGCGTTACCTCTCTGAGAATGCCTGCCGGGAAAATGCGGATATCAGGGTGTTGCTGCAGGCCGCGGCGGAGATTGCTTCGCTACGCTCGCAATGACACGGTTCCATAAGAGTGCTCTTCTGACCACGATGGAAAAGATGCCGACGTCATCATGTTAGCAGGGCCAGATGGTCTACAATGGGATGCAGTAGCAACCACACTTTGTATGCGCCATGCCATCTGTGCGAATACTCTCCAGACTGTTTGAACCGGCAGAGGATCAGCTGTTAACCAGCTGGTTGTTTCTGAAATTGCTGGCAGTGATCTATTTTGCCGCTTTTGCTTCACTGGTTTTTCAGATCGATGGACTGGCCGGAACCAATGGCATACTCCCCTACAATGAAAAGCTTGCTGCGGAGTTCAGTCACTCCGGTTATCTTGCCTGGTGGCGCAACCCCACCCTTTTCTGGTTCAATGCCGGTGACGCCGCGCTGCAGGGTGCGGCAATTACCGGCTGTCTGATCTCTGTGATGCTGTTATTGGGACGGCGTCCCCTGCTGGCGCTGATACTGCTCTTTATTCTCTACCTCTCTCTGACACATGCGGGGCAAATATTTCTCAATTTCCAATGGGATACGCTGCTGTTGGAGAGTGGTTTTGTAGCAATCCTGATCGCCGGGGGACCGAATCACCTGGCTATTTTTCTGTTTCACTGGCTGCTGTTTCGTTTGCGCTTTCTCTCGGGAATCTCCAAGCTGCTTAGCCATGACCCCTCATGGAGCAGCCTGACTGCGCTCAACACCTACTTTGAAACCCAGCCACTACCGCATGCAGGCGCCTGGTATGCGCATCAGTTACCCGAGTGGATGTTGCAGAGCGCTACCGGAGTGGTGCTGTTCGCTGAGATCATTGTCCCTTTTTTTATTTTTCTGCCGCGGCGTTTCCGGCTGTTTGCCGCAGCCATCACCATCCTGATTCAACTGCTGATTATCGCCACCAGCAATCATAACTGGATCAACCTGCTCACAATCCTGTTATGCCTGTTTCTTCTGGATGACCGCATCGTTGCAAAAGTTGTTCCCACACGCCTGATACCGAAAACTCTCGCTGGCAGAAAAGAGAATAGCGGCCTGACAAAAAAACTGTTCGGCGCTGCTGCTGCAATTCTGATCATGGCGGCAAGCCTCAGCTGGATGTATGAGATGACCACAGGCAGGCAAACTGCGCAGCCGCTACGTAAAGTGGCAATGAGCGTGCGCAATTTCGGTCTTGCTAATGTTTACCACGTTTTTCCAACCATGCAGGTGGAGCGCCAGGAGCTGCAGATCGAGGGAAGTTATGATGGAGTCGAGTGGCGATCGTATGATTTTCGCTATAAACCCGGAGCACTGCACAAACGACCTGAGTTTATCGCGCCCTACCAGCCGCGTCTGGACTGGATGATCTGGTTTGTTCCCTCACAACGAACAGAGCAACTCTACTGGATGGATCGCTTTCTGCGGCGTTTACAGGAAAACGCTCCCCAGGTGACGGCCCTGCTTGCCAATAATCCATTTGCAGAGAGGCCACCCCGCTATTTTCGTGTGCCCGCATTCCGCTATCATTTCACCACTAAAGAACAACGCGCACAAACGGGCAACTGGTGGAGACGGGAGTTTTTGGGAGAGTTTCCGTATGTGCCGCCACGACGGCCATGAAGCTGTCCTCACCCCAACCCTCTCCGGGGGGAGAGGGAATATCAAAGCTGGAAATTACGGCTGTCAGTGACCGCGACAACATGGGGCTGCTCTTCTGTTGAAAAGCCATCTATCGACGCCAGCTGCTTGTTCAGCACATCCACATCCGCCTCTGCCGGATCATCGCCACGCTGCAGACGCTCTTGCACCCGGCGCTGCAGCTCCTCCACGGGAACCTGGAGATCCAGGATGCGGTAATCGACTCCCAGCTTTTGCGCCAACTCCATGAAAGGTTGGCGATACGGCTGCTTCAGAAAAGTGGCGTCAGCCACCGCGGTAAAACCCGCATTGATTACAATTTCACATAACTCGGCAAGACGCCGGTAGGTTCTTGCTGACATTTGCGGGGTGTAGATGCCTTCATTGTGATTGCTGTCGCTGCGTGCAAGCGGAGGCAATCCAGCCAGGCGTTTGCGCTCGATGTCCGAGGAGATCTGTACTGCCGGCATGCTTGCAACCAGCCGCCTTGCAGCGACGCTTTTACCTGAACCGGATGGACCGCTGGTAATGATCAACATGGACTTATCCGCTTTGATATAGCGCTCAGCCAATGCCAGATATTCACGATAGGCTGTAGTGACCTGCTCTTTTTCAACATCATTCAGCTGCTGACCGAGGCGAATAGCCGCCACTTTGGCGCGCACCATTGCCCGATAGGTCTGATAGAAGCGCAGGAGTTCAAGACCCTCGAAATCACCACTGTATATCAACCATCGATTGAGAAAGTATTGCGAAAGATCTGTGCGCCCGACACGATCGAGATCCATCATCAAAAATGCGATCTCACTGACATGATCTATCCAGCAGATCTCCGGGTTGAACTCGATGCCGTCGAAAATTATCAGGCGATCATCCTCAAGAACGATATTGCCAAGATGCAGATCACCATGCCCCTCCCCGACAAAGCCCAGCTGCTGGCGCTGACGCAGCATTGCATCCAATTGCCGGTAGCGCTCAAGTGTCCAGCTTTCCAGCACATCAAGCCGCTGCAGGTCCTGTGGGTGATCCACCAGCTTTCGCAACAGCTCAAAGTTGCCCTGCATCGCCGCCAGCACAGTCTGCGGCGATCCCAGTCGGCTGTCAGGTTCGGCCTTATTGATCATTCTCTGAAATTCAACAATCTGCCTGGCGAGATCATCCATTCTTGCTTCATTCAGCAACTGCGGCGCATTTGCCAATAAACTATCAGACGGGAACTCACGCATCTGCACAGCATATTCAATGACCTCCCCATCTCCATCCAGTTGAGGAGCATCAGCAGAGCCTGTAATGGCAACCACCTTTTGATAGACATCTGCTGCGAAACGGGAGTTGAGACGAATCTCCTCGCCGCAAAAATGGTGCCGTTTCTCCAGGGTTGAGAAATCGAGAAACCCCAGATCCAGCGGTTTTTTGATTTTCCATGCGTGGCCATTAGCCACGATCACCGAGGAGATATGAGTTTCATATGCCCTACCTCCCAACTGGGTTGACAGAGCAGTGACGAGCTGCGCATGATCTTCAATAGTTTTTATCATAGCCTCTAGATATTTTATACGCAGTATGCTAACGTACTTTAATATTTATCAATTCAGGAATCAATCATCATGAGTATCGAACGTGTCATTTTGGCCTTCGCAGGTTTTGCAATCCTTCTCTCCCTCGCATTCTCACAAGTTTTCAATCCTAACTGGATGTGGTTTACAGCTTTCGTTGGCTTCAACCTGTTTCAATCAGCCTTCACCGGCTTCTGCCCACTGGCGATCATCCTGAAAAAAATGGGCCTCAAGAGCGACGCTGCAGCCTGATAGCGCATGAACAATATGTTTGGATTTTAAGGATCTCCAATAATAACTTCCCGGTTCTACTTGCCCTGTTGTCCCTCTTCTACATAGAGTCGTAGGGCGCAATAGGCTCTGCGCATTGCGCCAGCCAATGTCATGCTTGGATGCGCTGCCGCTTATACCACCCTACGGATCTGTTGAATTCGCAGGCTCAAGATTTCTCCCTACGGTCGAAATGACATCTGTTCTGGCAAATGCGCATTCAATGCACCGGGTTATTAAGAAATCACACAAAGTTAGCCTAACCCAACCTACAGATTCTCCACCACATGGCAGATCGCACCTGTCAATTGCTGTAACTCCTCCTGGTCAATGATATAGGGCGGCATTGCATAGAGCAATCTGCCAAAGGGTCGCAACCACACGCCCTGCCCGATCAACTCTCGCTGCACTTGCGCCACATCCAATGGCTGCTTCATCTCAACCACTCCGATCGCCCCAAAACTGCGTACATCAGCAACATGCTCATTGCCGGCCAATGGTTTCAGATTGGCTTCAAAATGGCTGTGAATTGCATTCACCCTCTGCTGCCATGGACTCTCCAGCAGCAGTTCAATACTTGCATTGGCAACCGCGCAGGCTAGCGGATTTGCCATGTAGGTTGGGCCATGCATAAAAACCTGATTATTTGCACAAACCTCGCTGGCAACCTCATCGCTCACCAGGGTAGCAGCCAGACTCAGATAGCCTCCCGTCAGCGCCTTGCCCACACACAGGATATCAGCCGCCACAGCGGCATGCTCACAGGCAAACAGCTTGCCAGTACGACCAAAACCGGTCGCTATCTCATCAACGATCAGCAACACCTCGAAGCGGTCGCACAGCTCACGCACTTCACGCAAATATTGCGGATGGTAAAAACGCATGCCGCCGGCACCCTGCACGACGGGCTCCAGGATGACAGCGGCCAGTTCATATGCGTGCTTCTCGATCAGCTCTGTAAAAACAGCGATATCTGCGGGATTCCATGGCTCGGACGGCCCTGTCGCGGGCGCAGGCGCAAACAGCTGCTGTGGCAAGACTCCACTGAAGAGATGGTGCATTCCCCCATCGGGGTCACACACCGACATGGCGCCAAAGGTATCGCCATGATATCCATTACGTATCGTCAGCAGCCGCTGTTTTTGAGATGCTCCCCTTCCCTGCCAGTACTGCAGCGCCATCTTGATCGCAACTTCAACTGATACAGAACCGGAATCGGCAAAAAAGACATTTTGCAATGGTTCGGGTGTCAGATTCACAAGACGCTGCGCCAACTCAACTGCCGGCTGGTGAGTCAGACCGCCGAACATCACATGCGCCATCTGCGCCAGTTGATGCTCGACTGCCTCATTCAAGCGCGGGTGGTTATAGCCGTGAATCATGCACCACCATGAGGCCATACCATCGATGACCCGGCTTCCATCCTCAAGAGTGAGCCTGACGCCCTGTGCGGATGTCACCGCATAGACGTCCAGTGGATTGCTCAGGCTGGAATAGGGATGCCAGATGTGTTCCCGGTCGAAGGCGCGCCAGTTCTGCTGCATGGCTGTGTTAAATCAAAATATGAGGAGTACTTGCATAATTCCGAATTCCGTCATTCCGGATAAAAACATGCCGGAATGACGGAGTATTGCAAGTACCTCCTGAGAATTTGCGTTATTGTACCCCGAAAACAGAAAACCCCACTCAATAAGCGGGGTTTTGTGATGATCAAGAAATTGCCCTCCTAGCGCCTTCTCAACGGGCAGTTGCTGCGGTCATATTCGTCACCGAGGCTATCCCATGCGTAATCGAGCGCGTATTGCATGCGGGAGAAGACATGCTCTTCACCCAGGTAGTCGAGCACCTTGGTTCCCCGCAGGCTATCCATGAACTGCTTCTTGGGATGCGCCACCAGCAGCTCGATGCCATTCTCCCTGAGACGTTCCGTCACATGGTGAAGAATCTCATCGCCGGTGGAGTCGATCATATTGACGCCCTGCGCGTCCAGAATGATGAATTTCAGGTCGGGATACTTGGCCATCACCTCCAGCACCTTGTCCTCGAAATAACTGGCATTGGCAAAGTAGATCGAGTTGTCAAAACGAATGATCGAGATCTTGTCGCTCAACATCAGTTCAGGATGCACAATGACATCGCGCATGGTGCCATCCTTGAAACGGGAAACCTCCGCCACACGTGGACGCATGGTGCGGAAGACGAACAGAACCAGTGACAGCATCACGCCAACCATGATGCCGTATTCGATGTGCGGGGCGATATAAAGCGTCAATACAAAAGTGACGACCGCCACGATCGCATCATGCGGCTCGGCCCGCCAGGCGTCAATGATCGGACGCACCTTCACCAGGCCGGCTACAGCCAGCATGATAACCGCTGCCAGTGTTGCCTGGGGCAGGTGAAACAGCAGCGGCGTTAAAAACAGCAGCGACACACCGACGATGAGACCTGTCACAATTGATGAGAACCCGGTTTCTGCGCCGGCATCGATGTTGACCGCTGAACGGGAGAAAGAGCCGGAAACAGGGTAGCCGGAAGTAAAACCTGACACGATATTCGACAGTCCCTGCCCCACCAGTTCCTGATCGGCATCCAGGCGTTGGCGGGTGCGCGCCGCCATCGCCTTGGCAACTGCTATCGCTTCCATGAAACCGACCAGCGAGATAATCAGGGCTGTCATTCCGAGTTGTAAAATTATCTCTTTGTCAAAAGATGGCACAACCAATGCAGGCAGCCCCTCGGGAACAAAGCCGACAACCTGCCCGCCAATGCCGGAATAGTTGGTCAAAGCGGCAAGCAGCGTTGTGATGACAACCGCCACCAGCACATTGGGGAATTTGGGCAGATATTTTTTCAAACCCAGCAGCAGCACAAAGGCAATCACCGCCATGTAAAATGTCGGCCAGTGAATATTTTCAATCGCCGATTGCACGATGTTGCCGACGACTTCATAGTGATGCAGCGCTTCACCGTCAGCACCGGTACTGCTCTTGCCGACCCCGAAAATCTTGTTGAGCTGGGAGGTGGCGATAATAATGGCGCCGGCATTGGTAAATCCGACAACCACGGGGTGCGACAAGAGATCAACCAGCACTCCGAGTTTTAGCAGACCCAGGGAGAGCTGAATCACTCCCACCATCACTGCCAAAGTCAGCGCATAGAGCAGAAACCCATCGGGATTTACTGTAGCCAGGGGCTCCAGTGCGGTGGCCGTCATCAACGACACCATCGCCACTGGACCGGTGGCAAGCTGCCTCGAAGAGCCGAACAGCGCCGCCACCATCGGCGGGAGGAAAGAGGCGTAGAGACCATAATAGGCGGGAAGACCGGCGAGCGATGCATAGGCCATCGATTGCGGAACCAGCACCATTGCCACTGTCGCACCGGCGATAATATCCGCCTTCAGCGTCGTTACGTTTGTCAGATTAGGTAGCCAGGAGAAGAACGGAACAAAGCGCCCGGGAATACTTAACAATAAATCCATCAACCACTTCACGAAGCGCACCCTCTCTATTTATTAAGGAAAATAACCACTGACCGGGTCACAGAAAGCCGGATAATCTCTCATCTCAGCAATATTATATTAGTATATACGAATATTGATCGATATTCACTAGAAAAATACGGGTTTTCCATTAGTTCTTATCAATATCGAAGATATTGAAGAGGTAGATGGGGGTAACGTCTCAATTACTCCGCGCAGGGCAGCACACCGCAGGGTGTGCTGAGTAGTTACCGAAAACTCAAAACAAAACTTATCGAATTCGGTGTAGTCTGTGTGTTCCATGGTGAAAATATTAAAGGTATGAATTTGACACTACTCCGCATAACTTGCCTGAAACGGGCTCTTATGGTCAAATATTACTCAATTAACTGATTTATGAACCAAAAATTGTGACGCAGCACTCCTCCGCAGCCAGTGACAGCATTGAGATTGAGCCAAGCGGCTATGAGCCCTACAGCGACAGCACTGCTGTAACGAAAGTTTCCAACTCGGGAGAGACTTTGGGAGCATGGACTTTTGGCTCCGGTGAAGAAGAGCAGCCCGCCCCTCCGAAACCCAGGAAGCCTGACCGCAGTACAGAGACGCTGCTGCGCAACACCGCACGCGCCAACCTCGAACTGACAGCCCTGGCTGACAATAAAGCCAACATCATGATCTCGCTGAACGGCTTTATTCTAACCGTGGTGATCACCGGCGGAAGCATTGCCGTCAAACATACCCCCGATCTTCTTTACCCCTTTTCGGTAATCCTGCTGACAGCACTTACTTCAATATTTCTCGCTGTCAAGGCAGTGCGCCCAAAAATCAACAAGGGACATGACACCGTCGAAGATTTACGCCAGGATCGCTCCAGCGTCGCCTATTTCATACACTGCTCCAACCTCTCCTCTGACGAATACGTAGATGAGATGCAGCGCGTGGTAACAACGGATTTTCAGACGGTACAGACGCATATCACACGCCACCTGTATGGGCTTGGTTATGGTCTGAAAAGCAAATTCAAATGGCTGAGCTGGTCCTACCTGATATTCTCATTCGGACAAGTTCTCAGCGTGTTGACTTTCATCGGGTTAATGATTTTCAAGGGATAATGCATCTCAACAGGATCCGCCCTCGCAGTAATCTAAGTCGCATCATTGCCAACTGCAAACTTTATTTTATTGTTTTGCTGTCTATTGCAAACTGCCAACTTATTTTGTTCTACTCTTGACATATTTTTTACCCTTCCGATCCATCAGGGCAAGTTTGTTATCTGATATGCCGATGATTGTATCCACGATTGTCATTCCACTCTGAACCGCTGTTTCCGGCTCGGTTTTAGTGAGTTTGTTATAGAGCTTTCCATCTTCAATCCACCACTCTCCCTCAATTTCCATCAGCAGTTCCGAGCGCTCCGGGCTCATGTAGATTTTCCCTTCATATCCTCCGTCTTCCTTGAACGTCGTCACCCCGTAGGGCGTTTCACCTTTGCACCAGGAACCAACGATCTTCTGTTTCAGCAGTTCGTCACTATTTTGTTCGCTTTCCGAGATTGCAGCCGAGGGCATCAAGCATAACCCCGTGATCATAAGCGCCAACAGTATCTTTTTCATCATGTGGTCTCCTTGGTAAGAATAAAGCCCATCCCCCTTCGCACGATCCTAATATTAAGACTAGATCACGCTGGTGAAGGTTCAACCCTGCGCATATTGGTCAAATTATCGTACTATTCGAGTGGAAACAAACCGCTTCATCACTTCCCGGAAACTTACCCGGATTTCTTCCCTCCGATTGATTCCACTCCTTCGTGAATGTTCTCCTTTGTCTTTTTCCAGGCTTCACCTGATTTCTGTTTGGTTTTTTCCCACACATTTCCCGATGCCCGATGCGCTGCATCCCAGGTCTCTGCTGGTGTTTCAGAGATGGCGTGACCGACAGCCGTAGCGGCATCGCGAATCTCACTGCCCGCTTTGGACCAGTGATTTTTACGCTGCTCAAGCACCACAATAGAGACCGCAACCAGGATAGCGGCGGCGATGAGGCCTTTTTTAATCACGACTACTTCCTATTTTCATGTGGAGATGGGGAATTATCAAAGATGCATTGTATACCTTTCCCCCTCATCTGCTGCATAATACGGATTACTGATGATATTTTTAGACTAGCCTGCATATTTTCTCCCGGATTCCAGGCTACTTCAGGGTGTCGTATTATGCAAAATGGTCCAAGAGAAATCGTCAACCCCTTTCGTCCCATCCCGCTGGATGTTCCCGATGGAATGGCTCCCAACGAATTTTTCAACAGCACGGAAAACCTCAACGACCTGGAAAACAACAACGGTTTATTGAGAAACCCGGAGAACCTGCTGCTCTATCGCAAGGCGCTGGGGCACAGCAACCTGTTCGACACATCGATCATCTTCAACACATCAAGGTGCATTCTGGATCCGCTCGGCCGGCCTGTGCGCCGCACCCAGGTGCCGCAAAATACCAGGCATGTGTGGAACCGCATGAACCAGATCATCATCGACTACATGCTCGAGGCATTTCCTGATCCTGACGAAACGCTGATCCTTGCCGGAGAGGCGAGCCTCGATGCCACCTGGCCACTGACATCTCCCGGTGTTCCCAGCATCCGCATGCTGCATAACCACTTTATCGCCTTCGACAAGCAGGAGCTGCACAACGCCGCGATCGCCGACCCGAACAATCCCAACCTGACGGACGGTGGCCAGCATAGTCTTTTCCAATCCTATATGAGTGAGGCCTTCAGAGAATTTTTCGCCAGTCTTAAGCTGGAGATACTCAAAATCGTTGACAATGACGACTCCAGGATCGAACTGACCGGCTACCCTAACGGACTGCCGAGCTGGGAGATCTGCGGAGGAAACTCATCCCTGAAATCAATCCGCTTCTGGAGAGAGTACGACACGATTCTGAAAGGGTTCATCGATTTTTACCGCACCTTTTTCACCCAGGTCTCGACGCGCAATGCCCCGATGCCGAAAGATGCACGCTTTCCTGTGCAGATCGAGGATCACCTGCTCTACAATAACGATTTCCTGGCGACCGCAAAAAAAGTCAGGGAGCACTGCATCGGTGACGCCAAATACGCCAACGCCATTCGCTGGCAACCTGCATTCAAACAACTCATTTACCGCAATGACGACGGCAAGTTGATCGTCACCATCAGCCAAAACTCCATAGGCAACGCCATCACCGAATTGCTTGGGGTGGTGGTCAAGCGCACCCCGGATGCCAGCGCCTACGAAAAGGCTGAACCCCGTCTGATCGAGAGACTGCTTGAAGTCAGGCGGCGTCTGATCAAGGCCGACCTGGGCGAAGGCATTAAGACAAAATACTGGGATAGTGAGTGAGGGAATCTCTGAATAAGTCCATGGGATGGGGGTTCGGGGGAAGGCCGACCCGGATGCCCATTGTAAGCCATTGATAGATACCCCCTTCCCCCGTAGAAAAACTTGCAGGATTGCTCTGGTCGAGGCGCGGAGCGACTTGATCAGAGCTTCCTGAGCTTTCAGGGAGTTCCATATCATCAGTGACAGGCTATACTAAAATTGTAGCCACAAGTAGAGTAGAGGTTAGTGCGATGAAGCAGCTATTCATAGGTCTGCTGTTACTGATTACAGCTTCAGCATCTGCCTGGGCGGAAGATAAAGATGCCCTCTTCGAGGCGCGTCATCGCATGGTCGACGGGATCGTCGGCAATGTCGTGGAGACAGCCTCCCAACTGGGAAGGGATCGACTCAATCCACGGGTGCTGGATGCTCTGAGAAGCGTAAAGCGGCACGAGTTCGTACCGCCGGAAAACCGCAAGCGCGCCTACAAAAACCGCCCCCTGCCCATCGGCCACGGACAGACGATCTCCCAGCCGTATATGGTGGCTATAATGACAGATTTGCTGGATCTTGATTCCGGCGACAAGGTGCTGGAGGTCGGCACAGGGTCAGGCTACCAGGCAGCGATTCTGGCCGAGTTGGTCGAAAGGGTCTACACCATCGAGATTATTACGCCGCTTGGGAAGGAAGCCGGGAAGCGGCTCAAGAAGCTCCACTACGACAACGTCGAGACGCAGGTTGGCGACGGCTACTACGGCTGGAGGGAGCAGGCGCCATTCGATGCGATCATTGTTACCGCCGCCGCGAGTCACATCCCGCCGCCGCTGATCAGGCAACTCAAACCCGGCGGACGCATGGTGGTTCCCGTGGGCTCCAGGTTCATGACCCAGGAGCTGCTGCTGGTCGAAAAGAATACCGCGGGCGATGTCACCACACGCCAGCTGCTACCGGTCATTTTCGTGCCTCTGACCGGGGGTCATTAGGAATCCCACTCCAAGGGCGAACCAGACATAGGATGTGCTGAGGCACGAAGCGCATCATTCGCGATCGATGCGCTTCGCAAGCTCAGCACATCCTATGTAAACAACAAATTTCCCCATATTTTACAACTTATTTTTATCATAACAACAATAGCTTATTGAATATTTAATGAAACACCGTCAACATCTTCTGTTTCTTTCGATCTCCCTGCTGTCGCTGGCGGCGCTTGGCTATGAGATCCTGTTGATGCGGCTCTTCTCGATCATACAGTGGCACCACTTTGCCTACATGATCATCAGCTTGGCGTTGCTGGGTTATGGAGCCAGCGGCGCTCTCATCACCATTTTCCAGAGACCGCTCAACAAACACTTTGCTCTTTTCTATACTGCCGCCATCGCGCTCTTCGGCATCTCCGCCATCGCCTCCTTTCTGATTGTGCAGCAGCTGCCGTTCAATGCCGAGGAGGTGCTGTGGGATCTGCGTCAGCCGGGATGGCTGCTGTTGATGTACCTGCTGCTGACGATCCCCTTTCTATTTGCAGCCAGCGCGATTGCGCTGGCCCTGGGGCATTTTCGTGATGCCATCGGAAAAATCTACGCGTTCGATCTGTTTGGCGCCGGTCTCGGGGGGCTGTGCATAATTCTACTATTGTTTGCCTTCATGCCGTTCGAGGCACTGGCATGGATCGGAGGAATCTCCCTGGCGGCTACGCTGATTGCCGCCGCGGCAATGCAGTCCGCTGCCGCCTGGTCAATTGTCGGCATTTCAATGATTCCCGCCCTGGTCATGATCTGGCTTGCGCTGCACAGCACAGCGGCAATCTCTCCCTACAAGGATTTGTCACAAACGCTGCGTATTCCAGGAACAGAGATCGTTGCACAGCGCTCCTCTCCACTGGGACTGCTGGATATCGTGGAGAGCCGGCACACCCCGTATCGTCATGCTCCCGGACTGAGCCTCAAGGCCGAGCGTGAACCTCCATCCCAGGTGGCCCTGTTTACTGACGGCGGCAATATGAGCGTCATTACCCGTGATGCGGGCGAGAGAGATGCATTTGCCTATCTTGACCAGACCACCTCCGCCCTCCCCTATCATCTGCGCGAGCTGCGGCAGGTGCTGATCCTCGGAGCCGGCGGAGGCGCCGATGTGCAGCAGGCACGTTATCACCAGGTGCCGCAGATCACCGCGGTAGAGCTGAATCCGCAGATCGTGGAACTGCTGCGCAACGATTACGGGGAGTTCTCCGGGCATCTCTATCAGCGCAATGATGTCGAAGTACATATCAACGAGGCGCGCGGCTTCATTACGCGATCGTCACAGCGCTATGATCTGATACAGGTGGCGCTGATGGATGCCTTCGGCGCATCCACCGCCGGCCTCTACGCCCTGAACGAGAGCTATCTCTATACGGTCGAGGCATTCCAGACCTATATGAAGCATCTGCAGCCTGGCGGCTATCTCTCCGTCAGCCGCTGGATCAAGCTGCCCCCGCGCGATACCCTGAAACTGATGGCGACAGCCATTCAGGCCCTCAGGGAGTCAGGCGTGGAAAACCCCGCGCAGCAGCTGCTGCTCATCAGGGGCTGGCAGACCAGCACCCTGCTGCTAAAAAATGGCGCCTATACAAGCGGCGAGATCGATGCCGTCAAAGCCTTTTGCAAAAATCTTGGCTTCGATGTCGCCTGGTATCCGGGGGTGCAAGCCAGTGAAGTCAACCATTATAATCAGCTGCGGCAACCCTGGTTTTATCAGTCAGCAGCAGCCCTGCTGGGCGACGATGCAGAGCAGTTTATGAATGACTATAAATTTGATCTGCGGCCTTCGACCGATGACCGCCCCTATTTTTTTCACTTCTTTAAATGGAACATATTGCCGGAGATTCTCTCCCTGCAGGGCAAGGGCGGGATGCCGCTGCTCGAACAGGGTTACCTGATTTCTGTATCGACGCTGCTGCAGGCTCTTCTTGCCAGCCTGCTGCTGATCATTCTGCCACTGTTGTTCCTCAAACGCGGGGAGAAGCAGAGACAGCAATCCATCAAGCGTAGCAGCGTGCTGATCTATTTTTTCGCCATCGGGCTGGCCTTCCTCTTTATCGAAATCGCCTTTATCCAGAAAATGACGCTGCTGCTGCACCATCCGCTCTACTCTGCCGCCACGGTGATGACAGGCTTTCTGATCTTTGCCGGCCTCGGTAGCTTCTTCAGCCAGCGTCTGGTGAAACAGGGGCATACTCACCGGGGGATGGTGCTTGCCGTGGGCGGTATCGCTGTTTTGAGTCTCTCCTATCTGCTCTTTTTCAAAACCCTCCCTGATGCGCTGCTCTCTCTGCCGCTGGCAGTCAAGATGCTGTTCGCTATTCTGCTTATCGCGCCTCTGGCAGCCTTGATGGGCATGCCTTTCCCTCTGGCCCTCTCCCATCTGGGGCAGCATGCCCAACAGCTGATCCCCTGGGCATGGGGAATCAACGGATGCGCCTCCGTGATCAGCGCAATACTCGCAACCCTGCTCGCCATACACAGCGGGTTTTCCATGGTCATTACTCTTGCTGTCTTGCTATACTTGTTGGCAGCTTTGAGCTTTCCACTTACCACTTCAAGAAGATAAGGAAGCTCTGATCAAGTCGCTTCACGCCTCGATCAGAGCATTCCTGCAAGTTTCTCTACGGGGGAAAGGTTATCTATCAATGGGTTATAATGCACATCCAGATTGCCCTTCCCCCGAACCCCCATCCCACGTACATATTCAGAGGTTCCATAACTAATGATGATCAAAAATAGTCTCTACCTGTTCGCTGTTACGGCTCTTTCACTGGGGCTGCTCTCCTGCAGTCAATCTGGCCCGGTGGAAAATGCCGCCAATGATCTGTGTGAATGTTTAAAGCCGGTCTTCTCGGATATGGAGAAATTTTCGCAGGCGCTGCAGTCAGGAGATAAAGCAGAAATGGAGAAGATCGCCACTGCAGCTGGAAAAATGGGAGAACAATCCGCAAACTGTATGCAGTCGATCCAGGAGCGCTATCCGGAAATCGAAGATGATATAAACCTGCAAACCCAGGTCACTGTACGCATCAAGGAACTCTGCCCACCGCCCGAAATCTTTGGTGCGATTCCGCATTAAACTCCATGTTGGAAAAAATTATTTCAAGCACGGCAGGCACAAAAATCACGAAAACGCAACATATCAGAAAGTCCGTGCAGTGTTTCAAATCGGGGGGATAAGCGTCAGCACCTCCTATGGTATTAATATGCTTTTGTGTATCGCTTATTGTAATTTGGAATGAAAAAAAAGAGACAATCCACCATGGGCAGCCGCATGCTGCTGCTGGCAATTGCCTTCGGTATACTGGTTGGCAGCTACTATCTGGGAAATCATTACCAGCGCAGCAGGATTGCAAGTGAGAGCCTCGCGCTGCTGCATACTCCGACAAAAACAATTACCCTCTTCTCTCTGCAGAGAGCGGATGAAACCGGCCTGAGCAACGCAGATCTTGAAGGCCACTGGTCGCTGCTCTATTTTGGCGACAGCTACTGCACGGATCTCTGCCCCGCCGCCCTGGGGAATATTGTCAGGCTCTATAACCGGCTTGCAATCAACCCTGAAGTTCAACAGTCGCTGAAGTTCATCTTTGTCTCGCTTGATCCACTGCGGGATACGCCTGAACGTCTGCGCTCTTTTGTGACAGGCTACCATCCTGGTTTCATCGGCGTCTCCGGCAGTGAGGATGATGTGCATACTCTTGCAAGGGAGTTTTCGATCTATTACAAACAACAGGCGCCGGACCAGGAGGGCAATTACCGCATCGATCACAGTGTGACGCTATCACTGGTCAATCCGCAGGGTAAAATAGCCGCCTACTTTATCGATCTGACAAACCCCGAACATCTTGCCACTGACATTCTGAATATTATCGAACCATGAATACACCAATTGTTGACAATACTCCCTCATGGCCACAACGGCTGCTTACCGTTGTGATGCCGCTACTGCCGCATCATCTGCTCTCCGCCATGATGTATGCTGTCACCCGCTGTGAATGGAAACTACTGAAGAGCAGAATCATTCGTTGGGCCATCAAACACTATGATGTGGATCTCAGCGAAGCAGTAATCAAGGATGCAGATCTCTACCCAAGCTTTAACGCGTTTTTTACCCGTCAGCTGGAGAGCAGCGCCCGCCCGGTTGCTGCCGGGCAAAGCGATATTGTCAGTCCTGTCGACGGCGAGGTGAGTCAGGCTGCGCTGATCAATCAGGGACGCCTGATCCAGGCCAAGGGACGCGACTACTCACTGCTGGAGCTATTGGGGGGCGATGAGAAGCTGGCCGCCCTGTTTGAAGAGGGCAATTTTGCAACCATCTACCTCTCACCCAGGGACTACCACCGCATCCATATGCCGCTGGACGGTCATCTGAGAAAAATGACCCATGTACCGGGGCGTCTCTTCAGCGTCAGCCAGTATACGACCGAGTCTGTACCCAATCTGTTTGCGCGCAATGAACGCGTGATCAGCCTGTTTGATACAGACGCCGGTCCAATGGCCATGATCCTGGTGGGAGCAATCTTCGTCGGTAGTATGGAGACGGTATGGGACGGGATCGTGACGCCGGTAAGACATCGCATCAGCAGCTGGGAATACGCTCCTCAATCAGCGCAGCAGCTGACTCTGCACAAAGGCGAAGAGATGGGGCGTTTCAACATGGGCTCGACAGTGATCCTGCTGTTTCCCAAAGATCGCGTCGCATGGGACGAGAGCATGACAAATGGCGAAAGTCTCAAAATGGGAGAGCGTATCGGCGGGAAAGTTATTTCGGCTTAACGTCGCATAAAGTATGTCGGGGGGATAAGGCGTTTTTTTGCCGCATCCACCAATGTGATCGGTAAATGCTCCTGCATAACCGACACTTCTGACCTCCATGGATGGAGGAAATGCAATAAGATAAGATTGTAGGAACAATCATTGCCGCCATCCATGGCGGTCGGAAGCGCTCCTACAGCATTCTCCAGATCCGAACGTAGGAGTGGGTCATCTGACCACGATTAAAAAACGACTCCAGCCTGCCTTCATGCTCGGACTAATTGAGAAGTTAATTTCCTGACGCAAACATCGACATTCTGACCAGCTCGGCAAGTGAGTTCGCCTGCATCTTCTCCATCACATGGGCGCGGTGGGCCTCGACGGTCTTGGCGCTGACATTGAGTTCAGACGCGATCTGCTTGTTGGCTTTTCCTGTGGTGACAAGCTCCATGACCTGGTGCTCCCGCCTTGTCAGCTGCGCCAACCGAGCCAGGATCTCTGCTTGTGTCGCACGACTTTTACGCTGCTCCACATCCAGTGAGAGCGCGCTCTGAATCGATGCCAGCAGCAGTTCATCATCAAAGGGTTTCTCAATAAAATCCATAGCGCCGGCTTTCAATGCACGCACCGCCATGGAAACATCGCCATGACCGGTGATGATCACCACAGGAAGCCTGACATCCCTGCTTTCCAGCTGCTCCTGAAGTTCCAGACCGCTCATACCGGGCATACGCACATCCAGCAGCAGACAGCCTGACTGACCGGGATAGTAGCTCTGCAAAAATGAGTTTGCCGAGTCATGGGTTTCCACCCTGAGTCCGACAGACTCAAGCAGCCAGCGCAGGGAATCACGCAGCGCTTCATCGTCGTCAACGATAAAAACCACTCCCTGCTGCTCACTCTGTTGGTTATTTCCCTCTTCAAGGCCGTTGTTCATGACTCTTCCTGCTGTTGTTTTTAACCGGTGACTGGCAGCCATATTGTAAACGCTGCGCCGCCCAAGCTGCTTTTTGCATAACTGATTTTACCACCATGGTCGGCAACAATGGTTTCACTGATCGACAATCCCATTCCCATACCGCTCTGTTTGGTCGTGAAAAACGGCTCAAAGATTCGTCCCTCATCTTCTGCACTCAACCCCGGACCATTATCTTCGACTGTGACCGTCAGCATAGCATCCCTGCGTGATGTGCTGATACGAATCACACCGGGAGATACCCCCGCCTCTATCAACGCATCCACTGCGTTGCGTGTCATATTAAGGATCACCTGTTCGATCTGCACAAGATCGATGCTGACAGCCGGGAGATCAACAGCCAGATCCAGTTTGATCTGAATGTTGTTTTTACGCGTCTCAAAATCCAGAAATGAGAGCACTTCATGCACCAGGTTATTCAGCCTGGCGCTGTTGCGCACCGGAACCTGCCGCTCAACCATCTCCCGCAATCGTTTGATGATTCGCGCTGCCCTGCCGGCCTGACTGGTGATTCTCTGCAAAGGTTCCGCCAACTCCTCACCATTGGCGCCATTGACAAAACGCCGCTTGGCGCCATTCGCATAATTGATGATTGCCGCCAGTGGCTGATTCAGCTCATGAGCAAGCCCCGTCGCCATCTCTCCCATACTGCTGAGGCGGCAAACATGCACCAACTCGGTCTGGTGACGCCGGGCATCAGCTTCGGCAGCACGCATTTCAGTAATATCCCGGGCATAGAGATTGGCATAATCTAGCCCTGCGATGGGAGCGATCAGCAGAAAATAGATGCGCCCGCCCAGTTCGACCTCGCTCTCGTAGTCACTATTCTGATTCAGGGCATACTCGATCTTTGAGCGCCAGTTCAGGGGGATCAGCTGCATGCGGGTCACGCCGAGAAATTCCAGCAATGGCTCACTTGCTGCGTTGGCATAGGTGATCACCCCTTTTCGATTGACACGCATGACCGGTATCGGACTCTCTTCAGGAAATGCCGCCAGTGAACGTATCTCCTGTTCCTGCTTGCGCCGCTGCGAGATATCATGCAGATAAATGGTAAAGAGCGTACTGCTGTCAAGCAGAATTGGCTTGATTGCCACTTCAACAGGAAACCTGCTCCCTTCGTTATTGCAGGCGATCATTTCCAGACGCAAATCACGAACCTCTTCACCACTCTCGAAGCAAGCCTTCAATACATCAGAGAAATGCACCTGACTGGCCGCATCGATAATCAGTGATTCAACCGACTTGCCTTTTGCATCCGCCGCCTGATAACCAAATGTTTTCTCTGCAGTAGGATTGAAGTCGATGATTGAACCACTCTGATCGACGGTGACGATTGAATCGAGAGATGCCTCCATAATCGCCGTGGTTAAAGCCTCTTTTTGCCGGATTTCTGATTCATGCAGGACGCGCATCTTCTCTCTTGCGTCACGCACAAGGCGGATGAACTGCTTCATCCAGTCCTCAAGAATCATCAACTGATTACCGCTCTCCCTGATAGGTTGAGAGATACCCAGCGCCCGCTGGGAAAATTTTGAAAGACGCCGCAACGCGGCGCTGAGACGATTGGAAACAACCATGAACAGCAGCGAGAAAAAGGCGATAAAAGTGAGTGCAACAATGCCGCGCTGGTGCTGCTCAAGGCGCACAATACGCAGCGCCATAGCACGCATTGCATCCCGTGGAATAAAGGTTGCAAACAACATCTCCTGATTGGTTTCACCGCTGTCAAGAAAGGTTTGCGAGGTCACAGCATACTTCTCTGACATCTTTGCTGCTTCGTCCCCAATTGGTATCATCCGTGAATTACTGGTGGCTAACAGACGCTGATCACTGGATTCCAGCAGTGCAGTGATCACCCCCTTGCGCGAGAGTCCCGGTTGAGCGGCCTGCAGAAAATCCTCGTCGATAGGAACCACCAGCATCAAGGTTCCCATGATGTTGTATGCGGCATCTTCAGCAACTGTTGAGGCCAACAGCCATGGCTTGTTGTCAATGATGGTGAGATAGGCCTGGGTTTGGTCTGTGGCAAGATAATCATTGATGCGGGACGAGATGTCTTCAGGCAGCGCTAAATCCCCGGCCTGGTAACTCTCTCTCACCACTCCCATACGATCAATCAGCAAAATATGACTCGGAGAGATCAGCGACTTCCAGCGGGAAGGCTGCGGCAGCCAGGACGGCTGTTTTTCATGATAGACGACCACCGCCTCCTGATCATCAGAAAACCAGTAGAGTGGATCGAGATAGTTTGCCAGGCGGCGATGGCTTGCAAGAAGTTGAGCAGATGCCTTATAACCCTGGATTGAGTTATGAAAGTAGATCAGTGACTCATGGGAGCGCTGTTCAAGATTTTCCTGGAGTTGGCGTTGATAAATCTGGTTAACTTCATCCTTCTGCAGGTTATCCAGGATCTCCCACAACCCCAGTCCAGCTATCACCCCGACAATGGCTGCAAACAGCGATAACGGAATGCGACGGATCAGCTTTCGCAGTATGGACAACGAGATGCTCCTGATTGATGCAACTTCTCAATAACTCCGTACAGGGCAATACTCATAGGATGTGCTGAGGAACGAAGCGCATCATTCACGATCAATGCACTTCGCAAGCTCAGCACATTCTACACAGCTTCGAACAATAAATAGAGTTATTGAGATATTACCAGCCTGAATCATACTCCCTCCTCCACAAAATAAAAAAGCCCGCAAATGCGGGCTTTCTCATCAGTCAGACTGACCCCGTGTCAACTGGCCAGTTTCAACGACTCTTTTTCACGTTTCTGTTGACCGTCGATATCCAGAACATCGGCATTCTGGATCAGCTCTTGCAGGGTAATTCCTTCGAGAAACTCATAGATCTGTTTGCTTAACGAATTCCACAGCGAGTGCGTTAAACAGCGATGTCCACCGGAACAGTTCTCCTGGCCGCGGCAACGTGTAAATTCAACCCACTCATCAACAGCGCAGATAATATTGGCAATGCTGATCTCATCGGCATCGCGGCCAAGAAAATAACCCCCGCCGGGACCGCGCACGCCACGCACCAGTCCCTTGCTTCTCAGTGAGGCAAACAGTTGTTCCAGATATGAAAGAGAGATACCCTGATTTTCAGAGATATCAGCCAGTGTCACCGGCCCGTCAGACCCATGTAGCGCCAGGTCCAGCATCGCAGTCACTGCATAACGACCTTTGGTAGAAAGCCTCATAATTACACCTCAATTTCTAATTTCTTACTAATTGTATGGGTAATTATGATAAAACCCAGTAATTTAGTCAAGTATTATATTGGAGTGGGTTAGGCAACAATCAATCCGGAGCCGGGACTTTACTCCCGCACAAATCAGGCGAGGCTAAAGCCTCATTTCCCGTTTGTCGAAGTTATTACGTGAGCGTAGCTAACGACCGCTGTCATTAAAAAAGTAGTTTTTCCTCAGGCAGTACTCCAGCCAACGCCCGACAAAGAGATTCGCCTTCCACTTCTGATGCAGCCCCGGTGACTGGTATAAACCCTCAACAGGAAGACATTGTTGTCGCTTAACCTCAATCACCTCTACCTGTCCTGTATCCAGGTAGAGTCGCAACAGCATCTCGGGATCCAGAAGCGGACTCTCGCTATCCGGTGATTCAAAAAGGTAATTGAGACGCACTTCCCGGGTAAATGGCCCGGTATGGTCCACCTGCAAGAGAAGTGGAGGGTCGCCTTTAATACGTGAACTATACTCCCCGCGCATCGAGAGCAGCTGCGGGGCCAGACGCATCAGCAGGCGATAGTTCTCATCGCATAAGGCGCCCAGCATCCCTGCCGAGGGTTTTATCCGCGAAAGGAACTGCCACTTACCTTGTCGAAATAGAGTTTTCATTGACTTCAATTATACCCAAACAACACAACAAATAAATTTCCATCTCTTTGCTATAATGTCTTGCTTCCCAGTGCGAAACAGAGACGACCATGAGCAAGGCGCTGTACCAATCCGAGCTACCACAACTTGAGCTGTTGACCCGCGGCAAGGTGCGAGACATCTACGCAATTGATGACGGCCACATGCTGATTGTCACCAGTGACCGCCTCTCCGCCTTCGACGTTGTGCTGCCCCAGGCGATTCCTGGCAAAGGTGAAGTGCTGACGCGTGTAGCAAACTTCTGGTTTGAACGCACCAGCAAAATCATTCCCAATCATCTGAGTGAAATCCCTCTGTCACAAGTTGTCCCTGATGAGGAGCAACGCAAAACGCTGGGTGATCGCGCCATCGTGGTTAAAAAACTCAAGCCGCTTCCGGTCGAGGCCATCGTGCGCGGCTATCTGATTGGCTCCGGCTGGAAAGATTACCAACGCAGCGGCGGCGTCTGTGGCATCGAACTGCCCGAGGGACTGAATCTGGCGGACAAGCTGCCGGAGGCGATTTACACCCCTTCGACGAAAGCAGATATGGGTGAACATGATGAAAATATCAGTTATGCCAAAACCGTTGATCTGCTCGGCAAGGAGCTTGCCGCCAAAGTCCGCGACCTGAGCCTGAAGATCTACACCGAGGCAGCAGAGTATGCACTGCAGCACGGCATTATCATTGCCGATACCAAGTTCGAATTTGGCCTGGATGATGATGGCGTACTGCATCTGATCGACGAGGTGCTGACGCCAGACTCCTCCCGCTTCTGGCCGGCAGAGCAGTATCAGCCCGGCATCAACCCGCCCAGCTTTGACAAGCAGTATGTGCGCGACTACCTGGAGACGCTTGATTGGGACAAAAAAGAGCCGGGACCGGAACTGCCGCAGGAGGTGATCGATCAAACTGCAGCAAAATATGCACAGGCTGAACGTCAACTGACGCAGGAAAAGGACTGAGGACTGAGGATTAACGAACTAGTAATCCTTGAGTGGCCAATATCTTTGCAAATGAGTCAAATTTCAATAATGACTCTCGCAAAGCTCCCGCATCCTGCTTACGCCCCTGACCTACATCCATGTAAGCCAAGCTCGCCATGACAAACCCTTGCGGTCTTGGCGAGAGGAAATAATCTCTTTCATGCCTCGTCAGTCTGAAACCTGGTCTCGCTATACATCATGCAGAAGTACAAACTCCCTCGGATAGCCATCTATACCACCCGCAACTGCCCGAACTGCCGACAGGCGAAAGCCGCAATGAAACAGTGGCGCATCCCTTTTCAGGAGTTTGATATCGAAAAAAACCGGCGCGCCGCCAAAGAGTTTGCGCATCTGCGCGTGCGTGCTGTTCCGCTGATCAAAGTCGGTGAGAGAGTGCTTCAGGGTTATGACGCTAATCGCTTGAGACTCCTTCTGTCAGACGCCGGTTTTCAGGTAAAGCCTCAATAACTCCGGGTGCACAATTCTACATAGGATGTGTCGAGGCACGAGGCGCATCAATATCTGCGCCAATTCGATGCGCTTCGTTTCACTCAGCACATCCTATGAATTGTTGTCATGCACGGACTTTTTGAGAAGTTACTTCAGCTGCGACGACATTGATGCCTGCTGCCGCTTCAGAGTCAGATGCTGCACCCGCATCACCGCCTCAAGATCATCCACAGACGCCTCAAACAGATCATTGACGACAATGTAATCGTATTCACCGTAATGTGACATCTCGCTCAGGGCATCAGCCATACGGCGCTCAATGATCTCACTGCTGTCCTGGCCGCGTGACGATAACCTTTCACGCAATGCGTCAACTGAAGGTGGTACCACAAAGATTGAGACCGCATCGGCAAAACGCTGCCGCACCTGGCGTGCGCCCTGCCAGTCAATCTCAAGTATCACATCCTTTCCCGTTTCCAACTGCTGCCTGACAGAGGCTTCGGCTGTCCCATAATAGTTATCAAAAACCTGCGCCGATTCGAGAAATGCCTTCTCCCCCACCATCTGCTGAAACTGCTCAATAGAGACAAAGTGGTAATGCTCTCCATTCACTTCGCCCGGCCGTGGCTGACGGGTGGTGTGCGAAACGCTCAACACCCTCTTCTGCACAGGTTGCTGAATGTCTCCCTGCTGCTTCTCAAAAAGCGCCTTGAGAAGAGATGTTTTGCCTGCGCCGGAGGGCGCAGAAACGATAAAGAGTATGCCGCTGTTCATTTGATGTGTTACACCTGTGTAATTCTTGCCTCATACATTATTCATGAATTCACCATGAAAAAACAGAAGCATCTCATCCTCGTTCCCACGTTCCTGCGTGGGAATGCAGATCATTGACTCACTCAAATCCGCCCCTATTAGTTCCTTCTCGCGTTGCCTTGTTGAATCTTTAAGACTACAATAAAGACCTGATAAGCGACCAGTTTAACGCACGGGTGATGACATGACAACTAGGATACTTACCGAGGCTGCCGCCAGTATCAGCGAACTCAAAGCAAACCCTATGAAAGTAGCTTTAAGCGCCGATGGTGCGCCTGTTGCTGTACTCAATAGAAATGAACCGGCATTTTACTGTGTTCCAGCCGAAGCATATGAAATGCTTATGGATCACCTTGAAAACCTTGAACTTCTCGCCATTGCGGAAGAGCGTAAGGATGAGGAATCCATTAAGGTTGACATCAATGAACTATGAGTTGGAGTTTAAAAAATCTGCTCTTAAAGAGTGGAATAAGCTTGGAACTACAATTCGGATCCACTTCAAAAAGAAGCTCATAAAGATATTGGAGGAGCCGCGCATCCCGGGCGCCAAATTATCTGGATCTAATCATCTCTACAAAATCAAACTTCGCCAATCCGGATACAGACTCATTTATGACGTAAATGATCAAATTGTAACTGTTACAGTTTTTGCCATAGGAAAAAGAGAGAGAAGTAAAAATTTATAGAACTGTAATCAAACGAATGAGCCAAGAGAATTTAATGTAACTTCTCAATAGCCCCGTGCAGGAAGCAGGGTTGGGATCAGCTTTTCAGGGCTGTATAAAACAGGGATGTATTCACAGCGGCGCTGAAAGGCTGATCCCGACCCTGCACAGACTCGAACAATGCACGGACTATTTGAGAAATTACAATTTCATGTCACTCCTCATTTCCATTTTCCAAACGCCACTATGAACAGGGTTAAGAAAATTTTGAGCAGGAGCCTGCTTCTGGATCTGGAGACAACTCCTAATGGAAAGCTTCTGAAGGTTGGCGCCGTTTGCGGGGCAGAGAAACGTCTTCTCAAAGGAGTGTTTGACAGGTCTGATGTGATTCGTGCTCTGGATGATCTTGGGCGCAGCGCTGATTATGTGCTTGGGCACAACATTCTCGACCATGACCTCCCTCTCCTTCAGAAGAGCTTTCCCGAGCTTCATCTGCATACCCTCCCCGTTATTGATACCCTTTTTCTCTCCCCGGTTGCCTTCCCTGAAAACCCTTACCATCATTTGCTAAAGGACTACCGCTTGCTCAGCACCGCTTTGAATGATCCCGTTTGCGATGCCCGCAACTCGGGATTGCTGTTTCAAGACCAGTGCGATGTTTTTGAGGGATTGAAGCTCAGTGACAAGGGGGTGGTTCAGTTTTATGCATGGGCGTTTTCCGAAACCATGCTTCCACTCTTCCATGCATTGGAGAGCGAGCCATTTACAGGGCAGGAGGCAAAAAACTATTTTGCTTCCCGGGTTGCCGCTCTTGGCTGCCTAACTGCCGCGCAATCCCTGGCGCTCGAAATCGAGCATCTGGAGGCGCGGGAGTCAGCGGCCTATGCGTTGGCATGGTTGCGGGTGGCGGGATCGAATTCGATTATTCCACCCTGGGTTCGGCATCGTTTTCCTGAGGTTACGACAATCGTTCGCCGCTTGCGGGACAAGGGATGCAGTGATCCAGGCTGTTCCTATTGCCAAATCAACCACAATCCACATAAGCAACTCCAACGCCTCTTCGGCTTTGAAGACTTTCGCCCGGAGCCGCGCGCTGCAGATGGAGACAGCCTTCAGGAAGCCATCATCCGCAGCGGGATGAATGATGAGCCGCTGTTGGCGATCCTGCCGACCGGCGGCGGGAAATCGCTCTGCTTTCAATTGCCCGCACTTGTGCGCAACCAACGTCTGGGTGTTCTCTCCATTGTCATTTCGCCACTGCAGGCATTGATGAAAGACCAGGTTGATAATCTTAACCGACTCACGGAATCAACGTTTGCAGCAGCTCTATACGGGATGCTCACACCGCCGGAGCGTGGCGATGTGCTTGAGCGGATTCGCCTTGGTGATGTCGCCATCCTCTATGTCTCCCCGGAGCAACTGCGCAATGCCTCTTTCATTAATGTGATAAAGCAGCGTGAGATCGGTTGCTGGATATTTGACGAAGCGCATTGCCTCTCCCGCTGGGGTCATTCTTTCCGGCCGGACTATCTTTATGTCTCACGCTTTATCCGTGAAATGGCGGCGCAACAGGAGGTTCCGCCTCCGCCCGTCGCTTGCTTCACGGCAACCGCCAAATGCGATGTTGTGGAGGAGATCCAGCAGCACTTCCACAAGGAGTTGTCGCAGGAGCTCATGCTTTTCGATGGTGGGGCAGAGCGAACAAATCTCGATTTCGAGGTGCAGGTTGTCAATTCAGCCGACAAAAGGAGTCGTGTCAAGCAGCTGCTTATGGAGCGTCTGCCCAATCCGGAGGACGGTGCCTCGGTGGTCTATTGCGCCACCAGGCGCGGTGCGGAGGAGATGGCGAAATGGCTGCAACACTCCGGCTTGTCGGCCGAAGCGTTCCATGCAGGTGTGGATGCCCCTGAAAAACGGCGCATCCAGGAGGAGTTCATCGCTGGGAACATCCAGCATATTTGCGCGACGAACGCCTTCGGCATGGGCATCGACAAGGAAAACGTTCGCCTGGTGATTCATGCCGACATCCCCGGATCGCTGGAGAATTATCTACAGGAGGCGGGGCGCGCCGGGCGCGACAAGAGCCTCGCCCTGTGCGTGCTTCTTTATGACAAACAGGATATTGAAACCCAGTTTTCACTGAGTGCTTTTTCACGCCTGAGCCGTCATGACATCGCTCAAATTCTGAGGGGGCTGCGCCGCGCCAAACGCGATGACAAGAGCGCCGTGGTCATCACCGCAGGGGAGATTCTTCGCGACGAGGAGGTCGATGCCGGATTCAATTCGACAGATCCCATGGCCGCCACCAAGGTCAATACCGCAGTCTCGATGCTGGAGCGTGGCGATTTTGTGCGGCGCGATCAAAATAAGACCAACGTCCTGCAGGTTCAGCCCCTGGTGCGCTCCATGGATGAGGCCATTGAGAAGATCGATCAATTGGATCTTTCGCAGCGGGTCAGGGGACAATGGCTGGAGATACTGGGCGCTATCTTCAATAGCAATCCCGACGAGGGGCTTAGCGCCGATGCCTTGGCGGAGTTGCCCTCGATGAGGGTCAGGGAGGAACTGGCGCCACACCGCACGCTGCAGCACGACACCCTGCCGGTGATGCGGGTTCTTGGCGACATGGTCGAGGCAAGGATCGTTGAAAAAGACACCTTGTTGAGCGCCTATGTCAAAGTCCGCTGCGCCAACTCCTCCGGCAAGGTGCTGGCTGACGTCTGTGCGCTGGAAAACGCGATGATCGCCATTATGCGTGAGGAGGAGCCTGATGCCGAAGGGTGGATGATCCTGACGCTTCGACATTTGAATCAACGTCTTCTCGATGACGGTTTTACCACTGCTCCCGAATCCCTGAGGAGTCTGCTCAACAGCCTGTCGCTGGATGGACAGGGGCTTGCGGGCAACAGGGGCAGCATCGAATTGAAATACCAGGAGAAAAATCACTACCGCGTCAAATTGCAGCGTGCATGGGGAGACCTGCAAGAGACGGCTGAAAAACGACAAGCCGTTGCGAGAATTGTATTAGATACGATTGCCCGCAAAATCCCATCGGCATCGAGCGGCGAGCACCTGGTGAAGTTTAGCGAAAGCGAACTACTGGAGGCTTTGCACGCCGATATGTTCATCGCCGCGCAAATCAGGGATTTCAGCGCTGTCATAGAACGCGCTCTGCTTTTTCTGCATGAACAAAAGGCGATCATCCTTCAGCAGGGGCTGGCGGTGTTTCGCTCGGCGATGACCATCACAATCCTGCCGGGCGCCAAAGGCCGGCGTTTCACGAATGGAGACTATTCATCACTCAAGGAACACTATCTGGAACGCAATTTCCAGATTCATGTGATGAACAGATATGCAGACCTTGGCCTGCAGAAAATCAAGAGCGCCCTGACTCTGGTTGCCGCCTATTTCACCATGAGCAAAACCGAGTTCGTGAAGATGTTCTTTGCCGGCGAGCAGGATATGCTGGATCGCGCCACCAGCGCGGAATCCTACCAGGAGATCGTCGATCAGCTGAATAATGGGGTTCAGATTGCCGTGGTGTCAGCCAGGCCGCACTCCAACATGCTGGTGCTGGCCGGACCCGGTTCCGGAAAAACGCGGGTGATCGCGCACCGCTGTGCATTCCTGCTGCGCGTCGAGCGCATTCGCGCCAGTGAAATCCTGGTCGTTTGCTTCAACCGCGCCGCCGCTGTCAGTCTGCGCCAGCGCATACGCGATCTGGCCGGCAAAGATGCGGCGCGGGTTACCGTACAAACCTACCATGGCCTGGCCATGCGGCTCATCGGGGCGTCATTCTCCGCCCACCTGGATGACAAGGGAGAGATGCTCGATCTGGAGAGCATGATTCCCGCAGCAACCAGGATGCTCAGGGGGGAGTGCGACATCCCCGGAGTTGAGCGCGATGAGATGCGCGAACGACTGCTTGCCGGATACCGCCACATCCTCATCGACGAGTATCAGGATATCGACCAGCCCCAGTACGACATGGTTTCAGCCATTGCAGGGCGCGCGCTGGATTCGGAAAACGAGGATGCCAAACTCTCGATCCTGGCCGTCGGCGACGACGACCAGAATGTCTACACCTTTCGTGGCGCCAACATCCAGTTCATTCGCCAATTCGAACAGGACTACAACGCCCGCACGCATTACCTGGTCGAGAACTACCGCTCCACAGCGAATATTATTAACGCCGCTAACCAATTGATTGAACTGAATAGCGACCGCATGAAGACGGGGCATCCTATCCAGATCAACGCCGCCCGCCGCTCCGAGCCTTGCGGAGATCCGGTGCGGATCGTGGCCTGTCCGGATCCGTTGCAGCAAGCGCGCTTCGTCCTCAATGAGGTCAAAGAATGCCGAAATGCAGGCGGGGGCATCGCCGTTTTTTCACGCACGAAGAGTGAACTCCATGCCATACGGGCCGCGCTGGAAACTGCGGCGATCCCCTCCATCATGGCGTCGCAAGGCAGAGGCAACACTCCCCTGCACCGCATGCGCGAGATCAACGCGCTTATTGAATTCATCAGGCAACTTCAGCAGAGCACAGTAACGGCAACCCGCCTTCAAAATGAGTTCCAGGGTCTGGAGTGTTACGCAGAGGCAAATCCCTGGTGCAGGTTGATGGATGGAATCCTTCGCGAATGGGAAGATGAAACCAACAACAGCGGCAGGACGCCATGCGAAGCGATCGACTATCTCTATGAAGCCCTGCATGAACGCCAAAGTGAGCAGCTTTCCGATGACGAAGTCTATCTGTCAACCGTTCATGCAGCCAAGGGGCTTGAATTCGAACACGTCATCATGCTTGGCCGCTGGGATAAGCATGGATCCGTTTTACAGCAGGAAGAGGAGCGGCGACTCTATTACGTTGGCATGACACGTGCGCGTAAAACGCTGACGTTGTGCCAACTCGATCATGCCACCAACCCGCATACGGATGTGTTGGCAGGCAGTGGCATTGTGCGCTCCAAAGCTGGCATGCTCAATGAACCTTCGGATCAGGATTTGAGGCTGCATTACGCAATGCTCGATCTCTCCTGCATCTGGATCAGTTATCCCGCAACAGCGCCAAACGCCAGATTTGTTCAACAGGAGATTGCCAGGCTAACGCAAGGCTCCTGTCTCCACCTGGAGAGAGGTGGAAATAACAATCGGGTTTTCATAACTGACAAGGGCGGTCACAAAATCGGCGCGCTATCCAATGCAGCAAGCCTGGAGTGGAAAGATAGGCTCCGCTTGATCAAGGAGGTGCGGGTTCACGCAATCATGAATTGGAGGAGAGACTTCCTGGATCACACTCCTGGGGATGAGTATCCCAAGGAGTGGGAAGTCCCATTGTTGGAAGTGGTTTTGAGAAAATAGCATCTCACACCGTATGGATTTCCACTATCAAGGGGTGGGCTTCGTCAATCAACCAGGGCAAGCAGGATGACTAATATTTCACTCATTCAAGGCAACATCACGACCGCTGATGTTGACGCTATCGTGAATGCGGCCAACCCGGTAATGCTTGGCGGCGGAGGTGTTGACGGAGCAATACATCGAGCCGCAGGTCGAGCATTGTTAGAAGCCTGCAAACAGGTAAAACCCGTCAACGGCATTCGCTGTCCGGTCGGTGAAGCAAGGATCACCTCAGCTGGTCAACTCAAAGCCAGGTATGTCATCCATACCGTTGGCCCTCGATACAGGATTGATGAGCATCCGGAAGAGTTACTGCGAAGCGCATACAGGAATTCATTGCAGCTTGCCCTGGAAAACCATTGTCAGTCGATTGCCTTCCCGGCCATCTCATGCGGTGTGTATGGCTACCCAATGGATGAAGCTGCGGAGATTGCACTCGGCGAGTGTTCCAAAGAGGTGTATCAATCCCTGGCTATCTCATTTTTTCTGTTTTCACAATCAGATTTGGATGTTTGGCAATCGGTGTGTCAATCCTTGAAATCCAAGTAGTTCTGAAACAGACTGAAACATCACTCTATATTTTGCACCTGTTCACGCATCTGTTCGATCAGCACCTTGAGTTCGACGCCTATGGCTGTCATCTGCTGATCGGCTGATTTGGATGCCAGTGTGTTGGCTTCGCGGTTGAGTTCCTGCATCAGGAAGTCGAGGCGTCGGCCTATCGGTTCGCTGCGTTCCAGCACATGCTCCACCTCTTCCAGATGCGCCCTGAGCCTGTCCATCTCCTCATCTACATCCAGCCGCTGGGCAAGCATGGCCATCTCCTGCTCCAGCCGTTCCGGTTCCAGCTCTGCTTTCATCTCGGCGAGCTTATCTTCAAGACGCTGTCGAAATGCGGCAACCACCACCGGAATGCGCTCCCTGGCCAGCTCCACCTGCTTGTGGCAGGCGGCAACGCGTTCCAGAATCATCGCCTCCAGTTTCTCGCCTTCACGTTCACGGCTCTCCCGCATCTGTTTGAGCGACTCTTGCAGCAACTCCATAGCCGCCTCCTGCAGCGGCTTCATATCCGGTGATTCAGAGAACGCCACTCCGGGCCAGCTCAACACATCCAGCGATGTTGGAGATTTGACATCCGGAGCATGGATGGTCACTTCACGCAGCGCCCTGTGCAGCATCTCGACCATTGGGATATTGACACTCAGCGTCGTAGCATTTGTTGCGGCGGGGGTATAGCGCAGATTCAACTCGACTTTGCCGCGTTTCAGCCACTTGCCTGCGAGCTCACGCACTTTGGGTTCAAGCACACGAAACTCCTCCGGCATACGTACAAAGAGTTCAAGATAACGATGATTCACCGAGCGCATCTCCCATACCAGCACCCCGCTTTCGAGTTGCCCGTCGAGTCGTGCAAAGGAGGTCATGCTTGCCGTCATTTTCGTTCCTGAAGCTGTCCATTGATGTGCGTATAATAACCTGATTCAACACTAGACGGAGAACATCTTGAACAGACCCAGCAACCGCCGGCCGGATGAATTACGCCCCATAACCATCACCCGCAACTACACCAAACATGCAGAGGGCTCCGTGCTGATCGAGTGCGGCGACACCAAGGTGCTGTGTACCGCCAGCGTCGGAGAGCGCGTCCCCCCCTGGCTGAAGGGCCAGGGCCGCGGCTGGGTGACGGCTGAATACGGCATGCTGCCCCGCTCCACCACCGAGCGCATGCGCCGTGAGGCTGCGAGCGGCAAGCAGGGAGGGCGCACCATGGAGATCCAGCGGCTGATCGGACGCTCTCTGCGCGCTGCAATTGATCTGGAGGCGCTTGGAGAGCGTGTTATCACGCTCGACTGTGACGTCATCCAGGCCGACGGCGGCACACGAACCTCTTCCATTTCAGGCGCCTGGGTTGCCCTCAGCGACGCCATTCAGGGGTTGCTCGATGCGGGCGCCCTGAAGCAGTCGCCGCTGCTCGCCCCTGTCGCCTCTATCTCTGTCGGCATCTACCAGGGTGTACCCATCCTCGATCTTGATTATGCTGAAGACTCCAGCGCCGACACCGACATGAATATCGTCATGAATGCGGAGGGGCACTTCATCGAAATTCAGGGAACGGCAGAGGCGGCCCCCTTCTCCGATGAGGAGATGAGCGCCATGCTGAAACTGGCGCACAAGGGAATCCGGGAGATCAATGAGATCCAGCAGCAAGCGATTTCACAGAGCTGAGCAGGATTATTCGTAACCGCTTGGAAGAGACACTGTAGGGGGGATAAGCGATAGCGCATCCACCAATCTGCCAGGATCATGGAGGATGCGGCTACGCCTTATCCCCCCTACAATTTTGATGTTATCTGCGGCTGAGATCATGCACGGCTTCGATGAATGCCGCCGCATGTTCCGGTGGAATCTCGGGATGAATGCCGTGCCCGAGGTTGAAGACATGTCCGGGGCCTTCGCCAAAGCTGTCGAGGATCCCGGCAACCTCCTGGCGAATACGCTCCGGGCTTGAGTAGAGTATGCAGGGATCCATATTGCCCTGCAGCGCCACCCTGTCGCCGACGCGCTTGCGCGCATCACCGATATCGATGGCCCAATCCAGTCCCAAAGCATCGGCGCCGCTGTCGGCCATCTGCTCCAACCACAGTGCTCCCCCCTTGCTGAAGAGAATGACGGGCACTTTGCGGCCATCATTTTCACGCGTCAGGCCGTCGATGATGCGACTCATGTAGTTCAGGGAGAAGTCACGGTAGTCGCGCGGCGTCAGCACCCCGCCCCAGGTATCGAAAATCATCACCGCCTGTGCGCCGGCTGCAATCTGGGCATTCAGATAGCTGGTGACGGAGTCCGCCAGCTTCTCCAGCAGTGCATGCATGAGCGCAGGCTGGTCGAACATCATCCCCTTGGAGAGCGCAAAGTTTTTGGTGCTGCCGCCTTCCACCATGTAGGTCGCCAGCGTCCATGGACTACCGGAGAAACCAATCAGCGGCACCTCGCCATGCAGTTCACGACGGATCACCCGTACTGCATTCATCACGTAAGCGAGTTCCCCTTCCGGATCCGGAACACCGATGGCATCCACATCGGCTTTGCTGCGCACCGGACGCTCAAACTTCGGCCCCTCGCCTTCGCCGAAATAGAGGCCCAGCCCCATGGCGTCAGGAATCGTCAGAATATCGGAAAAGAGAATCGCCGCATCCAGCGGAAAACGCTTCAATGGCTGCAATGTAACTTCACAAGCCAGATCTGGATTCTTGCATAAATCAAGAAAACTACCTGCTTTTTCACGCGTAGCACGATACTCTGGAAGATAGCGTCCTGCCTGACGCATCATCCATACAGGCGTCATGTCCACTGGCTCACGCATCAAAGCGCGTAAAAATCGGTCGTTTTTCAATTCACTCACAGGCAATTCCAGATCGGTTGGGTAGAAATAAAAAAAGCATTCTAGCATGATGTGAAACGGGGATAATGATAACCTCACAGCCTATGAAAACAAGCAACCTTAAAC
>Ga0209013_10000511_pt1 | contig 34863 bp, 38 predicted proteins | sample Cruoilmetagenom2_FD_187291 | JGI IMG/M metagenome (GOLD analysis project Ga0209013, IMG submission 187291) | Oil polluted marine microbial communities from Coal Oil Point, Santa Barbara, California, USA - Sample 2 (SPAdes) (version 2) | ecosystem: Environmental > Aquatic > Marine > Oil seeps ...
CCAATCAAGGTAAATGAGGACAATGAAGATATGGTCGAAATTATACCAACAGATGCTTCTGCCGGATATTTAAGAGGATATACAGATCCTGAGTATATTGAAACCCTTAATAATTTAAAATTACCTTTTTTGCCAACAGGAAAACACAGAGCATTTCCTATTAAGGGAGATTCGATGCTTCCTATAAAAAGCGGCTCGTTTGTTATAGCAAAATACTTAGAGAATATTAAAGATTTAAGTAACGGAAATACATATATAGTTTTAACGTATAATGACGGCTTGGTTTATAAAAGAGTGTACGATAAGATTGAAGAACATCAATGTTTATTGATGGTGTCTGACAATAAAAAATATGACCCATACTATGTTCCCGTTGAAGAGATTTTAGAGTTATGGGAGTTTACATGTCATATCAACTTAAGTGAATATGATGAAAACGACATTAATACCGATAGTGTGGCTAAAATGCTTACCGATATTGGTGTTCAATTAGAATCAATTAAAAAAATTATAAATTGATTATTTTGTATAAGTTATAGTATGCTCATTGTAATTAAAATTGAGTTATTGAAAAAATCTTCCAGAAATTAGAGACTTCGAGTTAATAAATTTTAAATATAACTGTCAAAAGAAAAATATTTACTTTTCTTTGTAAATTCTATGAAAATTTTATACTTCATAATATTAATTCTTAGTATTAAAACATCTTATGCACAAGTTGGTGGTGAAAGAATATTTAATTTTTTAAATATTTCAACATCTGCACACCAAGCTGCTTTAGGTGGCGAGGCTCTAACAATTAGAGATGATGTAAATCAACCTTTATGGAATCCGGCCACAATTAGTAAGTTTATGGATAACCAAGTAGCTGTAAGCTATGTTAATTATTTGACCGATGTAAATATTGGGTCTGCAACTTTTGCCCATTTGATTAATAGAAAATTTGGAACAATACATGGAGGAATTCAATATATAAATTATGGTGATTTTATTGAAGCTGATGAAAATGGAGTAGAGCTAGGAAATTTTACAGCTCGTGATTTGGTTTTGTCTATGGGTTATGCCTATAATATTCCTTGGTCTGATTTTTATGTAGGAACAAATATTAAATTTTTAAGTTCAAAAATAGATAATTTTACCTCACAAGGTGCAGCTCTTGATTTTGGTGTTTATTATAATTCTGATTATAAACCATATAGTTTTACTGCTGTAATCAGAAATATTGGATATCAAATTTCTCCCTACAATAATACAAGAGAAGATTTGCCTTTAGAAATAGCAGTAGGAGCTTCATATCAACTTGAAGATGTTCCATTAAAATGGCACTTGACAATTAATAGTTTACAAAAATGGAATATATCAGAGCCTAATCCATCTGATGAAGAAACAGATCTCGAAGGAAATACAACTTCAAACAATGTTAATTTCTTTTCTAATGCGATACGTCACTTTGTAATTGGAGGAGAATTTTTTCCTGAAAAGAAATTTAATATTAGATTTGGATATAATTTTAGAAGAGCTGCCGAATTAAAGCTTACAGAAACCAGAACTTTTGCCGGAATCACTGCTGGATTTGGATTAAAAATGGGAAGGTTTAAATTTGATTATGCTTTTACAAAGTATCATCCGGTTGATAATACAAGTACCTTTACTTTATATATAGATTTAACAAGAAGAGGGTTTTAATGGATAAAACAAATAAAATAATTATAGCAATTGATGGCTATTCGTCAACAGGCAAAAGCACTCTTGCTAAAAGAATAGCAAAAACACTTGGCTATGTTTATGTAGATACGGGTGCTATGTATCGCGCTGTTTCACTTTTTGCTATGGAAAAAGGATTGATTAATGAAAATCATTTTGATGTAGACGGTTTAATTTCTAAATTAAATGATATTGATTTAAAGTTTACATATAATTCTGACTTAGGTTATTCTGAGATGTTTTTAAATGGTAAAAATGTAGAAAAAAAGATTAGAAGTATTGAAGTCTCAAATTTTGTAAGTCAGGTTGCTGCAATTTCAGAAGTCAGAGAAAAACTAGTAGAACAACAGCAAAAAATGGGATTGTCAAAAGGTATTGTTATGGATGGAAGAGATATAGGCACTGTTGTATTTCCTGAGGCTGAATTAAAAATATTTATGACGGCTTCAGCTAAAAATAGAGCGCAGCGTAGATATAAAGAAATGATAGATAATGGTAAAGAAATTAGTTTTGACGATGTATTAGAAAATGTTACAAGTAGAGACTTAATAGATACTACAAGAAAAGATTCTCCATTGATAAAAGCTAAAGATGCTATTGAAGTAGATAATAGTGATTTAACTGTAGGTGAAACTTTTGATTTGGTTTATAAGTATGTTGAAAACCAAATACCTGATTAAGGTATGTTTAAATATTTATGTGTTTGTAAAGAAATTTTCCATTGCGGATTTTGCATTACATAATCAACAATTAAAGGAGTCATTTTATCACGATTACTCCATTCTGGCTGTAAATATAGTTCGCAGTTTTCTTTTACTTTAGATGCTTGCTCCTCAGCAAATTTGAAATCATTTTTATTGTAAATAATTATTTTTAATTCATCAGCTTTTTGATAAATATTCGATAAAGGAAGTTTTGTTTTTTTAGGAGATAAACAAATCCAATCCCAATTTCCACTTAAAGGATACGCACCAGAAGTTTCAATATGAACTTTTATATTTTGATTTTTAAGTTCATTTGTTATAAAAGCCATATTCCACATTAAAGGTTCTCCGCCAGTAATAACAACAGTATTTGCATATTTTTTTACATTTTCGACAATTTTTAACGTCTCTGTTGCGGGATGCAGATTAGCATTCCAACTTTCTTTAACATCGCACCAATGGCAACCAACATCACATCCTCCAATTCGTATAAAATATGCAGCTTTACCAGTGTGAAACCCTTCACCTTGAATGGTATAGAACTCTTCCATTAAAGGAAGCATTTCACCATTGTCTATCAGCTTTTGTAAATTTTTATCCAATTTTTATTTTTTGAAATGCAAAGTTAAGCAATTGATACGCTAATTTTTTTTTAAATTTAAATTTAAAAACTATTTTTATAAAAAATTAGCAATGCCAAAAAATCAAGAATTTATTGAACTGATAAATACCGGATATTCTACTAAAGGAGATTCTATTACTTTAGGAGCCGCTATGCTCGGTGATGAAACTATTACAAATGCATTTGTAAAAATACCTTTAAAAACAATAAACCGTCACGGATTAATTGCTGGCGCCACAGGAACAGGTAAAACAAAAACACTACAGGTATTTGCCGAAAATTTATCGGATAATGGAGTTCCTGTTTTGTTGATGGATGTAAAAGGAGACTTGAGCGGATTAGCCAAACCAAGTCCTGGGCATAAAAAGATAGACGAAAGACATGAAAAAATAGGTTTGCCTTTTACCCCAAATGGTTTTCCTGTTGAAATATTAACAATATCGGAACAAAAAGGAACACGTTTACGTGCCACTGTTTCAGAATTTGGCCCAACCTTACTTTCTAGAATATTAGATTTGACAGATACCCAAAGTGGTATTGTGGCCATTTTGTTTCAATATTGCGATGACAATAAGTTACCCTTATTAGATTTAAAGGATTTTAAAAAGGTTTTACAATTTTCAACTCAGGAGGGAAAAAAGGAATTAGAAGAGAGTTATGGTAAAATATCAACAGTTTCTACGGGCTCTATTTTGCGAAAAATAGTAGAGTTAGAACAACAAGGAGCAGAATTGTTTTTTGGAGAAAGATCATTTGAGGTAGAAGATTTAACAAGAATAGATGATAATGGCAGAGGAATTATTTCAATTTTAAGATTGACAGATATTCAGGATAAACCTAAGCTTTTTTCAACTTTTATGCTTCAATTATTGGCTGAAATTTACAACACATTTCCTGAGCAAGGAGATAGTGATCGCCCTGAATTGGTTCTGTTTATTGATGAAGCACATTTGGTTTTTGATAATGCGTCTAAAACATTATTGAATCAAATTGAAAGTATTATCAAGTTAATAAGATCAAAAGGCATAGGAGTTTATTTTGTTACTCAAAATCCAAAAGATGTACCTTCTGATGTTCTTTCGCAATTAGGTTTAAAAATTCAACATGCTTTAAGAGCATTTACCGCAAGAGACAGAAAAGCCATAAAACTAGCTGCCGAAAATTACCCAGATTCTGATTATTATGATACATCTACGGTATTGACCGAATTAGGAATTGGTGAGGCATTAGTTTCCGCTTTAAGCGAAAAAGGTAAACCAACCCCGCTGGCTAAAACTATGCTACGTGCACCAATGAGTAGAATGGATATATTGAATGAAAATGAACTGAAAGAGTTACGAAATTCATCAAAAATATCAGCAAAATACAATGAAGAAATTGATAGTGAAAGTGCCTATGAGATTTTAAATCTTAAAATTGAAAAAGCCAACAAAGAACAAGAAAAAAAGAAAAAACAAAGCTATAAGAAACCAACAAGAAAGAGTACTCGTATGAATCCAGTTGTAAAAATGGTGACAAGTGCTACTTTTATTAGAGGGGTTTTTGGAATATTAAATAAAGTTTTAAGATAATGAAATATATGAAAAAGTTAGTTAATGCAATTGTAATAGTATTATTGTTTATTCAATGTACTAGTGATAAGAATAATATTGTTGCTAAAAATAGTATTGGTACTATAAATAAAAATACCAGTATTGAAGAGTTAGACAATTTGTTTAAAAATGATTCGGTTGTAAAAATTCCGAATGATTCGGATTTCATTCGAGAGTATAAAGTTTTTAATATTGGAGGGAAGCATTTGTTAACAATCAAACCAGAGTATAGAAATGACAGTTTAAAAAGCATTTCTTCAGTAAAAATTTATAGTGATACTTATAAGACAGAAAAAGAAATATCTACAGCATCAACTTATAAAGATGTTTTAGATAATTATTCAGTAAGTAAAGTTGAACCTTCATTTAGCTCGGCAATTGTTTTTATCGATGAGATTAATGCCACTATTGCTATAGATAAAAAAGATCTAAGAATTGATGAGTTTGACATGCAAAAAATAAGCAAAGATCAAATTCCTGATATGGCTAAGATACAGTATATCACACTTTGGTTTGATTAGTTAATAATGATTTGATGCGTTTAGGTGTGAATGTTTTAATGCGAAAATGAGATATTCATTGTTGTTATTTTAATATTTTTTGAATTACCTCTTAAACTTTAATTAATACAACTATTATGAAAACAGATAAAACCAAAGTAAAAAGAATTCCGAAAAGAGGTGCTTACGATAAAGAAACTATCTATAGAATTTTGGATAATGATTTTGTTTGTCAAATAGGGTTTGTTTATAACAATTATCCTGTTGTGATTCCAACAATTTATGGCAGAAAAGGTGATAATCTTTTTTTTCATGGAGCAAGTGTAAGTAGAATGTTACAGACTATGGAAAAAGGTGTTCAAGTATCTATAAACGTTACAAAAACTAATGGTTTGGTTTTAGCTCGTTCGGCATTTCATCATTCCTTAAACTATGAATCGGTTACAATATTTGGAAATGCCACTTTAGTGGAAAATGATAAAGATAAAATAGATGCATTGCGTGTAATTACAGATCAAATCATACCTGAAAGATGGAATGAAGTTAGGCTGCCAAACAAGAAAGAATTGAATGTTACGAAAGTTTTGCAATTAAAAATTACAGAGGCGTCTGCAAAAATAAGAGATGAAGGAGTAGGTGATGATAAAGAAGATTATGATTTAGATATTTGGGCTGGAATTATACCAATAGAAACAAAATACGGAGCAGCTATTGATGATGATAAATTAAAAGAAGGAATTCAAATTTCTGAAAGTGTAAAAAAAATATTATCATGAAAAAGTATATAAAACAAAGCAACCCTTTTATCATACCAACTTTAGATGGTAAACTAATTGAAGAACATTTTGGGCACACCAATGAGAATTCAGATTTAAGTTTGGCGCATATGATAGCTCCTCCAAATTGGAGTGAACCATTTCAAACACCTGATTTTGATGAATATACTTATATAATTCGAGGTAAAAAGCAGATCGTAGTAAATGATGAAAAAATAATACTGAAGGCTGGAGAGTCCATAAAAATTATAAAAGGAACTCGTGTTCAATATGCCAATCCGTTTAACGAAGAATGTGAATATATTGCTATATGTAAGCCCTCATTTTCAATAGGTCTAGTAAATAGAGAAGATTAAATTAATGAATCCTGTTGAGCAATATTTTATAAATCAAAAAGAACCATATCAATCTATAATGCTATATGTGCGAAGTGTAATTTTAAAGACTTTGCCTAAAATTGAAGAAAAGTATAGTTATAAAATTCCGTTTTATCATCTTGATAAAAAACCAATGTGTTATTTAAATGTTTTAAAAGGAACAAATTATGTTGACATGGCTTTTGTTCAAGGTATTTTTTTACAAGATAAATTCCCTGAGTTAAAAGATTATAATAGCAGACAACAAGTACGATCAATCCAAGTAAAAAATTTAGAAGATTTTGACGAACTCATGTTTATCGACCTTTTAAAAGAAGCTGCTATATTATTGAATAATAGCAAAAAAGCATGGAATTTTAAATAAAAATTCAAATCAAACAATTCTTATAAAAGTTTCACCAATTGTAATTTACTTTATTTTACAAACAATTAGTTTTGAAACATGGAAAATTGATTGTGTAAAAAGAGAAGATGACTAATTTAATTTCACATCTTGTTCCATATCAATTAAGTGTGCAACAGATTTTACAAGACGGTTATGTTTTGTTATAAAAGGATTAGTTTTATCCCAAACATAACCAGCTAAAATCGAACAAATTTTCTCTTTAACATCAGGATTTTCAGGTTTGTGGAAAAATAATTTTTGTAAATTACCAGAATACCATTCGTTTACATAAGATGTAAACACATCGACTCCAAATTGTACAGGTTCAACATATTCTTTCTCCAGATCAACATCTTCTCCTTTAATTATCTTGGCAACTAACTTAGCTGATAAAAGTCCGGTTTCCGTTGCAAATGTTACTCCAGAAGAAAAAATTGGATCTAGAAATTCGCCACTGTTTCCCGTCAAGATATAGCCTTCTCCATATATTTGTTTTACTGCAGTGGAGAAATTTTGGATAATTTTTGGTTCAAATAAATGAGGAACATCTTTAAATCTATCCTTAAAAAAATCAGAAAGTTGAAGCATTTCTTTTAACATTTCTGTAGAGGAACCTTTATATGAATTTATAAATTCAGTTGGTCCTACAAAACCAATACTTGTTGTGCCATCTGAAAAAGGAATTACCCATAACCAAACTTCTTTATCAACAACATCAAAGGTTATTAAGGTGCCTTCATTACCATTCGGTCGATTAATATCTTTTGCTATTGTAAAAATGGATGAATGCTTTGGAAGTGCAGATGGTTTTTTTAAATCTAATAATTTTGGTAAAACTCTTCCATAACCACTGGCATCAATAATAAACTTGGCGTTGATATATTTAATGTTACCATCAATATCTTTAACTGTTGTTTTAGATTTTGAACCATCAAAAACCACATCAATAACTTCGTTTTCAAAATCAATTGGAACACCTTTTCTTTGGGTTTCTTCGGCTAATACATTGTCAAAATGAGCTCTTGGCACCTGCCAGGTCCAATCCCATCCTTTCGTATATTTTTTACTGAAATCGAAATTACATACTTCTCCCTTTCTTAAAAATCGAGCTCCTCTTTTAATTTCGTAATTTTGTTGTTTTAAAACATCTAATAAACCTACCTCTTCAAAATGATCCATACATCTTGGTAATAAACTTTCACCAATTACATATCTAGGAAATTTTGTTTTTTCTACTATTTTAACATTTACATTGTTATTTTGTAAATAAGAGGCTGAAACACAACCTGATGGTCCTGATCCAATAATCAATACATCAACAAATTCTTGATTCATTATTTTAGAGTTTAGATTTAAAAATAAAAGTACTAAATTTGACGATTAAAATTTAAAAAAAATACTTTAGATTAGTTATAAATTAGAAACAATATTATTTTGAATACATTGAGAGTTGAAAGTGAATTGCAATTAAATAATTTTTATGATGTTCTTTTTAAAAATACAAAAATTAGCTTGGGAGAAGCAATTGTTGATAGAGTAGAAAAAAGCCATCAATTTTTAAAAAAATTCTCAGAGAATAAAATTATTTATGGTGTTAATACTGGGTTTGGCCCAATGGCACAATACAAAATTGATGATGAAGATCAGATTCAATTACAATATAACTTAATTAGAAGTCATGCATCTGGTACGGGAGAACCTTTGAGTCCTACTTGTGTAAAAGCGGCTATGATGGCAAGGTTAAATACCTTGTGTCTGGGTAATTCTGGAGTTCATCCATCTGTAGTAAATTTAATGGTAGAATTAATTAATCGTGATATAACGCCTTTAATTTATTCTCATGGAGGTGTAGGTGCTAGTGGAGATTTGGTTCAATTGGCTCATTTAGCATTAGTTTTAATAGGTGAAGGTGAAGTTTTTTATAAAGGTAAGTTATTACCAACTAGTGAAGTTTTTGAAAAAGAAAAATTAAATCCTATCAATGTTGAGTTAAGAGAAGGAATTGCCTTAATGAATGGTACTTCTGTAATGACAGGAATTGGAATAGCAAATTCTATTTATACTGAAAAATTATTAGATTGGATCGTGAATTGTTCGGTTGCAATTAACGAAATTGTTTGTGCTTATGACGACCATTTATCACTAGAATTAAACCGAACCAAAAAGCATAAAGGGCAACAAGAAATTGCGAAAAGAATGCGCGATTCATTGATAGATAGTAAATTAATAAGAAATAGAGAAGAACATTTATATAATGGGAAAAGTAATGGAACTATTTTTAAAGAAAAAGTTCAAGAGTATTATTCTTTAAGATGTGTACCTCAAATATTAGGTCCAATTTTGGATACATTACAAACCGTTGAAAAAGTTTTGATAGAGGAAGTTAATTCAGCTAATGACAATCCTATTGTTGATGTAGAAAATGAGCATGTTTATCATGGAGGGAATTTTCATGGTGATTATGTTTCTTTAGAAATGGATAAATTAAAATTGGTTGTTACAAAATTAAGTATGCTTTCTGAACGACAACTGAATTATTTACTAAATCATAGATTAAATGATATTTTGCCTCCTTTTGTAAATCTAGGAAAGTTAGGATTGAATTTTGGAATGCAAGGTGTTCAATTTACAGCAACTTCTACTACTGCCGAAAATCAAGCCTTGTCCAACTCCATGTATGTTCATAGTATTCCAAACAACAATGATAATCAAGACATTGTAAGCATGGGAACTAATGCCGCATTGATGACAAAAAAAGTAATTGAAAATGCTTTTGAAGTTGTTGCTATTGAACTTATCACCATAATTCAAGCTATAGAATATCTTGAATATCAAGATAAGATTTCATCAAAAACGTTAGAAATATTTAAGAATATTAGAAAAATTGTTCCTGTTTTTAAGGAAGATGTCATAATGTATCCTTATGTAAATAATGTAAAAAAATATCTAATGAAAATTGATTAACTTTGGTGTTAACTTTGATGCAGTAGATGCATCAATAGGTAATATTAACTTAAACCCTCTTAATCATGAAAAAAGTTTTCACATTAGTTTTAGTGCTTTTTATTAGCCAAATAGTTTTACCTCAAAGAGTAGCCGCAGTGCGCGAGAATGATAAATTTGGTTTTATCAAAGAAGATGGATCTTGGTTTATAGAACCGAGTTATGAAAAAGTAGGTAATTTTTCAGATGGTATGGCTGCTGTATTTAATGGTGATAAATGGGGATATATCAACAGTAAAAATGATGTGGTAATTGATTATCAGTTTGATAAAGTTAAAAGATTTGACTCTGGAATAGCAATAGCTGCAAAGGATAAAAGATGGTTTTATATTGATAAAAGCGGAAAAGAAATAACTACTCTACCTACCTCCGAAAAAGTTTATGATTTTAAAAACGGATATGCATTTATTAGAAATGGTGAAGCAGTTGGTGTTATGGATTCTAGTGGAAAAATAATTGTTGAACCTCAATATAAAAAAATATTTCCTTTGAATAATGGATTTGCAAAAGTTCAAAAAGGTGAGCTATTTGGATTAATTGATAAAACAGGTAAAGTTGTACTAGAACCAATTTATCAAGATATTGGAAAAGATTCAAAAGGCGTAGTGAGGGTTAAAAAAGATGATGTTACCGGCTTATTAATCAATGGTAATTTTACTCCGGTTGACGATGCAATTAAAATATGGGATTTTAATGACGATGAAAATTTAACATATGCTCAGTCTACGAATAAAAAAATTGGTTTTATTGATAGAAATGGAAAATGGGTGATTGAACCAAGCTTTAAAAAAGCAAGAAGATTCAATGATGGTTTAGCTCCTGCAATGGGAAATAAAACATGGGGTTATATTGACGAAAGTGGTAATTGGGTTATTAAAGAACAGTATAAAGATGCCGAAATTTTTAGTGATTATGGACTAGCTCCTGTAAAAGTTAAAAAGGCCTGGGGTTTTATTGATAAAAGTGGAAAACTAGTAATAGAAGATAAGTACGGCATATCAGCCAATTCACTTAACTTTTTTGAAAAGCAAACTGTTGGATTTGAAAATGGTCTAGTACGTGTAAAGAGTAAAAACGGTTGGGGATTCCTAAATACAAAAGGAGAGTTATTAAATGATAAGTGGTATCAAAATGCTGAAGGATTTGTTGATGTTAATTAGATTATAAATGAAGTGTGCATTAATCACCGGAGGCTCTCGAGGTATAGGTAGAGCAATTTGTATAAAACTTGCTCAAGACTCCGAATACCATATTTTAATAAATTATGTGTCAAACAAAGATGCAGCATTAGAGACTTTAAAGCTAGTTAAAGAAAACGGTGGAACAGGAGAATTGATACAATTTGATGTTTCACAATCTATTGATGTAAAAAGCAAAATAGACAATTGGCAGGCCAATAATCCAGATAGTATAGTTGAAGTTATAGTAAATAATGCTGGAATTACTAAGGATGGTTTATTTATGTGGATGCCGAAAGACGATTGGGATCATGTGATTAATATAAGCGTAAATGGTTTTTTTAATGTTACCAATCATTTGATCCAAAAAATGCTTAGAAATCGTTTTGGTAGAATCGTAAATATTGTTTCTGTTTCTGGAGTTAAGGGAACGGCAGGTCAAACAAATTATTCGGCTGCTAAAGGTGCTATTGTTGCTGCAACAAAAGCCTTGGCTCAAGAGGTTGCAAAACGAAAAATAACGGTTAATGCGGTGGCACCAGGTTTTATAAAGTCCGATATGACTTCAAATTTGGATGAAAAAGAATTAAAGAAAATGATTCCTGTAAATAGATTTGGAGAGGTGGATGAAGTAGCCGATTTGGTTTCATTTTTAGTGTCAAAAAAAGCATCTTATATAACAGGCGAAGTCATAAATATTAATGGCGGAATTTATTCTTAATTAAAATGAGTAGAGTTGTTATTTCAGGAATGGGCATCTATTCTTGTATTGGAGAAAATTTAGAAGAAGTCAAAAAATCATTATACGATGGTAAATCGGGTATAATTTATGACGATGAAAGAAAAGAATTTGGGTATCGATCTTGTTTAACAGGTATGGTTAAAGATCCTAATTTAAAAAAACTACTTTCCAGAAGAGATCGAATCAGTATGGGGCAAGAATCTAAATTTGCCTATTTAGCAACAATCGAAGCTTTAAAGAATGCAAATATTGATGATCAATTTTTACATGATAACGAAGTAGGTATATTATATGGAAATGATAGTACCGCCCAATCTATTGTACAATCTGTTGATAAAATAAGAGACAAAAAAGATACAAATTTGGTTGGATCGGGGGCTGTTTTTCAAAGTTTAAATTGCTCGGTAACAATGAACCTAGCAACTTTATTTAAACTAAAAGGTATCAATTTAACTGTAAGCGCAGCATGTGCGAGCGGATCGCATTCTGTAGGTTTAGGATTCCATTTAATTAAAAGCGGACTACAAGATTGTATTATTTGTGGAGGAGCTCAAGAAATTAATAAATTAGCCATGGCTAGTTTTGATGGGTTAGGAGTTTTTTCAGTTAACCAAGATGACCCCACAAAAGCATCAAGACCATTTGATAAGAATAGAGATGGATTGGTTCCAAGTGGTGGGGCTGCAACTATAATTCTTGAAAGTTATGAATCTGCTATAAAGCGTGGGGCAAATATTATAGGAGAAGTAGTTGGGTATGGATTTTCTTCAAATGGAGATCATATTTCTACACCAAATGTCGATGGCCCAGCAATAGCGATGAATAAAGCATTAAAACAAGCAAATATTCTACCGGACCAGATCGATTATGTTAATGCCCATGCAACCTCTACACCGGTAGGTGATCAGAACGAAGCTAAGGCAATTTATAATGTTTTTGGGAAAAGTTTTCCTTATGTAAGTTCAACAAAATCAATGACCGGCCATGAATGTTGGATGGCTGGAGCAAGTGAAATTATTTACTCTGTTTTGATGATGAATAACTCTTTTATAGCACCAAATATTAATTTGGAAGAAACTGATGAAGATTCGGCTAAATTAAATCTAGTAAAACAAACTTTAAATAAAAATATTGATGTATTTTTGTCGAATTCTTTTGGTTTTGGAGGAACCAATTCTGCAATAATTGTTAAAAAGTTTGAATAAAAAATATATATGGATAAGAGTATAATTATTAGTAAGATTAATGATTTTCTTATAGATGAATTTGAAGTTGAATCTGAAGATATTCAGTTAGAAGCTAATTTAAAAGACACGTTAGAATTAGATAGTTTAGACTATGTTGACCTTGTTGTTTCGGTAGAGTCAAATTTTAATGTAAAACTAGATGCTGAAGATTTTGTTAGTGTTATAACACTGAAAGATTTTTATGATTTGATAGATCAAAAGATGAATTAAACTACTATTTAATGGCTCAATGGGAAGGTAAATCGAGAGGAGCGGTTATTGGTTATAAAATATTTATTTTCTTAATTAGAAAGTTCGGTGTTAAATCAGCCTACTTTTTACTCTATTTTGTCTCGTTTTATTTCTTGATATTTTCATTAGACGGATCTAAAGCTAGTTACTATTACTTTCATAAACGTTTGGGGTATTCTTCTTTTAAAAGTTGGATAAAAGTCTACAAAAGTTATTTTGTTTTTGGGCAAACTATCATTGATAAAGTCACAATTAATTCAGGTATTAAAAATGATTTCACTTTTGAACATGATGGAGGAGAAGCTATTATAGACCTTTTAAAAAAGAAAAAAGGCGGCATTCTTATTAGTGCTCATGTAGGTAATTTTGATATAGCCGATTATTTTTTTAATGAAATTGATGTCGATTCTCAAATTAATTTAGTTACAACAGATAGAGAACACCAATCCATTAAGGAATATCTGGAAAGTATTACGATAAAAAATAATTTGAAATTTATCATTGTTAATGAAGATTTATCTCATATTTTTGAAATAAATAATGCATTAAGTAATAATGAGTTGGTATGTTTTACCGGTGATAGGTATTTTAAAGGGAATAAAGTATTATCTGAATATTTATTAGGTAAAAAAGCGAATTTTCCTGCTGGAACCTTTCTTTTAGGATCAAGATTAAACGTGCCAGTATTATTTGTTTATGTAATGAAAGAAACAAATAAACATTATCATTTATATACAAGAGAAGCAAATTTTAAGAAAAGAGATGCTCAAAGTTTATTAAAAAATTATTCGAATAGCATTGAGTGGATTTTAAAAAAATATCCATATCAATGGTTTAATTATTTTGACTTTTGGGATGACATAAAATAATAGAAATTGAAAAATGTTTTAGTAGTTTACTACACACAATCTGGGCAATTATTAGATATTGCAAAAAACATCACCAATGAGTTGGAATTATCAAAAGATGTTAATCTTAATTTTTACGAAATAAAATTAAAAGAAGATTTTCCTTTTCCTTGGAATAAAACTAGTTTTTACGATGCTTTTCCAGAATCATTTTTACAGATACCTAGGGAACTTGAAGATTTAAAAAATCCTTTACTTCAACAAAAATATGATCTTGTTGTTTTTGCTTATCAAGTTTGGTATTTGTCACCATCTATTCCAATCAACTCTTTTTTAAAAAATAAAGTGGCTCAACAATTATTTGAAAACACACCTGTAATTACTGTGATTGGTTGTAGAAATATGTGGGTAATGGCACAAGAAAAGGTTAAAAAATTATTGGTTGATAATAAGGCCAACTTGGTTGGACATATTTCATTATTTGATAGGCACCCAAATCATATTAGTGTAATAACAATTTTTGACTGGGCATTTACAGGAATTAAAAGAAAATTTTTAGGAATATTTCCAAAACCAGGAGTTTCTGATGAGGATATTGAAAACTCAAAAAGGTTTAGTTCTGATATTTTAGAAGCCGTAAAGTCTAATAAATATGAAAATTTACAAGAAAGATTATTAAAAAAAGGAGCCGTAATTATTAAACCTTTTTTAATTGTTACAGACAAAAGAGCGAATCAAATATTTAGTAAATGGTCTAGTTTTATTTATAAAAATGGTAAAAGAAATGAGGATAGTCGACGTAGGTGGTTGACTGTTTTTAGTTATTATTTAATGTTTGCAATTTGGGTTATTGCTCCTATAGTTTTTATTGTATATTTGCTAACATATCCTTTTACTATGGGGAAAAGAAAAAGGGAAAAAAAGTATTATTCGCTTACTCAATTAAAATAAATTATAATAATGTCGGATGTTTATGTAAATAAAATTTCCAGAGTATTACCAAATGACCCAGTTTCAAATGATGAAATGGAAAGTATTCTAGGGTTAATTGACGGTAAAAATTCTAAAGCTAGAAGATTAATTCTAAGAAGTAATAAAATTATAACTAGATATTATTGTCTTGACAAGAATAGGAATATCACACACACAAATGCTCAATTAACTAAAGAAGCAATTGATAAATTATTTGACGAAGATTTCACCGAAGATGATATTGAAGTATTATCCTGTGGTACAACAACGCCAGATCAATTATTGCCTTCGCATGCTTCAATGGTTCATGGGCTATTTTCAAATAAAAGTTACGAGTTAAATTCTTCTTCAGGAATTTGCACTTCAGGAATGAATGCTTTAAAATTTGGATATTTATCTGTGAAATCTGGAAATACGAAAAATGCGGTTTGTACAGCTTCTGAAAGATTTTCAACTTGGATGATGTCCGAAAAATTCCATAATGAAATTGAAAATTTAAAATCTTTAAAAGAAAAGCCAATCATTGCCTTTAAAAAGGAATTTTTGAGATGGATGTTATCCGACGGTTCATCGGCCATACTTTTAGAGAATAAACCAAAAGGCAAACTTTCTTTAAAAATTGAATGGATGGAAGCCTTTTCCTATGCGCATGAATTAGATACTTGTATGTATGCAGGAGGCGATAAGCAAGAAGATGGTTCTATAAAACCATGGAATGAATATAGTCCAGACGAATGGTTAACGAAGTCTGTTTTTTCTTTAAAACAAGATGTTAAATTGTTAGATGCCAATATACTGCAAAAAGGTGTTTTAAGTATGTATGAATCATTGAAAAAGCATAACGTTGACCCATCAACAATAGATCATTTCTTGGTACATATATCTTCTTTTTATTTTAAAGATGGATTAAAGGAACAAATGGATGAAAAAGGTATTAATATTCCTGAATCCAGTTGGTTCTTAAACCTTGACAAAGTAGGGAACATTGGTTCAGCTTCTATCTATTTGATGATAGAAGAGCTTTTTAACTCAGACAAATTAAAAAAAGGAGACTCTATTTTTGTTAGTGTACCCGAAAGTGGTAGATTTTCTTACGCCTATGCTTTTTTAACAGTTTGCTAAAAATCTATAATAATGCTGGCAAACGTTGATAAAGTAAAAGCTTTAATTCCCCAAAAAGAGCCATTTGTGATGGTGGATGAATTGTTGCAGTATACGGAAGAGAATTTAAGATCAAGATTTAAAGTTAATCCCGCCAATTTATTTGTTGAAAACAGTTATTTTGTTGAATCGGGTATTATTGAACACATGGCTCAATCGGTAGCTTTGCATACTGGATATCAATTTTTTTTGCTAAATAAAGATGCTCCCACCGGTTATATAGGTTCTATTAAAAACGTTGAAATTATTCAATTGCCTAAAATAGGTCAATCCATTGAATCAAATGTTGAGATAATACAAGAATTTAATGGAGTAACTTTGGTGGAGATAGAGGTGTTTTGTGAGGGTAAGATTATTGCAAAAAGTCAAATGAAAACCGTATTGGCATCATAAAATGAATTCGTTTAAAAAACCAGTTGATATTAGAAAATATTTACCGCATAGAAAATCTATGTTAATGGTTGACGAATTAGAAACATTATCAAAAGATTTTGTCAAAACTAAATTTTTAATTGATAAGAATAATATTTTCATTAAAGATGGAAATTTTATTGAATCAGGTTTGGTTGAAAATATTGCTCAAACCTGCTCGGTGATTGCCGGAAGTTCTTATTTTAATGATGGTGATGAAAGAAAAGAAAACAATTCAGAAGTAATAGGATATATTACAGTTATTAAATCTGTAAACATCCATCAATTACCAAAAGTAAATGATTTACTAATTTCACAAGGTGAAATGATATCTAGATTTGATTTTGAAAATTATTTGACTTGTACAATGAAAGGCCAAATAATGTGTAATGATAAGTTGCTTTTAGATTGTTTATTAAATTTGTTTATTAAAGATTATAGCCATGAATGATAATGAAGTTCCTCAAGATAAAAGCTCATTTACTGATCTTTGTTATGCAGTTGATGAGAATGGTAATTATATTACCAAAAAAAGTAGTGGATGGGAGCCAAAAAAAGTTGTATTAGATAATTCACTGGATCTGATTGATGAAAGAGTAGAAGAGATAAAAAAGAAAGTTGTAAATAAAGAACTTAGTCCGATTGTTTATTATATGGAATTGAACAGAATGGATTTGTCTGTTTTAGCTGCATATTATGGGAAATGGAAATGGAGAGTGAAACGGCATTTTAAGCCTTCAAATTTTGAAAAATTGTCTGCTGAATCTTTAAAAAAATATGCTGATATTTTTAGTATTAGTGTTGATGAATTAAAAGATATTACGAAATAAATGAAAATTGATTTTAAGCATAAACAAACTGCCCATTGTGAAAATGGGGTTATTTCCAATTTATTGACCTATAACGGATTTGAGATGAGCGAACCTATGGCTTTTGGTTTGGGTTCGGGTATCTTCTTTGTTTATTTACCTTTTATAAAAGTAAATTATGCTCCGGGATTTAGTTTTAGGCCACAACCCGGATTAATTTTTAAACGAATGAGTAAGCGTTTAGGAATTAAAATTAAACGACAAAAATTTAGAAACCCTAAAGCGGCAAAAAAAGCATTAGATGAAAAGTTAAAGAACAATATTCCTGTTGGACTACAAGTTGGAGTGTTTAACCTAACTTATTTCCCTGATGATTATCGATTTCATTTTAATGCACATAACTTAGTTGTATATGGTAAAGAAAAAGATACGTATTTAATTAGTGATCCGGTAATGGAAAATATGACGACACTTTCTTCAAAAGAATTAGAAACTGTTCGTTTTGCCAAAGGTGTTTATGCACCAAAAGGGCAAATGTATTATCCGATAGAAATTCCCAAGGAAGTTGATTTTAAAAAAGCAATTAAAAAAGCAATACGTGCAACTTGTCGTGATATGTTAGCACCAGTTCCTATAGTTGGAGTAAAAGGAATTAGAACAGTTGCTAAGTCAATTAAGAAATGGCCAAAGAAAATAGGCACAAAAAAAACCAATCATTATTTAGGTCAGATTGTTAGAATGCAAGAAGAAATAGGAACAGGAGGAGGTGGTTTTCGATTTATTTATGGAGCTTTTTTACAAGAAGTTTCTGAAATTTTAAATAATGATGAGTTTAGAAAACTTTCAAAAGAAATAACGGATATTGGTGATCTTTGGAGAGATTTTGCCATTGATGCTTCTCGTTTGTATAAAAATAGAAGCGTTGAATTTGATGGTTATAATAAAGTTGCAGATAAATTATTAGTTATAGCAGATAAAGAAGAAGATTTTTATAAAAAGCTTAAAAAAGCAATTTAATGAAAAAAGGAATTATTCATATAAACCAATTGTCCAAAAGGTATGAAGATTCTGATTTTTTTGCTGTTCAGCCCTTAGATTTAACCATTAATGAAAATGAAATATTTGGACTACTTGGCCCAAATGGTGCTGGGAAAACTACACTTATTTCTATGCTGTGCGGTTTGATAAAACCAACATCAGGTATTTTTGAAGTCGATCAATTAAATTATAAGAATAATAAAAAACAAATACAGAATTTAATTGGTGTTGTTCCACAGGAATATGCTCTTTATCCAACGCTAACTGCTTTTGAAAATCTGATGTATTTTGGGTCAATGTACGGATTGAAATCAAATGAATTAAAGAATAAAATCGATCAATCTTTAAAAGAATTAGGACTTGAAAATTTTTCAAACAAAAGAATAAAAACCTTTTCAGGAGGGATGAAACGACGGGTTAATTTAATTGCAGGTATTTTACACCATCCTAAAGTTTTATTTTTAGATGAACCTACCGTTGGTGTGGATGTGCAATCAAAAAATGTTATTATCGAGCATTTAAAACAATTAAATCAATTAGGAACAACAATTGTTTACACTTCTCATCACATGATAGAAGCTCAAGATCTATGTACCAAGGTAGCAATAATAGACCACGGAAAAATTATAGCTCAAGGTACACCAACTGAGTTAATTCAGTCAATTGAGAATTCAAAAAATTTAGAAGGCGTTTATTTGAATTTAACAGGAGGAGAGTTAAGAGACTATGCATAAATTATGGGAGGCCACATATAAAGAATTTTTACTTTTGAAAAGAGATTTTGGAGGGTTAATCATACTTTTTATAATGCCCTTGGTACTAGTTATCACGATAACATTAATACAAGAAAGTACATCTCAACATATTTTCACATCAAAAATTCCGGTATTGGTAATTGATAATGATTCAAATGAATTATCAAAATCCATTATTTCTAATTTAGAGCAAGATAAGTTGTTGAAAGTAGTTCGTGAAATTGATGGAGAATTGATTGATGAAAAAATGGCGAATAACCTTGTATTACAAGGCGAATATAAGTTGGCTATTGTAATACCGGAAGGATTAACAGAAAATTTAAATTCTAAAGTTTCTCAAAATGTTGGAAAAATATTAGAGCAGTTTGAAATAGATCAAGACGCTGAAATTGGAGAGAAAAATATTCAAGCTCAACAAATTAAACTGTATTTTGATCCAATTCTTCAAACTTCATTTAGAAATGCTATTAAAAATGGAATAGATAATATGGTCTCAAAAATTGAGACACAATCTGTTTATCAGGTATTTGAAGAAGAATTAGAAATTGATAAAAACACATTCGAAAGCACAGAGTTTATTAATTTTGTAGAGATTAACCCTCAAAAAAACAATGTAGAAATTAAACCAAATTCTGTTCAACACAATGTGCCAGCATGGACTTTATTTGCTATTTTCTTTATTATCGTACCACTTTCAATTAACATAGTAAAAGAGAAAAATCAAGGTACTTTTGTACGGTTAAAAACAAACCCGATTTCGTATAAAACCATTTTGGGTGGCAAAGTTATCGTATATTTAATAGTTTGTCTGGTACAGTTTATTTTGATGTTACTGGTTGGTCTTTATTTATTTCCATATATGGGTCTTCCAAATTTTGAAATTAACGGAGATTATTTTTTACTATTTTTAGTTGCAATATTTTCTGGTTTATCAGCAATTGGTATTGGAATTTTAATAGGAACAATTGCAGAAACACATGAACAGGCTGCTCCATTTGGAGCTACTTTAGTTGTTATTTTAGCTGCAGTTGGAGGTGTTTGGATACCTGTTTTTGCTATGCCCAAGATTATGCAGTTGTTTGCAAAAATATCACCAATGAATTGGGGCTTAAATTGTTTTTATGATGTTATTATTAGAGATAATAGCTTTTTAGAGATACTGCCAGAATTATTATTACTAGGCATATTTTTTGTTGTTATGATTGCTATTGCAATTTATTATGATAAAGAAAAAAATAGAGTTTAAGAATGGAAATTAGAGAAACAACAAATATTCGAGTAAGATTTAATGAAACGGATTCTTTAGGTATTGTTTGGCATGGAAATTATATATCTTATTTTGAAGATGGTAGAGAAGATTTTGGTAAAAAGCATGGTATTTCTTATCTAGATGCTAAAAGTAATGGTTTTGCCACTCCAATAGTAGAATCTATTTGTAAACATAAATTGCCCTTAAAATATGGTGATATAGCAAAAATTGAAACTACATTTGTTAATACGCCTGCAAATAAATTAATTTTTACATATAAAATATTTAATCCCAAAGGTCAAGTAGTTTGTACAGGTAAAACAATTCAGGTATTTGTTGATGATACTGGTGAATTGGTATTAAATATGCCTGATTTTTTTGAAACTTGGAAGAAAAAGAAAGGATTGATAAAGTAATTATTAATGAGAAAAGTTTATATAACATATCATCATATTATTTCATCCCTTGGATTTGATAGCAACTCTAATTTTAAAAATCTGTTAGACAAAAAAACAGGAATTAAAAAGTTTAAAAGGAAAAACGGAGATGATTATTATAGTTCTCGAGTAGATAAGAATAAGGTGGATAAAGAATTTTCTAAAATAGGAGATCTTAATAAATATACACTACTTGAGAAAATGATGATAATTTCGGTGCAAAATGTATTGAAGAATTCAAAAGTAACTATTACCAATAAAACAGGTTTAATTATTGCAACGACAAAAGGTAATATTGATGTTTTATCACCAGAATCAGAATTTTATCAAAAAAAAAATAGAGAATATTTACCGCAGCTTGGAAAACAAATTCAAGATTTTTTTCATTTAAAAAACGAAGCTATTGTTCTTTCTAATGCCTGTGTTTCAGGAGTTTTGGCACTTGTTGTTGCAAAGCGTTTGATCCAATCAAATTATTATGATGATGTAATTGTTGTAGGAGGCGATTTAGTTTCAGAGTTCATTCTATCAGGCTTTACCTCATTTCAAGCAATTAGTGATAAACCTTGTAAACCATTTTCAAAAAATAGAACGGGTATTACAATTGGAGAAGCAGTTGCCTCAGCTTTGGTTACATCAGATAAAAATAACATTACTGAAAACTCTGTTCAAATTGTTGGAGGAGCATCATGTAATGATGCCAATCATATTTCAGGACCTTCTCGTACGGGTGAAGGACTTTTTTTAAGTGTTAAATCAGCGTTGAAAGAAGCTCAAATGGAGGTAGAAGACATCGATTATATTTCTGCCCATGGTACCGCAACAAATTACAATGATGAGATGGAATCGGTTGCTTTTAGTAGATTAAATATGTTAGATGTTCCATTAAACAGTTTAAAAGGTTATTACGGTCATACTCTAGGAGCATCTGGATTACTCGAATCAATTATTGGAATTGAATCATTAAATAATAAAACATTGGTGCCTTCATTGGGTTACGATGAATTAGGGGTTTCAAAACCATTAAATATTATTAAAGATATAGAAAGGAAAAATCTAAACATTTTTTTAAAAACAGCATCCGGTTTTGGAGGATGTAATACAGCAATAATCATTAAAAAAGTATAATATAATTACTAACAATTATTAAAATAGATTCAATAAATTTGTCATAATCCATTGTAAAAAATATATGAAGAAAAATAATATAAAAGCCGTTGTTGCTATGCAGGAAGCACAAAAAATTGCTTTTTCGCCATTTTTGTTTCAAGCAGTTGTTTCCTTAAGAAAATTGGGAGTATTTGACCTTATTTTTGAAAAAAGAAATGTTGGAGGTATAACCATAGAGGAAATGTCAAGTGATCTGTCTATAAGTTCATACGGGCTTGGTGTTTTACTTGAAATTGCTGAAAGTTCTGATGTTGTTTCTCAGGATAAGGATAATAAATATGAATTAACTAAAATAGGATATTTTTTAACATATAACGAGACAACCAATGTTAATATAAACTTTACCAATGAAGTATGTTATAAAGGGCTTTTTCATTTAAATGAAGCTATACAAACGGGTAAACCTGAAGGACTTAAAGAATTAGGAAATTGGCCCACTATTTATGAAGGTCTATCAAGTTTAGATCCGGAAATAAAAAAATCATGGTTTGAATTTGATCACCATTATTCTGATTATGCATTTCAAGAAGCACTAGAGATACTTTTTGAAAAACCTCCAGGAGTAATCTATGATATTGGTGGAAATACAGGTAAATTTGCAATCAATTGTTGTAAAAAGAATAAAGATGTTTCGGTAAAAATATATGATTTACCAGGTCAATTGAATGTTGCTTTGAAAAATGCCAAATTGAATGGTTTTGAAGATAGAATTTCTGGCAGTGAAATAGATTGGTTATCCGATAATCCGAAAATATCTAAAGGTGCAGATATTATTTGGTTAAGTCAGTTTTTAGATTGCTTTTCAAAAGACGAAATAGTTAAAATATTAACCGTCTGTGCAGAATCTATGAATGCTAGTACAGAGTTATATATTATGGAAACTTTTACGGATAGACAAAAATTTGATAATGCAAAATTCTCTTTAGAAGCGACCTCTCTTTATTTTACTGTAATGGCAAATGGAAACAGTAAAATGTATAAAGCAAGTGAATTTGAGGAACTTATAGAGCAAGCAGGTCTTGAAATAAAAAAAGAAATTAGGCAAGTAGGTGAGAACCATACTATCTTAATATGCAGAAAAAAATAGTTACAGTTTGAACGATAATTTTTACATACAAGACTACTGTCATATTAAAAATCATCAATTGAAGTTAAATGGTAAAGTAATATTTGAAGATGATAGAAATAATAATCTTAAAGAATTTTTAAAGAACAGTTATAAAAGTCAAAAAATAAATTATTCAAAATTCTTTAAAATGGATAATTTGAGTAAAATGACATTTTTAGCTGCAGAAATAATTTTAAAGAACATTGCTTTACAAGAATTAAATAATAATATTGCATTAGTATTTTCAAATAATGCCGCTAGTTTAGATACAGATAGAAAGTTTCAAAATTCAATAAGTGATTCTGATAATTTTTATCCTAGCCCAGCAGTTTTTGTTTATACATTGCCAAATATAGGAATAGGCGAAATTAGTATTCGACATCAATTAAAAAGTGAAAATGCATTTTTTGTTTTTGAAAATTACAATGCAAAATTTCATCAAAATTATGAGAATGTTTTATTGCGAAGTAATATTTCTGATGCTGTTTTAGGAGGATGGGTTAATGTTGATGAAGAAAATTATGAAGCATTTGTATATTTGGTATCAAGAAAGGGAAATATAGAACATACAAATAAGAATTTAATAAAATTATATAAAGACTAATACAATGGAGAATTTAAAAAAAGAGCTAAAAGAAAAAATAATTGAAAATTTAAATCTAGAAGATATTGAAGTTGCCGATATAAATGATGATGATGTCTTGTTTGGCGATGGATTAGGTTTAGATTCAATAGATGCTTTAGAATTGATTGTGATGTTAGATAAAGATTATGGCATTAAATTAACTGATCCTAAACAAGGGAAATCAATATTTCAGTCTATTAATACAATGGCAGATTATATTACAGAAAACAGAAAATAATAAATGAGTAAAGGTGTTGCTATTACCGGAATGGGAATTATATCTTCAATTGGAAATACAGTTGAAGAAAATTTTCAATCCTTAATAGATAAGAATGCAGGAATATCAAAAATCAGTAAAATTGATACGATTCATAAAGATGAAATCAAGGTTGGCGAGATTAGTTTCACTAATGACGAGATGGTTCAAATTTTGAATTTACCTGAAAGTAATAATTACTCTAGAACTGCACTTTTGGCTGAAATTGCTGTAAAAGAAGCGGTTAATAACGCAAAGATTACTGACATTAATAAATATAAAACAGGATTAATATCTGCTACTAGTGTTGGGGGAATGGATATGACAGAGAGATATTACTATTCTTACAAGGATGAGGTTGATAAAAGAAAGTATATAGATGCACATTCATTAGGAGACTCCACTTTAAAGATTGCAAGTAGTTTGGGATTAACCGGCTTTACAACAACTATTAGCACCGCTTGTTCGTCAGCAACAAATGCAATTATGTTAGGAGCAAGAATGATTAAAAGTGGTAAATTAGATAGAGTTATTGTTGGTGGCGCTGATTGTTTATCAAAATTCACTATAAACGGATTTAAAACTTTGATGATATTGTCAGAAACGGATTGCATGCCATTTGATAAAAACAGAACTGGTTTAAATTTGGGAGAAGCAGCTGCTTATTTAGTTTTAGAATCTGATGAAATTGCAAAAAAAGAAAATAAAAAAGTTTTAGGATATATAACGGGTTATGCGAATGCAAATGACGCTTTTCATCAAACTGCATCTTCAGAAGATGGAGAAGGAGCAACCTTAGCAATGAAAAAAGCGCTGGAAGTTGCAAAAAAATCACCAAAAGAGATTGATTATATAAATGCACACGGCACAGCTACACCTAATAATGATAGCTCAGAAAGTAAAGCTATTATAAGAATTTTTGGAAAAACAATTCCTAGTTTTAGTTCTACCAAAGGATATACTGGTCATACTTTAGCGGCTGCTGGAGCAATTGAAGCTGTTTATTCGATCTTAGCATTACAAAATGATATTATTTTTCCTAATTTGAATTTTAAAACCCCAATTGAAGAGACTTTATTAATTCCGGAAACGGAAGTCATAAATAAAAAAATAAAACATGTGCTGTCAAATTCATTTGGTTTTGGAGGTAATTGTTCTTCATTAATTTTTTCAAAAGAGCTGTAATGAATAATTATTATATAAACGGGATAGGCTGTGTGTCAGCTCAGGATACTTCAAATTTAGAATTGAGTTTTGACGATTTTAAAGAATTGAAAAATAATAAGGTTGAAGTTTTCAAACCTAATTATAGGGCTTTTATTAAACCAGCCATGATAAGACGTATGTCAAGTGGTGTAAAATCAGGTATTGTGGCATCATCAATAGCCTTAAAAGAAGCGAATATTGATTTGCCTGAAGCAATAATTACCGGTTCTGGAATGGGCTGTCTAAGAGATTCTGAAAAATTTTTAGAAGGCATAATTAATAATAATGAACAATATTTAACGCCAACCTCTTTTATCCAATCTACACATAATACGGTTGGAGGTCAAATAGCATTGGGTTTATCTTGTAAGTCGTATAATGTTACGTATGTGCATCAAGCTACATCTTTTGAATCTTCTTTAATTGATTCTATGATGATGATTGATGAAGGTTCGGATCATATTTTGATTGGAGGGGTTGATGAAATAGGACCACATACAACAGAGAATCATGAGTTGGTTGGTCATGTAAAGAAAGAGAGTGATCTTAAAAATGGAATATTAAATTCTGATTCTAAAGGTTCTGTTTTTAGTGAAGGCGCTCAGTTTTTTGCTATAGAAAGAGATAAGAAGAATAGTACTTATGCTAAATTTATTGATGTTGCTGTTTATGACAAATTAGAAATTGATGAGGTTGAAAATAAAATGAATCAATTTTTAAATGATAATAAGATGCAAATATCAGATATTGATATGATTGTTTTAGGGATTAATGGAGATATTGACTATGATGAATATTATAATTTATTAATGAGAAAAACTTTTAAAAACACACAGCAAGTATATTACAAGCACCTTTCGGGAGAGTATAATACTGCTTCGGCATTTGGTCTTTGGGCTGCTTGTAAAATTATTAAGGATCAAAGTATTCCTAAAATTTTAAAAATAAATAACAAAGAGGTTCCAACAATTAATAATGTTTTGCTTTACAATCAATACAGAGGCTTGAGTCACAGTTTTACTTTATTAAGCTCATGTTAAGCTTTAAAAATGTAAATATAATTTCAATTCTAATATTGATAATTTTAATTTATTGGAGAGTTGAGTATGCATTATCTATCTGGTGGTTTGTTTTATTATTGGCTTTTTGGTTGACCTTAACGATTATTGGGTCTTTTCATATTCGATGGAATTATTTTTTAAAAGCAAAAAATTATAATTACAAAGTAAAAGAAAATGTAGTAGCATTAACTTTTGATGATGGACCAAATCCTAAGTTCACTCCCAAGGTTTTAGATTTACTAATAGAATTTAATGCTAAAGCTACTTTTTTTTGTATAGGAAAGAATGCCGAAAAATATCCGGACCTTGTAGAACGAATTATTTCAGAAGAGCATGTTATTGGGAATCATAGTTTTAGTCATACAAATAATTATGGTTTTTTGTCAACTCGAAAAGTAAAAGAAGATATTCAACGAGGTCAGCATATTTTTAAAGATCTTACCAACTTAGATCTAAAATTATTTCGACCCCCTTTTGGCGTAACAAATCCAAATATAAGTAAAGCACTGAAAGAGTTAAATTTAAATGCAATGGGTTGGAGTATTCGTTCATTAGATACTATCGCGAAAAACCCTGATAAAGTATTTAAGAAAATTACTAAAGATTTTAAAAAGGGCGATGTAATTTTATTACATGATACAAATGAACTAAGCCTGATTGTATTGAAGCAATTATTGTTATTTTTGAAAGAGAATAAAGTAAAAACGATCACCTTAGATAAATTATTTAATATAAATGCATATGAATCTTAAAGCGTGTTTAATAGGGTTTTTATTAGTATTGAATTCAATCACTGCTATATCTCAACAGATTGCCTTGTCAGAAGAGGAATCAAAAGATTTACGAATTAAAGTTGTTGAAAAGTCTAATAACACAACTTCTATTATTAGTGATTTTATTCAATACAAACATTTAGATTTTTTATCAAATGATATTGAATCAAGAGGCAACATGGTTTTTAAAGCCCCAGATTTAATAAAATGGGAGTATAATATACCCTTTAAATATAGCGTAGTATTTAAAGACGGTAAGTTAAATATTAATGATGAAGGGGTAAAAAGTAAATTAGATTTGAGTTCAAACAAAGCTTTTAAATCATTAAATAATTTAATTATAAAAAGTGTTAAAGGAGATATGTTTGATGATAATCAATTTGAAATAGAGTATTTTAAAGATAATACACATTATTATGTTCGTTTCAAACCAAAAGAAAAAAGGTTGAAATCATTTATAAATGAGTTTATGCTTTCTTTTGATAAAGAGACTTTAGATGTTGTAGAGGTTAAAATGATAGAAAATTCAGAAGATTATACCTTGTTAAAATTTATAAACCAAGAATTTAATAAACCTATTTCTAATGAGGTATTTCTTAATTAGCAGTTTATTTTTATTATTGATTTCTTGCAGTTCCTCAATTACAAAAGGGTTATTAGAACAAACTCCTAATAAAGAGATTGTAGTCAATAATTATTTTTCAAATTCAGATAAGGATTATGTTTATAAAGCAAAAATTAGTGTTTACAATACTAATTTTAGTGGATTGTTAATTATAAAGAAGATAAATCAAAATCATCATAGAATTGTTTTTACAACTGAATTTGGAAATAATATATTTGATTTTGAGTATATTGAAAACTCTTTTAAATTAAACTCCGCCGTTGAAAAATTGAATAAAAAACATATTATAAATACTTTAAGCGATGATTTTTATTTACTTGTAAATCAAAATAATAAAGTATTTAAACAATTTTCAGAAAGAAATCAAATGGTTTATCAAACTAAATTCAATGATTATGATAATTATTTTTTTGTTTCTAAAACAAGTAATAATCTCAACAAAATTGTTCTGGCTTCAAAAGAGAAAGAAAAGATGACAATTTTTTATAATAATATAGACAACAAAACAGCAAAAGATATAGCGATGATTCATCAAAACATAAAAATGAGTATATATTTGACTTATTTAAGTAATTAATATAAATTTGATTTATATTTAAAGGTTATATGGTATTAGAAAATTTTTATAAAATTAAAAACCGAGAGGTATCTACTGATTCTATTACACATTCAGTTGAAATAGATATTAATAAAGATCATCCTATTTTTGATGGCCATTTTCCTAAAAATCCCGTTATGCCTGGTGTTTGTATGATGCAAATAATTAAAGATATTACCGAAGATATTGTTGACTCTAAATTGTTTATGGAGAAGTGCTCTAATGTCAAATTTCTGGCAATAATCAACCCTAAAATAAATCCTTTATTAAATTTAGAACTAAAAGTTTCAAACGAAAATGGTAAGGTTATTGTAAAAAACACAACTAAATTTGAAGAGACAAATGCTTTAAGGTTGACAGCTCAGTATAGAAAAGTTTAAAAACTTAATTAAGTAATACGCATTATGAAACTTTCAATTCTATTAATTTCTATTCTTTATTTAGCATTAAATGTTGATCTTGCAGAAGTTAGAAATGATTATAGAATAGCGGTTAACTCTAAAACAAAGGCTTTTGAGTTAAACACTAAATTAGAAAATATTACAAAAAGTGATGAGAAAGTATTGGTAGCTTATAAAGGAGCGGTTACTTCTATTACGGCTCAATATCTAGGAAGTAATAAATTGAAAAGTACTACTTTTAAAAATGGTGTATCTTTAATAGAATATGCTGTAGATAATGATTCAAATAATATTGAAATTAGATTTGTAAGACTAAGCGTTCAACAAAATAGTCCTCGTTTTTTAAAATATAATAAAGAAATCGAGACAGATAAAAAATTTATAATTGATAACTTCCATCAAATAAAATCTCCAGAGTTCAAAATCTATTTAAAAGGATATATTTTAGATTCAGAAAATTTTACTGACGACGAAAAAAATGTAATTTTGTCTACGTAATTTAAATCTATCAATTTGAACCTTAGTATTGATTTTTCTTCTTTAATGGCAGATTTAAATGTATGTGTTATAATTCCAACTTATAATAACGACAAAACTTTAAGCAGAGTAATTGATGGAGTTTTGATTTATACAGATCAGATTATTATTGTTAATGATGGTAGCACAGATGATACAATAAATATTCTAAAAAAATATTCAAGTCTTGATCAAATTCACTTCAAAAAAAATAAAGGTAAAGGTGCAGCCTTAAGAGCTGGATTTAAAAAAGCTATTCAAAAAAAATATGATTTTGCTATTACCATAGATTCTGATGGTCAACATTACCCAGATGATATACCTATTTTTATTCATGAACTTGATAAAAATGACAATATTTTACTTATTGGTTCGAGAAATATGACACATGAATCTGTACCTAAAAATAGTAGTTTTGGCAACAAATTTTCAAATTTTTGGTATTGGATTGAAACTGGAATTAAGTTGACTGATACACAATCAGGATATAGATTGTATCCATTAGATACCATATCGAAAATAAATTTTTACACGAACAAATTTGAATTTGAAATAGAATCTATAGTTAAAACAGCATGGAGAGGTGTTGAGGTTAAAAATGTACCTATTAAAGTACTATATGATGCTAATGAAAGAGTCTCTCATTTTAGACCTATAGTTGATTTTACTCGAATTAGTATTTTAAATACTTGGTTAGTTTTGGTTGCTTTTTTATATATAAAACCCAGAGATTTAGTATTAAAACTAAAGCAAAAAGGAATTAAGCGATTTTTTAATGAGAATATTCTTCAAAGTTCTGATTCACCAGTTAAAAAATCTTTATCAATTGCCTTGGGGATTTTTGTTGGGATTTCACCTTTATGGGGTTTTCAAACCATTATAGTTTTGGCTTTAGCTGCATTTTTAAAATTAAATAAACTCATAAGTTTTACTTTTTCAAATATTAGTAATCCTCCAATGATTCCATTTATTATTTATGGTAGTTTGAAAATGGGTAGTTGGGTTTTAGGTACAAAAAACAATATTGAATACGATAATATTTCTGCAGATTTCAATGTTTTATTAAGTTTGAAAGAATATATTGTAGGAAGTTTTGTTTTAGCTTTTCTTTCATCGATTATATTTGGTATAATAGGATTTGTTTATTTTAAATTAATGAAAAATAAGAGTGAATAATATTTTTTTTAGAATATATAATAGTCTTAAAAACAGAAAACTATACACTATTGGTTTTCTGTTATTACTTTTTAGTATATTATTATTTTTTGCTACAAAATTAAACTTTGAAGAAGATATTTCAAAAATAATTCCTCAATCAAAAGAAACTCAAACTCTTAACAAAGTATTAAATAACACGGATTTTTCTGATAAAATTATTATTAATATTTCAGCTAAAGAAAATGGTAATTCTGATGATTTGATTACCTATGCTGAAGAAATCATTGATAGTTTAAAAACGCATTGTAGTGATTATATATTAAACATCCAAGGTGAAATATCAGATGATGATATGGTTAATACCTTAGATTTTGTATATAAAAATTTACCTCTCTTTATGGAGGAAGAGGATTATCAATATTTGAAAAAAGTAGCTCTAACGGACAGTTTGGAGTCTGTTGTAAATAATAATTATAAAACATTAATTTCTCCAACAGGTTTTATTGCAAAAAAAACGATTCGTAAAGACCCATTTGGATTGTCTTTTAGAGCAATAAAAAAGTTAGAAGACCTCAAACTTACAGATAACTTTGATATTTATAATGGTTTTTTATTCACCAAAGATAAAAATAACCTTTTGATATTTATTAAACCAAAGCTACCCACTAATGAAACTGATGCTAATACTGTTTTTGTTAATAAATTATATTCAATTTCTGATGCTTTAAATGAAAAGTTTAAAAAAACTGCTAATAGTGAATATTACGGTTCAACGGTGATTGCTGTGGCTAATGCCAATCAAATTAAAAAAGATATAAAGTATACCGTAAGTATTGCTCTATTTGTTCTCATAGCTATCTTAATTTTCTTTTATCGAAAATTATTAGTGCCAATTCTTTTATTTGTTCCTACAGTTTTTGGAGCATTGATGGCTATGGTAAGTCTGTCATTAATACGCGATGAAATATCGGCCATATCACTTGGAATTGGTTCTGTTTTATTGGGAATTACCTTAGATTATTCTTTACATATTCTAACACATTACAGAAATAATAGTAATGTTAAACAACTTTATAAAGATGTTACAAAACCCATTTTTATGAGTAGTATAACAACTGCAATAGCATTTTTATGCTTGTTACTATTAAAATCACAAGCGCTACAAGATCTAGGTATTTTTGCAGCAATAAGTGTGATTAGCACTTCTGTTTTTGCTTTGATAATCATACCGCTATTTTATAAGCCAAAAACTCTTCATCATAAACCAAAAAATAATTTTATTGAAACTATTTCAAATTATAGATTTGATAAAAATAAGTTAATCTACCTTGGAATATTCACTCTTTTGATTCTAAGTTTTTTCACTTTTAAAGATGTTCGATTTAACAAGGATTTGAACAATATGAATTACCAAAGTGACGAAATACTTTTAGCAGAGAATAATTTAGATTCAATTCTTAGCCTTTCTGCTAAGTCGGTTTATGTTGTTGCTTATGGTGACGATATGGATAAGGTTCTCGAAACAAATTCTAAAATAAATAAGGGACTGCATAAATTGGAAAACTCTAATAGCATTTCTCAATTTAGTTCAAATGGTTCTATAGTATTATCTAAGGTTGAACAGCAAAAAAGAATAGATGAATGGAATTCTTTTTGGACGGATTCATTAAAGAACCAATTAAAAATAAATCTAATAGAAAAGGGTAAAAAAGTCGGATTTAAAGAATCTACTTACAAACCATTCTTTGAATTAATCAACCATAACTTTAATACAATTTCATTAAAAGAATATGAAAGTATAAAATCACTCTTGACTGAAGAGTACATAGTTGATAATAAAGAGTTTAAAACTGCAGTTTCTCTAGTCAAATTAAAAGATGGTGATAAAAAAGAGTTGAATCAACTTATAGACAAAATTCCAAATGCATTATTGATTGATAGAAAACAAATAAGTGAGACTTTTTTAGGTAGGTTAAAAGATGATTTTTCAACTCTAATCAATTATTCTTTTATAGCTATTGTAATTATACTTTTACTTTTTTTTAGAAATATTGAATTAACATTGTTAACCATAATTCCTATTGTACTTACCTGGATTTTAACTCTTGGAATTATGGGATTTTTTGGAATTGAATTTACCATTTTCAACATTATTATTTCAACTTTTATTTTTGGATTGGGTGTTGATTATAGTATTTTTATGACCAATGCTTTAGTAAAGGATTATACCTATGGTACAAATAAAATATCAACGTATAAAGTTTCCATTCTATTATCTGTTATAACTACCATTTTGGGAGTTGGAGTGTTAATCTTTGCTAAGCATCCTGCACTAAAATCTATTTCTATTTTATCATTAATAGGAATTTTAATAACTGTATTAGTAACCTTCACTATTCAACCATTATTATTTAGAGTTTTTGTAACAAATAGAGCAAAAAAAGGGCTAGCACCAGTAAAAATTAGAACGTTTATTCAATCTTTCTTTTTACTCCTTTTTTATGGTCTAGGCGGAATATTATTATCAATAGTTAGTGTTACTATTTTACCTTTATTACCCATTGCTAAAAAACTAAAATTCAATTGGCTTCACAAAGCAATGGCAAAATTAGTACAAGCAGTTTTATATGCGAATCCATTTGTTAAGAAAAGAGTAATAAATGAGAAAAATGAAGATTTTAAAAAACCAGCTATAATAATTGCAAATCATTCATCTTCATTAGATACCTTAACGATGGGTTTATTAACGCATAATCTAATTTATTTAGTTAATGATTGGGTTTATAAATCTCCAATATTCGGGATATTAGCAAAAGTTGCAGGGTTTTACCCAGTTTCTGATGGGGTAGACGACAGTACAGATCATTTGAAAGAAAAAGTTCGCCAAGGATATTCTTTAATGGTGTTTCCGGAAGCCAAACGCTCATTTACAAATAGAGTAGGGAGATTTCATAAAGGAGCTTTCTTTTTACAAAAAGAATTAGAAATAGATATTTTGCCAGTCTATTTACATGGAAATTCTGAAGTCATGCCCAAAAATGATTTTATTATTCATGATGGTAGTTTGACTGTTAAAGTAGGTGACAGAATTCCGTATGATGATAAAGATTTTGGTTTGACTTATAGAGAAAGGGTTAAGAAAATAAGTACATCTTTTAAAAATGAATTATTAAATTTTCGTAATGAAATTGAAGGTGAAGATTATTTTAAAGATATTTTATTCTCTAATTATTTCTATAAAAATGAGAAGATAACTAAAATAGTTAAAGAAGATTTTAATAAGAATAAGGGTTTATATCATCAATTAAATAAGGTATTACCAATGAAGTCAAAAGTATTTCATTTAGCTGATGATTATGGGCAAATTGATATACTCCTTGTTTCAAAGTATTTAAATAGGAAGATTACTTCTTTTATAAAAGATAAAAACAAGTACAACATCGCAAAAAATTGTTATACAACTGAGTTTAGAAGAGTTAATTATGTAGATAATTACGAAAATATAGATTTTCAAAAATTTGATGTATTAGTATTGTCAGATTTAAATGTAAAGATGAATTTGAAAGAAAATGATCTTCATAGCTTTAAAAAAATAATAATTGCAAATAAAGAAAATTCAAAAATTGAAATATTCTCACACCAATCTAATGAGTATGATAAAATAATAAAAGATTATTTCAATTTGCAATAAGGTTTTAACTTGGTTAGATATTATAATCTAAATTTATATTATAAATCGTATGCAATAAAAATTTTTGTTTTATTTAATTTTTTTAAATTATTTGGTACATTTGGAGTATAACAATAAAACAAATAAATCATGAAAAAATTATTATTTTTTACTACGTTGGCAGTATTTAGCTTGACATCTATAAATGCTCAGGAAAAAGTTAAAGAAGATATTAAAAAAGGTGCTGATGTTGTTGAGAAAGAAGCCACAAAGTTGTATAATCAATCCAAAACAGGCGGCTTTATTGTTGGTGCCAATATTGGGTTTCCATTAAGTGGAGCTAAAGATGTCTCTAGTTTTAATTTTGGATTTGATGGGGCATATTTGTTTGAAGTAATGGATAATCTTGAAGTAGGAGGTCTTGTTGGATACACTCACTTTATTGGTGATGGTAATGGAATCGATCCATTTTTAGATAAATCAATTGCTTATAAAGATTCTAATAATGTAGATTTCAAGGATGCTGGTTTTATACCAATATCGACATCTGCCAGATACTATTTTTCAGAGCATAAAATGTTTGCAGGTGTTGATTTAGGTTACGCCATTAATGTAACTGGAGATGCTGATAGTGGTTTATACTTTCGTCCAAAATTTGGTTATAATATAGGGGCTGTAACACTTGTCGGATCGTATCAAAGTATATCAGGAAATATAAATTACCCTGGAACTAGTACAAAAATTAAAGGTAACAGCGGTTATAGCTCAATTAATGTTGGTGCTGAAATTGCTTTTTAATTAGTTTTAAGAATACTTAAAAGCGGAAGCATGACTTCCGCTTTTTTTATGCCCTAAATTTTGGTATTTTTACCACAATACAAATTTAAGTGAAAGAAAAATACGACATCGTTATTATTGGTAGTGGTTTAGGTGGTTTAGTTTCTGCTAATATTCT
>Ga0209013_10000512_pt1 | contig 34827 bp, 32 predicted proteins | sample Cruoilmetagenom2_FD_187291 | JGI IMG/M metagenome (GOLD analysis project Ga0209013, IMG submission 187291) | Oil polluted marine microbial communities from Coal Oil Point, Santa Barbara, California, USA - Sample 2 (SPAdes) (version 2) | ecosystem: Environmental > Aquatic > Marine > Oil seeps ...
ACCCTGGATCGTGGGTACACTGGCGGCCACGCGGGAAGAACACCCCGGAGCTGTCGCAGAGCAAACGACTGCAAACGCACGGGCCTTTTTTAGCCTGCCCGTTATCCCGTAAGAGCGTCCTTGGGCGCGAAATGTGTTTTCTTAACCGAGTGCAGGTAGTTGTCAAACCGGTCGGCCGCAAGCGACCTCTTACAGGTCTTGTAAGAGCGTCCTTGGGCGCGATATGTGTTTTCTTAGTCGAGTGCAGGTAGTTGTCGAACCGGTCGGCCGCAAGCGACCTCTTACAAGTGAGTTAAAACACGTGAGCAGTCAACAAGGCCAGGCGCTTGTGCTGCATTTTCAGGCTGAATTCCAATTCACGATAGTGGGTGGCCAGTAATGCCGTTTCGGTCTCGATGCGTTCGGTCAGTTTCTGCTTGCCTTGCTGAACACGCTCCATCTGTAATTGTTGCCATTGTTTAATGGTATCAACGAACTGAGCGTATTCATTTTCAAGCTGTTCTTTCCAACCGCTGCTGACACCCGCCTGATCCAGCTTTTTGGCGGCTGCTTTGAATTCCATGTTCAGGCGCGCACGCAGCACTTTGAATCGCGGCGCCCGCTTGCGGTTTTTCACCAGTCCCAGCAGCGCACAGGTGGAAATGAACCATTTGTTGATGTCCAGGTGCCACCAGCGGATGCCACAGCGATAATCATTCTGAAACAGGTGATGGTAATTGTGATAGCCCTCACCGTAGGTAATCAGGGCCAGGAAGTGCTGGTCCCGGGCCGTGTTTTCGTCGGTATAAGGCTGTTTTCCCCACATGTGGGCGAGCGAGTTGATGAAGAATGTAAAGTGGTGATTGATTACCAGCCTGGCAATGCCCGCCAGCAGGAACATGCCGATGATATCGCCGGTCAGCCAGCCCAGGAAAACCGGGACAGCCACATTGGTCGTCAAGACCAGGGTCCAGTACCAGCGGTGCTGCCAGGCGGTAACCGGATCCCTTTGTAAATCCCGTACCACGTTGTAATCGACTTCACCGCTTTCATAATTCTTCAGCATCCAGCCGATATGAGCAAACCAGAAGCCCCGGCCTATGGAGTACGGGTCTTTATCATTGTTATCTACATCCCTGTGGTGGACCCGATGACGGGCACACCAAATGATGATGCTGTTCTGCAATGACATACCACCCATGATGGCGAGCAGCCATTGCAAGGCGGGATGGGCATCGTAAGTACGATGCGACCACAGGCGGTGATAACCGCTGCCGATGCCAATGCCATTTAAAACCAGGAATATTCCAAAGAAAGTCCAGTCCCACGCACTGTAGCCATGAACAAAGCCATACCAGGGCACAAGGGTAATGGCCGCAAGAAATGTTAATCCGAGAACTGCGGTGACACCCCAGTTGGTTGGGGCATTTTCTTTCTCTTCCCGTTGAATGACTTGTGACATCTTGGTTCCTGCAAAACGGTTTATAAGGGGAATGGATAACTATTCTAACTCAGCTTTGACGGCATGCGCAGAAGATAAATCAAATAGGTCTTTTCGCTAACAATTTCAAGTAGGACTGCGTACTGTAAGAGCTCGCTCGCCTACAGGGATGTAGGTGAGGGACCTCTTACAGTCAACTCCGCAATCCTGTCCCGCGGTGCAATAACACCATACACCAGGTAAACATGATCGTCCCCGCAATCAGTATGACGCCATAAGTCTGTGTCAGGCTGACATCAGAGACACCCAGCATTCCATAGCGGAAGCCATTGACCATATACAAAATTGGATTGAAAGCTGAAATCTTCTGCCAGAACTCCGGCAACAGGGCGATGGAGTAAAACACACCACCAAGATAGGTCAGCGGAGCCAGGATGAAGGTCGGAATGATGGCTATGTCATCAAACTTCTGACCATAAATCGCATTGATCATGCCCGCCAGCGCAAACACGATGGCCGTCAGCAGAATGACCGACAACATGATCAGCGGGTGTTGCACTTCGATCCGGGTGAAAAACAGGGACACACCCATTACCACCACACCGACCAAAAAACCGCGCGCCAGCGCACCGGTCACGTAGCCGGAAAGAATTATCCAGTTGGGCAGCGGCGAAATCAGCAACTCTTCGATGTGTTTACCATACTTGGCGCCAAAAAATGAAGAAACCATGTTGCCATAGGAGTTGGTGATTACCGACATGATCACCAGGCCCGGAACGATGTACTGCATATAGGTGAAACCACCCATCTCACCGATACGGCGGCCGATGAGTTCACCAAAAATAATGAAATAAAGGGACATGGTGATTGCCGGCGGCACGATGGTCTGCCCCCAGATGCGGAGAATCCTCGTGATTTCCTTGCGTACGATCGTTTTGTATCCGATCCACCACAAGCTGCCGTTCATGCCGCTTCCTCCTCCCGTTCCTTGGCTTTATCAACCAGGCGCAGGAACAGTTCTTCAAGGCGGTTGGCCTTGTTGCGCATGCTCAGCACATGAATGTCCTGCCTTTCGAGTTCCGAAAACAGCTTATTGAGGGACTTTTCCCTGGGCAAGGATGCTTCCAGCGTCCGTTCATCCCGGAACATGATTTCCATTCCTTCCACGCGTGGGCATTGCTCAAGCGGCTCCCTGAGGTCAAGGATAAAGGTCTCCTTGTCCAGCGTTGCCAGCAGAGATTTCATATTGGTATCGCGGATAATTTCTCCGTGATCGATGATTGCGATATTGCGGCACAAACTCTCCGCTTCTTCCAAATAGTGCGTAGTAAGAATTACCGTCGTCCCGGCATGGTTAATGCCCGAGATGAAATCCCACATCGAACGGCGAATTTCGATATCTACACCCGCTGTAGGCTCATCCAGAATTAACAGTCTTGGCTCGTTGACCATGGCCCGGGCAATCATCAGGCGGCGTTTCATGCCTCCGGAAAGGTTCCGTGAAATGTCGTGGGCCTTGTCCCACAGTCGTAATTTCTTCAGGTATTTTTCCGCACGTTCCATCGCAATATCCCGCGGAATCCCGTAATACCCCGCCTGGTTGACCACGATCTCGAGAGGCCTTTCAAAATGGTTGAAATTCAGTTCCTGGGGCACCAGCCCGATAAATGACATGGCTTTTGAACGTTCCCGCTGCACACTGGTGCCAAATATGCGTGTCTCGCCACTGGTGGTATTCACCAGGGATGAAATAATACCGATCAACGTGGACTTCCCGGCCCCGTTCGGGCCCAGCAGGGCAAAGAAGTCCCCTTCTTCGACCGTGAGAGAAATCCCCTTCAGTGCTTCCACACCATTTTTATAGGTTTTTCTCAAATCCTTGACTTCGAGCGCATACATTTAAAGGCTCACCGTGCTTGTTGTTGTTTGTATCAGGTTCATTCTATCTAACTTGTAAATTTTAGCTATGGACAGTGACACAGTTTCGCCCTATCTTTGCTGATCAGTTTGCAGCACTATCATTGCCTGGAATGACCCCGGACAAAAATTGTGAAGAAACCTCATTGCCCCCAGTTTTTAAAATACCTGCTTGGCTCCTTCCTGCTGGCGCCTGCCATAACGCTGGCGCAGGAATCCGATCAGGAAAAAGGCATAAGCCTGGAAACCTGCGAGTTGGTCGTTCCCGGCACACCGCTATCTGCAATGGCTGAATGCGGATGGCTTGAAGTCGCTGAAAACCCTGCTGAACCCGAGGGCAAAAAAATCAGCATCCGGGTAGCGCGCGTGCCCGCCACGGGAAGAACTTCCGAACCTGACCCATTGATCTTTTTTGCCGGTGGGCCGGGGCAGGCCGCCACTGAAACCTGGCCGATCGTCGCCGGCGCGCTGAGAAAACTCAATGAGAACCGCGACATCCTGCTGATCGATCAACGCGGTACCGGCCAATCCAATCCTCTGCGCTGTCCGCAGGTCGACCTGGAAGAAATGCTGGCCTTTGACTGGGACGACCTGGCGCAAACCACCCGCGAGTGCCTCGATTCACTGGACGGCGACACGCGTTTTTACACCACGACGATCGCGATGCAGGATTTCGACAAGGTTCGTGCGGCACTGGGTTACGAAAACATCAATCTGTTTGGCGTGTCTTACGGCACCCGCGCCGCACAGGTCTACCTGAGGTTATTCCCCGACCGGGTGCGAACCATGGTGCTGGACAGCGTCGTACCGCAGACCCTGGCCCTGGGGACCGACCATGCGGAAAACCTGGACCACGCGCTTTACCGGGTGCTGGAAGCCTGTGACGAGGATTCCGACTGCCATGAGGCGTTTCCCGGTACGGCACAGAAGCTCTCTGAGGTGATCGAAAAGCTGGACGAGACTCCCGTGGAAGTCATGGTTATACACCCCACTACCGGTAAACCCCATGAGCTGACTTTTGACCGTGAGGTGATGGCGTCTTCGCTCAGATTCCTGACTTATTCATCCAATACGCAAGCCATGCTTCCTCTCCTTGTTTATGAGGCGGCGACTGTAAATTACTTTGAGCGCCTGGCCAGCCAAATGTTGATTGCCGCCACCGGCCTGCAACAAAGCATTGCGCAGGGAATGGAATTGTCGGTGGTTTGCTCGGAAGATTTTCCGTTTTTCCCTGATGATAGTGACAACAGCCAATACCTGATGGGCGACTTGATGATGCAAGCGTCCCGCATTCAGTGCGGCATCTGGCCGGTTGACCCGGTTCCTGCAGGTTTCCATGAACCGGTCCGCAGCGATATCCCGGTGCTGCTGCTTTCGGGAGAGCTAGACCCGGTCACACCGCCACGTTACGCGGAACAACTACTGCCCTGGTTTCCCAATTCAATGCACCTGGTCGCCCCGGGGCAGGGACACAGCGTCACCGGCAGAGGATGCCTGGGCAAGCTGGTTTCAGAGTTCGTCATTACGGGAAGCATGGAAGAACTCGATACCGCTTGCATCGAGCAGATGCAGTTGACGCCTTATTTCATATCCCTGACAGGTCCCAAACCATGATTGTCGTAAAAAATCTGAAAAAGTCTTTCGGGGAGGTCAAGGCCGTGAACGGTGTTTCATTCGAAGCGCGCGACGGCGAAATCACCGGCTTGCTGGGCCCCAACGGAGCCGGCAAGACCACCACGCTGCGCATGCTTTACTCCCTGTTGCCTCCGGATGAGGGTGAAATCCGCATCGACGGCCTGGACCCGGCAAACGACGCAATGGAGATCAAACGCACACTGGGTGTCGTGCCGGACAGCCGTGGACTGTACACCCGCTTGACTGCCCGGGAAAATATTGCTTACTTCGGCGAACTCCATGGCATGAACAGACAGGCCATTGAAGGCCGTATCGTAGAACTGACCCGAACACTGAACATGGAAGAATTCATCGACCGGCGAACAGAAGGATTCTCCCAGGGGCAGCGCGTGAAAGTGGCCATTGCCAGGGCAATGATCCATGAGCCCCAGACCGTGCTGATGGATGAACCCAGCAACGGCCTTGATGTCATGAGCACCCGCGCTTTGAGGGAATACGTACTGGGACTCAAAGTGGACGGCCATTCGATCGTGCTTTCAACCCACATCATGCAGGAAGTGGCCGCATTGTGTGACCGGATCGTGATCATCGCAAAGGGTGAAGTTGCCGCGGATGGCAGCGCGGAAGAGTTACTTGCCAGAAGCGGATGTGATTCGCTGGAGGACGCTTTTGTCCAGCTGATCGGCAGCGAGGAGGGCCTGCTGGCATGAATGGCCTGACGACTGTATTCAGGAAAGAAGTCCGTGAAAACCTGCGCGACCGGCGTGCACTTTTCAATTCCCTGCTGCTCGGCCCCCTGCTGTTCCCGGTTCTGTTTGTCGGCTTGATGTGGTTCCTGGATAGTGCTGAGCAGGAACGGGCAGAAAAAACCCTGGAGCTACCGGTGGTGGGAGCGCAATTCGCACCCAGCCTGATTCGTTTCCTCGAGCAGCAGGGCGCAGTCATTCAGCCCGATCCGGAAAATCCCGAAGACATGGTCAGGAATCAGGAGGTCCCGGTCGTCATTCGAATTTTGCCCGAATTTGCGGAAAACTGGGAGCAGGGTATACCGGCGCCTATTGAAGTGATCTCGGATATTTCCCGGCAGGAGTCCAACGTGCCCATCCGGCGTGTCAAGCGCCTATTGCTCGGTTACGGCCAGCAGATTGGATCGCTGCGCCTGCAGTTGCGAGGCGTTGCACCGCAACTGGCATCCCCGATCATGCTCAAGGACGTAGATCTTTCCACCCCGAAAAGCCGGGCCATCCTGGCCATTATTTTTCTGCCGTACGTGCTGATGATTACAGCTTTTACGGGCGCCACACACCTGGCCATGGATACGACAGCCGGTGAGAAAGAACGCAAGTCACTGGAGCCCCTGCTGATCAACCCGGTGCCCCGCTGGCAAATCATGACCGGCAAAATGCTCACGACCACGGTATTCGCCATGGCTTCTCTCACCCTGACACTGGTCGCATTCAGAATCGTACTGCCCCTCATGCCGGTTGGCGCTTTTGGCATGGACCTCACACTGGATCATGCAACCTTGATGAAAATCCTGGTCGTGATTTCCCCTGTGGCCATCCTGGCTGCTGCGCTGCTCACCTTGCTCGCTTCTTTTGCCAAGTCCTACCGTGAAGCCCAGTCCTACATGGGCCTTGTGATCCTGATCCCGATGATCCCCAGCCTGATCTTTATGGCCAACCCGGTCAAAGCCGAAAGCTGGATGATGAATGTTCCCCTTTTTTCGCAGAACATGTTGATCGGGGAAATCATCCGCGATCAGCCCGTGCCTCTGGCCTGGTACACGATGTCGATTGCCAGCACGCTGGTGATCGGCCTTGCACTGGCAATCATTGCCGCAAGCATCTATAACCGGCCCAAGCTGATATTCAGCTCAGGGTAGGCCGTTTGCTGCAGGTGTCCGATTGCGGGCGATTGTAAGAGGTCCCTTGGGACCGATCACTAATTAAAGCTGATACAATTCGGCCGCAAGCGACCTCTTACAGTTCGTGTAAGAGCGTCCTTGGACGCGAAACGGGTTTGTTGATTAGGCGTGAGCTACTTCGGCCGCAAGCGACCTCTTACAGTTCGTGTAAGAGCGTCCTTGGGCGCGAACTGCTTCGGCCGCAAGCGACCTCTTACAAGAGGAGATTAAAATGAAAATGCTTTTCACACTGCTTCTAGCTACCATCATCAGCTTTCCGGCGATCGCTGGCGAGACACCGGCGGTTGGCGAGCCGGCGCCCGGATTCAAGCTACAGGACCAGTACGGAGAATGGCATGACCTCCAGGACTACCGCGGAACCTGGTTGGCGGTTTACTTCTATCCGAAGGATCAGACGCCTGGCTGCACGACAGAGGCCTGTAATTTCCGGGACAACATCTTCGCCTTCAAGGCCATTGGCGCAGAAGTCGTGGGCGTCAGCCTGGATGACGTGGATTCTCATAAGGAATTTTCTGACAAGTACAAACTGCCATTCGTCATCCTCGCCGACGAAGGTGGCGCGATGGCTGATAGCTACGGCGTACTGCGGGACTACAAGTTGATCAAAATTGCCAGCAGACAGTCCTTCCTGATCAATCCCGAGGGTGTGATCGTCAAGCACTACGAAGACGTCAATCCGGACACACATACACAGGAAGTGCTGAGTGATCTGGAAACCATGATGCCGGATTCATAGAAATGAATAATATGAATATGACAGTACGGCAGATTTTTGCTGTGCTGGCAATTCTTGTACCGGTTCTGATTTTGGGATTGGGGCTGATTTGGAATCCCGTCAATTGGTTGTTCGTCGTTGTATTGCCACTGTTGATCCTGGGCGCCATAGATTACTTTCAACACAAACACACCATTCGCAGACTGTATCCGGTCATAGGTCGTTTCCGGTATTTGTTTGAATCGGTCCGGAAGGAAATGCAGCAGTATTTTGTCGAATCAGATACCAACGGCATGCCGGTCAGCCGGGAATACCGGTCCCTGATCTATCAACGGGCAAAGGGAGATCGTGACACCCGCCCTTTTGGTACTGTTTTTGATGTCAACCGGGATGGATATGAATGGGTCAATCACTCCTTGTCGCCGAAAGAAGTTACCAACCACGATCCACGGATCAGATTTGGCGGCCCTGATTGTACCCAGCCCTATGAAGCATCGCCCCTGAATATCTCAGCCATGAGTTTTGGCTCCCTGAGCAAGAATGCAATCATGGCCCTGAACAAAGGCGCCCAAGCAGGTGGTTTTGCTCACAACACCGGAGAGGGCGGTTTGAGTCCCTATCACCTGAAATACGGTGGGGATATTATTTGGCAGATTGGCACCGGTTATTTTGGATGCCGGGATGAACACGGAAATTTTGACCGGGACCTGTTCGAAGAAAAAGCCAATCTGGCCGTAGTAAAAATGATCGAAGTAAAATTGTCGCAGGGCGCCAAACCGGGGCATGGCGGCATTTTGCCAGCGGTTAAATTGACCGAAGAAATTGCCCGGATCAGGCATGTACCCATGGGAAAGGATGTAATTTCACCTGCGGCTCACACGTCTTTTTCCACGCCCAAAGGCCTGCTTGAGTTTATCCGGGAATTGCGTCAGTTATCGGGCGGTAAACCGGTTGGATTCAAATTATGCATTGGCAAAAAAGATGAATTTCTCGGCATTTGTAAAGCCATGCTGAAAACCGGCATCACACCTGATTTCATTACCGTCGATGGGGGCGAAGGGGGTACCGGGGCAGCACCCACGGAAATGACCAATTCGGTCGGTACTCCATTGCGTGATGCGCTGATATTTGTCAACAGGGCGCTGATAGGCATTGGTTTGAGAGACAGGGTTCGCATCATAGCGTCAGGCAAGATTTTCTCGGCATTTCACTTGTTGAGGGCCGTTGCCCTGGGGGCCGACACGGCCAATTCCGCCCGTGGCATGATGTTTTCCCTGGGCTGTATTCAATCCCGGTCTTGTAACACCGACCGTTGTCCCACCGGCATAGCGACCCAGAATCCTTCCCGAAACAAAGCGCTGGCGGTCGAAGACAAAAGCAAACGGGTAGAGAATTTCCATCGCGAAATGATCGAAAACCTGGTTGAACTGCTGGCGCTGTCGGGATTGGACAAGCTGGAAGAACTGGAACCCAGACACATCAATCAACGTGTCAAGGGAACCGCAATCAAGAACTATGCCGAATTGTACCCGGTCATTACCAGCCGTTGCCTTTTATCAGATACCGATATCCCGGATAACTGGCAAAAGGACTGGGCAATGGCCAATGCCGATCACTGGTAGCTTTCCAGCCAACATTTTGCATGAATTTCCGATTTATCGTCTGCCAGAAGTGTCGGTAAACATTTAATCGGCGGCAAATCCAGCAACTCATGCAAAATGAAGTTAATTTATTACTGGGGAATGTACGGCAAACGTTCTGGGCCCTGCCCTTGTTCTTGCCCCTTGGCCTCACGTGCTTTTTCTACGATACCGCGGACATCTGACAGGAGTTCCTTTGCATCGTAAATGATGCCGTCCCGGATGGTGTAAAGAATTCCGCCCAGACGTACCGTCTGGTTGTTATCATCCAGACGGAAATGGCCCGTGCCATACAGCACTTTGAAATTCTCCAGCGGGTTGTACCTGGCAATCACCAGGTCCGCCAGTTTGCCTGGACGGATGGAACCGATCTCACCGTCCAGACTCAATGCCTGTGCGCCGTGGATAGTGGCTGCCCGGATCACCTCCAGCGGGTGAAAGCCAGCCTCCTGCAGCAACTCCATTTCCCGGATATAGCCGAAGCCATAAAGCTTCCAGATGTAGCCCGCGTCGGAACCCAGCGTGATCCTGCCGCCGTGGTTCTTGTAATCGTCAAGGAATTGCATCCACAAACGGAAGTTTTCTTTCCAGGCAATTTCATCAGCAGTGGTCCAGTCGAACCAGTAGGAGCCGTGAGCTTTACGGGATGGCTGAAAGAAAGCCCATAAATTGGGGTGTGCATAATCCTGCTGCCAGTCAGCGTTCATCTCACGCATCAGGTCACGACTGGCCTCGTAGATGGTCAGGGTCGGGTTGAGCGTGAAATCCAGACCGATCAGCTCGTCACGGACAGCGTTCCATTTCTCCGAACCCGGCTCGGCCGCTTGTTTCCACAGGCGCCCCGCCTGGCCAAATCGATGCTGCTCGTTGTTGTAGTTGTAATCCTGTGGATAATCCTGGATCACCTGGTTGGTGAACATGGCTTCGGGCAGGCCATACCAGTGCTCCATCGTCAGTAGTCCGGCCCGTGCAGAATCCAGGACATTCCAGTTGGCGACGTCCAGCTGGGCATGGTGCATTGCGCTGCCCAGGCCCTGCTTCCCTGCTTCATCCAGTGCGGCCGCCATGATTTCCGGTGGTGCACCGAAAAACTTGATGCCACTCGCCCCCTGGTCCGCGATATCACGAACCCACTTACGCGCTTCCCCAGGCGTGCTTATCGGTTCTTCAACACCCATGCCGAAGCCGACGTAAGGCACGATCCGCGGTGCGGCAATGGCATTGCGCTCACTGCGGTGCTGATGGTTCTGCACCCAATCCAGGCCATTGAAGCTGCCAGGCTCACGAATGGTCGTAATTCCATGCGCCAGCCATAACTTGGCAACGTATTCAGCGGGAACGCCCTGGGCATCGCCACCGAAGTGTGCGTGCAGATCAATAAATCCGGGCAACAGGTAGTGTCCCTCCAGTTCCAATACCCGGTCCCCGTCACGTACTTCAGGCCGGCCATTGTCTTCGATGGGCAAGCCGGGGCTACCCACATTGTGGATGGAACCGATGCGATTTCCTTCAATTACGACGTCCATCGGGCCGATCGGAGGCGCCCCTTCACCATTAATCACGATCACCCCACGAAGGATCAGGCGGTCGAATGGACCTTCCCCCCGCACCCGGTCCGGGGCCATTTCCGGTGCGGCAAAAGCCGGCAAGCAAACGTAAATCAGAATAAAGGTTGACAGGATGCTGATAATTTTTTGCACAGTTTTCTCGCACTTAGCCGTTGCTGGTGCTACAGTATAGATAGGAAAAGGATTTCCTGGAGGATAATTATCATGGATGACATTACCAATGCAGCGGCCGCCGCCGCCGCACTCAGGGTTCGGCAAGAGCCCGAAACTACCAGTGAAGAAGCCGGAGATGCGTTTATCGCATACATGGACGATTCCGCTGCGGGACCAGAATCAAAGGGCACACAGCAACAGGAAAACCTGACTACCACGGCCAGGGCGCTTGACCGGTGGTTCAAAGACCGCCAGAAGAATCAGGGTGCACCCCGTCTGCTGGAAGTGCCCAATGAAGTGCTCGTAATGAATGGTGGTCCCTTGCAACTCACCGGCAATATCACCCTCGTTCATGAGGACGGGAGGGTTCAATACGCTAACCACCTGAGCCTGTGCCGCTGTGGAAACTCCGGTTCCAAGCCAGTGTGTGATGAAAAGCACGTGGACATGGAGTTTCTCAATTCGGGCAAAATTTTCGAAGTTTCAGAAATTGCGGCATCGTCGCGTCCGAGCAAGATCACAATCTCCTGCATCAAGGACGGACCCATCACATTTCGTGGTCGTATGAGGCTGCACAATCAGTTCGGACAGGAGTGTGTGAAAATGAGAGGTTCGCTGTGCCGTTGCGGTCATTCGGCAAGCAAGCCTTTCTGCGATGGTTCCCACTCCCGGGTTGGTTTCAAGACGGGATAAAGTGAAGTGATTGCGTAGAACGGTCCAGGGCGGCACAATCCGCCTATGGATGTTTTTCGAGTTTTCCAGATAGAAGCCGCTCACCGGCTTCCCAATGTCCCGCGCGGGCACAAATGTGCGCGCCTACACGGGCATTCATTTCGAATTGAAATTCACGTCAGCGGACCTGTTGGCCAGGAATCTGGCTGGGTGATGGATTTCGCCGATCTTCGAAAAGCCTTTCAGCCGCTGTTCGACCAACTCGACCACTATTGTCTCAACGACATCGAGGGTCTTGAGAACCCGACCAGCGAAAACCTTGCAAAATGGATCTGGCTGCGCCTGAAACCCGACCTCATACAACTTTCTAGAATCGTGGTACAGGAAACCTGTAACGCCGGCTGCATTTATACGGGCCCGTAAGAAAAAAAAAGGCCAGACATGATGTCTGGCCTAAATTTCTTGAGACTTGGAGAGTCTTCACACAATCGTGTTCCTTCATCAACAAACGATATTCTTGTTTGTCGACGGAGTTAGTGTAGAGGTGCTTCCACTAGAATAAATTGATCTGAGTCAAGTTAATGGATTTCAATCCAGATTCGCATTATCAACAAATCAGGAAGTATCAGTCGCTATGACACTGAAAGTTGACACTGATCAATAACGGCGGGAACCACATCATTTAGGCTTCACTCATAAATTGCAAAGTGAATTTTGAGTGATGGACCAGCAAGTAAAATTCAATACGGACTTGATCAAGCGCTATGATGTGGCCGGGCCGCGCTATACCTCCTACCCGACCGCCGTTCAGTTTATTGAAGGTTTTGACGCTAATGCATATCGACGCTTCACCACGGCGAGCAACAATGAACTGATCCCCAAGCCGCTATCTTTGTATGTTCACCTGCCATTCTGCCATTCGCTCTGTTACTACTGCGGCTGCACCAAGAAAGTCACGCGGCATGCGGAACAAGGCGTACGCTACCTCGAGTTGCTGGATCGCGAAATCGAAATGCAGGGAAAACTATTCGATGACGACCGTGAAGTTGAGCAACTCCATTTTGGTGGCGGCACGCCTACTTTCCACACGGATGAGGAAATGTCAGCGCTGATGGCTCAACTGGGCAGGCATTTCGCCCTGAGCGATAGTGACAACCGCGAGTATTCCATTGAAGTCGACCCCAGGACTGTCGGCAATGACCGCCTGGCAAAACTTGCAGAATTGGGCTTCAACCGCATCAGCCTGGGCGTCCAGGATATTGACCCGAAAGTGCAGGAGGCGGTTAACCGCATCCAGGACCCGCAGGCCACACTAGACATGGTTGAGGACTCCAGGAAGCTGGGATTTAACTCGGTGTCGATTGACCTGATCTATGGTCTCCCGCATCAAACAGGTGACAGTTTCGGCAAAACCATTGATACCGTGGTAAGAGTCAAACCTGACCGGCTGGCTGTATACAACTACGCGCATATGCCGCACATTTTCCGCGCCCAGCGCATGATCAATGCAGATGACATCCCATCACCCGAGACCAAGCTGGAATTAATGGAGTTGACCATCCGAAAGCTGACCGATGCGGGCTACGTCTACATTGGAATGGATCACTTTGCCCTACCGGAGGATGAGTTGACGATTGCCCAGAAAGAGGGGCATTTGCAACGGAATTTCCAGGGTTACTCCACCCGCAGGCAATGTGACCTCGTGGGACTGGGCGTCAGTGCGATTGGAAAAGTAGGAGACTGCTACGCACAGAACCAAAAAGACATTCCATCATGGCAAACTGCGGTCGCGGATGGGCGCCTGCCGATCTGGCGCGGTGTCAGCCTGACGACTGAAGACCGGCTGCGCCGCGGTATCATTGAATCAATCATGTGTCACGGTGAGGTTCATTTCGACGAATTCGAGGCAAACTTCGATATTGATTTCAACGATCACTTCGCGCTCGAGCTTGGAAATCTCCTGCAACTGGAGAATGACGGTCTGCTCAAAATGGGCGAAGCCGGGTTCAGGGCTACGCCGGAAGGTCGCTTGTTATTACGCGCCATAGCAATGAATTTTGATGAATATCTGCAGAACAGGGAGAGCAGCGTCCCGCGTTTTTCGCGCGTAATATGATCCTTTTAAGGTAGAATACTGACTTCGTGCTCCTTCACGGAGTACCAGGCGATTTTCGCTTATACGTAGTTATACGTAAGCGGTGAGGGGCGTCTGCGCAATATAATGCATTAAAAGAAATCATTTGGAGAGCGCTGCATGGATAATTCCTTAAGAGTAACCAATATCCGGGATTATCGCCGTGAACCTTCCCGTTCACAGGTTGCATGCAGCCGTTGTGCACTGGGTGAACTCTGCCTTCCCCGCGGGCTAAGCCCCGATGAAACCGAACGATTTGAACAAATTGTTCACCGCTCCCGCCCAATCCAGCCAGGCGAACACCTGTTTCGCGCCGGCGACGAATTCCGCTCCGTAGCATCTGTACGCACTGGCTGTTTCAAGAGTTACGTCATTGATCACGAAGGGCAGGAACAGGTCCTTGGTTTCCACCTCCCCGGCGAAATCATCGGCCTCGACGCCATCCACACCCACAAACATGTGGCCAATGTCGTGGCGCTCGACACCAGCGCCGTTTGTGCACTGACATTCGATACGGTTACCAGCATGGCCCGCCACATGCCGGAATTGCAGGCAGAATTGTTCCGTATAATGAGCCACCGCATCAGCGAACTGGAAGCCATAGCGGGTGACCTGAGCGCCGATGAAAGGATTGCAATGTTCCTGATATCGCTTTCCGATCGCTTCTCGCGCCGCGGTTATTCCGACAAGGAATTCATCCTGGCCATGTCCCGCCGGGATATCGCCAGTTACCTGAGACTGGCCACAGAGACTGTCAGCCGCGTGCTGGCCCGCCTGCAGAAGGCCGAGGTTGTCAAAGTTGACCGCAAGCAGGTCAGAATCCTGGATATGGAAAAAATGAAGGAAACCGCCAGGAAGTCCTGACCTCAAGTCTTCCCTGCCCGCTCAACTCTACGCCCTGTAAGAGGTCCCTTGGGGCCGACTTCTGTTCAGATTGATACAATTCGCCCCCAAAGCTTCCACGTCCTCGGCAATTGCTCCTGCATTGCTCTACTACCGTCCGTCCATGGACTTATGCTCACGCTCCTCATCTACATCCGTGTAGGCGAGCGTGCTCTTACAACAAGCACTCCTGAAGATCAGTGATCCACGCCACCCGGGCCGTGCGCATGGCCGTGGGAAGTTTCCTCTTCGGTAGCGTCCCTCACTGCGCTGACTTCCACGTCGAAGGTCAGCGCCTGACCAGCCAGAGGGTGGTTGGAATCGACATCCACGTTAAATCGACCGACCTTGACGATAGTAACCTGGACCGGCCCATTCCGGGTCTGCAAGCCGACAATCTGTCCGGGCTTCAACTTCTTAGGAAATCGAAAATGCTTGGATGAAATGCGTTGGATATTCGCCTCTTTTTTCTCTCCGTACGCATCGGCGGGTTCAAGCGTTACCTGGAATTCGTCGCCCACTGATTTGCCGGCCATGGCGCTCTCCAGGCCGGGAATAATGTTTTTGGCGCCGTGAATATAAGTCATTGGCTCCTTGTCCCTGGTTGTTTCCATTTGCTCACCGTCCTTATTGGTCAGCGTGTAATGAAATGAGACAACTTTCTTATCCTGGATGATCATGGCTGTTTTCCGCTTTCAACAGGCCTCACGTAATATGCGGACTGATGCTCAGTCAAGCTCAAATTGTTGGGTTCAGTGAGTCGTGAATTGGTTGGGCTTGACAGAGTCCTAGTCCTCATCTTCGTTGGGGGGAGGTGCGTTTACAGAGACAGTAATGATAATTTCATCTGACATGACGACGGGATCGTGAGGGGTATGCGAATAGTCAGCGAATAAAAGTTGCAAGGAGTGTTCACCTTCAGGAAGCGTCAGTTCGGTTTCAGTCTGGCCCTTTCCGAAGTGACGGATATGGTCTGTTACCGGCAAGGGCAGATTCATGTCAGGCATTGTAGTCACATCGATCAGCAGGTGATGATGCCCCGTGTTGTCAATCTTCGATCCCGCCGGCGCGATACCCATTCCACTGACCAGGAACTTGACCGTAAATGTGAGAGGAACGTTGTCTCCATCCAGGGGCGTCTTAAAACTGACACTGGCTCCATCCGAAGACGGTGAGCGGTGAGTACCGGTAGCAGGCAATTTATCCGCCGCTTCGCCAGCCGAAACAGCAGTAGGTCCCAACATCAGCAAAAACAGGGGAAACATCAGATACCTGAATTTCATCTAAATCCTCCGATAATGAACGATGATTATGGCCTGACTCCCGCCAATGCGCTAGCTGTGCACAAATTGCAGCAATATTCCCGATTCATTTTCACGTCACTACGAATCCTTCCCACAGGGGGTCATCATCCGGATCAACGGTGATGACATTACGCCCGTAAACACGGGCCCAGCCCTCGATGCTGGGTACAATGGCATCGAAATCCCCAACCCGGGTTACTGCCTCGATCCGGCCGGTGAACTGGCTGCCGATATAGCTCTCGTGTACAAAAACATCACCTTGCGATAATTCCCCGCGTGCGGCCAGTTGGGCCATGCGCGAGGAAGTCCCGGTTCCACAGGGTGAACGGTCTATGGCGGCGTCCCCGTAAAAAACTGCGTTGCGGGCATCCGAGTCCGCTTTGAGCGGCTTGCCTGCCCACAGGATGTGGTTCATCTGTGAAAGGCGGTCGTCATCCGGGTGGGAAAAGCTGTAAAGCCCGTTGATCCGCTCCCTGATCAGGGGACTCAGACCTATGATATCGGCAGCTGTCAATTGGGCGAGGTCCCGGTAAATCTCCTGCGGCTCGACGATCGCATAAAAATTGCCGCCATAGGCCACATCAAATTTCAGAATTCCACCCCGCTCCGGACAATCCACTTCCAGGTCTCTGGAGTGCAGGAAAGAAGGGACATTGGTGAAACGGACAGAACGGACCTTGCCGCCTTCTTCAGTGTAGTGGGCAGTGACCTTGCCGGCAGGTGTATCGAGGTCCAGGCACCCGGGAGTGCGTGGGCTGACCAGCTGGTTTTCGATCGCGATGGTTACCGTTCCAATCGTGCCGTGCCCGCACATCGGCAGGCAGCCGGAAGTCTCAATGAACAGCACAGCGATATCGCAGTCATCACGACTGCTCGGGTACAGGATACTGCCTGACATCATGGCGTGCCCTCGCGGCTCGAACATCAATGATGTCCTGACCCAGTCATACTCTGCCAGAAAGTGCTGGCGTCGCTCGAGCATGGTGTCACCTTCGAGCCTCGGGCCGCCCCGATAGACCAGGCGTACCGGATTACCGCAGGTGTGGGCGTCGATGCAATGAAAAGTGGTTTTTTTCCCGTTCAACATAGTTTCTCATTTTTACTTATCATCATGGACTGACTTCGCCTCGTTTCAAAACCGGCTTATGGAGAAAGGCGCAAGGTCGATGCCAGGATCTTCACCAAATACCAGCTCGCTGATGATGCGGCCCGTGGCCGGGCCCTGAGTCAGGCCATAATGGCCATGGCCAAATGCACAAAGAACGTTTTTCTGGTCTGGCAAAGGTCCAAGCACCGGCAGAGAATCCGGAAGCATGGGACGCTGCCCCATCCATTCGGTGATCTCTTCACCACCAAGATCCGGCGCATAGTAACGTGCATTTTGCATCAATGACTTCGCTCTCCGGTAATCCGGTCTGGTATCCAGGCCGGCGAATTCGGCTGTTCCGGACACCCGCAGACCATCCCGCATCGGTGTCAACAAAACGTGGCGGGATGCGGACATGATGGGGTGCTGAATTTCCAGGCTCGGTTTCCCGATCATGCTGTGATAGCCCCTCTTGGAAATCAATGGCACTTCGTACCCCAACTGCCTGATCAAGGCGTTGGACCACACGCCGCCGGCAATAATCAGTTGGTCAGCCTCCAGTGAGCGACCGGATTCGGTAACCAGCGAGACACCGTCCGCATTGGCCGAGACCGTGCGGACCCGGTCGTGCAACCAGCTTGCACCACGCTCAATTGTTGCATCCGCAATCAACTGTGTGACTGCACCCGGATCAATAAGATGTTGCCATTCCGGCTCGAAGACAGCAATGCCCTCGCCCAGATGGATGCTGGGTTCCAGCGAGGTGAGTTCATCGCGGGTCAGCCTTTGCCAGGGAAAGCCGAGATGCTCCCTGGACTCATATTTCCACGCGTCACTGGCAAAATCTTTTTGTGTGTCGTACAGCAAAATCATCCCGCGCGACTCGCGCAGAACCTCGCCGCCTGTTGCAGCGAGGATGTCATCGTAATCATCAATTACGCTGCTCATCAGCGTGGCCTGTGCGGCAACGATCTCCTCAACACGATTTGCTTTCCCGGCACGCCAGAAATGATACAGCCACGGCACCGAGGGCAGAAAATATGACCAGCGGATGTGCATCGGCCCATGCGGATCAAGCAGCCAGCCTGGAACCTTCAGGATGGCTCCGGGGTGGGAAAACGGAAAAACAGAAGATTTGCAGATGCACCCGGCGTTACCGAAACTGGCCCCCCGGCGCGGCTGTTCAGAATCAATGAGCGTTACCCTGGCGCCCTTCCTCACCAAGTGCCAGGCGCAGGACGACCCCACGATTCCTGCACCGATTACGACGCAATGGGGCCTCTTTTTTACCTGCATTTGCGAGTTATTCCATGCGGTCCACGTTGGAAACCACTCTTTCCAGCACGGCAATTCTTCCATCAGATGCCTTTTGGGCGCCCCTGAATTCACGTCGCGCGACCAGGCGGGCCATTTTGGAATTGGCGGCGATTGAATCGGTCAATGGAATCCCCTGACGGTGGAAAAACATAAATCGACGGCAGTGACTGCGCAGGGGCAATACGGCAGCTGCGGCAAATGGGTTACTGGAACAGGTATCCAGCAACCCGTCCAGTTTGTGATCCAGCTTCAGGAACTCTTCAAAGCGGTCATGGGTAATAGTGAATCCCCTGGCGATTGCCGCTAAATCACCACGTTGCGCGTCTTTTGCATTGAGGGAGGCCCGGAAAATGATCAGGCGTTCCAGGGGTTTTCGTGCTTCGAGTATGTGAAACATATTGGAAGCGGTCACGGGTGTCACCAACAGGCCCCTGCGGGGTACGATATCAAAAAATTCCTGCTGTGCCAGGCGCTGAATCGCTTCACGGACCGGAGTTCGCCCAAACCCGGTCATCTCGATCAAATCACCCTCAGACACCATTGACCCGGGAGGAAGAGCCAATGTCGCCAGTTTTTCTTCGAGCAATTGGTATGCGCGTTCAGCAAGGCTGTCAGGGCTAACGGTGGATCGTTCATTTATATTCATATGGAATCCGATAATCGGGCTCTTTCACTGCGGGATCAGACCTGAGGCCGATTTTCGAGGGCGAGGTTCAGCGTCTTTTCAACGGCGGATGCTTCCTTGTCAGTCAACTGGAGACGGGGCGCACGGACCTTGGCGCTACCCACCCCCATCAGGGCCTCAATCAGTTTGATCTGTTGTATGAACTTTGGCCCGACATCCAGGTGCAGCAGGGGGAGGAACCACTGGTACAGTTCCCTGGCCTCATTCCAACGGCCCGCCTGGGTCAAACTCCATAGTTGCACGGTCTCGCGGGGAAAGGCATCAACAAGGCCGGCAACCCAGCCAACCGCACCCAGCGCAAAGCACTCGAATGCCAGGTCATCCACGCCACAGAATATGGCCAGTCGATCACCCACGTGTTTCCGTATTTCAGGAATTCGCCGCGTGTCCATGGACGACTCCTTGACGGCCTGGAATTTTGGATTATCCGCCAGGCGTGCAATATCCTCCGGGTTGATGTCAATACCGTAGGCCACCGGATTGTTATAGAGCATGATCGGAAGAGAAGTAGCCGAAGCTACTTCATTCAGAAAAATCATCGTTTCGCGCCGGTCACTGGGATAGCGCATCGGCGGCAGCAGCATGAATCCATCTGCACCGGCTTGTTCCGCGGCAACGGCAAATTCCTTCGCGTCACGGGTAGACGACTCGGCGATACAGGCAATCAAGGGGCGCCCCTTACAGCCTGTTCGGGAGAAAAACTTCACCATTTCCAGCTTTTCTGTGTGGCGAAGGGTGGAAGTTTCACCCAGGGAACCCAGGATAACCAGGCCATGAACCCCGGCATCAAGCTGAAACTCCAGGTGCCGCTCCATCGCGGCCCAGTCTATTTCATCGCTGGCAGTAAATTTTGTCGTCAGGGCCGGGAAAACCCCTTGCCATTGTACGTCTGTCACGAAAATCCTTTCTGGCGGGCAGAATGAACTTCGTATGATATATCACAAGACGGGGAAAGATAAGTACCTTATTTTTTGACGATGCGAATGGAACCGTTCACGGTATCGAGCGCAATGCGCGCATCACCATCTCCAATCTGGCCATCACATTCGCGGCCAATAAAACCTTTGTCAATATCCAGGTCAAAATCGTCAGCGTCTATGCTGCCATTCACGGTTTCCGCATGCAGGCGCGCACTGGCATCGGCGGGTAATTTAAGAACGATCTTGCCGTTCACGGCTTCGGCTGATACGCGTTGGCTTGCTCCGAGTGAATCAAATTCAGCATTAATCCCACCATTAACCGTTTCCAGGTCAACGTCCTCAACCAGGTCCGAAGCGACCAGGTCGCCATTCACAGTCTCCGCTTTCACCTTGCCACTCATTGATGAGATTTCAACATCACCGTTGACCGTTGAGATCTTGTCCAGGTTCACGCCTGCCGGCACCATCAGTTCATAGGAAACGCTTCCACTGTGATTATTACCCCAGTTAAGCCAGCTATCCTTATTGCTTGGGTGTCTGGTCTCAATGCGAATGTAATCGGAGTCCGCATCCACGACAATCTTCAATTCATCCATGTATTCCTGTTTGCCGGCTTTCTTGCGTGCAACGATGTTGACCGTGACATCATCATTACCGGTAATGCGGATATCGCCATTGATGTTCTCGAGACTGACGCGGCCGCCGGAATTGATATCAAAAGCAAATTCTTCAGTTTCCTTGACATCCGCTACTGCCAACGAAGCCAATAACAAGGAAACAGCACCCAGCAGTGACACTGATCTCATTTTCCCAGAGCTCATCTTATTGATCCTTATCATCATCAGAAAATAGTATTTCAGAACATTGGATGTTATCAGCGGGTATTTGGTTTAAAACAGTGCCAAAAGTCTGGCATGATTTTATCAGTGCACATACAGAAATAAGATGTATCCCGATGCACCGATTCCTTATATCACTTCCCCGCTTGCGAATCATAGAAAATTGGTCTACTATCCGATCGTACTAATACATTAATACACTAGCACATGAAGCATCACGCCCAATCACAGGATAAAGAGCTCAACTCTGCGGCAAAGTCACTGACTGAAGCCCTTCTGTCACTGGCGACGGCAGATGAAGTTAAACAGTTTCTTGAAGACCTTTGCACACCGGCAGAGATAGAAGCCATGGTCGATCGCTGGCGTGTGGCGCAATTGCTGGACCAGGGTTATTCCTACCGCGATATCAGAGAAATGACCGGGGTCAGTGTCACCACCACTGGCCGTGTTGCACGCTACATGGAAATGGGTACCGGTGGCTATCGTACGGTGCTGGACCGACTTGGGAGTAAACAGAAATGAGCCAATACAAACGAGTAGTATTGAATGAGCAAACCCCAAATGACTAGGCTTCGGGTGGCCATCCAGAAATCAGGACGCCTGTCAGAGAAATCACTCGATCTTCTCAAGAATTGCGGCCTGCAGTTTGCACGCAGTAAAGACAAACTATTCTGGTACGGAAAGGATTTTCCCGTGGACCTGCTGCTGGTGCGGGACGATGACATTCCACGATTACTGCTGGATGGTGTCTGTGACCTCGGCATCGTGGGTGAAAACATCGCAAGAGAAGTGATGCTGGATCGCAATGGTGGTGAAGGTTTGCGCCGGCTGCGCAAACTGGGCTTCGGGCAATGCCGCCTGTGCATCGCCGTGCCGGAAGACATGGAAATCCGCGGCAGCACGGAATTGGAAGGGAAACGAATTGCAACTTCTTATCCAGCATTGACACGTTATCTGCTGGGCAAGAAGGGCGTCAGCGCCGAGATCATCGAGCTTTCCGGTTCGGTTGAAATCGCACCGGGCCTGGGAACGGCCGATGCCATATCAGACCTGGTTTCCACGGGTACTACGCTCAGGGCGAATCACCTGCGTGAATTCGAGGTGTTGTATGAAAGCCAGGCGGCCCTCTATGGCCGCGAGCTAGACATTTCCGCAGACAGGCAACTGCTGCTGGACCGCCTGCTGGCCCGGTTGGAAGGCGTGATGCGGGCATCGGAAAGTAAATACGTGATGTTGCATGCGCCGAGAGAGGCCCTGGAAAAGATTACGGAACTCCTGCCCGGCGTGGAACATCCGTCGATCATGCCGCTGGAAGGCACCGACCGCATTGCCATCCACGCTGTCTGCGGTGAAGCGGTATTCTGGGAGCACCTGGAGGCTCTCAAGACCGCTGGCGCCTCAGCGATCCTGGTGCTTCCCGTAGAAAAAATGCTGGCCTGAAAATACGTACCATGTGAATGGGATTCCTGAAATGACAGTCAATGGCAACAAGCTGAAATTGATCCACTGGTCCAGCCTGACGCCGGAAGATCGGCAGAACCTGCTACAAAGACCAGTATCACGCCAGCCGGGGCTTGGCGAGTCGGTCGCTGCGATCATTCGCCAAGTACGCAATGGCGGTGACGGCGCGCTGCAGGAACTGACCCGTCAACTGGACCGGGTGGAGCCCCCACAACTCGAGCTGGGCCCCACTGAAATGCAGACGGCGCTGGAATCGATTGACCCAAAACTGAACCAGGCTTTCCAGGACGCCAGGTCTCGTATCGAAGCTTTCCACGCAGCGGACATCCCGGCCAACCGCAAAGTAGAGACCTCACCCGGACTCAATTGCGAAGTGCGTTACCAGGCACTCTCGCCGGTTGGACTTTATATCCCGGGCGGCAGCGCCCCGCTGGTTTCAACGGTGCTGATGCTGGCGATTCCGGCCAGGCTCGCTGGCTGCAGGGAAGTCATCATGTGCTCACCACCCGCGGGGAATGGTGAAATTCCGCCCGAGATACTGGCGGCGGCACGCATCTGCAGTGTTGACCGGGTGTTTTGTGCCGGAGGTGCGCAGGCAGTAGCAGCCATGGCCTATGGCACCGAGACCATACCCCGTTGCGCGAAAATTTTCGGTCCCGGAAATGCCTGGGTAACCGAGGCCAAGCAACAGGTGTCACAGGACCCGGCAGGCGCAGCAATCGACATGCCGGCGGGCCCATCCGAAGTCCTGGTGATCGCTGACCGGGGCGCCAATCCTGAATTCATTGCCTGGGACTTGCTGTCGCAGGCGGAACACGGTTCCGACTCACAGGTGTTCCTGGTAACGGATAGCGACGGCCTGGCCTCGGCGGTTGTCGAAAAACTGCAAGCTCTTGCGCCGGCAAGTATTCGCGCTGCTATTCTCGAACAGTCCCTGGCTGAAGCCCGGGTAATATTGGTGGACAATCTGTCCAAAGCACTTCGGATTTCCAATGCCTACGCACCCGAGCACCTGATCATCAATACCGCGGATGCCGCTGCGCTGGCGGAACAGGTCGAGAACGCCGGAGCGGTGTTCATCGGCCCCTGGACCCCTGAATCCCTGGGTGATTACTGTTCAGGACCCAACCATGTGTTGCCCACTTACGGCTGGGCCCGCTCTTTCGGAGCACTTGGCGTTAGCGATTACATGCGCAGAATGACGCTACAGCAGGCAAGCCGTAGCGCGCTGGTAAAAGTGGGTCCCACGGCGCAGATCCTGGCTGCTGTTGAAGGCCTGGAGGCACACGGGATGGCGGTGAGCGCCCGGCTTCACCAGACGGGAGAGTCAGAATGAGCATCATTGCCCTCGCCCGCCCGGAAATCGTGGCAATGAAGCCTTACTCCTCGGCCCGCAAGGAAGCACCGGGCCACGGCATCCTACTCAATGCAAATGAGTCGCCCTGGTCATTGATTTCTGATGCCGGGCCGGATGACGCCGGGCCCTCAAACGGGCTGAATCGCTATCCCGATCCTCAACCCCGCGAGCTGGTTTCCAGTTTGGCCAACTTGTACGGCGTGCCTGAAGAGCAGGTTCTGGTCACCCGGGGCAGTGACGAAGGCATCGACCTGCTGACACGCGTGTTTTGCAGGGCGGGCAAGGATGCCATCGCGCAATGCCCGCCGACTTTTGGAATGTACCGTATCGCAGCACAAACACAAGGCGCAGAGATCGTGTCGGTACCCAGACTGGCCAGCAACGATTTCCGGGTGGACAGGGATCAACTGCTGGGAACACTGAAGCATGATGACCGCATCAAGCTGCTGTTCCTGACCTCGCCAAACAACCCGACCGGGGACACTATTGACCCGCGACTGCTACTCGACTTGCTGCAGACGGCCAAAGAAAAAGTGATCGTGGTGCTCGATGAAGCTTATGCGGAATTCAGCCATCAAGTATCGGCAAGCAAATTGATCGGCCAGTTTGAAAACCTGGTGGTGCTGCGCACGCTGTCCAAGGCATGGGGGGCAGCCGGTCTGCGCTGTGGCGCAGTGCTGGCGCCCGAAGAAATTATCTCACTGTTGCGGCGAATCATAGCGCCCTATCCACTGGCCAGCCCGGTTATTTCACTCGCACAACGTATGCTGGCCGATGGCATGTCCGACCGGCAGCAACAAATGCTTAAGGAAGTACGGGAAAACAAAAAACGCTTGCTCTGCCTGCTGGCAGGCCGATCGTTCATCACAAACATCTGGCCCGGTGAAGCCAATTTTGTATTGCTCCAGGTCCGCAGGGCGGAAGATTTGTTGAGCTTTTGCGCAGGCAGGGGCGTTATTCTGCGCGGATACCCCAGCGAATCCCTGCTGGAGGGATGCATTCGAATATCAGTTGGCAGTAGGGATGAGCTATCTGCACTGGAATCGGCCCTGGATGACTGGGAGGCACACTCATGAGTAATTCACTACGAGTATTTTTGGCATGAATATTTCAATGGGCAGGAAGAGACGCATTTTATTCATTGATCGTGACGGCACCCTGATCATTGAACCTGCTGACGAGCAGATCGACTCGCTCGAGAAGCTCGAACTGATTCCAGGAGTCATACCCGCCCTGCTGGAACTGCGCAATGCAGGATATGAACTGGTCATTGTCAGCAACCAGGATGGGCTGGGTACCGATTCCTACCCGCCACTGGATTTTGAGATTCCGCAACAGAAAATGCTTGCCCTGTTTGAGTCGCAGGGCATCTCATTCAGCGCCATCCACATAGACCCGCACTTTGAGCATGAAAATGCCCCGACCCGGAAACCGGGTATCGGCATGCTGCTGGGCTACCTGCAATCGGGTGATCTGGACATGGAGGACAGCTGGGTCATCGGTGACCGCCAGACTGACCTGGAACTGGCGGAAAACCTGGGCATCGGTGGCCTGCGCATTGGCCCCGGATACGAAAACTGGAAATCCATCACCCACCTGCTTACCAGGCAGCCACGGCAGGGGACGGCAGAGCGAAAAACCAATGAAACCGATATCCGCGTCTTTGTCGACCTCGATGCGGGCGGCAGCAGCCAGGTCGAAACCGGTATCGGTTTTTTCGACCATATGCTGGACCAGTTAGCCAGCCACGGTGGTTTCCGGCTGGAGCTCAGCTGTAAAGGCGATCTTGAAATTGACGAACACCATACCGTGGAAGACTGTGCCCTGGCGCTGGGCCAGGCATTGAATTGTGCACTGGGTGAGCGTCGCGGTATCGGACGCTACGGATTCCTGCTGCCAATGGACGAATCGCTGGCGCAAGTTGCTATCGACCTGTCGGGACGCCCGGCAATTGTGTTTGAGGCAGATTTCCCGCGCGCAAACGCTGGCGGCCTTTCCACCGAAATGGTGCAACATTTTTTTGCCTCCCTGAGCCAATCCCTCGGAGCAGCCCTGCACCTGAAAGTTGAAGGGGGGAATACACACCACATGGTCGAGGCACTGTTCAAAGGCGCCGGCCGCGCCCTGAAACCGGCACTGGCCCGGCAAGGAACGGAATTGCCCAGCACAAAAGGCGTGCTCTGATGTCGCTTGCAGTCGTCAACAGCGGCGGCGCCAACATCTCCTCTGTGCTGCATGCATTGAGACGCCTGGGGACCGAGCCGAATTTCACCGCTGACGCCAGCGTAATCCGCGCCGCGGAGCGCGTCATCCTGCCTGGTGTCGGGGCTGCGGGCAGCGCCATGGATACGCTTCGTTCTTACGGACTGACTGCGGTGATCCCGAAGCTGACCCAGCCGGTGCTGGGCATCTGCCTTGGAATGCAACTGTTATTCGAGTCTTCGGCAGAAGATGAAACAAAGCTACTGGGTTTGATCCCTGCGAGACTGGAACTTTTACCCGGCGGGCAAGGTTTGCGGGTGCCGCACATGGGTTGGAATGCCATAAGCAACACTCGCCCTGACCTCCTGACCTCCAGGCTGGATGGAAAATGGTTCTATTTCGTACATTCCTATGCGGCGCCAGTGGGTGACTGGACGCTGTCCACCAGCAGACACGGCCAGGAATTCAGCTCAATCGTACGCTGGAACAATTTTTATGGCGCACAATTCCATCCTGAACGTTCAGCGAAAGCCGGGGCAGAATTGCTGCGTGGATTCCTGGAGGCTTCATCAAAATGAGCATGCACATCATCCCTGCGATCGATCTCCTGGACGGCGGCTGCGTCCGGCTGAAATATGGCGATTTCAACGAGCGTAAAAATTACGATTCCGACCCGCTTGTGCTGGCCGAAGAGTACGCCGGGCAAGGAGCCCGCTGGCTGCACGTTGTCGACCTGGCAGCTTCGCGTGATGGGGCGGCTGCGGATATCAAGCCGCTGCTGCGTCTGCTGCAAAAAGCGCCACAATCTGTACAGACCGGCGGCGGTGTGAGGAATAAAGCCGACCTGCAGTTGCGGCTGGATCATGGCGCTGACCGGGTCGTGGCCGGCAGCATCTGCGTCACTGAACCGGATCGGTTCGCCGGCTGGCTGAGTGAATTTGACCCGGACCGGGTGGTGGCGGCGCTAGATGTGCAGATTGACGATTCCGGAGTTCCATGGCCCCGCACTCACGGCTGGACACAGGGCTCGGTCCGCAGCCTGTGGCAATTGCTGGATTTCTATGAAGACAACGGCCTCAGGCACTTGTTGTGCACCGACATAAAACGTGATGGCGCCATGACCGGTCCCAACTTAGAACTGTACCGCGAAATTGTCAGCAAATATCCGGATCTGTCTGTTCAGGGTTCAGGTGGGGTGAGCAGCCTTATGGACCTGGAGAAATTGTCGCAAACCGGCGTTGATTCCGCGATTACAGGCAAAGCACTGCTGGAAGGATGTTTTACCGTTACCCAAGCAATGGAAATTCTGGCATGACCGCAATTACTCCTTCGCGGGTTGCACGCCGCATCATCCCCTGCCTGGATGTCAAGGATGGCAAAGTCATCAAAGGCGTGCAATTTCGCAATCACCGCATCATCGGCGAAATTATTGAACTGGCCGGGCGCTACCGCGACGAAGGCGCAGATGAACTGGTGTTCTATGACATCACCGCCAGCCCGGAAAGCCGCAGTGTGGATGTCGACTGGATCCGGCGGGTCTCCGAAACCATCGACATTCCCTTCTGCGTTGCGGGTGGTATCCGCAGTGTCGAAAACGCCGCCCGCGTGCTGGAGCAAGGCGCCGACAAGATTTCAATCAATACACCCGCACTGGAGCGCCCCGGCCTGATCGATGAACTTGTAAAGGCCTTTGGCAGCCAATGCGTGGTCATCGGCGTGGACTCGATCGCCGATGGCGGCACTTACACCGTCCGCTCTCATACCGGTAACCCGAACGCAATGAGAGCACCAGGCCGGGACACCCTGGACTGGTTAAAAGAAGCGGTGGCGCGCGGCGCCGGAGAAGTCGTGTTGAACTGCATGTCCTCGGACGGAACGCGGGATGGTTATGATATCCACCAACTCAGTGCAGCACGCAAACTGTTGCCCATACCGATGGTGGCATCCGGCGGAGCAGGCACACCGGAACACTTTATCAGGGTTTTCAAAGAAGCAGACGTTGATGCCGCACTGGCGGCAACGGTCTTCCACTCCGGTCAGATCCCGATCCCCGGCTTGAAACAGACGCTGGCGTCCGCCGGCATCGAGGTTCGCCCATGTTGATCCGTGAACGCAAAGATATCGATGAACTCGCGTGGAAAAAAATGGATGGGTTGCTGCCCGCCATTGTGCAGGATGCATTCGACGGCCGGGTGCTGATGCAGGCCTATATGAATCGCGAGGCCCTGCAAACCAGTCTTGAAAGTGGCCGTGTGACTTTCTGGAGCCGCAGCCGCCAGGCGCTCTGGACCAAGGGTGAAACCTCGAGCAATACGCTGGAATTGATTGCCGTACACGCCGACTGTGACTCGGATTGCGTCCTGGTGCTCGCGAAACCCCATGGCCCAAGCTGTCACCGTGGCACCGACACCTGTTTTGACGGCGCCTTATTTGACCACGGCCAGCGCGTTACCCCGGGACTGTCATTCCTGGCCGGGCTGGAACGCCTGATCTGTGAGCGGGAAGTAAAGCGCCCCGAAGGCAGCTACACGACGCAACTATTCGAAGCCGGCGTAAAGCGTATCGCGCAGAAAGTGGGTGAAGAGGGCGTGGAAACGGCGCTGGCCGCCACCGCTGGAGACACCGATGAACTCGCTAACGAGTCCGCCGATTTGCTGTACCACCTGCTGGTGCTGTTGAGAGCCCGCGATCTGTCACTGGCCGAGGTAGTGGAGACCCTGAAATCACGCCACGGCGATTAATTTGTGAATAAATCCGCACCGGTAAATCCTAATTTACCGGCGGTACCTCCCTCCCTTTACCATTTGTGATTATAGAAACTATTTCTGTAACAAATCGACACGGATTGGTATTAAAAAATGTGCACCATCATCACCGATGTGCTGTTCAAAACGTTGTTTGATCAGCTTATATAGTTTCTCATCCAGCGTGTGATTGCTATGCGTGGCATTGATTGTATTATTTTCAAACTCAGCAAAATTCTCAAATTTCCGTGGCGCATTAAAAAATGTTTCTTCAAGCAGACTGAACCAGCCGTCATGAACTGCTTTTTTTACCGCGTTGAATGCAGCCTCACGAACTTTTTGTTCGTCGTGGAACAAACGCAGAATGTCATTAAAATCACCGGCAAAGACCGGCTCGGATATATAAACCAGGCCACCCTGCTTCAACACACGTCTGATTTCGTGCATTGACGGTTCCATTAATTCCGGCGGTACATGGTGCAGCGATTTAAACATGAACACCACGTCGACCGATTCATCTTCCAGTGGAATTTCCTGCGCACCGGAGAGGCCAAACGTCACATTGGGCAAATCCGTAATCTGCAGGTTTTTGTCATGGGCAATCTCGTCAACTTCAAATGCGGTAATTTTACGATCAGAACCGGATGTCGCAATGTTGCGGGTGATCTCAGCGCAGCCACAACCCAACTCCAAAATGTGTTTACCATCCAGTGCCAGCAACTCATTGTATATTTCGGATTCAGGACAGGTAACATAAATTTGATCGGCTGCTATTTTCATTGTTAGCGCGTAAAGGGTTTGATGCCTATGGCTTCGTAGAGTTGTGCGGGGTCAAACCAGCGGTCGCCCTTGAAGACGGCGACGGGTCTGCGTACGGCGCTGATATTTTCCAGAGGGTTGCCTTCAAGCAGCGCGAAATCGGCCTGTTTCCCCTCGCTGATCGAGCCAGTCTGGTCTGCTACGCCTGCGATTTTGGCTGATCCAATGGTGGCAATTCTCAGGACATCAGCGTTACTGATACCAGCGCGGTGATAGAGTTCGAGTTCGCGGTGCAGGGTAAAGCCTGCCATGTCATCGGTGCCGGCGACCAGAGGAACGCCTGCTTTGTGCAGTTTACCGATCATTTCCAGCAGTGCGTCCGCAGACCTGGCGTAGCGGGCGGCATTGCTGTCATTGATGTCCATCTCGCCACCCAGCATGCTGCGCCTCACCGACGGCGGCATGTGATCGGCAATCATCGCGTACTCGGGGTTAAGTTCACCCGAGCGGTGGCGGAACATCCCGTCGAATATAGTCACCGTCGGGTCGACCACGATGCCTTTTTCCCTAAGCAACTCAATAAACGCATTTACGGAGGGTGAATCCAGGTCCATGTCGCCCGCTTTCTGGGCTACCAGCGAAAATCGCAGCGGTGTGCGCGTGTCATCTTCCGGGCCGGCCAGGAAATTCAGAAACAGCATATTTATGTGCTGAATTTCGTCAAAGCCGTCATTTACCGCCTGGCTGGCTGTCATGTAAGACGGAATATGGCCCGACAGGCGCATACCGTTCTTATGAGCTTCTTCGGCAATGGGCTTGACCCACTCCGGTTCAATCGAAGAATAGATCTTGATCTGGGGGTAACCCATTTCAGCATATTCCCGAACCATGACCAGTGCATCGTCCAGGCTTTGCGCCAGACGCCCGGTCGGTGCGGAATACGGGCTTTTCTTGTCAATGAAGCCGGCAGTGAACGAACGCGGCCCGATCACTTCACCCGAATCGAACGACTGGCGAACGGATTTCAGCCGCACCGGATCATTGGCGAGGTCCCGCACGGTGCTGACGCCGGCCGCTATTTGCATGAGCCCGGCCTCCAGGGACAGGTGGGTGTGCATATCCCACAAACCGGGAATCAGGGTCAGGCCCTGGCCGTCGATAATCCTGGTTGCAGCATCATCGGCAGGGGGTGGTTTCAACCTGGCGTCATCCATAATTTTCACGATCTTGCCGTTTGATACCGCAACCAACTGGCCGGTCTTCAAGGTTCCACTTTCCACGTTGACGATGGACACATTCCTGAGAATCCAGTCCGCAGGCAGCTTGTTGGTGAGTTTCTCAGCCAATTGGCGATGATAGTCCTGCTCGGCGCGATCCTGGATCTCCTGCAACAGGGGCAGTACCTCATGGAATCCCCGGGGTGTCATGCCCATCCAGCCCAGGGCAATCGTGAACAGTTCATTATCTGCATCCAGCCACAGGTATTGAGGTGTGAAACTCAAGCCGCTGATCGCGTAAAGCGAAACCCGTTGTTCCTGTTCAGCGTGAGTGATGACCTTGTCTGTTACTTTCTGAATGGAGGCCTTGCCGGCGGGAAGCAGGTTCAGCTCTCCTGCAGGGCTGGCCAGCAGTGCCCGCGCCATCATGGCAAGCTGCTCAGGTGTGCCATCGTTTGCGGAGTAGTACCCCTGCCCGGCAGCCGCTTCGCCTTCTTCCAGCGTGCTTTTCCAACGGGCCTTGCCATTTTCTACCGAGAATGATTCATCAGCAGGCGCGCCCATATAGGAATGGCCACTGACCTGCAGTGAAGTGAGCATTCCGGTCTCATTCGATTTTGCCACTTCGTGTATTTTCGGCCCGCGTCCCCGGTCGTTGAATTCAAAGTCCGCCACGCGTGTTCCATCGGCCCGAATCTCAAGCACATGGGAACCGGATACCGTGTCGGCAGTCAGCCAGTCGTAGTGGCGGGTGGTGGGTTTATCGGCCATGGCATGTGCCGGCAATAGCAGAAATGGTAACAGGAAGGCGAGGCGGATAAAGATTCGGGTGAAATGCGGGTCGTTCATGGATTCACTGCCTTTGGGAAAGATATTATTTTAACCTGCTTATTGCACGAAGAATCCGAAATTTGCAGGTTAGAATAGTGTGATGGACCTGAGACACCGTTCGTGGCACAAGCTGGACATTGAGGAGACAGCAGCCGCGCTGTCGGTTGATCCGTCACGTGGCCTGGACGCGGAGGAGGTAGAGCGCAGACGGGAACTTGCCGGCCCCAATACTCTACCCGAAGCCAGCCGCCGGTCCTCGATCAGAGCCTTCCTGGAGCAATTCCAGAGTCCCCTGATCTACATCCTTTTCATCGCCGCCATATTCGCCTTTGCACTGGACAGGTACGGTGACTCCATCGTAATCCTGGTGGTCGTGTTCATTAACGCCGTGCTCGGCTGGTTTCAGGAACGGCGTGCAGAACGCTCAATGGAGGCCCTGCGCCAATTATCGGTGCTCAGGGCCATGGTCTTGCGCGATTGCGAGGAAAAAGACATCGCGGTCAGCGAACTGGTACCGGGGGACATTATCCTGTTGGCAGCCGGGGATGGCGTGGGGGCGGATGCGAGATTGCTGGAAGTCACAGTACTCGAAGCTGCCGAGGCCACGCTAACCGGTGAGTCGATGCCGGTAGCCAAACACGCACACGCCCTGCCACTGGAGACCCTGCTGGCTGACCGCGCCAACATGGTCTATTCGGGCACATACATTACGTCCGGGCGGTGCCGGGCACTGGTTGTGGGCACCGGCCAGGATACCGAGGTCGGCAAGATAGCACAGATGACCGAGGAGGCGGAAACGCCAAAGACCCCACTCGAACTATCCATTGCCCAGTTCGGACGCTACCTGGTAGCCGGCGCAATCGCCCTGTTTGTGGCGGTGATGACCTTCGGCCTGTTGCGTGGCATCGGCACCGTGGAAATCTTCATGGTGGCCATCAGTCAAATGGTCTCCATGGTGCCCGAAGGCCTGCCGGTCGCAATGACTATCGCCTTGTCCGTTGGCATGCAACGCATGGCGAGGCAGGGTGCAATCGTGCGCCGCCTGGCTGCGGTGGAGACCCTGGGATCAACCAGCGTTATCTGTTCTGACAAAACCGGAACGCTGACACGCAATGAAATGACCGTCACCAACATCTGGCTACCCGGCGGCCGGCAAATCCAGGTATCCGGGGCCGGATACGAGCCAACGGGCTCGCTGACACAGGGCGAAATGGTTTTGGCTGCCGAGACAGACGATGGCCTGCGGCCGCTGATCCGGGCGGGCGCGCTGTGCAACAACGCCCACATTATCCCGCCGGACCCGGAAAATCGCCACTGGCGTTCGCTTGGCGACCCGACCGAAGCGGCCTTGCTGACACTGGCCAGCAAGGCCTGCGTGGAGTCGCCCCAGACATTGCGGGCGTGGATGCGGCTGGCTGAACTCCCTTTCGACCCGGATGCGGGCATGATGGCAACTGCGCATGTAGATCCCGAGGGCAGTAACCATGTCGTTTTCAAAGGTGCGCCCGAGTCTGTTATCGATCGCTGTAACCTGGTGAATATCGATGGTCAATACGTCGCACTGGATGCCCCGGGATGCGAAGCCGTTATCAGTGCCGCCGAAGAATTAGCCGGCAGGGCCCTGCGCGTTTTGGCCTTGGCAGAGATTCGTGGCGCCGCCCTGGATCCGGGAGCGGGCTTTGAAGGGTTGCACGGGGAAGCCGTCCTGCTGGGACTGGTCGGCATGATGGATCCGCCACGCGAGGAAGTCAGATCATCCATCATCAAGTGCCAGCAAGCCGGGATGCGGACGGTAATGGTAACCGGAGACCACAAGTCCACTGGGCTGGCGATAGCACGCATGCTCGGTATCGCGCGCATTGGTGACCGCGCGGTCAATGGCAGCGAATTGGAATTGATGCCGGAGCAGAACCTGCGTTCTGACATCGACACTGTAGCCGTATTCGCCCGCGTCCACCCGGCACAGAAATTGCGCATCGTGGAAGCTCTTCAATCCCGTGGCGAAGTTGTGGCCATGACCGGCGATGGTGTCAACGACGCCCCGGCTCTGTCCCGGGCGGATGTCGGTGTGGCCATGGGCATCACTGGTACCGAAGTCGCCAAGTCTGCCTCAGATATCGTGATCACGGATGATAACTTCAGGACCATCGTCCGGGCAGTGAAAGAAGGACGGCTGGTCCACCGCAACCTCGGCAAGGTCATCCTCTACCTGTTCGCAACCTCCATGGCGGAGATCGCAGTGCTGCTTGCGGCCCTGCTGCTGGGTTATCCACTGCCCCTCGCTGCCGTGCAGATCCTGTGGATCAATATCGTAACCGAGGGCACAGTCACGGTGAACCTGATCATGGAGCCACCGGAAGGGGACGAGATGCGTCTCAAGCCGGTTTCGATGAACCAACCTCTGCTAAACAGGCGCCTTTTACGGCGTGTCATACTGATGACGCCGGTGATGGCTGCCTCGACCTTCGGTTACTTTGTCTGGTCAATTTCCCAGGGCGCGCCCTATGCCCAGGTGCAGACAGAAACTTTTACCGTACTTGCAGCCTGCCAGTGGTTCAATGTACTAAACTGCCGTTCTGAAACCCGCTCCGCCCTGAGTTTCGACCTGTTTCGAAACCCCTGGATGCTCGGCGGCCTGACGCTGAGTATCCTGCTGCAGTTGCTGGTGATTTACTGGCCATCCATGAATGCGCTGTTCCACACCGTGCCGATCTCCGGCACCCATTTCCTGGCCCTTACCGCGGTCGCCAGCCTGGTACTGTGGGCAGAGGAAGTGCGCAAGTTGTTCGCACGTCGCCGCCAGCAATGAGTGAAGGTCACAACATCGCCAACCATCGGATCCGGCTGATCAGGCCGGAGGACAATCCTGCCGTGGCGCAGATCATCCGCCAGGTGATGACCGAGTTCGGCGCGGTCGGCTGTGGTTTTTCCATTGAGGACACCGAAGTGGACTCCATGTTTGAAGCCTACCCGGTACCGGACTCCGCATTCTTCGTTATTGAACGGGATGGCCGGCTACTGGGCTGTGGCGGTGTGGGACCGCTGGCCGAAGGCGAGCCAGGCGTTTGTGAATTGCGCAAAATGTATTTTCTGCGCGAGCTGCGTGGTTCAGGCCTCGGAACCCGCTTACTGAAAATCTTGCTGAATACTGCCCGGGATGCCGGGTACACAAGCTGCTACCTCGAAACCATGGATAACATGTCCCAGGCCAGGCAACTCTATCTCAAGCACGGCTTCAAGCTCATTGAAAGCCCCCTGGGCAATACCGGGCACGGCAGTTGTAACCGCTTTATGGCAATGGATTTGTAAGAGGTCCCCTGGCGCCGAAAGGCTCTGGAAAAATCGCCCGCAAAGCTTCCGCGTCCTCGGCAATTGCTCCTGCATTGCTCTACTACCGTCCGTCCATGGACATATGCTCACGCCCCTCATCTACATCCCTGT
>Ga0209013_10000513_pt1 | contig 34762 bp, 28 predicted proteins | sample Cruoilmetagenom2_FD_187291 | JGI IMG/M metagenome (GOLD analysis project Ga0209013, IMG submission 187291) | Oil polluted marine microbial communities from Coal Oil Point, Santa Barbara, California, USA - Sample 2 (SPAdes) (version 2) | ecosystem: Environmental > Aquatic > Marine > Oil seeps ...
AAAGCATTAACGGTTTCGACGATATCCTCAGCAATCGGTGGAGTCTTGAGTGTGGTCATACTCATTTTGGTAGCGCCTCAGCTTGCGACATTTGCCCTTAAATTTAGCGCACCTGAATCCTTTGCATTAGCTATTTTCGGATTATCTATTATTTCAAGTATTGCAGGGAAGTTCCCATTAAAAGGATTCATTATGTGTTTTGTCGGGCTTCTCATTGCTGCGATTGGTATGGATCCGATAGGCGGATTCCCAAGGTTTAACTTTGGTTCTACTAACTTGATGAGCGGAGCGAACTTTATCGCAATTATGATTGGATTGTTTGCGGCTTCACAGGCATTCCAAACGATTGAAGATTCAATCAAGAACACGACGGTTATTCAGGAAATACATAAAGAAAAGCTGAAGTGGTGGGAATTCAAATCTTTATGGACAACGATTATTAGATCGACAGGAATCGGTACGTTTATTGGAATGATACCAGGAGCTGGTGGGGATATTTCCTGTTATGTAGCTTATGGTGAAGCTAAAAGATTTGCAAAAAAAGGAGATAAGTTTGGCGAAGGAGAAATAAAAGGGGTAGCTGCGGCAGAAACGGCCAATAATGCCACGACCGGCGGAGCCATGATTCCACTTTTAACTTTAGGAATTCCTGGAGATGCCGTAACAGCTGTCATGCTTGGGGCTTTAATGGTTCAAGGACTACAACCTGGTCCTTTACTATTTGAACACCATGCAGATGTCGTGTATACGTTGTTCCTTGGAATGCTTGTAGCCAATGTATTGATTTTAGTTATTGGGTTACCTGCCATCCGTTTGTTTGTAAAAGTGTTGAGTGTGCCTAGAATCATTATTGCTGCAATTATCTTAATATTATGTGTAATTGGGTCTTATGCATTAGGGAATAACTTGTTTGATGTATGGGTGATGTTAATTGCAGGCGTTATCGGATACTTCATGAATAAACATGATTATCCGGCTTCTCCCGTCATTCTTGCATTAATTCTAGGACCAATGATGGAATCAAACTTCAGAAGATCTCTTCTTATTGGAGAGGGCGATTGGTCCATCTTCTTAACAAGACCAATCTCTGCTATTTTGATTGGATTAGCCATCATCACTTTGTTTACTCCGCTACTTAAGGGACGACTTTTTAAAAAGAAAGATAGCACTAAAGTGAAGGACACAAAAAAACGAGAAAAATTGCTTAACGAATCCAGCTGAAAAAATGTACAACATTCAATAGAAGAAAAGCCCTTCTCCAACGAGAAGTGCTTTTTCGATTCATCTTATTGCTGGTTGATATTGAATGGAAAAGGCATTCGCAAATGTAAGTTAACGAAGTGTGGATGCTAAAAGAAGGATATTGCAAGCGATTGATATTGCGCAAAACAGCTCCGCTTTCCGCGGACGAGCGCCAAGCCTCATCGGGCCAACACGATGTGGTCATGAAAGCGTTGTCACAGGATGTGAAGTTCTTAGCATTCGTTCCTTTCATAGCTCCTGCGGGGTCTCGGCTGTCTCGCTTTCCCACAGGAGTATCTTCCAATGGTGCTAGATAGCAACAAACTGGCAGGAGGATATCCAACTATTAACAGAGCCTATGGAATGGAAAACTCATTAGTCCTTGAGGTCATAACATTCTAAGTCTGACATAAAGAAAAGGATTGCATCAATAAAGTTCACCTAGACGGAAAGGAAGAAAGCGAATGAAGTTTCAAGGCATAATCCCACCAGTTGTCACCTTATTTGATTCAAATGGTGAGCTTGATTTAGATTTGAATCGCGCGTATTTAGAAGAACTACTTCAACATGATATCCACGGCATTTTGTTAACAGGCAGTTCAGGTGAATTCACTTCCCTAACCATAGAGGAAAGAAAATTGTATGTTGCAGAGATGATTAAAAGTATCAATAAACGTGTTCCTGTCTTGGTCGGAATCGGCCATACTGCGTTAAAAGAGGTCAATGACCTATGTTCCCATGCAGAAGAACATGGGGCAGATGGTGTTCTTGCAGTAAATCCATATTATTGGCCACTTACCGATGATCAATTATATCGCTATTATTCTAGCATTGCTGAAAATACAGAGTTGCCTGTTATTTTATATAATATTCCTTCGTTAAGCGGGCAGTCGCTTTCAGTGGACCTGGTAAAAAGACTTGTGATGAATCATCTAAATATTTGCGGAATCAAGGAAACGGTCAGTGAAATTGGTCATATTCGTGAAATGATTACGGAATTAAGCAAAGTGAAAGAAGACTTTATGGTCTTTTCTGCTTTCGACGAGCATTTATTGCCGGCGCTAATGATTGGTGCAGCAGGAAGCATTAATGGAAGCTCGGTTTTTGCTCCAGAAATATCTGTTGGTTTATACGAGGAATACCAAAGTGGCAATCTGGTAGAGGCTGAAAAACTTCATAAAAAATTGTCAGAGTTAATGGGAATATACACAATTTGCCCTTCGTTTTTCACATCCATGAAAGAAGCCGTCCATCAACGGTGGATGAAAGAGAAGGCAGGACACCGCGCACCATTTGATGTCTATCCTGCCGATCTATCCGAAAAAGTAGCATCACTTTTGTCGATTATTCATAAAGAGAAGTTAGTAGAAAGGCAAAGGTAGAAAAGAGTTATTTAAAACCTCTTGCCTATTATTACAAGGTGATGTATTATTTTGTTAAAGTAAAGAAATCTAACAATTTAGAATTAATTCTATGTTGTGTTTTAAAAGTTTTTTCGAAAAGGAATGTAAGCGTTGTCTTAGTTTTTATAACGCTTACCAGTGAAAACTGTGTTTTATAATATAAAACAATAAGCTTTATTGAAAGGAGGCATAGGATTTAGAGAGGAATTGACTCTAATGATGAATACATTTGAAAACAAATACAGGGGGATGTTCACATGAAAGCAAAATGGGGTAAATTAGGAAGTTTAGTTATGGCTTCATCACTATTATTAGCAGCTTGCAGTGGGGGTACTGCATCTGAATCGGAAGAAAAAGTTACTGCTTCTTCTTCTGGAGAACCGCAAATTTTGCGAGTAAGCATCGGGGTTAATGATCAACATCCTGAATATGAAGGAATTGAAAAGTTCAAAGAATTAGTTGAAAGCAAAACTGATGATTTTGAAATAGAGCTTTACCATACTGGTCAAATTGCAGATGATCGCTCAGCGATTGAAATGTTACAACTTGGCTCATTAGATATCACGATTCCATCAACATCACCATTAGTTAACTTTGTTAAAGAGTATGGTGTATTCGATTTACCATTTACAATTCCAAACGAAGAAGTGGCGGATGAGTTACTAGATGGGGAATTTGGTGATAAAATGCTTGATTTAGTGGAAGACCAAAACCTTGTTGGGCTAGCTTGGTGGGAAAATGGCTTCCGTAACTTAACGAATGACGTTCGTCCAGTTGCTAAAATTGAAGATCTTAAAGGTCTGAAAATCCGTACAATGGAAAATGAAATTCACTTGGATGCTTGGAAAGCACTTGGAGCTAACCCAACGCCAATGGCCTTCACAGAATTATTTACCGCTATGCAACAAGGTACGGTTGATGGTCAAGAAAATCCATTCCCAACAATTGAATTAAGTCAGTATGCGGAAGTTCAAAAACATGTTTCTAACACAAACCATGTATATACACCGTTCATCTTCTTATTCAGCAAACCAATTTGGGATAAATTAACAGAAGAACAACAAACAATTATTTCGGAAGCAGCTGTTGAAGCTGGAGAGTTTAACCGTCAGCGTAACCGTGAAGTCGCAGCTGAAAGTTTAGAGAAACTGAAAAAAAGTATGACTTATACAGAAGTTACTCCTGAGGAACACAAACGTTTCCAAGAAACTGTAAAACCAGTCATCGACAAACATGCTGAAGGTATCGGTGCAGAACTTGTGGATGAGTATTTAACTACTATTGAAGGAATTACTGGTAACTAAATAGTTCAAAGATAGGTTTAAAGACTTTACAAGTATGTAGGGGAGAGAACGATTCTCCCCTTTTTACTAGTAATCTATCTGCTAGAGTTCCAGCTTAAATGAAGGTTAGAGCAAGAAATTTTGAAATTGGAGGTTTACATAATGGCACTTTATCCAAATATCAGCAACCACGTAAATCCATATAGAGATAACGTACAAGGGAAAGCGAATGAACCAATCACTGTTGCAGGATTGCTTGATCGTTCGAAACAAACGCTTGGTTCCGAGTACGAAGGTCCGGCACCGGATTGGACACTTGAAGAAATATATAACCGATTAGAAGAAAATGCGCCACGTATTGCAATCATTGGTGGGTCTTCCGATCACCCGGCCCACATTATGGATTTTAAAACATCTTCACATGCTGCGATTCGTATTTGGCAAAACGGTGGAGTTCCCTTCTATTTCTCAACCCCTGTTATGTGCGACGGGACGGCACAAAGTAACCAAGGAATGAGTTATTCCCTTCAAAGCCGAAATGCTGTAGCTCAAATGGTTGTCAATCAGATGGAAGCCCATAGCTATCATGGAGCATTTGTTATTCAAGGCTGTGATAAGCAACCACTTGGTGTTGTCAGTGCTCTCGTCCATCTGGATCGCATTCGCCAGTATCGTGGTGAGGCTCCATTCTTCGCAACCTTTGCACCAGCACATGTTTTGCAAGGCGGCACGATTCCGACAGATTTGTTTGCAGAGTTGGAAGAAGTAGCTAAATTGGCTGAGAAAAATCAAGCTTCGGACATTGCGGACGATTTAAGAGATGCGATGGCCTACATTCTACAATGCTCTTCTAATACTGCATTCCAAGGAGTGCTTGAGCGTGCAACTGATAGAGGAATCATTACGAAAGTCGCTCACAAAGATTATGAAAAACGGTTAGCAGTTGCTACTTGTGACGGCAGCGGTGGGGTTTGTGCCTTTAACGGAACAGGAAATAGTTCTCGTCATTTAGTAGCGGGAATGGGCTTGGTTCATCCGGCACTGGAACTATTAACGCAATCGCCTAATCAATCACAAGTAAATGAAGCGTTGGATAGCCTGGCAACGATGATCAACAATCCGGTCTATGGAGCAGCAAATGTCATGGCAACGAACATTCGAAATGCCATCCGAATTCACAGTGCTTCAGGCGGATCAACGAATTTAATGATGCATATTGTAGCGGGGATGTTATATGGAGGCTATAAATTCAGCCTGGCAGACTTGGATGAAATCCACCATTCTCACCCAATCCCTGATTTGTTCAACTACAGCTTGACAGAAGGTCGAGATATCTTCTCTCTTGCGATGCAATGTTGTGACAGTGATAGCAGAGGAATGGAAAGCTTATTCTATGAGCTACTTCAAAATGGAGTGCCAATGGATTTAGATGCACCAACGGTTACTGGTGGAACATGGCGTGAACGGTTAGTGAAAACTGATAGTTTACCAGCTGATAATGTAAAAGAGAATCAAGTGATTTTATCTACTCCAAAACGTCCATTCAGTGGAGTGGATGTATTAACTGGAAACTTCTTTGAAACGGCTGTAGTGAAAATTAGTGGGATGACTACACTGCAATTAGATCAATTTGATAAGAAAGTTGCCTTTGTTCTTTACTATGAAAATGAGGATGAAGCTATCCGAAACTTATTGGATGCGGAACTTCTTACAAAACTAAAAGAGAATAGAAGTTTCAGTCATGAAAATATGATTGCGCTTCTACGTGAAAATGCACCTCAAAAACACGATGAGTGGAAAGCGGATGACTATGATACACTCTTCGACAAAATGGTCGATGAAAGCGTACTGAAAATCGCAATTATCGTCTCAGGTCAAGGTCCTGTATCGTTTGGTATGCCAGAAATGTTTACATCAATGCAACATATCAACGCAAATCGCAAATTGAAACGTCTAGCTACATTAATCAGTGATGGTCGATATTCCGGTGTTACTTACGGAGCTGCGATTGGTCACATGACACCTGAAGCAAAAGAAGGCGGCGGTATTCTATACCTTCAAACAGGTGATTTATTATATCTAAGTTTACGTGAACGCAAAATCGAATTCATTGATGAAGTTGCATTACGCAAAGGCACATTGGAATTCGAATTCGAACAAACGAAAGCACAAAGAACGGAACTTGCACAGACAAGAATGGAGTTAATCAACAAACGTCAAAGATTAGTAGCAGCAAGCAATCGTATGGGAGGCCATACAGATGCAGCCAACGGGGTTGTTCCAATCGCTGTTGCTGAAGAAGCAGTACTTGACTATAGAACAGATGTGCAAACGCTAGTATTAAATACCAAATAGAATGAGGAGGATTTACCATGAAAGAAACACGCGATTTTATTGAGAAACTAGGCTACCCTGCAGGTGGTACGCAAGATATTCCCTCTTCTACAAAGACTTTCCCGGATGGCGCCCAGTACCGGGTTGAACTTCCGAGTGTGGAAGGACCAGCTTCATTTGAAGCGCTGGTTGAAGCATGTGAAAAATATGATGTATATATTCACCGTATTTCTCAAGGAAGCGGAATTATGCTGCTGACGGACGAAGAGTTAAAACAAATGGCTGAAATTGGCCAAAGAGAAAACTTGGAAGTCAGCCTATTTGTAGGGCCGCGTGGTACTTTTGATGTGACGCCAATGCAACATGCAAGTGCAGGGAAAATTGCTGGACTTCGCTCACAAGGCATGGATCAACTGGTCTACGCAATTGAAGATATCAAACGTGCATGCGATTTCGGTATCCGCAGCATTCTTGTTTCAGATGAAGGTTTGTTGACTTTAGTTAACGAATTTAAAAAGGCTGGGGAGCTTCCATCTGATCTTGTGGTTAAAATCTCAGTACAGATGGCACAGTCGAATCCGGTTTCGATTAAACTCATTCAAGATGCAGGGGCAGATACCTACAATGTTCCAACAGACCTAACTCTAGCAAAACTATCGGAGATTCGTCAGGCGATTGACATTCCAATCGACATTTATATTGAAGCTCCAGATGATATCGGTGGATATGTACGTCATTATGAAATCGCTGAGATTATCCGAGTTGCTGCACCTGTCTATATTAAATTCGGCTTGAGAAATTCACCAAATATTTATCCATCTGGAACTCATCTTGAGAGTACTTCTATTGCATTATGCAAAGAACGCGTTCGTCGTGCCAAAATTGGCCTAGACCTTCTTAAGCGCTATGCTCCGGATTTGAAAACTTCTAAAAAAGGTGCAGAAGGATTGGGTGTCCCAGTCGAAAAAACAGCAGTTCATTCTTGATCTGAAATCTTTGTATAGAGATATACGTATCACTTACAATGAAATATAAATCACGGTAAGTGAAGAGAAAAGGATGTACATTATGCCAATTATACAATCTGTAGACCGAGCTCTTCGTATTCTCGATTTATTTGATGAGTACGATAAAGAACTGAAATTAACCGAAATAAATGAGCGAATGGGACTCCATAAAAGCACGGTCCATTCTCTATTAAAAACCCTGCAAATGCATCATTACATTGAACAAAACCCTGAAAACGGTAAGTATAGTCTAGGAATGAAGCTATTTGAAAGAGGCCACTATGTTATCCAAAGCTTGGATCTAAGGACAGTGTCCAAAGAGCATCTTGTTGAGCTCTCGAAGGAAACAGGACGGACCGTCCACCTTGTGATTCATGACGGCAAGGAAGGAATCTATATTGATAAGGTCGAAAGTTCAAATGCCACCGTTTTGTATTCAAAGATTGGGAGAAGGGTCCCAATTCACAGTAGTGGTGTTGGAAAAGCTCTTGTTGCATTTAAAACTCCAGAAGAGTTGGAAAAAATCTTGGATGGATACGAATACACGAAGCAAACACCAAATACACTTACCGATAAAGACTCCTTTTTAAAGGAATTGAACTCGATTCGAGAACGAGGGTATGCGATAGACAATGAAGAAAATGAGCCGGGTGTTTATTGTGTAGCCATGCCCGTCAAGGATTACACAGGTCAAGTAATCGCCGCTATTAGTAGTTCGACAGCTGCGAGTCAAATAACAAATCATGATTTGGAAAAAAGTGTTGAAAATTTAAAACTGACTGCAGCTAAAATATCCGAAAAATTAGGATATGGTTTTCAATCGACTATTAGTTAACTCCCGGTTTTTCCTAATTAATGATAGAAGCAAGATTTGCCCGAAAATAACATCAACTACTTTTCAGGAGGAATGGACAAATGAGAATTATTCGTTACGTAAAGGGAAATGTGAAACAACTAGCAGCTGTTACGAAGGAAAATGAAGTATTTGATTTACCATTTGCAGATTTCATGTCATTAGTTGAGAAAGCACGAAGTGAAAACAGAACGGCGTTTGAAATGGTCAAACAAATGGCAAGTGAAGAAGTGAAGCAACCTTTAGAGGGACTTCAATTAACAACACCACTTGATGCTCCGGAAGTATGGGCAGCTGGTGTAACATACAAAAAAAGTAAAGAAGCACGCAACTATGAAGCGACACAAGGAAAACTTGACGCCGAAACGTTTTATGACAAAGTGTATGATGCCGTGCGACCAGAAATATTCTTTAAATCAACAGCTGCTAGAACAGTAGGACCGAATGATCCCGTTTATTTACGTTCGGATTCCAATTGGCAAATTCCTGAGCCTGAGCTAGGACTGGTAATCGATAAAGACGGTACCGTTTTAGGCTACACAGCTGGTAACGACATGAGCTGCCGAGATATTGAAGGAGAAAACCCACTTTACTTGCCACAAGCAAAGGTATGGAAAAACTCTTGCTCAATCGGACCGGCAATTTTATTGAAAGAGGCTGTTTCAGATCCGTACGAATTCTCGATTATTTGCCGCATATACCGCAATGACGAGTTGATTTTCAACGGCGAAGCACAAGTAAATCAATTGAAACGTAAACTAGAAGAGCTTGTACATTATTTAACACTAGATAACGATATCTTTGATGGTACTGTACTTCTTACAGGCACGTGCGTTGTGCCACCAAATGATTTTACACTGAATGATGAAGACCGTATTGAAATTGAAATTCCAGGCATCGGCATTTTAAACAATCCGGTTGTCCAAAGTGAGAAAGCGAAACAAGTAGTGTAAGGGGTGCCACTATGAGCACATATAAAACGCTTTATCTGAGTGAAAAAGATAGTGTTGCGGTTGCATTGAATGAGATTCCGGAAAATACAACTGTCATCGTAAAAGTCGAGGATGTCGAAATCTCGGTAAAGGTTCTAGAGCCTATCAGCTTTGGGCATAAATTTGCGGTCAAAGCGATTGAGCAAGGTGCTGACATTATTAAATACGGGGAAGTTATCGGAGCGGCGGTTGTCGCGATTCAAGCAGGTCAACACGTACATGTACACAATTTAGAGGGCAAAAGAGGAAGAGGTGACAAAATTGTTTAATGATAAAATGCAATTTTGGGGATATCGCCGTCCGGATGGTCGTGTCGGTGTACGTAATCACGTATTGATTTTACCGACAATTACATGTGCAACCCAAACCGCACAACGTGTGACTGAGCTTGTCAGTGGTACGGTCACGTTCATTCACCAACATGGTTGTGCACAAGTTGGTGTCGATTACGATCAAACTTTTAGAACGTATGCCGGGATGGGGATGAATCCAAATGTATACGGAGTCATCGTTCTAGGTCTCGGGTGCGAAACACATCAGGCACATAGTGTTGCCGATGAGATTGCTAAATGTGGTAAGCCCGTGCAAACGGTATCGATACAAGACAATGGCGGCACACTACAAACCATTGCTGAAGTGGCTAAAATCGCAGTGAAAATGGTACAGGATGCATCAATGGTGCAACGAGAGCTATGCGATTTCAGTGAACTAATTGTAGGGACCGAATGTGGTGGATCGGATGCATGTTCCGGTATTTCTGCAAACCCAGCAGTTGGACGCACGAGTGATTTAATTGTCGAACAGGGCGGAACGGCCATTTTAGCAGAAACGACTGAGTTAATCGGTGCAGAGCATTTGCTCGCCAACCGTGCGGCAAACGACCAGGTTGCCAAAAAAGCTTATGCAGTCATTAAAATGATGGAAAATCGTTCGATCCAAATGGGTGTCGATATTCGTACCGGCAACCCAAGCCCGGGCAATATTAGAGGGGGCATCAGTTCTCTCGAGGAAAAATCGCTCGGCGCTGCGACAAAATCGGGCACAACTCGGCTGGAAGAAGTCATTGATTACGCTCAGGTGCCAACGAAAAAAGGATTGGTCTGGATGGATACACCTGGGCATGACATTGAGCAGCTGACGGGAATGGTGGCAGGTGGGGCCCAAGTCGTTCTCTTTACGAGTGGACGGGGCACACCGACTGGCTCCCCGATTGTCCCTGTTATAAAAATTTCCACAAATACCCCAATGTTTGAACGTATGAACGAAAACATGGATCTAGATGCTGGCACGATTGTGGATGGCAAAGAAACGGTTGCTGAAGTGGGTAAACGTATCATGCAGGAAATTCAAGATGTATCAAACGGCAAATTGACAAAAGCGGAAATTTTGAAACAGCACGATTTTGGTATTTGGAGAATTGGACCAACATTTTAACGAAAAGGAGTTTACAAACATGACAACGACTATTACAACAAAAACATATAGTAACTATATTAATAATGAGTGGGTTGAAACGACGTCTGGCAAAACATTTGCTAGCATTAACCCGGCTACTAAAGAAGTGCTTGGACATGCTCAAAGTTCAACAGCAGAAGAATTGGACCAAGCCGTAGAAGCTGCACACAATGCAAAAAAAGCATGGCGTAAGCTGGGACAGGCTGCCCGTGGACAACTTCTGTTCAAAACAGCGAATATTTTGGAAGCAAATCTGGATGAGATTGCTGAATCCATGACGAAAGAAATGGGTAAAACACTACCAGAAGCAAAAGGAGAAACAGCACGAGGCATTGCGATTCTTCGATATTATGCAGGGGAAGGCATGCGCAAAGATGGTGATGTCATTCCGTCATCAGATAAAGATGCTCTAATGTTCACAAAACGTACGCCACTTGGTGTAGTTGGTGTGATTACTCCGTGGAACTTCCCAGTTGCGATTCCGATCTGGAAAATCGCTCCTGCTCTAGTTTACGGAAATACAATTGTCTTCAAACCTGCAAGTGAAGCGGCAGTAACAGCCTCTAAAGTCGTAGAATGCTTTGCACAAGCTGGATTCCCTGAAGGCGTATTTAACTTCGTTACGGGTTCAGGATCTGTCGTTGGTCAAGGATTGATCGACCATCCGAAATTGAATGCCATCACATTCACTGGTTCGGAAAGTGTAGGCCAAAGTGTAGCGAAATCAGCATCTGCACGCGGGATTAAATTCCAACTAGAAATGGGTGGGAAAAACCCGGTTATCGTAACGAAAAATGCCAACATCGATCAAGCCGTAGAGGGCGTTATCAGTGGTGCATTCCGTTCTTCAGGTCAAAAATGTACGGCTACAAGTCGTGTAATTGTTGAAGAAAAAGTATTTGATGAATTCAAACAAAAACTGATCAATGAATCTGCAAAAATCACGGTAGGCGATGGTCTTGAAGACGGCGTCTGGTTGGGACCTTGTGCAAGTGAAAGTCAGTTCAATACGTTCAAGGAATACATTGAAAAAGGGAAACAAGAAGGCGCGAATCTTGTCCATGGCGGTGAAGTACTGACAGGTGACAAATACGATAAAGGCTTCTTCGTTACACCAGCAATTTTCGATGAGGTAACGGCGGAGATGGCCATTGCACAGGACGAAATTTTCGGACCGGTAATTGCTCTTATTAAAGCATCGGATCTTGAAGATGCAATTGAGTTGGCGAACAATACGAAATATGGTTTGTCTGCTTCAATCTTTACATCCGATATCAATTCCATCCTTGAATTTATTGATGACATTGAAGTTGGCCTTGTCCGCATCAACGCGGAGAGCGCAGGAGTTGAACTTCAGGCTCCTTTCGGCGGTATGAAAGCTTCAAGCTCAGGTTCACGCGAACAGGGTGAAGCAGCAAAAGACTTCTACACAGCAATCAAAACTGTGTTCATTAAAGGTTCTTAAAGTAGGCAAAGGAGGTTTCCAATTGGGAATCTCCTTTTCTCAAAGAATAAGAAAGTATAAAATTTTGTGTGCTAGAAATACAATGTTCGGTTTGATTTCCGTTCCAGGCGGACGCTTTCCGCGGGGCGGGCGGTGAGCCTCCTCAGGCCAACACGAAGTTGGTAACGAAGGCGTTGTCACAGGATGTGACGTTCTTAGCCTTCGTTCCTTTCAAAGCGCCTGCGGGGTCTCACCTGTCCCGCTAATCCCGCTGGAGTCGCTGCCTTCCACTACAATCAATGAAGTGAGTAGAAACCAACAAGAAGATTCAGTATTGCTCACCTGAAAACTAAATCAAGTTGAGGTTTTCGGTGAGCTTTTGGGAAACACCATGCTACACCATTACCACTTTGCCCGGTTTTTCTCAAAATGAATAACTTTATTGCGTTTGGTTAATGAAGTGTGCAATACATAGTACGACTTGAAAATAGGAGTGGTTATATGAAAGTTGTGACATTTTCCATACAAGAAGATAAACATATTGGTGTTGTACAAGGTGAGAAAATCATTAGCTTAACAGCTCTTAATGCAGAGAAATTCCCTCCATGTATGAAAACGTTCATTGAAGGCAGCGACAATCTGCGAAACGAAGCAGAAGAGCTGATTGAACAGCAGCAGGATGATGAAAAAACAGTATTTCCTTTGTCGGATGTCAACATCCTTCCGCCAATTACCCAGCCAGAAAAAATCATCTGTGTCGGACTAAATTATATTGACCACTGCAAAGAAACCGGTATGGAGCCACCCGCTTCCCCGGTCATCTTCTCGAAATATGCCAATGCAATCATTGGTCACAATGATGCTGTTGAAATCCCGGTCAATTCAAACGAAGTTGATTTTGAAGCTGAGCTTGTAGTAGTCATTGGAAAAGAAGCGAAGCGCGTGTCAGAAGAAGAGGCGAATGACCATGTATTCGGTTATACGATCATGAATGACGTCAGTGCCCGCGACTTGCAATTTGCCGATGGACAGTGGTCACGCGGCAAAACAGCGGACACATTCGCACCGATTGGTCCTGTCATCGTGACACACGATGAAGTAGGAGATCCACATCAGCTAGCAATCTCACTCGAGTTGAATGGCGAGATCATGCAAGACTCTAATACAAGTAACTTGATTTTCACTGTTCCGCAAATAATATCGTTTTTATCTCAGTCGATGACATTGAAGCCAGGTGATTTAATCGCGACAGGTACACCACCTGGCGTAGGGATGGGAAGAAATCCGAAAGTATGGCTGAAAAACGGAGATAAGATGAACATAAAGATTGAAAAAATCGGCACTCTGACGAATCATGTTCACGGCTGAATGCCGACGCTATTACAGGGTTGTAAAGTAAATAATGCCAGTACAACTAGCTTTCAAAAATGAGCAAAGGAATGGTTTTCGATGGTTACTGAAAAATACAATAAACTACAAGAGATATTGGTTGAAATGAAGACGGTGGTAATTGCTTTCTCTGGTGGGGTGGACAGTACATTCTTATTGAAGGTGGCAGTGGATACGCTTGGCAGGGAAAACGTTTTGGCAGTTACAGCAGATAGTGAAACCTATCCGTTTGAAGAGTTGGAGGAAGCTAGGAAACTGGCGATTCAAATAGGTGCGCGCCATGAGGTAATCGAGACATCAGAATTGAATATCCCTGGATATACTGAAAACACATCGAACAGATGCTATTTTTGTAAAAAAAGCTTGTTTGAACATCTTGTGCCGATTATGCATGCCCAGCAATATCAAAACATTGCTTTCGGCTTGATTGCTGACGACATGGGTGAGCATAGACCTGGCATACAAGCAGCAAGAGAATTGAATGTTCGGGGTCCATTGCAAGAGGCGAATCTATTTAAGAGTGAGATTCGTGAATTGTCCCAGCAATTAGGAATACCTACTTGGGACAAGCCTTCCTTTGCCTGCCTCTCTTCAAGAATTGCCTATGGTGAAGAAATCACCATGGAAAAGTTGCGTAAAATAGATCGTTCTGAACAGGCGATTCGAGCTATCGGTATTCGCCAGGTACGAGTGCGTACACATGGAGATATGGCAAGAATAGAAGTGGAACCACATGAAATGCCGAAATTAATGGAACATCATCAAGAAATAACGGCAAAACTCAAGGAGTTTGGCTATATGTATGTAACGATGGATCTTACAGGTTATAAGAGTGGAAGCATGAATAAGGTCCTTCAGAACGTCTAAAGTGCAAGCAAGAATATGTTTCATCAAGAATATAGACAGCAGGTGAGAGTATGGAGAACTTTGAAGATTTAGGATTCAGTAAAGTAGATTACGATCGAGAAAAGCGTCAAGGCTTTCCGGAGGTCATTTACGGTGAAGGAAAAACCACAGAGCAAATTCAGTTGATTATGGGTAAATTGATTGCTACACATGGCAGAGTGATGGTTACAAGAGTAGACGAGGAGAAAGGTGAACGGTTAATAGAAGCGTTTCCTTTAGCTCAATATGATCCTGTCTCGCGTATTTTAATATATGGCACACCGACCAAGCGGTTTGGTGGAGAAGTAATGGTGCTGTGTGCTGGTACTTCCGATCTTTTTGTCGCCGAAGAAGCAGCTATTACGGCTGAGTGGATGGGTTGTAACGTCAAGAGATTATATGATGTTGGTGTTGCAGGAATCGATCGGTTGCTAGCGTATCGTGAGGAAATCACGGCAGCTAGTGTATTGATTGTCGTTGCAGGAATGGAAGGGGCTTTGCCTAGCGTCGTTGGAGGTTTGGTGCAACGACCAGTGATCGCTGTACCAACTTCAGTGGGTTATGGAGCCCATTTGCAAGGGATAACGCCATTGCTTGCCATGTTATCCTCATGTGCTTCGGGGATGAGTGTGGTTAACATCGATAATGGATTTGGTGCAGCCTATCAAGCCACACTTATCCTTAAACTTGTCTCAGAGGGGGTACATCATGAAAATACTATATCTTGATTGTCAATCCGGAATCTCAGGGGATATGACTCTTTCAGCATTGATTGATGTGGGTGCGGATATTAACTATATTAGAGAACATTTAAAGAGACTCCCAATCGATCCTTTTTCGTTAGATGTGAAAATAGTGGATAAGAGAGGGATTTCCTCTAAATTATTAGATTTACGATTTGACAACATCGAGTCCGAGGAGCATACGCACGATCATTCTCACGACCATGATCACGAACATTTACATCAGCACACACATAAACATGAACACAGTCATAGTCATGATCACATTCACGAACACGGTCATGACCATTCTCATAGCCATGACAATCATGATCATTCCCATGAACATACACATGTTCACGACCACCATGCTGACGATGGGCACCATCACCATTCTCATCGAAAAGCTTCTACTATCCTTCAGATGATTGAAAACAGTGAACTTCCATCTCGGGTGAAGGAAAGGAGTTTGTCCGTTTTCCAGGTCATTGCAGAAGCCGAAGGGAAAATTCATGGAATGGATCCGAAAGAGGTCCATTTTCATGAAGTAGGAGCAATGGATTCGATCATTGATGTAATCGGTGTTTGCCTGGGATTGGAAAGCCTTGGAATTGATAAAATCGTTGCTTCACCCGTTCCAACAGGCTATGGAAAAATAATGATTGCGCACGGACTCTACCCAATTCCAGCTCCAGCAACCGCTGAAATTCTAAAAGGTGTGCCATTGGCAGATTTTCATGTGCGAGGAGAGTTAACCACGCCAACAGGCGCAGGGTTTCTCAAAGCGTTGGTGGACGAATATGGCCAAATGCCAGCGCTCGCGATGGAGAATATCGGTTACGGAGCGGGTAAAAAGGATTTTGAACACCCCAATGTTTTACGAGTCATCCTTTTTCATGTAGATGAGGTACCACAACGTGAAAATATCTCCGTGCTTGAGTGCCAGCTGGATGACTTCACTGGCGAAGCACTCGGCTACGTCATGGAGAAGGTGTTGGATCAAGGTGCTCTAGACGTATACTTTACGCCGGTAACGATGAAAAAAAGCAGACCGGGTACGTTAATAACAATTCTGAGTAAACCGGAAAACTCGTTTGCATTAGAAGAACTGTTATTGCGTGAGACAAGTACCTTCGGTGTGCGAAAATCAGATTGGTCAAGGCGGATATTATCTCGTGAGTTTCAAGTGGTTGAAACTGCTTACGGAAAAATCACAGTCAAGGTAGGTAAGCTTGAGGGGGAGATTGTGAAAATTTACCCGGAGTTTGAAGATGTGAAAAAAGCTGCCCAGCAATCTGACGTTCCATTTATCGAGGTATATTCAGAAGTGCAGCAGGCAGCTAGGGAGCTAGTGAAAATAGGTTGATTAGCATCGATTCCGTTTCAAATACCAAAAGAAATCATAACATCTGCATTTTGATGAATTTATAAATGTCATCAAAATCGTTTTGAGGGATATGCGTGATTTTATGACTTTTGTTTCCGAATAGACCGGACTTTTTCAGCTCGATCACGGTAGTGGTTACATCCAGTGCTTTTAATTTCTCATGTTCCACTTCTTTATAATCGTCATACTGATATTCATGAGCCTCAAATTTACCGGCTTGCTGTACTTCAGCTAATACGGCTTTCGTTTTTGTAATAAACAAGTAGCCTATGGTAGTACCCTCAAAAGCCCCTGTAGATAAATAATAAGTCTGTTCATTGGCGAGGTTTTTCTTTACAACTTCCAGTGCTTTCGTAAATTGTTGTCGAGTAGCTTTCGGTAATTTTTCTGCCTCTGTAAGTAGGTCCGCATAGGATGAAGACTCACCTGTGATGGCGATGTCGATATTGATTTTAGTCATGGGTCCATTCCTCTCTTTTGGTTAGTTCATATTGATGAAAAGGAACAGAAGTGATTCGCTTCTGAATTCCTGTAGATAAGTACAGTTTTCCTTCTTTTCATGAACTTATGCAATCAAGTTGATTCAACAGAAAAATCCATGCAAAAACGCGGCTGAATGTGTACATTCAACCGCGTTTTTTTAAGAGTTTGGGTTAATTCCGTTTTAGGTTACACTATGCGCTCGTTTTTATACGTGAGTTGCAAGAGCTTTAGCTTCTGTAGGAACCTCTACAGCCCAGCCAAATGGATCTTCAAGTGTACCTGTTTGAATCCCAGTAAGCGTGTCATACAATTTTTGAGAAATTTCCCCTGTTTTGCCGCCGTTAATGACCATTTTTTCATCGTTCCAGAATAACTCGCCAACTGGTGAGATAACTGCCGCTGTACCTGTACCAAAAGCTTCTTCTAGCTTTCCGTCTGCGTATGCTTGTTTAATGTCGTCCATAGAGATACGACGTTCAGACACAGGTACGTTCCAATATTGGAGTAAGTGAATGATTGACTTGCGTGTGATTCCTTCTAAAATACTGCCATTTACAGCAGGTGTCACCACTTCGCCGTCAATTTTAAAGAAGATATTCATACTGCCTACTTCTTCAATGTACTTACGTTCTACACCGTCCAACCAAAGTACTTGTGAATATCCTTTAGTGCCAGATAGTTGCTGTGCTTTTAAACTGGAAGCGTAGTTACCACCAGTTTTCGCAGTTCCTGTTCCGCCTACAACAGCACGGACAAATTCACTTTCGACGGCAATTTTGATTGGTGCGATGCCTTCTTTATAGTATGAACCAACTGGAGAAAGGATAATGATGAATTGATATTTTGCTGATGGAGCTACGCCTAAATACGATTCAGTTGAGATAATAAATGGGCGGATATAAAGAGACGTACCTTCAGCTGTTGGAACCCATTCGCGATCAACATTGATTAGTTGTTTAAGAGCTTCCACGGCTTTGTTTTCATCAATATGAGGAATGCATAAACGATCATTTGATTTGTTAAGTCTCTCGAAGTTTTGATCGGGTCTGAATAAGAGCACTTGATTGTTTTTTGTTACATATGCTTTCAACCCTTCGAAAACGGTTTGACCGTAGTGGAAAACCATTGCTGCAGGATCTAATGATATGGGTTGATAAGGAATGATTCGTTCGTCATGCCAACCTAGGCCTTCTGTATAATCCATTACAAACATATGGTCAGTGAACGTTTTACCGAACTCTAATTGATCGGATTGAGGTTTTTCTTTTTTTGTTTCGCTTAAAGTTACATTAATGTTCAAAGTTGTCATGATCGTTTCCCCTTGCTGTTAGTATTATTTTACGGTTTTTGTAGAAACCAATTTATTAATTACATTGTACACCTTTTTTGAATATTGTAATAATAAATTTTATTTCATTAGTTAAAAAGATTCTGAGTGGGCGAAAGGAACTAATGTCATAATCACTGATACTTGAAAAAGTGAAAGAGAGTAAACACTATTTTTTCTCGGACTTTTGAAATATCCACAAAGCAACTTGCAAAATCAAAGCATCCTTAAACTTTTTAGGGTCATATCCCGTTTCATCTATAATCTTGTTCAGACGGTAAATCAACGTATTTCTATGCAAAAACAAGTCATTAGCTGTCTGTTGGATATTAAGATTATTAGCAAAAAAACATTCTAATGTTCTTGCCTTATTCGAATCGAAATTCTTTAAGACCCGCTGTGAAAATCTTTCTGTTACTTTCTTGTCAACTTGATAGATTAATGACTTTGCTTCTATTTGTGCGAATGAAGCAAAGTCTTGTTCAACATCACTAATTTCTAATGTGATTTCACAGTCTTTAAAAGATTGATTGAAGTTGCTGAGATTATTGAAAGGAAGACTATAGGCCATTTGAAAAACAATCGTAAGCCTTTTGAGTAAATTGTAGACACTTACTATTTTTTCATCCATTTCGTTCTCATCTATATCATAAATCGCGATAAATAATCGGTTCACATTAATAAAACTAACAATGCCGTTTTTCTTACCTATTGTTTCCTCTACTTTTTGTATTAATTTCCTGTTTGGAACGGAGCGATCCGTAATTTGTACAATTACTGAACAATAAGGAGGAGTAAGCGTTAGTCCGAGTAAACTGAGACTTTGATCAAGAATAGTATGAGAAGGCTCAATTTTTAACAGCTGCTCGATAATCATCTCTTTCGTACGCTGCTTCCATTCCATTTGCGAATCCATGAATTCTTGTCTAATCATAAGTTCAGTAGTCATTTTAACCAATTCACCAATATCCCCCATTTCATGAGGGTCACCTGTAACGCCAATGACGCCAATTATTTTATCCATAAATACGATGGGCAGATTGACTCCGGGCTGTGTGCCTTCCCAAGCCTTCTTCTCATTTGTATGAATAAAGAGAGTTTTTCCGGTTCTGAGTACTTCTTTTGCTCCTTTATGAATGGAGCCTACGCGGGATTTATTCAAGGTGGCAATAATTTTCCCATTCATATTCATGATATTGACATTGCGGTGAAGTCTTAAAGATGTTTCCTTCACAATCTCATTTGCAATTTTTTCAGTTAGCATAGCATACCTGTCCACCCTTTAGTTAAAGTAAACAAAAAATACAGAAAAATCAAACTCATTTTTATATAGTATAGCCATAGACGATTATAGTCAATATTTTTATAATTTAGAACAATGGTTGAAAGCGTTTACTTAGAGGGGGTTATGTCATGAAGATTGTTATTGCACCCGATTCATTTAAAGGGAGTCTAAGTGCAATGGAAGCTGCAAATGCAATGAATAATGGGATTAAAAAAGCATTTCCTGACGCTGCTACCGTTTTACTTCCTATAGGTGATGGTGGCGAAGGAACGATGGAAACATTGGTGGCTGCTACAGGTGGAGAAATTCGAAAAGTTCATGTTTCGGGACCGTTAAGCAATCAGGTAGAAGCGGCATACGGAGTACTGGGAGATGGTAAGACATGTGTAATTGAAATGGCATCTGCATCAGGTTTACACCTAGTGCCTGATGGCATGCTATCTCCCTTAAAAGCAACTACTTACGGTACTGGGGAGTTGATTTTGAAGGCTCTACGTGATGGCTTTTCCTCGTTTATCATTGGTTTAGGTGGATCCGCGACAAATGACGGCGGTGCGGGAATGCTTCAGGCTTTAGGCATGCATTTATTGGACAAGCAAGGAAATGAAATTGATCGCGGCGGCGGCGAACTCTGCAAAGTACATCATATTGACGTGAATTCTTTTGATAAGCGAATTAGGGAATGCAAATTTATCATTGCATCTGATGTTCAAAATCCGCTTGTAGGAGCGGAAGGAGCTTCCCATGTGTTCGGACCCCAAAAAGGAGCTACACCTAAAGAGGTGGAGTTATTAGACCTCAATCTCACCAATTGGGCGGATAAGATTTTAAATGTAACTGGAATAGAACTACACAATCAGCCGGGGGCAGGGGCCGCAGGTGGGATTGGAGGAGCATTTCAAGCGTTTTTTCCTGTCGAAATGAAACGTGGCGTTGACGTCGTCCTGGATTACATCAAATTGGTTGATGAATTGATTGATGCGGATGTTGTCATCACAGGAGAAGGGAAGGTCGACAGTCAAACGGCTTTCGGAAAAACGCCGCTTGGTGTAGCACAGTTGGCGAACAGCAAGGACGTTCCGACCATTATCGTAGCAGGGTCCGTCGGAAAAGGGATTGAAGTTCTTTACGATTTTGGAGTAGTAAGTATAAATAGTATGCTCAACAGTCCCATGTCCTTAAGAGAAGCCATGGAAAATGCAGGGGAACTACTAGAGGCGAGTACAGAACAAGTTGTTCGATTGTATTTCCATCAATGTATAAAAGAAAAAGGGAGGTCATTCGTATGAGAATTAAAGATACTATCGAAAAAGTACCTGGTGGCATGATGGTAGTTCCGCTCTTACTGGGAGCTACATTAAATACAATTGATCAACTTCATATTCCCGTAGTTATGAATGTACTAAAAGCACTAGGAACAACACCAACTGCAGATGGCTACTATGAGTTTTTAAGAATTGGCGGATTTTCACAGGAATTATTTAAAGATAGTGCCTTAGTGCTTATCGCATTATTTCTATTTTGTGTAGGGAGCCAGATGAATTTAAAAATCGGCGGCAGATCATTGAAAAAAGGCGTTCTGCTAACGAGTACAAAATACTTTACAGGTCTAGGCGTTGGTATGGCTTTCGGTTTTTTCTTTGATCCTTGGACAGGAATATTAGGGCTTTCAACTTTAGCCATCATTGCTGGAATGACAAATAGTAACAGCGGAATGTATGCTGCTTTAACGGGACAATATGGAAATAGATCTGATGTTGGGGGATTATCTATCCTCGCGATCAACGATGGTCCTTTTCTAACGTTAGTTTCATTAGGATTATTAGGAACGGCTTTTCCAGTCATTGCATTCGTTGCAGTCTTAATGCCGATTGGTATCGGGATGCTGTTAGGGAATCTAGATCCTAAAATACGTGAATTTTTGAAGCCAGGCGAATCTTTAACAATTCCATTCTTTGCATTTGCATTGGGAGCAGGAATGAATTTGGCAAACTTCTTGAATCCAGCTGTTCTTGCAGGAGGTTTAGCAATTGCGATTCTAACATTTGTTCTTACTGGTGGAATAGGTATTTTGGCATTTAAATTATTCGGTGAAAAAAGTTTTATTGCACCAATCGCAGAAGCTTCCACAGCAGGAAATGCTGCAGCAACCCCTGCAGCTATACTAGCGGCAGCCACAGTAGCAGTAGGGTCTGGTGCGATGACTGCATCAGAGTTTGCGATGATCGAGAAAATTGTACCAATTGCCACAGCCCAAATTTCGATATCAACCATTGCAACCTCTCTCCTCTGTCCATTAGGGGTAATTCTTATGGATAGATATCAAAGAAAAAGAGGAATCGATGCCACGCTTGATGAAATAGAGACTGAAAAGGTAAGAAAGAAACACAAAAAAGAAGAAGTAGTCAGCCATTAAAATAACACTTACCCCTTTTATTGTAGGGGGTAAGTGTTATCTTGTAATTGAAATAAATTTATTTTGAAAAGTGGGGAAATTGAATGAGAACCGAATTACTCTATGGAAAAGAAGGCATTTCACTGGAACTGCCGGATAATTCTTTTATTATCGAACCGAAGAATTTACCTAAACTAGAAAATGATAAAGAAGCAATTCGGCAGGCATTAAGAAATCCGATAGGCACACCGTCTTTGAAGGAATCGGTGAAGTCTACAGATACTGTTTCGATTGTCATCAGTGATATTACTAGACCGACACCCAACCACATTTTAGTGCCCTTATTACTAGAAGAATTAAGTCATGTTCCTTTGGACAACTTTGTGATAATCAATGGAACAGGAACACATCGCGATCAAACGCGAGAAGAATTTGTTCAAATGTTAGGGGAATGGGTTGTCGATAATATTCGTATTGTGAATAATCAATGTCATAATCGTGATACACTCGTTAACCTTGGGAAAAGTAAATTCGGTTGTGATGTTTATTTGAATAAGGATTATGTAGAATCCGATTTTCGAATTGTTACAGGTTTTATCGAGCCACACTTTTTTGCTGGATTCTCTGGAGGACCAAAGGGAATCATGCCAGGAATTGCTGGCATTGAAACAATCATGACCTTCCATAATGCAAGAATGATTGGTGATTCGCTTGCAACTTGGGGCAATATGGTAAATAATCCGGTACAGGACATGACTCGTGAAATAAATGGGCTATGCAAACCCGATTTTATGTTAAATGTCACATTGAACCGAGAAAAAGAAATTACCCAAATATTTGCTGGGGAACTATATGAAGCCCATGATAAGGGCTGTGAATTTGCTAAAGAGCATACGATGTTCCGCTGTGATGAACGCTTTGATGTTGTGATTGCCTCAAATTCGGGTTACCCACTCGATCAAAACCTTTACCAAGCTGTAAAAGGAATGAGTGCTGCACATAAAATCGTTAAAGAGGGTGGTTCTATCATAATCGCTTCGGAATGTTCAGATGGCCTTCCTGACCATGGAAACTACTCCAAAATTTTTGAAATGGCAGAGACTCCCCAACAGTTACTTGATATGATTAATGACCCTGAGTTTAAAGTATTTGATCAATGGCAAGTTCAAAAACAGGCAGTCATCCAAGTATGGTCAGATATTTATGTCTATTCCAAGCTGACTGACGAACAGGTCAAAGGAGCCATGTTGAAACCGACTCATGATATCGAACAGACAATTGCGGAGTTAAAGAAAACATACGGTGAAAATATGACGATAGCTGTACTCCCACTTGGTCCATTAACGATTCCGTATGTGGAAGAAAAAGTATTCATTTAATAATAGGCTATAGAAAAACGAACCCAATCTGTTAGCGGGTTCGTTTTCTTGTGGTAACGAACTTTACTGATTGTTAGATGGGATTTACTAAGATTTTTCGTGAAATAGAATGTAAAACGCTAGTGAACTGCCATTATATGTGATGGCATTTGGTTGAAACATTGTTTAGACTTAAGATGTTATGCAAAACTGAATATTTTGGAGGTTCATATGATTGGAAAGAAAATAAATACATTGCTTTTCCTTATGTTAATACCGCTTATTATTTCAGGGTGCGGGGCTGGAGGCGAAGCGAGTACGAATGTTAAAGAAAATCAGCTGATTTATGCATCGGATACTGAATTTGCCGGATTGAATCCGATTTTGGAAGAAACGAATATTGATGCCTTGCTGTTTCGGGGTTTAATGCGATTTGACGAGCAAAATAAACCAGTTGCAGATATAGCGGAATCCTTCGAAATATCCGAGGATCAACTGACTTATGTGTTCAATTTGAAGAAAGATATCAGATTTCATGACGGTGAACCACTTACTGCAGAAGATGTCCTTTTCACAATCAACAGCATTTTAGATGACAAAAATGCCTCGTTTTTAAAATCGGATTTTACAGCAGTTGAATCAATTACAAAAATAGACGATTTTCAACTTGAAGTGAAGTTGAAGCATCCATTCATCCCATTCCTGGATAAACTGACAGTGCCAATCCTTCCCAAGCACGTATTTGAAGGAGTGGACATGCGTACGTCCGAGTTTAATAGCCACCCAATCGGTGCAGGACCCTATATGTTCGAAAAGTGGGAACGAGGAAATAGTTTGACCTTTAAAGCGTATGAAGATTTTCATGGGACAAAGCCATCTATTGAAAAATTAGTATTCAAATTCATCCCGGATAGCAATGTTCGGGCATTGCAATTGAAGTCTGGAGAAGTCGATATGGCCCTACTCGATCCTGTACAAACGGAAAGCTTGAAGAAAGATGAAGATATCGTCATTCGTGTAATCGGTACGGCGGATTATCGTGGAATCCTCTACAACATGAAAAATGATTTGTGGAAAGATGTGGATGTTAGGCGCGCATTTAACTATGCGACTGACCGTGAAAAAGTGGTCAAGGGAATATTGAAAGGGTATGGAATCGAGGCATATTCGCCACTTCAAAAGCATGAGTTTAACAATGAAAATGTAGAGAAATATACGTATGATCTAATTAAAGCAAAAAATCTATTGGACGGTGCGGGCTGGAAAGTAGGAGAAGATAATTTCCGATATAAAGATGGCGTGAAATTGGAATTCACAATTACCGCTCCTGTTACGGATACCGTTCGTGTGAATATGGCCAATTATGTTGCCGAAGGATTCAAAGCCATTGGTGCAGATGTGAAGGTTGAAGCAAAAGATTGGAGCACCATCTCAATTGAAGACACCGATGCGTTTATCATCGCATGGGGAAGCCCTTACGATGCAGATCATCATACACATATCTTATTTCACACAGCTCAATCAAGCACGACAAGCTTCGGTTACAACTATGGTAATTACTCGAATGAAATAGTAGATACCTTGCTGGTAAAAGGAAGAAACTCGTCAGATGACAACGAGCGAAAAGCGGCCTATATGGATTTCCAATCAGAACTTGCACAAGACCCACCATTTGATTTTATTGCTTTTATCGATGCAATATATGGCATGAACAAAGAGTTGGAAGGCGTAAAAGAACGCACTTTAGGACACCATGGATCGGGCTTCTTGTGGAACGTTGAGGAGTGGAAATGGAATGATCGCTAAATGGATTGGGAAGCGCGTGGTGATGGGAATAATGGTTCTCTTCATCATAAGCTTCCTCTCTTTTTTTCTTATGCATGCAGCTCCGGGAGATCCTGCCACGGCTTTCTATGGCGGCAATGCACAATTGTTGAATGCGGCAGAAAAAGCAAGGATCTACGAAGCTTTTTCACTTGATCGACCGATTATCCAGCAGTACAGTGCCTGGTTGAGCGAAACATTGAAAGGGAATTTGGGTTACTCATCAAGAGAAGGTCGTCCGGTTTCAATCATTCTAATGGAAAGGTTTCCGAACACGCTATTACTATTCAGTGTGACCATGAGCAGCATTATTCTCGGTTCCATTCTACTTGGAACCGCGGCTGGTATGAAAACGGGTTCGTTATGGGATAGAGGACTATCGATCATAAGTATCGCAACATCATCTGTACCCTCGTTTTGGTTAGGCATATTATTCATTTCACTGTTTTCAGTGAAACTTGGGATTTTACCATCGTCAGGGACAATGGACATCAGAGGGGATGGTGGACTGCTAGATAGACTCCGCCACCTCATCATGCCGGCATCTGTCCTCATTTTGACTCATGTCGGGATATATGCACGATTTCTCCAGGAAAGCATCAAAACGGAGAGTCGAAACTATTATGTTGTAGTTGCCAGAGCGAACGGTGTTGCCGAACGGGAGGTTCGAAAAGGGGTTTTGCGCAATGCATCCATTCCTTTTTTGAATTATATTGGTATGACAATCCCATCATTCTTTGGAGGTTCAATCATTGTGGAATCACTGTTCTCCTGGTCAGGTCTAGGTCAATTGACGGTAAATGCAGTAGTAACGAAAGACTTTCCACTTCTTATGGGAAGCCTTCTGTTTACGGGACTCCTGGTTGTTGTTAGTCTCTTTTTAATCGACTGTATGATGTATGCGGTTGATCCGAAGTTACGGAAAGGGGGTCTTAAGTAAATGAAATCACGGAAAGCGTTGATTTTCTGGTGTGCACTCCTTTTAGTGATTGTCTGCTTGACTGTTTTTGCGCAGTTCATTTCTCCGTACGGGACGAATGAAATGAATATGGATCGAATTTATGAAGAGCCAGGGAAGAATCATGTTCTCGGAACGGATCATCTAGGACGAGACGTTATGACTCGTCTACTGGAAGGTGGCAAGGCAACACTCAGCATTGCAGTCGTTTCTGTGTTGATGTCACTGATTATCGGTGTGATATACGGCGGAATCAGTGGGTATATCGGTGGTTTTGTGGATGTAGTCATGATGCGTTTTCTGGAAGCCCTCATTGCCATTCCCTCCGTTATTATCATTTTAGCGTTTCAAGCGATGATGCAAGGCGGGGTCTGGAGTATGGCATTCATTATAGGGATCACCAATTGGCTTGTCACCGCACGTATTGTGCGTTCAGAATTTATTCGACTGAGGGAAGCGGAATTTGTACAAATGGCGAAAATGTTTGGGACACCAACTTGGAAAATCATCCTCCAACATATGCTTCGCAACAGTATTCCTGCCGTTTTCGTCGTCACGCTATTCAATTTTGCCGGAGCGGTGTTCATGGAAGTGTCGCTCAGTTTTCTGGGCATCGGGGTGCCACCTTCCATTCCATCTTGGGGAAGCATGCTGTACTACGCTCAAAACGATATATTGATTGGCGCTTGGTGGATTGGAGTGTTTCCTGGATTGATGATATTTGCAACGATTCTTGCCATCAATTTTATTGGAGAAGCATTGAAAAATCCAGAACGGAGGCGATTGAATGCTTGAAATATCGGGTTTAACAATAGAAGTTGATCAGAAGCCGATCGTAGAACAAAGTTCATTTTCTGTACCACATGGAAAAATCACATCCATCATAGGGGAAAGTGGTAGCGGTAAAAGTATGACAGTAGCTGCATTACTGGATATTTTACCACCAGGCGGCAGAGTTTGCGGACAAGCTTTATTAAATGGAATGAATTTACTTGATTACGCGAATAAGGACATGAAAGCTCTACGAAAATCACATATTTTCACCATTTTCCAAGACGCAGCGAACAGCTTTAATCCATCTGTGAAAATGAAAAGCCAGTTATACGAGTTAGCGGGAAGAAGAATGAACGATACGTTGTCTCAATTCCATACAAAAATGGAGAACGTTTTACAAGATCTTGGCCTTTCCGCAACATTGATGGAACAGTATCCATTCGAGTTGTCAGGAGGGATGTTGCAACGAAGCATGATTGCCTGTGCATTCTACATAAAACCGAAGCTCCTTATTGCGGATGAACCAACATCTGCAATAGATGTGATTTTGCAAGACGAATTTATTGAATTGCTGAAACTTCTAAATGTGGAGTATGGAACGACCATCCTATTCATTACACACGATTTGGATGTGGTGGTGGAGGTGTCTGAGGAGATGGTGGTCATGCATGATGGGAAAGTGGTGGAATCGGGTAAAGTTAAAACATTGTTTGAACGTCCTCAGCATTCCTATACAAAACGATTACTCAACAGCCGTTTTTAAATGGAGGGAGGGGCGAGTACGTTGTTAAAGGTGGATAATATAGCAAAAACTTACCGGAAAGGGAAGCCAGTTCTCCGTGGTATTGATTTGTCTGTCATGGAAGGTGAAATCGTAGGTATTGTTGGGGAAAGTGGGAGTGGGAAAAGTACGCTTACCAGGATTATCATGCAGCTTGAAACACCCCAGTCAGGTTTTGTGTCTTTTAATGGACTGCCTGTGGAAAAATCATCTCGTAAAGCATTTTACAAAGACTGCCAGCTTATCTTTCAGAATGCATCGGCCTCTTTTAATCCCTCATGGACCATTCAGGAAATTTTGTCTGAACCGCTGCAAAGCCGGAAGAAAAATCGACTGGAATTTATACGAAGTATGCTTAGTAAAGTGAATCTGAACGAAGCCCACTTACGTCGGCTCCCGTCTGAATTGAGCGGTGGTGAAAAGCAACGCGTCAATTTATTGCGAGCAATCCTTGTCGAACCGAAGTTATTGATTTGTGATGAGATTGTCTCCAATCTGGATAAATTGATTCAAAAAGAAATCATCGATTTACTCATCAAGTTGAAACTTGAAACGAATTTGTCCATTTTATTCATATCACATGATTTACGTGTGGTGGAATATATGTGTGACCGCATATTGGTTATGAAGGACGGGGAGATTGTCGATGAAAGCACGAAGATAGTAAATAAATTCAATTTTTCACATCCCTATTCAAAAAAGTTGTTTAAGAGTAAAAGCAATTGTGAGATGTAAGAAGCCTATGTATATCCTGGATTTGCGCTGCCGCACGTTCCGCATGAGCCAACAAGTATGAAAACCACATACTTGTGGGTCTCGTTCTGCGAAAAGAGGATGGACAAAGTGACGAAGTCACGGAGTCCATCCTCTTTTCATTTGGACCAAATAGCAAGAACAAGAAACTTTAAAAAACAAAATTTAGAAAAGTCAGAAAGTATTATTTACAAAGGTTAAATCCTAAACTATAATTTAATTATCTTAAACGTTTAATATATATTAAACGTATTGAATACATTGTATATGAGAGGTGGGAAAAACATGGTGTTTGGTAAGGCTGAATTCATCGATCGACTAAACAAGACGAAAAAAGAAATGCAAAGCAGAGGGATTGATGTGTTAGTAAGTACGAATCCCGCTAACATGAATTATCTCTCCGGGTATGATGGTTACTCGTTTTATGTCATCCAAGGAGTGATTGTCCTGCTGGATGAGGCGGAGCCAATATGGATTGGACGTAACATGGATCGTGCAGGAGCGGTGTTCACCACTTGGCTAGGGGCCGAAAACATGATGGGGTATGGGGATGACTACGTTCAATCCAAAACCAAACATCCGATGCATTTCTTTGCTGATCAATTAATAGAAAAAGGGGCAGCGAAGAAGAGAATCGGGCTCGAAATGGGACAGGACTCCTTCAATGTAACTTCCTATTTGGAACTGCAAAAAAAGCTTCCTGAATGCCAATTTGTCGATGCCTCCTTTTTAGTCAATAAAGTGCGAATGGTTAAATCGGATCGAGAGATAGATTATATGAAAGCGGCAGGGGAAATTACAGTCAATGCCATGAAAGTGGCTACGGACTTAATAAATGAGGGAGTAAAGGAATCAGATGTTGCCGCAAGAATCTACCAGACCTTAATAGAAGGAACAGAAGATTACGCCGGTGATTATCCTGCGATTGTTCCGCTCATGTCTGCTGGTGAACAAATCGCGGCACCCCATTTATCGTGGACAAATCAGCGGTATAAAAACGATGGGATTGTCACCCTGGAGTTGTCCGGATGTGTACATCGCTATCATGCTCCTTTAGCAAGAACTATCTATCTTGGCACTCCTTCACAAAAATATGTGGATACCGTGAATGTCGTTCTTGAAGGTTTACATGAGATGCTGAAAACCATTAAGGAGGGGGTTACAGGGGATGATGTCGCAAGAAGTTGGAATAAGGTCTTGTCAAAATCCGGTGTGACGAAAGATTCCCGTGTGGGATATCCGATTGGTTTAGGCTTCCCACCAGACTGGGGTGAACAAACTGCAAGCATTCGTCCGGGGGATTCGACTGTTTTGCAAAAGAACATGACATTCCATATTTTACCTGCCCTATTCCAAGCGGACTCGGGATTCGTGGTCAGTGAAACAATAAGAGTAACTGAGAATGGCTGTGAACTTCTTACGAATCTACCTCACGAGCTCGTTATCAAACAAAAGAATACCATTTTCAGTAAGTCCTAACCTTTCAGTAGTAAATACGTTGCTTGTCACTTTTTGATGGAGAAAAATTGCTATGACATAAATTATTAGGAGTGGTTTACTTGATGAGAAAAAATCGGTTGATTTTCCCGCTAATATTTACACTTTTGCTTTGTTTTGCATTAGTGGCATGCTCTAACGAAAGTACGGAAAATGGACAAGCTAAAGCAGAAAAAAGTGGTGAACAGGATGTCTTTGTCTTTGCACGTGGGGGCGATGCAGTATCCTTGGACCCAGCTGAAGTGACCGACACTGAGTCGGAAAATGTTTCCCAAAGTATCTTGGAAACATTGGTTGGTTTTGCTGAAGGTGAAACAACGGTTGCACCATCACTGGCAACAGAGTGGGTTATTTCAGAGGATGGATTGACGTACACATTCGCGCTTCGCGAAGGTGTTAAATTCCATGATGGCACAGATTTCAATGCGGACGCCGTCGTATACAATTTTGAACGCTGGATGAAATCCAGCCAAGAAAAATTCTATATGTATGGAACGGTATTCAGTGGGTATGTAGCGGATGAAACGCATGAGCTTGAATCCGTAAAAGCGGTTGATGAACATACGGTTGAATTTAAATTAAAATATGCACAACCAACATTTATTAAAGACCTTGCGTTAACGCCATTCTCGATTTCAAGTCCTGCGGCTATTGAAAAACATGGCGATGAGTATGGAAGTAATCCAGTGGGTACTGGTCCATTCGTCTTTGAAGAGTGGAAAAGAAATGACCGAGTCGTCCTGAACAAAAATGAAGAATATTGGCTTGAGGGATATCCAAAAGTTGATCAAGTCATTTTCCGGACACTTCCGAATAACTCTGCTCGCTTAAACGCTTTACTTAGTGGAGAAGTTGACATGATTGATGGTCTGGACCCTGCGAGCATTCAACAAATTGAAGACAATGAGGACTTTCAACTTTTAGCTAGACCCCCTTTGAATATTGGCTACTTAGGGTTGAACGTCAAGAAAAAACCGCTGGACAATAAATTAATTCGTCAAGCACTTAACTATGCAGTTGATAAAGACGCCATGATTGAAGCATTCTTTGCCGGTCAAGCAGAACCGGCAAAAAATCCGATTCCACCAACTGTTGAAGGCTACAATGATGAAATCGAAGCCTATTCCTATGATCCGGAAAAAGCGAAGGAGTTACTGGCAGAAGCAGGTTATGCGGATGGTTTTGAAATGGAATTATGGGCTATGCCTGTATCCCGACCTTATATGCCTGATGCCAACCGAGTTGCCGAGTTTCTGCAAGCAAGCTTTGCTGAAATTGGTGTAAAAGCGAATATTGTCACGTATGAATGGGCTACTTATTTAGAAAAAACAAAAGCTGGGGAAGCGGATTCCTATCTTCTCGGTTGGACTGGTACAAATGGTGATGCTGATGATTTCATTTACACATTATGGCATGAGAAAAACATTGGAACTTACAATTCAGCTCAATACGTAAATAAGGAGCTGAATAAAGTATTGGAAGAAGCAAGAACCATTACCGATCAGGAAAAACGTAATGAATTGTATAAACAAGCACAGGAAATCATGCACGAAGATCCACCGATGATTCCTTTGGTCCATACAACGCCAGTATTGGCAGCAAGAGCTGATGTCACAGGATTTGACCCTCATCCAACAGGTAGAGTAATAACAACAAAAATATCATTTGAATAGATGCAATGAGATAGGCGAGTAGACACTCGCCTATCTTAAATAACCGTTAGAAAGGGTTTTTCCTATGTTACCTAGAGCTTTTGAACACTTAGAAAGTTTATATTCGGAAATGGTTGCAATCCGGAGAGATTTACATATGAACCCCGAGCTTTCTTTTCAGGAAAAAAGAACACCTGCATTCATCGCAAACTACTTGAAAGAGTTAGGTCTTGAAGTGAAAACGAACGTGGGCGGCAATGGGGTTGTTGGGTATTTAACGGGAGGTAAACCCGGCAAGACTATCGCGCTGCGGGCAGATTTTGATGCTTTACCGATCGAAGATGAAAAAGACGTACCCTATAAATCAAAAATTCCGGGTGTCAGCCATGCTTGCGGGCACGACATTCATACAGGGGCTTTACTTGGAGTAGCAAAAGTACTGAGCCAACTAAAAGATGAGATAGAAGGAAACATTGTCTTCATTCATCAGCATGCCGAAGAATTGGCGCCAGGCGGGGCTATCGCGATGGTGAAAGATGGATGCTTGGAAGGTGTTGACGCTGTATATGGAGCACATGTTGAAGTCAATTATCCGATCGGGCAAATAGCGGTCAATGATGGATATGTCCAGGCGGCATCGGACGCATTCGATATTACGATTCATGGCAAGGGTGGCCATGCGGCAGAACCTCATTGGTGTATTGATCCTCTTGTTATCGGAAGTCATCTTGTTGTGGACTTGCAAACTATTGTGAGTAGACGTGTTGATCCACTTCAGCCAGCAGTAGTTACAGTTGGTGCATTCCACAGCGGAAGTGCGCATAATGTCATTCCGGATAAAGCCTATTTAAAAGGGACGGTTAGAACGTACAATAAAGATGTGAGAGTTCAAATCGAGAACGAGTTGAACTTAATCGCTCAAAAAACAGCAGAAAAACATGGTGCAACTGTTGATGTCAAATATTCTAAAGGGTATATATCATTATATAATCATCCGAAAGAAACAGCGTATATTAAAGAACTTTCAATCGACATTGTTGGAAAAGATAATGTAGTAATCAAACCACCTGATATGGGCGGGGAAGATTTTGCCTATTACGTGGATGCAGTTCCGGGTTCATTTTTCTGGGTAGGCGGAGGAAATCCTGAAATCAATGCAATTTACCCACATCATCACCCGAAATTTGATGTAGATGAAAAATCAATGTTGCTTATCGGAAAAGTTTTCATCTCGGCCGTATTGAACAGTTAAACCAATCCTTTAATAGAGGTGTGAGAATTTACAAGCAATTCTCATTACGATAAAGTGGAGATATCAGTTATGAAGATTATTTTTTAAAAGGGCGGGATTCTCTTGAATGAAAACTTCAGAAAAGCAAGAGACCGGATCATCGACCACAACTCAGACAGTCAAACATTATTGGGAATGAATCCTACCGTTCGACGATTACTATCTGTCATGTACTACTATGAAAAACCAATGACATTGGATGATATGACAGAACTTCTCGGGATGAGTAAAGCAAGTATGAGTAATTCTGTCAGGGAACTTGATGAAATCGGTTTGGTTGAAAAGGTTTGGAAAAAGGGAGTACGAAAAGATCTTTACAAAGTGGAAGAGGATAATTACGAAAGTTTCTTCAAATTCTATAGTTATCATTGGCGTAAAATACTAAATCCAAAGACCATTTCCCTGAAAAAGTCGATAGATGAATTAAATGAATTAATGGCTAGTGATTTGGACGAAGAAACAAGAAGTTTAATAGAAAAAGACTTGATTAAGCTGGAAGCAGGATTGGATTATTTCGACTGGCTGGCTCGTCTAATTAAATCTTTTGAAACGCAAGAAATCTTTGACTATATCCCGAAAAAGCCATAGAACAAGAGCCATCGCCAGTAATCGGAATGATTATTGGCGATGGCTTTTTTGCAACAGGCACCCGTTTTGCCAGTCCTACTTGAACACAAAATTTTACAATGAGAATTCGCTCAGTTATAAAATTCTTTATAAAGGTATGTTTTTTTAACACTCAAACATAAATTCATCTTCTTGTGAAAGACTATCTTTTATAAGGAGGGTGCGATATGGAGAAAAAAAAGTCCGATGAGACGAACGGTGAAGCTCATCTTGCCTGGTGGCAGCTATCTCTTATTGGTGTAGGTTGTATCATTGGTACAGGATTCTTCCTTGCATCAAGCATCGCCATTAAAATGACAGGACCATCAGTCATCCTGGCTTTTGCTATGGCTGCTAGTGCTACTTATATCGTATTTGAGGCGCTTGCAAAAATGTCCGCTCAAGATCCGCAAAAAGGTACATTCCGAACCTATGCCAAGAAAGCCTTTGGTCGTTGGGCTGGCTTTAGCAGTGGCTGGGTTTACTGGTGCTCCGAGATATTGATCATCGGTAGTCAGCTTACGGCTATTTCGCTATTGACCAAGTTTTGGTTCCCGGATACGAAACTGTGGATCTTTGCATCAATCTATGCCGTTGGCGGACTTATTGTTCTCTTCATCGGGGCAAAAGCATTCGGGAAATTGGAAAGCGTTTATGCTGTGATGAAAATTGCCGCTATTTTTATGTTTATCGTCATTGCCATATTAGCCCTTACCGGGGTGATTGACGGCAATCCAAAAGGTGATGTTCCAAAATCAGTAAATGAATTTTTCCCAAATGGAGTAATGGGCTTTTGGAGCGCACTTTTGTTTGCCTTTTATGCACATGGTGGGATTGAAGTAATGGGTGTTATGGCAATTCATCTCAAAAATAAAGAGGATGCGCCAAAATCGGGTAAAGTTATGTTGGGCTTACTTGGGTTAATCTATGTAACCGCTCTTACCTTGGCACTTTTGCTGCTTCCTTTTGATTCGTTCAGGGAAGACAAGAGCCCATTTGTTGAGGCGTTATCAGGGTTCAATAATATCGGGTTTTTCCCGCATGTGTTCACTGCTGCCATCATCATTGCTGGGTTTTCCACGATGTCCGCGTCACTGTTTTCGGTGACCACGATTCTTCTGACGTTATCTGAAGAAGGCGATGCTCCAAAAATCTTCAGCAAACAAACACTGAAAAAGTTGAAGATGCCGTTGCCTGCAATTGCCATGACATCCACCGGGCTTGTTCTTTCAATTGTTACGTCTTTGTTGCTTCCCGGCAAAGTGTATGAATACATCACCACGGCAGCTGCATTGATGTTACTTTATAACTGGCTATTTATATTAATGATGTACCACAGATTAGTTGAGCCATCTACTGGTGATAAGGTGAAAAGAGTCATC
>Ga0209013_10000514_pt1 | contig 34751 bp, 24 predicted proteins | sample Cruoilmetagenom2_FD_187291 | JGI IMG/M metagenome (GOLD analysis project Ga0209013, IMG submission 187291) | Oil polluted marine microbial communities from Coal Oil Point, Santa Barbara, California, USA - Sample 2 (SPAdes) (version 2) | ecosystem: Environmental > Aquatic > Marine > Oil seeps ...
GTTCATCGCGACCGCATTTTCGGTCATGCACCAGAACGCAGTCCCTATTTTCGCTGATATCAACCTTGAAACGCATAATATCGATGTTGATTCTATCCGCACGAAGATCACTGAGCGCACAAAAGCCATCATCTGTGTACACCTGGCCGGGCTGACGTGTGACATGGATCCGATCATGGCGCTCGCCAAAGAGTACAACCTGGTCGTGATCGAAGACGCAGCTCAAGCCCACGGCGCGGAGTACAAAGGCACCCGGGCGGGCAGTTTAGGCCATATAGCGGCTTTCAGTTTCTGCAACGACAAGCATATGACGACTGGCGGCGAGGGCGGCATGGTCGTCACCAACAACGATGAGATGGCTGAAATCGCGCGTTCGTTTAAAGATCATGGATACGAGGAGCGAGAACGCAGGAGCCTGTTGGAATTGGAAGCCTTGTACACCTACATTCACCATCGCATGGGGTTCAACTACCGTATGACGGAGATGCAGGCAGCCATCGGGTTAAAAAAACTGGAAAAGCTGGATTGGGACATCGAAAAACGCAGGGAAAACGCTCATTATTTGATGGAGAGACTCTCCGGGTACGCACCGCTTACCCCGCCTTACGAAGCCGAGGGCTATAAACACTCATTCTATAAGTATTACATGTGTCTTGACCTGGATAGTATCAGCGTAGATCGGGATACCTTTGTCAAGGCGATGCGCGCTGAAGGTGTGCCCGTGGGCCTGGGGACGGCCAGCGAAGGTTATCGCGAGGATGCCTTCCAGAATCTGGTCGGTTACGGCACGACGGGCTGCCCATTTAAATGCCCCTGGTATAAGGGAGAGGCTGATTACAGTGAAGTATCTCTTCCTAACGCCATCGCGATTGGTGAGCAAGTTTTTGTGCTCCAGGTCCACCCGACGATCGAGAAGGCGGATCTGGACGACGTGGTCAATGCAACCGATAAGGTGCTGAACGCTTACCAGTTATGATGTTTAAAGCCGGTTTTTCACAATGCACTATCACGCCTGAAGTCGATTTATGTATGGGCGGCTATCGCCTGCGGCGGGGCACCGCCTTGGGCACGCACGATGATCTGAAAGCCACCTGCAGCGCCTTCTCAGACGGCAGCACCGACCTGATGTTTATTTCGCTCGACATGCTGTGTTTGTCCCAGGATTTGATCGATGTGATAAAACTGGAAATCAACGAGCACACCGGACTATCGCCCCAGCACATCTTGATAGCCTGTACCCACACGCACTCCGGCCCGGATACAATACGCTTGTCTGGGGGCGGTGAACAGATTGAACGTTATCTCTCCGGACTGGTGGCAAAGGTGATTTCGCTGGTCGAAGAGGCATCTTCGCGAATGGAAAACGTGAAAGTGTCGTACTTAATTACTGATGTTAACGAGGTGGCCTTCAACCGCAGACTATTATTGAAGGACGGTTCGTATGCCATCAACATCGACTACGTCGAAGAATGGAACATCAAATCGCGAGGCGATACTGACCCTGCTGCATGTGCCATACTTTTTGAAAACGAAAGCGGCGTATCAGGCGTTATTGTCAACTTCACGCTGCACCCGACGGTGTTGGGTGAAGATAACTACACCTACTCCCGCGACTACCCGGGATATCTGGTCGATAGTTTGAGTGAAGCCATTCCAGGGGGACCGGTGGTGTCCTTCTTCAACGGAGCATTTGGGAACATCAACCAGATCAGGCGGCCCGGTGAATGGATCGCTACCTTTGAGGAGGCGCGCAGAATCGGGGAGACGATCGCCGGGATGCTTATAAATAATCTGGATCAACGTATAACAATCGAAAAGCCGGCCATCAAAGCTAGCAGAATGAAGATAAACATCCCAAGGCGCGCGGCTGTGCCCATGACTGAGCCTCACGCTGGGAAACAACCCGCGGCTGCTAACCGGCGTGACCTTCATGCCAGCGGCTCGACTTTTCTTACACCTGAGAAGGAGCGACTATATGCGATTGAAGCGAGTACACTCACAGACCTGGTGTCGGATACCGTGGAACTGCAGCTCTTCCGGATGGGACCAATGGAGATCATCGCCCTGCCAGGTGAAATTTTTGTCGAATACGGGCTTGAGCTGAAAAGACGGTCGGGAAATTTCCATTGTTTGGTATTTGGCAATTCTAACGGGTACATCGGCTATGTGCCCACACGAGAGGCATTTGGAGAAGGGGGTTACGAAACGCGTTTATCGCTTTCCAGTCGCCTGGTTCCCGAGGCAGGGGAGATCATACTGGAAACTATCGATCAAATGAGGGAGACGTTATGAAAATAGGGATTGTGGGCGCGGGGGCGATGGCTCTGCGTTTTTTGGATAATGTGAAGGGGCAAGTCGCCGGGATCGAATTTACCGCCGTGCATGATGTCTCGGAAAATCAGATGGGACATTTCATAAAAGCTCATCCGGAGATGAAAGCGTATGGCGACTATAACAGCCTGCTGTCCGACCCCGGTGTGGAGGCGCTGTACATCTCTACGCCGGTATACACGCATGCGTCGCTGGTGGTCGAAGCAGCCGAATATGGGAAGCATATTTTATGTGAAAAACCGATGGCGCTCACCCTGGACGAGTGCGAAGGGATGGTGGCGGCAGCGGAAAATGGCGGTGTCGTTCTACAGATCGGGTATATGATGCGCTTCCATCCATGCCATCAATTTATAAGAGAACAGATCGCATCCGGTGTGCTGGGAAAGGTGCGGTTTGCGCACGTTGAGAGGACAGATTACATCGACTTTAAATCGGGGGACATCCCGTCTCACCGCATGTGGTTTGTTGATAAGTCCAAGAGTGGGGGCGGTGCCTTCATGGATCTGGGCTGTCACTTAATAGATTTGATCATCTATCTGCTGGACGATGATGTGGATAGCTATTCATTCGCCGGCGCCCAAGATCCCGAACTGGGTGTTGATCTCAGCGGGTTGGCCAGTCTTTTGTTTCATTCTGGGGCTGCTGCTACCGTGTACGCCAGCTGGCAGGTTGCAGTAAAAGATAATATCCTGCAGGTGTATGGCGAGCGTGCTGGCGTTCAAGCCATACGCACCATCGGCCCGTACCGCGATTGGAAAGTAGAGATCGTGCGCGGGGACCAGCGCGAGGTGGTAGATATACCGTATCGAAATCACTACGCAGCCGAACTCGAGCATTTCCGTGACTGCGTCCGGGATGGAGTCGAGCCGATCACCAGCGGCCGGATATGCATCAGAACGGAGCGAGTCCGCATTGGATTGCTCGAACAGCTTTACAAGACAACGTGAGATCCGTCAAAACGAATCGTCTAGATGGATTACTGATCGTTGCATAAGTTACTAAACGTCTCTTACGTTGTTTGATCGCTGATGGGGTTTAGCCTTCAATGCAAGGATCAGTAGATCATTCACGGAACACTTTCAGCTTTGTCAAGGATGTCGCTGACCGTTTTTAATTGAATCCGCTATTCTTGGTAAAGCACTGGAACGCAGTAGATTGGACTTTCACCAAAATAATACCTGGAGACTGAATTATGGATAAAAATCCTGCATACCTGGATATTCCTGCTGAAGAATTACACCTGCACAGTAAAGTTAGCCTGACGATCCTCCCGGATTTGGAATCTTTGTATCAGCATTTTGCACGTTTCCTGGCAGATGAAGTCAAATCAAACAACCAAAACGGTGAACTCACGCGCCTCATCCTGCCGGTCGGTCCAATCGGACAGTATCCGGTCCTGGCGCAAATCTGTAACCAGGAGCGGATCAGTTGGAAGAACGTTTTCACGTTCAACATGGATGAATATTGTGACTGGCAGGGGCGCATCGTACCACCAGATCATGCGCTCAGCTTCCGGGGTTTTATGAAGCACGGATTTTTTGATCTTCTCGAACCAGAGCTGCGTTTACCGGAAGATCAGGTTCATTTTCCGGATCCTATGAACCTGGATGCGATTAGTGAACGTATTCGAGAGGTTGGCGGTATCGACACCTGTTACGGGGGTATTGGCTACCACGGTCATGTAGCCTTCAATGAGCCTCCGATCTCGCGCTGGTACAGACTTACGGTGGAGGAATTCCGTAATTCGTTAACCCGTATTGTTCCCCTGGCACCAGAAACCGTTGTGATGAACAGCGTCCGCGCGACCGGAGGTAATCCCGCAGCTTTACCCCCAATGTCTGTTACGTTGGGAATGGCTGATATCTACGCATCCAGGCGCATACGGCTGTATTGCCAGGGCGGCATGTGGCAGCGTACCGTGCTGCGCGTCGCCCTGTTGGGAGATGAGGATGTCGATTATCCGGTGACCCTGCTGCAAGGTCACTCTGATATCGCCGTTGTCACCACACAGGATACGGCACAGAGACCATCCGTTGGCGTCGCGGCATAGATAATGATGTGTTTAAACTCCATCTATATAAGGTTGCTAGATTGTGTAGATTTTCTTGTGTAATTTTTTGTGTGCGTCGCAGACGCACACAAAAAATTACACACATTTCAGTACACAATCGGTTGCCAGGTGAATTTGACAGGTAATTTTGGAGGTCCTGTATGAAGATGTTGAAGGGAAATATGGTCGTTGCCCAATCCGGCGGACCAACTGCGGTAATTAATGCCAGCCTGGCTGGCGTTATTCAAGAAGCTCGAAAGCATACACAGATAGCAGGCATATACGGGTTGGTGCACGGGATTGAAGGGGCATTGAAAGAAGAACTCATTGACCTGTCGTTAGAATCACCGCAGACCGTCGAATTACTGATCCAAACCCCTGGTTCTGCCCTGGGATCGTGCAGGCACAAACTCAGCGACGACGATTACGACCGGATTTTGAGTCTCTTCAAGGTTCACGATGTGCGTTATTTCGTTTACATTGGGGGTAACGACTCTATGGATACTTGCCACCGTATTTCAGCCCTGGCCGGCTCCTACGGATACGAGATTCAGGTGATGGGTGTGCCCAAGACGGTGGATAACGACCTGGCTTATACCGATCACACGCCGGGGTACGGGAGTGCAGCCCGCTTTGTCGCATTGGCCACGCGTGATACCGGGCGCGATCTGGAGTCCATGACCACCTTTGACGATGTATCCATCCTGGAAACCATGGGACGCAACGCTGGGTGGTTGACTGCCTCCGCAGTGCTGGGCAAGGTAGAGGAGGACGAAGCGCCGCACCTCGTCTACGTGCCGGAGGTACCTTTCGACGAGAATCAATTCCTCGACGATGTTACCAACATTCATGGGCGGTTGGGCAGGGTGTTTGTCGTTGTTTGTGAAGGCGTCCGTGATGTCGATGGGAATTATGTCGGGCAGCAGGTGCTGGGAAGCAGCGGCCGTGACGCTTTTGGTCATGCCCTGCCCACGCTGACGGCTGGCGTGGCTTCTTACCTGTCCGGTATAGTTGGCCAGCGGCTGGGGCTGCGCTCGCGCTTCCTGCGACCCGTTTTGATCGGGCGTGGGTTTACCGCATGTGTGGCCGAGAGCGACCGCCGTGAAGCGCTCCTGGTTGGGAGGCAGGCAGTGGCTCAACTGGTGAAAGGTGAGGGTGGGTTTATGATCACTTTACAGCGTGTTTCTGACCGGCCTTACGAAAGTGTGACCGGGTTAGCCCCGCTGGCTGAAGTCGCCAATGCCGAAAAATTGCTGCCGCGTGAATACATCAATGAAGCGGGAAATAATATCAACCATGGCTTCTTTGATTATGCCTTACCGCTGGTTGACGGACCATTTCCACCCCTGGCGCGGCTGAAAGGTGCCAGGGTGGGCAAACAGATCGCTCATCACTGACCAATCTTATGAAAGAAAATCAATCTCCCCGAGCAAGCGTACCGTTCTCCTACAAACCCAATCTGGATGAGACGGTAGATCGACATCGCCGGTTTTGGACACGCCAGATGCCGAACGAGGTTCTGGCTGGAATTCGATACGTAGATGAATTGACATTCATCCCTCCCGACGAACAGTGCCCGGATTTGGATGACATGTTTAACTCCTGGGATGCAAACTATATCGCCCGATGCACGATCATTGACGACATCATGCCAGTCGCCAGGGTGAGTTTTGGCAGCGCCGCCTTCGGCGGCTTCCTGGGCGCTGCTGTCTCTTTCGAGTACGGCATAGGTTGGGCTCACCCGCTCTTGGAAAGTTATGACCAGCTCGTCGAGCTGGGTTACGATCCTGATAATCCCTGGATCCAGCGCCAACAGACTGCCTGCCGGTATTTTGTGGATCACGCAGCAGGTAAGTTCATGCTTTGTGAAACGGAAACCATTGATGGCCTGAACCTGGTTGAGGCAGTGAGAGGCAGCCGGGCTTACACGGATATATACGATGAACCAGAGGCGGTTCATCGCCTGCTTCTTTTTTCGAGTGATTTCAACATTCGCATGTTAGACATGCAGCGCGAGATCCTGGCGCCTAACCTGTATTATCAGGAGGGGATTTTCAGTATGTTCCGTAACTGGCTGCCCGGCAGGGCTCCCTGGATGTCTGTGGATGCTTACGGCAATTGCTCGCCGAAGGTTTTTAGGGAATTCGGAACACCCTACCTGCAGCGCATGATCGATTATTATGATGGCGGCTGGATGCATATCCACTCACATGCGCTGCACAATCTGGGCGAGATCGTTAAGTTGCACAAACTGACCGGTATTGGGGTAGCCGATGATCCTAATGTACCAGGCGGATTCGAAGAACTGGAGAATATTCGGGCGATTACGGGCGATATCCCTCTGCAGATAGATTGCAGCGCTCAGCAGCTTCGGAAGGGCATGCAGTACCGTACGCTGCCCGGCAACGTGATGTACATGGTCAATCAAGGTGTTGAGACCGTCGACCAGGCCAACCGGCTGATGGATGAGGCGAGAGCGTACAGATCGGGTGTGTAAAGGACAAGTATTTGTGGTCTATCGGAAATGAAACAAGAGAGTTGAAGGAGAAAATTGTAAACGTGAATGAAACATACGACCATCCGGATTATATCGATCCGACAAAGATGCGCCTGGTGCCGGTCCAGGGCACTAAGGGTCATGACGTCATTTATTCCACATTATTAGGCAAAGATGGAAAAATTTACCTTGGCGTTAGCAACGAATTCCATCCGCAATCCTTTGCCCGGTTAATGTCTTACGATCCACAGACGGATCAAATTACTCAACTTATAGATCTGCAGGAATTATTTCCCGAAGGGGTGGACAAAAACCGGCCTCCGCACTCGAAGATTCACACCTCGCTTTGTATGGGGGTAGATGGGGTGATATGGTTTGCATCCCACGTCACCGCGCCGCCACCTGGCGAACGATTTCACCGCATTTGGGAAATATTTGATGATCCGATCAGGGGTTTTACGGGCACGCATGTCGTCTCTTTCAATCCGGTCAACGGGCAAGCGCGCGATCATGGGATTATCGTACAGCGGGAAGGATGCCGTTGGATGACCATGGATCTGGAGCGTGAGGAGCTGCACCTGATTACATATCCTCGAAGCCATTTTGTTGTCTACAGGCCAAAAAACCGCCAGGTCTTGGATATTGGGCGAATTTCACAGGTTGATGGATTGGGACCGACATGGAGCGGGGACGGCTACACTTACACCACGGATGATCGCGGTATGATCCTGCGCTACGATCCCGAGATGGAACAAATGGAACCGCTGCCGGTATTCATACCAGAAGCGCCCTGGCGAACCCGGTTTGGGAACCGGGTCAGGCGCATGAAGGCAGGCCCAGATGGGATTAAACTGTACGGCTTTGGGTGGCAATCGACGCGCTTATTCGAATACGACCCTACTGAAGGTCCGTACGGGACGATGACCGATTTTGGACTGATCAATGGTTCAGAAAGTATGACCGGGAAGAGCGATATGCAGCGGGCAAAGGCGCTCACTTTTGGAAAAGACGGGAAAATATACTGTGGAATGGGTCCTGCTGAGGGCGCAAAAGAAGGCCGAGGTTTAAGAATCCTGACATTTGACCTGGAAACCCACGCGGTCGAAAATCACGGATTGGTTAAGGGCTCAAATATCCCGTTGACCCCCTATTGTCAGGACATGACTACCGGTGATGATGGAACCATTTATATCGGGCCCTTTGTCAGGGAACACCCCTTAGCGCTGATCCTCTTTCATCCGGAAGGGAAATTGCCGCAGCCAAAGGGCGAGCGAGAGCGGGCACCCATCGAGATTAAACCAATGTTTTCGGTCGATGGTACCTCATATACAGACAAAGATACCTGGCAAGAATTCAGACGCGCCTACCGGGACAGGAAGAGGGTCTTTGTGAATGAAGGCACCGTGATCGCCCGTGAGCTTGGATGGCAGGGGAAGACTCCTGCGATCCCGGCAGATGAGTCGACTATTTCTGCCCTGGCATTGCGAAATTCCAGGGTGGTTTACGGTACCACTTCAGGCAAACGAAGCCATCTTTTTCTCTTCGACCCGTCACCTGATCGCGATGGCCCATTAACTTCAGTCGTGGATTTGGGCGTGATTGCGGCCGCTAAGGGCGGCGTAGTCTGTCAAAGTCTGGTAGTCGCCCATGATCATAAAATCTATATGGGGACCTATTTCAAAGATGGGGGGGAGGGTCATATCTACGCTCATGATCCAAAAAATGAAGTGGTCGGTGTTTTCGATCAATTTATGATCCCCTACAAGATATATCCTGATATCGTGATTGAAGATTTGGGGACGCCGATAAAGGGTGAGGGTGTGTTCGCGCTGGCACCTTTGCCACCCTCCAGGTATATGGAAGAGCAGGACCTGCTGTGTGGAATCACAACTCCAGGGGGCTATTTCTTCGTATTCGATGTTAAGAGGAGAACGACAATTTTTGAACACCGCTTGAAGGGCCGCTTCTTTCCACGCAGCCTGGCGGTTACCAAAGATGGACTTGTGTATGGCTCACAAGAGGATGGACAATTATTTCGATTCATCCCCGAAAGTTGCGAGTTGCAACCCTTGAATTTATGGCTCCCGGCAGGCAAAGGACGAGAGTACCTCAACGCAATCGACAGCCTGGTAAATCACAGCGATGGGACCATCTACGGCGGCACCCGGGCGGATGGGATATTGTTTCGCTTCGATCCAATTTCGGAGCAGGTGGTCAGCCTTGGTAAGCCTACCCGAGCAGGGCGCATCCGCGCGCTTACATCGAGCCGATCGGGCGCGATATATGGTGTCGCCGGTGATGATGGTGTTGTAACACGCCTGTTCCGTTATGATCCTGTCACAGGCGACCTGAGAGACCTGGGGATACTGCGCGCCACCCTGCCGGAGGAGTGGATAGGACACCAGTTCGACGCTATAATGACCGGCCCGCACGGCGAAATTTACATTGGTGAATCAGACCGTAATTCACGCCTGTTTACGTACTTTCCGCCGTATTGATAGAAATGAGGTAACTACTCAGCCCGAAGGTATTGGAGCCCTGCCCACCCCTACCCGGGAAAGCTGAGCAGTTACGAAATGAGATTGGATGATAATCGAGATTGTGTAGGTTCTCTTGTGTAATATGGAGATAAGGATGCTTACGCCGCGCGAACGCGTGATGACTGCCATGAACAGGGGAATACCAGACCGGGTGCCGAAGTACGCCGATTTCAGTCCCGGGATTTACGAGCGCTTCCTGGTTGAGTCGGGTTTTGGTTTGCCAGAGGGTGCGATCGAAGAGGCCAAAGGGCGACCAATGGTCGCGTTCCAGGATGAGCCGGGTCTTCCAGATCCGGCAGACTACTTTGGGTATGACGTACGTGTGGTGGAGTATGGCGAAACAAACCGTGATACCGATTTTTGGCACTACTTTGACCCGCAAAAACTCCCCGAAGGCCGTTCCCGGATCGATGAATGGGGCATTGCTTATGTGCGTGGTTCGGTGTTTCACTTCGAAGAGATGGTGCACCCGATGGCGAATTTCTCATCCATTGAAGAATTAGAACAATACCCCTGGCCCGATGTGACCGCGCCCTACCGGCGAGAGAAAGCCCGCAGCAGAATTAAACAGGTACACGAACGAGATTTAGCCGTGCTTGCCTGGCCCCCCATGAAAGGTGGTACATTTTTTGAGACCGCCTGGGGACTGCGCGGGTTCGAGCAAATGATGCTGGATATGGTGATGGATGCAAAATTTGCCGCCTGTCTACTGGATAAGATCGCCGAATTCAGCGTCTCAAACGCACGCTATTTCGCGGGTGCAGGAGCGGATATCATCCTCACGGGCGATGACTTCGGGATGCAGGAACGGATGATCATCAGTCCAGATATGTGGCGGGAGTGGTTCAAGCCCCGTTATGCCAGGCTCATCGCAGGGGCGAAGGCGGTCAACCCTGACGTACTTATCTTCTATCACAGCGATGGCATGATCGAACCCATCATTCCGGACCTTATCGAAATCGGTGTCGATATACTCAACCCGGTCCAACCGGAATGCATGGACCCGGTTAGCTTGAAAGAGCAGTACGGGGATCGGCTGGCTTTTTGGGGGACCATAGGTACGCAATCCACGATGCCTTTCGGTACACCTGAAAGCGTCAGGGAAACTGTCAAAGAGCGTATTGAGACCGTGGGAAGAGATGGGGGTTTGCTGTTGGCTCCCACTCATAAGCTGGAACCCGATGTGCCCTGGGAAAATGTGCTGGCGTTCTTTGAAGCGGTTGAAAAGTATGGCTCATATGCTTGAACTATTTTTCGCAAAAATCGATCCAATACGCCGTGATTTGTGCTGCGGGATTTGGTCGGGTGATGCCCGTCCGCTGCACTTACTCCTGCTTTGGATGGATGAAAAAGAGAGCTACCTATGAAAGCAATAATGGTGATGTTCGATTCCCTGAATCGACATATGCTCCCGCCTTATGGTTGTGATTGGGTTCACGCACCCAATTTTGAAAGACTGGCAAAGAAAACCGTAACATTTGATAAAGCTTACCTGGGCAGTGCGCCGTGTATGCCGGCGCGTCGCGACCTTCACACGGGCAGATATAATTTCTTGCACCGCGGCTGGGGTCCCTTAGAACCCTTCGACGACTCGATGCCCGAAATATTAAAGAGTAATGATGTCTATACCCATTTGGTTAGCGACCATTTTCATTATTGGGAAGATGGCGGCAGCACCTACCATAATCGTTATTCCAGTTGGGAAATATCTCGGGGACAAGAAGGAGATCCCTGGAAAGGTCATGTGCACGGTCCGGATATTCCAAACAACGTGATTGAAAAACGCGCTTCCTTCTGGCGGCAGGACCGGGTAAACCGAATGTACATGATGGAGGAACGGGACCAGCCCCAAGCGAAAACGTTTGCTTTGGGATTGGAATTTATCCGCACGAATTACGAACACGATAACTGGTTTCTACAGATCGAGACATTTGATCCTCACGAACCATTTTTTGCCCCACAGAAGTATAAAGAACTTTACCCTCATACCTATAGCGGTCCGGAGGATGATTGGCCTGTTTACAGCCGGGTGGGTGGAAATGACGAGCTGGTCCAGCATTTTCGTTATGAATATGCCGCCTTGTTGAGCATGTGTGATGTTTATCTCGGTCAGGTGCTGGATATCATGGAAGAACTGAATCTATGGGAAGATACGATGTTAATCGTCAATACCGACCACGGATTCTCGTTAGGGGAACACGGATGGTTGGGTAAAAGCGTCCAACCTTACTACAATGAAGTCGCTCACTTACCACTCTTCATCTGGGATCCTCGGAGCAAGAGAAAAAATGCCCGCTGCGATAATTTCGTTCAAACCATTGATATTGGGCCAACCCTGCTTGAATTCTTTGGAGTCGAGATTCCCAAGGACATGCAAGGTGTGCCGTTGAGGTCCGCCATCGCTGATCAAGGGAACACGAGGCAGGCTGGCCTATTCGGGGTACATGGAGGACAGGTTAATTGTACGGATGGTCGTTATGTATACATGAGAGCCTCAGAAGATGGGGGCGATGTTCAGCTGTACCATTACACGCTGATGCCGACGCATATGAAATCTCTTTTTGAAAACAGCGAGCTTCAGGACGTTGAGCTGGCACCACCATTCTCGTTTACAAAGGGGTGCCCGTTATTAAAAATTGGATCCCGTCCTGGAAGGGCTTCCTCCCAAGATAAGACGCTGCTTTATGATTTAAGAAATGATCCTGGACAAGAGCATCCTATGCGTAATCCAACGATTGAGCATATAATGCTGGAAAAATTGGTTAAACTTATGAAAGAAAATGAAGCCCCGTTTGAACAATATCATCGCCTGGTTTTATGATTGTGTGGATATTCTTGTTTAATTTTGTTTAGGTGACTGCGGTGTTCCTGCAAAACCTAACACTTATACGGCATGACCAGGAAACGATATGACAGATAATGTATTCGAAATGAGTTCAGCGGAAAGATTGATGGCGGTTTGGAACCGGGAAATACCGGACAGAACTCCATGGTCTCCTATGTTGGGTGATAGCTACCTGCGTTCCCATTCGCGCTATTGGGATCCATTGTCCGCGGAGCAGCGAAGTAAGCTTCAGTCAACTTATAAATACCCATCCATCGTGCCTCTCCCGACGGCCTTAGATTTCCTCGAACCTGTGATCGAGCAGATGACGCTGGATGTTGGCGGGGATTTCATCACTCGAGTACAGACGGTTGAGCAGATTGATGATCGGGTCGAGATCGAAGTGCTCCCTGGTGACGGCGTGGAAACCACTTTTATTTTCCATACTCCCTGGGGTGAATTGCGGGAGATCGTGTCCGGCAGTGGATCGGCGGAGACTGTTTTCCGAGCCCGTTTCGCGGTATCCGATCGAGATGAATACCAGATCATGTCACGGGTCGTGGAAAACAGAAGCTACCGTACCCGTTATGAGCGTTATGCGGATAAGTTGCGTTCGCTGGGAAATCGCGGAGTCAGTGCATTATGGGGTCCCGATCAACCCCTGGTCTCCATTTTCAGGGTACGTGATCCGGTAGAATTGATCTATGATTTTCATGAGGAAAAGGATCGCATGCAGGCGCTCTTGGATTTACTGCACCAGTGCACCCTGGAAGCTTACCGGCAGGTGGCACAGGGACCAGGGACCTTGGTCGAGACGGGTATGGCTTTCATGACCATACGCTTGATATCTCCGCGCATGTTCGAAGCTTACGTGCTGCCCTATCTCGCCGAGTACGCTTCTATACTTCATGATGCAGGGAAAAAATTAATCTGCCACATGTGCGGTCATATCCAGCCGCTGCTGCCGATGCTGCGCGAGGCCGGGGTGGATGGCATCGATTCGCTCAGTCCTCCACCGATTGGCGATACGGAACTGGAAACTTGCTGGCAGCTGCTGGGAGAGGACGCCATCCTCCAGGGTGGCATCGACGTGAATGTGCTGCTGAATGGCTCCATCCGGCAGGTTGCCTCTCACGTTCGCGACGTTCTGCGGAGAACACAGGGCCGTCACCTGGTCCTGCGCTCAGCCGACGAGGTGCCATCCGGAACACCCATAGAGAACTTAAAGGTTGCTGCTGAAGAGGTCAAGATATTTCAGGACCAACAAGGATAAGCAAGAAGGATAGTTATTTTGCTTTAACACAACAGATATAAAAATAATTTTACCCAGGAGGTACCATATGATGACCGAATACACGCTTACCGAATACTCGCTTGCCGATTATGAATTCAATTTAGATGCATTTTTCCCCATGCGGATATTCGATAAGATCACCGATATCCGCGTCGATGCGCCGGAGATCATCGAGAGGCACGCCAAAGCTCGAAAACGCCGCACGAAACTGACCACGGACGGTATGCTTACCATACTGGCTGCCGACCATCCAGGCCGCGGGGTAACCGCCATTGGCAGTGATCCCTTTAGGATGGGGGACCGGCACCAGTACATCGGGCGTATTTTGCGTGTCCTCACATCCACAGAATTCGATGGATTTATGAGCACTCCTGATATGATCGAGGATTTGCTTATCGTCGATTACCTGCTGCAAGAAGCCGGCGGGTCATCCTTCCTGGATGAACGTGTCCTGGTCGGCTGCATGCAGCGAGGTGGGGTGGCGGGTGTTGTGGGTGAGCTGGACGACCGCTTCGGATCATACACGGCGCATTCCATCGCTCAATTCAACCTGGACGCCGGCAAGATGATGTTCCGCTTTGTACCCGATGATGAACGCACACTGTGGCAGATCGATTATTGTGCTAAAGCGGTTGCTGAATTGAACAGCTATAACCTGGTACCCTTTGTGGAGCCCTTACGCATGGACTACGTGGACGGAAATTGGGTGGGTAAGAATACCGCCGACGAACTGGTGAAACTGGTCGGGGTGATCGGTGGTTTTGGTGATTCGTCGCGCTACACGTGGATGAAGCTTCCCTATTGCGAAGATTTTCGGCGTGTTGCTCTGGCTACCAGCCAACCTATCCTCATGCTGGGTGGTCCTTCCAGGGAGGATCCGTGTCAGACATATCAAGACTTCATTTCGGGTATGTCAGCTCGTAGTAATGTGCGCGGTTGTCTGGTGGGTCGCAATGTCTCCTTCCCTGGTGCCGAAGACCCCGGAGCTGTTGCATACGCCATCAACCAGATTGTTCACAGCGACGCCAGCGCTAACGATGCCGTCGAAGCTACCATGTCTTTTCGAGACCGCAATTTTGATATCCTGACAAGGTATCTGTAAATACGATTGGGAACTGAAATGTGTGTAATTTTTTGTAGAAAATAACTGCCTGGAGGCAACAGGCAGGACTCCAATGTCCAGTCGAGAGGACCTGAAATTTGCCCGGCACTCCTAGAACGCCTGTTATTGGAACATTGAACGAAAAGCCGCTGCACGCCGCTTTGAAGGGATGGTACGCGCGAGCAGATGATCGATTCGAGGTGCTGGTCGATGGTTATGTGATCGATATCGTTCGCGGTGAGCTGTTAATAGAAATCCAGACTGGCAACTTCTCGAATATTAAGCGTAAGCTCGTTAAGCTGGTGGCGAATCATCCGGTGCGGCTGGTCTATCCCATCGCACAGGAAAAATGGTTAATCAAATTAAAAAAGAACGGGCAGGGTAAGGCGGAGCGGCGTAAATCACCGAAGCGGGGCACGATCGAAGATTTGTTCAGGGAGCTGCTCAGGTTCCCGGAGTTGATGTTGGAACCAAACTTCTCGATCGATGTGCTGTTCATTCAAGAAGAAGAGATACGCCGGCATGACGAGAAACGCCGCTGGCGGAGAAGGGGATGGGTGACAGTTGAACGAAGGTTGTTAACCGTAGTAGATCAGAGAGGCTTCGAGACAGCGGAGGATTTTGAGGCTCTGCTGCCAGACGGATTGCCAGGAGAATTTACCACCTCTGACCTGGCAGCGGCTTCAGGTAAGCCGCGCAGTCTTGCTCAGAAGATGACATACTGCCTGCGTAAGATGAACGTGATTACCCGAATCGGAAAGCAGGGAAGGTATTATTTGTATGCGCGCACGGAAACTACTGATCGTTGCATAAGCTGCTAAACGTCTCTTGCGTTGTTTGATCGCTGATTGGGTTTAACCTTCAATGCAAGGATCAGTAAATGATTTTTCCTGGTGCTAGATAAGAACGAGCAGAAGGATGGGTTGTAGAGCATTTGCAGACCGACTCTCCGGTCAGATTTTTGGAAAAGGGTTCGCTGATGCAGCGTTTAGGAAGCAGCCCACATAGAATGTATCCCGGTCATTTTTGGGGAAGTCTGATGAAAATCGTTGATCTGAATCACGATGAAGGAACCATCCATCAAGTTGCTGCCTTATTAATGAAAGGCTTCAAAGATCATTGGCCCAATGCGTGGCCAGATTTGGATGCTGCTCTTGATGAAGTCAGGGACTCGTTAGGGACAGGACGAATCAGCTGTATAGCGATTGATGACGATCGAAGAGTGTTGGGGTGGATTGGGGGTATCCGGGAATACTCCGGTAACGCCTGGGAACTGCACCCATTGGTGGTTCATCCCGATCATCAGGGAAAAAGGATCGGTCGTGCTCTGGTGGCTGATCTTGAGATGCGTGTAGTCGAGCAAGGGGGCGTTACGATTTTCCTGGGTACGGACGATGAAGATGGTATGACATCCATAGCAAACGTAGATCTATATCCGAACGTATGGGAGCATATCGCAGGTATCAAGAACCTGCGCAGGCACCCTTACGAGTTTTACCAGAAGCAAGGATACGTCATCGTGGGGGTGATCCCGGACGCCAACGGGGTTGGGAAACCCGATATCCTGATGGCCAAACGAATGGTAGTGTAAAAACACAAAGTGCCCGTGATTAGAGTCAATCACCGCCCTCACCTCATGGTTTGTTATTAAACATCCATCAAGTGATCTGCGAACATCCTTCTCATTGTTCTTGTTACTCCGCGCAGGATCAACGAATTAGATGTGGCGCGCCGGCCGTGGTAGGAGATGCCGGACAGCAAAGGTCCGGTGGTGATACCTGTGGCGGCAAAGTAGACGTCCTCGCTGGCGACCAGCTCCCTGTCGGTAAGGATCTTATCGATGTCATATCCGGCAGCCTCGATCTGCGCGCGTTCCTCGCTGCTCTGCGGAGCCAGGCGTCCAAGCATTGCGCCACCCAGAGACTTCACTGCGCAGGCAACGATCAGTCCTTCCAGAACGCCTCCGACGCCCATCAGGATATCCACATTGCTGTCTGGCATGCAGGCCATCAGCGCCCCGGCGATGTCCCCATCCGGTCTGAGCACGACGCGAGCACCCGTTGCGCGAATCTCAGCGATCAGGTCAGCATGCCTGGGGCGGTCCAGTATGAATACGGTCAGGTCACTGACTGACTTTTCCTTCGCCCGTCCGACGAGGGCCAGTGTCCAGGCGGCGGGAGCATCCATGCACTCCGGTACCAGTGAACTTGCCACTTTCTGGTTAACCACGATCTTAGCCATATAAATGGCTGGAGCGGGAGCCCACATGCTGCCAGCGGGTGCGATTGCTACAACCGACAGCGCTCCGGGATGTCCCATGGCGAGCTGTAAACAACCGTCGATGGGGTCACTGACCACATCCACCAGAGGTCCCTCCCCGCTGCCTGTTTTTATCCCGTACGACATCGGGCTGTCAAGACCGGGTTTGTCCTCCCCGATGACGAACATACCATCGATGTCGACGGTGTTGAGAGTCTTGCGGATGGCCTGGGTTGCGGCTTGATCGGCTTTTTCTGGCTCTCCCAATCCCATCCAGCGACCGGCTTTCAAAGCCGCATCCTCGGTTGCGCGTACCAGGTCCAATCCAAGATCACGAGGAAGAAGATCGTTCATAACATGTGTCCTTTATTAATCGGCAGCAGATATTCCAGGAATCAGGTCGATGGTTGTATTCTTCTCCATCCTTGTTCATCTGTGCCATCTGGATTATATAACGAAAGAAAATCCACACAATTGCCATCCCTGTCCAGTAGATGAGGTATGTATTTGTGTTTCACACATCAATCGCTTCCAGTAAATTTATCGCTTCCCAGTTCAGAATGCCACCCTTGAGTATTGTGACGTTATTGTAACCCCGCTCGGCCAGGACGCATGCGACCCGCGTACTGCGTCGACCACTGCGGCAAACCAAAATCACTCGCTCGTCACGCGGCACGGGATATGATTCGCTCAATATTTCGGGCAGCGGTATCAGTTTCGCATTGGGGACGTGTCCACCTTTGAACTCCCGCGGCTCGCGCACGTCGATCACTAATGGAGTTTTTCCACTGCACAGATCTTTCCATAATTCCTCAGCGCTAATCGTATTTACTTCAACATGGCTTTGTTCTATGTGTAGGGATTCTCCGAGTAGATCGAGGCGTTTGGGTAGGTTCTGGCACTCCTTAAATGCCCGGACCGGGCATTCGTAGATACAGATCGCGGGGTCAAGTACTTTATAAAAGAGATACCCGAGGGCGTCCTCATCACGAGGGATAAAGTGGTCCTGGCCCAGGTAGTCATAAAAACCTGAGCTCTGCATTACTTCAAGTACGGGATCACGATAGCGTTCGAAGAAAACATCCCCTCCACGTTCACGATAATTTTCAACAATCCCCTCTAATGCATGGATACCGCTGATATCTACGTTTTCGACGCTCTGAACGCGCAGCAGCAGGTAACGTTGGCTGGGATTCTCCTGCAGGTTGGTGTGGATACAATCCTCCACGTGAAAAACAGCCCCGAAATAGATGTCTCCCAGGATTTCCACCACACCCAGTTGTGGACAAGGATTCCGCCCTTCCGTTGGCACCAGGTATTCGTATGACTCGTCTGGAAGCACCGCGCGCACCCGGGGAGTGCTGGTTTGCAGGAGATAATATACCAGGGACATACCGACACCGATCAAGACAGCGAACTCGAGGGGGATGGTTATCGTTGCGGTGAATGTAACCAGCATGATCAAACGATCACCTTTACTGCCCTGCCAGATACTGGAGATTTCTTTGAAGTCGATCAGCCGGATGGCGGTCAGGATCAGCACCCCTGCCAGGGCAGCCAGGGGAATATAGGTCACCAATCCGCCGAGTGTCAACACGGAGGCCAGCACCAGCAGCCCGGCGAAGACACTTGCCAGCGAGGTGCGGGCACCGGCCTGGTAATTCACAGCAGTACGGGTGAACGATCCGGCTGCCGGATACCCCGATAAAATCCCACTGCCGATATTCGCCAATCCCTGCCCCACGAACTCTTGGTTGCTGTCCAGGCGTTGGCGTGTGTGGCTGGATATAACGCGGGCAATGGACATGCTTTCCACCAGGGCAATTGCCGCCACGGCGAGTGCTTTCGTGGAAAGCTGTGCGATCAATTGGGGCTCGAGTCTTGGAAACGGAAGGACAGGTGGAAGCCCTCTTGGCAGTTCGGCGACCGACTTTACATCTAACTCCCGCAGCCCTAATATGCCTACCAGCAGCGAGGCGAACACAATTGCGATCAGTGAGCCGGGTATCTTCGGATTTATGCGTCTTAACACCAGGATAATGAAAACCGTAAGCAGACCGATGCCAAGCGAGATCCAATGTGCTTCCGTCAGGTTAACACCCAGGGCTTTTAACGTTTCCAGCAGCTCGGGGTAGGATTGAATACTTAATCCCAACAGGTGACGAAGCTGACCTACGATGATCAGGATTCCCGCGCCGGCGGTGAAACCTATGATCACCGAATCAGAGACGAAATTAACCAACACTCCCAGGCGGGCGATGCCCAGGAAGAGGGCAAAAAGTCCTACCATAATTGCCAGTATGCGCGCGGCTTGTACATATTCTGGTGAGCCCGGAGCGGCGACCGTAAGCAAGGCTGAAAGCGTTAGGATGGAGATTGTGTTAGTCGGGCCGGTTTGAAGTTGATGAGATGAACCCCACAACCCACCGATGATGGAAGCAAAGATGGCGGTGTACAGTCCGAATTGAGGGGGAAGTTCAGCGATCAATGCAAAGGCGATCGCCTGGGGCAGCATGATCACGGCGACCGTCAGAGCCGCAATCAGGTCAGGGCGCAGGTACGAGACTTGATAGTCGCGCATGATATGCGCGGGACGGAGGAATACGACCCCGAGCGTATGGACCTGGGAGCGTATGTTTTCAGACAAGCGCTCCGTAACTTTGGGCTGGATAATGGGTGGTGTACTTTTTGGTTTTACGCTGGTGCTCAAAGGGATATGACTCCTGACAATATTATAAATCATATCGCAATGCGCCAGCGAATTATTGGGTAGTTGTGATAAAGGTGGTGTTATCGGCGAAATTTCAGTAAAAATAGATTTCCCATCACCATGAATTTAACCACTTCCAATTATTGAGAAAAGGTATTGGGTTAGCGTTTATAATTTAAAGCAGTTCTTTCAATAGGAGATCAGACCGGGCAGTCATTTGCCCCCACACGTAAAGGAGAAAAATAACGTGCAGAATGCATTGGTTAGGAACACAGCACTTGACCAGTCAAATCTGTTCAAGGAAATCCACGAACAGCCGGTCGTACTGGAACGTTTGCTTACTATGGAGGCGCAGGATATAGAGGGATTGACCAGGGAAATCAGGGAGAGGGACATCACACACGTCGTTATTGCCGCCCGGGGTACCAGTGATAACGCTGCGCGTTACGCCAAGTATTTGTTTGGGGCAGTGAATGGCTTACCGGTCGCTCTGGCGACTCCCAGTCTTTACACGGTCTATAATCGTCCCCCACGATTTCGAGACGCCCTGGTTTTGGGAATCAGCCAGAGTGGTAAAAGCCCGGACATCGTCTCCGTCCTTCAAGAAGCGCAGCGCCAGGGAATGGTTACTGCGGCGATCACCAATATCCCGGAGTCTGACCTTGCGAAAGCCGGGGATTACGTAATAGACCTGCGTGTGGGTGTTGAACGGTCGGTCGCTGCAACGAAAACATACACGAGCGAACTGGTTTCTATCGCTATGCTGAGCGCGGAACTGGCGGGTGATACCGGTATGCGAGAAGAATTAGCCCAGGTTCCATCGTATGTAAAAAAAACTCTCAGCATGGAGAGATACTTTGGAGATATCGCGCAACGCTACCGTTATATGCGAGATTGCGTGGTGATCGGACGCGGATACAATTACGCTACTGCTTATGAACTGGCTCTCAAGTTAAAAGAGTTGACATACACTGTCGTCGAGCCGTACAGCAGCGCGGATTTTTTGCACGGCCCGCTGGCGTTGGTTGAACCTGGATTCCCGGTGATCGTCATCGCTCCTGCTGGAAAAATGGTGCCCGAAATGGGCGCCTTTATTGAGACTTTGAAAGAACGCCAGGCAGAAGTGATCGCCATCAGTGATGTTCAAGAGATCCTTGAACGTGCGCGCGTACCGCTGCAAATGCCGGTCACAGTCCCCGAATGGCTGTCGCCGATCACCGCGATTATCCCCGGACAATTATTTGCCATGCACCTGGCAAACGTGCGCGATTTCGATGTGGACCGACCGCGTGCCATACGGAAGGTGACCGAGACGCGCTGAACATGCCGTGGAATCTTGCTCCCAACGAACTTCGCTCTAATCCTCCCCGTTTAAGTAGCGCGAGTAGTTAAGGGAAATCGCAAATGAACATTACGCTGGCGGCTGTGCATTTGCAGTTGTCTGGGGGTATATATAATTGTAATGTGGGTAGATGGTCCAATAATTCATGGTGTGGTCAACAAAGGATCTCCTTCATGGCCTGGCTGAGATCCTTCGTCGCAAAGAACGCTCCTCAGGATGACATTCATCAGAACTTTTATGTCTGCACTTAGTGCGCAGGTGGGCTGGTAAGTCTTGCATTATCTAAAAAACTGACATTCATTGCTGGATGAGTGGGATTGCAGTGCTGGTGCAGTGGGAATCGCTGCCAGGAAAGCGCCTCTCCAGTGTCGATGTTGCTGGAATATTTAATCCCTGGTTAGAAATCATCGCAGCAGATTTGCAAGAAGTAGAAGCCATGCAATGTTTGTAGATTGGCGGCTTTGGGGGTTGTGATACTGTTTTGGTAAGAAAGAATTTATGGGTAAGAAATCATCCTGTTGGCGCGTCAATATAAAGTCGGAGCCATCGCCCATTTAGTGGGATGGCAAAATTAGCTATTACATGCAAAAAAATATCGTTGGAGGAGCGCATGAGTCCAAAAAATCAGATCAGTGTGGCTGAGCTAGAAGAGATATACCAGGTCAGTCCAAACGGTGATCATAAGGAAGCTGAAAAAAGGGCCGCGATTGAATGTGCTGTTTATGACCTGCTAGATAATATTGGTGAGGATCCCAACCGGCAGGGGCTGCTGGGCACTCCCGAACGCGTGGCGCGTATGTATGATGAGCTGACGGCGGGATACCATACGGACCCGGTCAAACTGATAAACGGTGTCATGTTCGATGTGGATTACAGCGAGATGGTGGTCGTCAAAGACATAGAATTCCACAGTCTATGCGAGCACCACATGCTGCCTTTTTACGGAAGAGCACACGTCGCTTACATACCGGATGGCAAGGTGATCGGTTTGAGCAAAATTCCACGCATTGTGGAGATGTTTGCCCGCCGTTTGCAGGTTCAAGAGCGCATGACACAACAGATCGCTGAGCTGCTCGAACAGTACCTGCAGCCCCTGGGAGTTGCGGTTGTGGTTGAAGGGGCGCACATGTGCAGCATCATGCGAGGCGTGAAGAAAGCTGAGGCTAGCATGATTACCAGCGCATTTATTGGTGAATTAAAGTCGGATCCAGAGAAGCGCAAAGAGTTTATGCAGCATATCGGTTGACAAAGATTCGAAGATTCATTCACCACTCGTTTGTAATCATCCCCCTTCAATATTGACATTGAAGGGGGTTTTTACTTTGGGGACATGATAAGATTAAGAAGGATTTAATTGTTCTACAGTATATATCCCGGTTAACATTGTTGAGGTGAATCTGGGTGTCCATCACTTTGCTCACCACCAAGTTATATATTCCACCCGTGCGTGCGGATTTGGTTCCGCGCCCACGGCTGATGGAGAGGCTCAATGCTGGATTGCGTCTCGGGAATCGGCTAACGTTCGTCTCGGCCCCGGCAGGCTTTGGCAAGACTACTCTGGTGAGCGAGTGGGTCTCCGGATGTGGAAGGCCGGTCGCCTGGATTACGCTGGATGAAAACGATAACGATCCCCTGCGTTTTATGACATACTTTGTGGCAGCCTTGCAAGAAGTAGAGGCAGGGCTTGGGCAGGGACTTCTCGACACAATTCAAAGCTCAAAACTACCCGCAATCGAATCATTATTTTTAGCCCTTATCAACCAGATTGCCAATGTCTCTGATCCATTCATCCTTGTGTTGGATGATTACCATTTAATCGAGGAGCAGTCGGTACACAATATTATATCTTTCACCCTCGAACACCTGCCGCCACAAATGCTGCTCGTGATTCTCACGCGCGTCGATCCACCACTGCCGATTGCGAGACTGCGTGGTCGCGGCCAGTTGACCGAGTTACGGCGCGTAAATCTGAAATTTGCACCTGATGAAGTCGCCGAATTCCTCAACCAGGTTATGGGCCTAGGACTGACAGAAGCCGATGTGGCTGCACTGGCTTTCCACACTGAAGGATGGATCGCAGGTCTGCAGATGGCTGCACTTGCATTACGAGCACAGGCCTCTTCCCAAGACGATGAAGAGACGAGCAGGTTCATCAAATCCTTCGCTGAGAGCGACCGGTATATTTTGGATTACTTGATCGAGGAAGTGTTCCAGCGTCAGTCGGAGCCCCTGCAAGAGTTCTTGTTGTATACATCCATCCTGGATCGAATGTGTGGGTCATTATGCGACGCTGTGGCTGGGGGAGGGAAACTGGTGGATGACACAAGCGTTGATTCACCTTTTCTGCAGCTACCTGATTCTCTTCAATCCGGTCAGAAAATCCTGGAATATATGGAACAGGCCAACCTATTTGTGATTCCGCTTGATAGACAACAGGAGTGGTACCGGTACCATCGCCTGTTCATCGATCTATTGCGGCGACGCTTACAGAGTAAATCTCCGGAATTGCTGCCGATACTGCATGGACGAGCCAGCAAATGGTATGAGGAGAATGGATTTCTTGCTTCAGCCATTGATCACGCAATTTCAGCGGGAGATTTCAGCCGGGCTGCCTATCTGATCGAAGATATCGCGGTAGGAGTATTTTCGCGTGGTGAGATGACCACGCTGTTGAAATGGTTGAACCAACTGCCAGATGGAGTTATGCGGAATCAACCGATCCTGTTTCTCTACCACACCTGGATGTTATACATAAACGGGCACCCGATCGACGAAGTTGAAGCGCGCCTGGATGATGCCATAAAGAGTGATGATAGCGGACATATTTCCGGAGAGGTTACCATGTTCCGTGCGGCGCTGGCCACCGTAAAAGGGGACATCCAGAGCAGCATTGAACTTTCCCAACGTGCTCTAGAACTCCTGCCAAAGGACAGTTATTTCTTCCGCGGGAATACAGTGAGGAGCCTGGCATCCGCTTATGAAATGGCGGGAGATTTGACAGCGGCCATAAATACTTTCGATGAAGCCGTAAAAATGGATCACAGGGCCGGGAACAAGGTGGGTGAGATCGTTGGTCTTACTAAGATTGCCGGATTACGGAAAATTCAGGGCAGATTGAAAGATGCGCATCAACTATATCGAAGGGCACTCGAAGTAGGCAATGATGGTCATGGAAATCTGCTGCCCATCGCTGGTCGCGCGATGACCGGGCTGGGCGAACTGTGGCGTGAGTGGAATGATTTGAAAGACGCAGAACGATACCTGGATGAAGGTATTGTTTTGGTGAAGCGATGGTCGAATGTCTGGGCTATTGAAGGTTATTTGGCTTTAGCACATGTAAGACAATCCATGGGAGATGAGCAGGGCGCACATCAGGCTATCCAGACGGCGGAGGAATTGGCCGTGGATTTCGATGCCAGTGAAATGGATGACCTGGAGGTGTCGCTGATTAAGATTCGTCTTTCGCTTTTGCAAGGCGATCACGAATCGGCCGCGCACTGGTTCGATGGACGTGGCGTGGTGAAAGAGATTAACGATATTCCTGTATCTTATTACCTTCAAGAAATGGGGCAGATAGTGCGGGCGCGTATGTGTATATCCCAGGGAGAGTACGATCAGGCGAAATTGCTCCTGGACTCGCTCCAAGGGGAAGCCGAAAATCTCTACCGCACGGGTGTGTTAATTGAAATCCTTGTCCTGCAGGCGTTATTACTTCAATCCTTGGGAGATACACCACAGGCGGTGAAAGTATTGGAAAACGCCCTGTCTCTTGCAGAACCCGAAGGTTATGTACGTATCTTTCTTGATGAAGGTAAACCCATGGCGCGCCTGCTGTATGAAGCGATTACTCGAAATATATCGCCCGTGTATGCCGGCAGGTTGTTAACGAAATTTGAGCCAGGGATGCGGGACAAAATGCCCTCCAAGAAATTGGCTTCTGTCGTCGAACCCCTTAGCGAGCGCGAGTTGGAAGTACTGCGGTTGATAGCTGAGGGGCTGTCTAACCAGGAAGTCGCCCAACGACTGTATATTTCGCTGCGTACTGTCAAGTGGCACACCAGCAATATCTATAACAAGCTGGGGGTTAAGAACCGCACACAGGCTGTCAATAGAGCCAGGAGATTAGGGGTTTTGTAAGGCTTATCAAGGCGCACCCCGGGGGCTTTGATAGTCATGCAGCAAGTTATATGTAATGTAAAGGGGGAATTAGGGTTCCATCAAACATTTTTTAGTTCACGGAACACTTTAAGATTTGTCAAGCAGCTTGTCATTGGAAGATCACCCAATCCATTCACACTTGAAAAAGCAGCAGTACTGGATACCGTCCAGAAAAAAATTAACTGTACCTGAACTGGACTTTCGTACGGTATCCAACACATCCCGTTAATTGTATATTAATTAGAGTGGTTGAAGAATCCAGGTGTCGCTCAATCACCTTGTTGTAAAGTGTGGTGGTGTTGATGAAGAAAAACAACATCTGCTGATCGAATATAATGCATTATGCAGCGAAGAGTGTGTGATCATATGTTAACCAGTATTTATCCTTTCGACAAGCTGGGAGAAGCAGGATGGCCGCTCGCGGGTGGTAAAGGGGGAACCCTTTCACAGCTTTATCAATCCGGTTATCCAGTACCGGAAGGTTTTGTCATACTGCCGGATGCTTTTGATGCCGATGTGCTAACGGATGAAGCCTGGGAGCAGGTGAAATCTCACCTCGATCAATTAAGAAGAACTGGCGGCGTGTTTGCGGTTCGTTCTTCTGCTTTGAGCGAGGATTCTCTCCAGGCGTCCTTCGCGGGTGAGTTTGAGACGGTTCTGGATGTACACAGCGACGGAGAAGTTAGGGCGGCAATAAAAACCGTGCGCTTATCGCGGCACAGCGAACGTGTGGCTGCCTACAGCCAGGCCAGAGGCGTGGAAACAGGCGGCGCCGACGAGGCGCCAGAGATGGCGATCGTGGTGCAGCGGCTGATACGGGCGGACATTTCAGGCGTACTCTTTACCGCGGATCCGGTTTCTGGCAGCCACAACAGGATGATGTGCAACTACCTGTATGGCTTTGGCGAGAGGCTTGTCTCCGGGGAGGCTGCCCCGAATTCGTTTACGTTGCGACGACGGGATGGGGAGTACAAAGGTCCAGCGGACATGCAGCGATATTCGCGCAAGTTTTACCGGCTTGCTGATCGATTGGAAAAGCAGCTCGGATGTCCACAAGATATTGAATGGGCCATCGCAAGAGGAAAGCTTTACCTACTCCAGTCGCGACCGATTACTACTTTAAGAGGGTTCGACCCACTCACCGGTGACTGGAACGCCAGCCAGATGGGAGACTATCTGTGGTCCAATGCCAATCTGACAGAAGCTGTACCGGATGTGATGACACCCTTCACCTGGTCGGTGTGGGAGGTCTTTCATAAAGCAACTGCCTTCACATCCGGTAAGTACCCAATCACGGGCAACATCTGTGGTAGACCATACGCAAATATAAGTGTATTCCTGTCAATTTATTCGGCGTTGGGGCGGGACCTTGATGAAGCGCTGGAGGAAGCAGCGGGTGCCTACGGTCGTGTCCCGAAGGGCATGAATATCCCTTTGCTGCCCATGACGAGAAGTGAATTTATCCGATACCTAATACTGAATATAATTCCGAGACTGCGAAAAGCACGTCAGGTCAATCGGAAGATGCCCGACTACATTGAGCAGACACCAGGATGGTGCCACCAGATGTGCAAGCGCATCCAAGCAGTGAGTGAGAATGATGCACTGCTCTCACTATGGTGTGAAGAAATTTATCCATACTTCATCAAGGCGTCGTGGATGGTGCGTGTGTCGGGGAAACAGGCGATCGATTTCACCAACCCGTTGACCCGTGATTTGAACGAGATGGTCGGGTACGCGGATGCCAATGCGCTTTTATCGTACCTGAGGGGGGATGCGGAACTGGAAAGTCTGGGTCCGCTGGTGGGTATATACAAGCTGGCGGATGGGGTAATCAGTCGTGCAGAGTACCTGGAACGCTACGGGCACCGAGGGCCGCACGAGATGGAGCTTTCCATGCCTCGACCGGAAGAAGATCATGAATGGCTTGATCAGCGGTTGGATGAAATGAAAAAATATCCTGTGGATGTAAACAGCCTGCTGGATAAACAGCGGGTTGAATATTTGGCTGCATGGAATCGGTTAGAGCAACGTTATCCTGGCAAGAAAAAATCGATCGGTCGGCGGATTGACGAGGCCGCCTCAAGGGCACGCAGGCGCGAGGTGGTGCGATCCGAATTCACACGCGTGGCTGGAGTGCTGCGTGAATTTGCACTGCGTGCGGGTAAGCTGACCGGACTTCACGATGATATATTTTTCCTGACATGTGAAGAGTTGTTGGATGTGCTCGCTGGTGAAGATCAGGTGGTAAAGACGATCCCCAAGAGGCGAGAGACCTATAATAAGTATAAGTCCTTACCTTTCTATCCAACGCTCATCAATGGTCGTTTCGATCCCTTCCAATGGGCGGCCGACCCGCAGCGGCGCAGTGACTATTACGATTCGCATGCCGCAGACCCAATTCCCGCAAGCGAAACCATCACCGGTTTTGCGGGAGCCGCGGGCCGCGTCGAGGGCAGAGTGCGCTGCCTGGCGAGGGTTGAGGATGGGGGACTGCTTCAGCCTGGTGAGATCCTGGTCACAACGACGACCAACGTGGGTTGGACGCCTCTCTTTCCACGCGCGGCCGCAATCGTGACGGATGTGGGCGCGCCGCTCTCGCATGCTGCCATTGTGGCCCGTGAGCTCGGTATCCCGGCTGTGGTGGGCTGTGGTGATGCGACCATGCGCCTGGAAACTGGTGACAGAGTGCGAGTGGATGGGGGAAGAGGCGTGGTAGAGAAAATCGGTTAAGAGCGATAAGTGAGCTGTTGGAGTAACGATTGCTAATTATTCGCTGGAGCTGTGTTCAACTCAGGCTCCGTATCTATGTCCATATTGTCTAAGAACCCTAATATCGCTTCGTTGAGGGGGATATCTCGCATTGAATCAGCAAAATGATAAAAACGGATATAGCCGCTCTTGTCAATAATCATCATGGCTGGCATACGTCCGAAGCGAGTGAGTTTTACCTGCTGCCTGTAAAGGTTGGCTACATTGTGTTCTGGATCTGGTAACCCGATAAATGGCAGATCATTTTTATGCCAGTACTCTCGAAACGCGTCCAGACCGTCCGGACCGACCACCAATATCTCAGCCTCCCGATCAACAAACTGCAGATAGTCCTGGCGCAACTGCGCCATGTGCCGGCGGCAGAAGGGTCATATAAATCCGCGGTTGAAGACCAATAATACATGTTTTTCGTTCCTGTAGTCAGATAAATTTACGGTTACTCCATTTAAATCATCTAAGTGAAAGTCTGGAGCGAGTTGGTTTTCTTTCATGAAGAGTTTAATCCTTTTTTAATAGCCGGTGCTAGACATCTTTTTTGATTTCGGTGAATTCATGCGGGTTCTCTACCTGCGGCACATGCATGTGAAAACTATGGCTGTGGTGTTTCATTGTAATAAGAAAACGGTTGTTTACGATGAAAAGAATTGGGAAAGCGTTTGTCGGGCGCGGAATTGACTCATATAGGGAGCCGCGTTTTCGGCCGTGAACGGCCTGGGATTTTCTACAAACCTCGCAATCGCATTATCCCTTGTCACATTATTTACAGCAAGTAATTCCAGCAAACTGCGTGTGACTGGTGGGTTGGAAAGAAGCGTCTCCATCAGCCCCACGATTATTTTTATGAACGATTTTGGCACTGCAACCATATACCGCCGAGCACCGACTGCCTTTAATGCCCGCCGCTCAATCTCTTCCATGGTCAGTATTTCAGGACCACCCAGTTCAAACTCTGCGTGGATTGTTGCCGTGTCATCGATCGATTTAACAACGCAGGTCGCCACGTCATCAATCCAGACAGGCTGAAAACTGGTATCTTTATCCACGATTGGGTAAATGATTGGTGAAAATGGTACCAACCTGGCGAACATATTCGCAAACTCATCCTCTGGACCCCATATTACCGATGGGCGAAACGCTGTCCAATCCAAACTGGATGATGCCACACAATCCTGGGCTTTTCCTTTGGATGCCATGAAACGGTAAGGCAGGTCTGGGTCAGCTCCGAGCTGAGACAGGTTGATGAACCTGGTTACTTGAGCGGCTTTGGCTGCTTCGACCATGTTGACTGTGCCTTGATAGTTCACCTTCTCATACGTTGCGTTATTCTTTTCGATGGCGATGGCTGCCGTGTGGATCACAGCCGTCGTCCCTTTAAAGGCAGGTACAAGTGTCTCAGGATCGGTAACATCACCAAAAATCCATTCTACATCCAGCCCCTGCAGACGCCCTTCCTCTTCCGCGTGCTCGCGGTCGCGGACGAGCACCCGAACATCCCGTCTGTGTTCGACCAAATGTTTAACGATGTGACTGCCTACATATCCTGAACCACCAGTAATTAATATCATCGCTTTCACCTATAAATTAAGATTCTCTTCGGCCCAATTAAGGATTGGGCTTCGGCGTTCATCCTGGTTTCTGTTCAAAGCCTGGTGATAGAATTGCCAATACTGTGTAAACAGCTCGACGGGGATATTATAGTTGACAAGCAGAATTTTTATCCAATCAAGTTTCATCAACAAGTAATTCATATTGCCCAGCGCTAAAGCTGAATTGATATTTCGTGCAAGGAAGTCGTTTGTTGTATTCAGGTGTTCTTCCTTTATCTCATTTGTATGAATGAGTCCACTGAGAGCATTCGAATCTTTGTTTTGCTCCGTGGACTTATTTGTTTAACCTGGTCATATTTTTTTATAACGAAGGTACATTTATTTGGGGGAAGAGTAGATGTATAGTTGTGATAATATTTTATTAATCACGATCTACCATAGGAGTCCTATCATGATCAAGATCGCAACAGTGCTCGGTAGCGCGCACCCACCCAATATCACCGCCATGGCGCTGGCGCTGGCGCAGGAAGGCCTGCGGGTGATAAAGGGGGTTGAGGTTCTGGATGTGGATCCTTCAAAATTAAAGTTATTCATACCTGGTATGGAGGACGGACCCTCCGATCGTGACCGGCTACAAAAGTTGATCGGGGGAGCAGACGGTGTGATTTTGGCGACGCCGGAGTACCACGGCAGTTTTAGCAGCCTAATGAAGGTGGTGATCGAGAACCTTGGCTACCCCTCAGCACTGTCGGGTAAGCCAGTCTCACTCTTGGGTATTGCAGGTGGACGATATGGAGCCATCAAATCTCTGGAGCATCTGAGGAGCGTTTGTTCACACGTTGGGGCGTTGGTGCTGCCAGGAGAAATCTCGATTCCCAGGGCGGGAACGGTGTTTGATGAGCATGGGAGATGCCTGGTAGCGGAAGTCGAGCAGGATATTCGTGATCTGGCGCAGAATTTAGTCAGATTTATCCGCGAGACAAAATGTCCTGATATTTCTCCGGAAGAAATGGCAAGGAAGGGTTTGGAATAGAAAAGCAATTTTACTTCTCATTGATGGTGCGAAAACGATAAGGAGCACAGTATGAGTACAGATGATACCACCCGTACACGCGAATCACAATCTACGGTTCGTTATAGTCGTTTTATGAGCCTGCCCAGAACGATTGCATTGGGAGCCAGTGTGATCATAGGCCTGGGTGTGTTTGTCTTGTTGGGGTTGGTCCTTGATATCGCCGGGACTCGCTCTCCGCTTTCGTACGGTTTGATTGCACTCGTATTTATTCCAGTAGTGCTGGCGTACGCAGAACGAGCCGTGGCTTACCCTCGTGGAAGTGGGATTTTCCGACTGGGCCGCGATAGCGATCCGACCTGGTTGGCTTATGCAGGGGACTGGATGGCGGTTGCAGGTTTTGCTGGCGTAATCGCGCTGCTTGGCTGGGGCGCAGCGTACCATCTGGACCTGCTGATGCAAAGATTTTTTTCACTATCGATCGAAGTTTTATATCTTGGCATCGGACTGGTAACCCTGGTGCTTCTCTACCGTTCTGTTAGCAGCCGCGGCACTTGGCGCACCCGCATGCGGTTGGTTTACTTCAGCGCGCCCATAATGGTGGTGATTGTTGGCCTGGGATGGTTCTCGGCAGGACAAATCCAGAGTGTACGTTTTGCTTTACGAGCGCCGGGTGATACCGTGAAGGCAGTGGCAATGCTGGGGGCACTGTTATGGGGGTTGAGGTTGATACTGAATCAGCGCGATCAAACACGTAATCCGCGCAGAAATCTCCTACCTGCTTTGTATGCAGCCCTTTTCCTTGGCAGCGTCTCTGGGCTGGCGGCAGCCATGGTGGCATTAAAATTGCCGGGCCTTCTGCCAGGCAACCCGGTCCCATTGGCTTCTGTTGCAGTACTGGTTGGAGGTTTATCTGAAGCCATCTACCTGATCATCGGTGTGATGGTGTGCCTTATCGCCATAGACCGCACGATCGTAAGCAGTTTGCGGCTGGTGGGTTCGATGACGCAGGATGGCTACCTGCCGTTCGAAATTCACATTCCCCGTACTGAGATAAGCCTCAACTTCAGTCGCCTATTTCTAATAGGGCTGATATGTTTATTGGGGATGGTGTTTATGCCCTTTACCAGCCTGGTGGCTTTTACATCATTGGCATTCTTCATAACAACGATCGTAGTATTTGGTATGGATCTCTATCGACCTCGAATAGTGTTGCCTGAAGATCGAAAATTAAAAATGCCATTCCATCCGCTGATTCCGGCTCTGGCTGTTGTCGTATGCTTGTATTTCTCTCTGGCTCTTCCTCGCCAGGTGTGGGTGATTGGCTTGGTCTGGGCTATCCTGGGGAGTGTGTACTTTTTTGCCTATGCTCGAAGACGCAGCATGGTAAAGCAAAGACAGACACGCGTGGTGGGAGAAGAGATACCAAAGCTGGCAGAGAAACCGTATCACATACTGATTGATGTGTCCGGATCAACGGAGGCGATTTCATTAATTCGGGCAGGAGTACAGTTGGCGCGGGCTGGTTCCGGCCAGGTGTTGGTTTTGCAGGTAATGGATCAACCATCGCATACACCTGTTGATATGGAAAGAGCGCACGCCGGACGGGAATTTCAGGCGCTCAAAGCCAAGGTGCGTGAGGTTGATAACGACTCGGTACCAGTTGAAACCCTGGTTCGTCTGTCGCCCTCCAGGGCATCTGGTATCTTGGAAACGATAAGGGAGGAAAATATAGACCTGCTGTTGGTCAACTGGGCTGGCGAACAAAGATCTGGTGGGGCAGCTCTTGATGCCGAACTTAACCGGGTCGTACTTGCGGCTCCTTGTGATGTGGCGATACTGCATGGGAGGATATCCGGTCCGATCCATTCGGTCACCGTGTCCACCCGTGGTGGTCCCCACGCTGGAGAAGCGCTGAAGTTCGGACAATGGTTGACAGAAGGGGATGACGGACAGGTCATTGCTTTAAATATTGTGGGAGGCTCCCTCACCCCAGAAATAGAAGCCCAGGCGCAGGCGCAGTTGAAGCAGGCCATTTCGGATGCGGGTGATCCTGACGCATTTGAGCCACGCGTCGCTCAGGCCAGGAATGTGAAGAATGGCATCTTGAAGGAATCTCAAGAATCCGATCTGCTGCTAATGGGCGCTTCTACCCGGGGGCTGTTAGATGAGGCTATTTTTGATGGCATTCCGGTGGACGTTGCCCAAGCCAGATCCGGTCCTACATTGTTGGTGAAGCACTACGAAGGCGCAGGTCAATTCTGGCTCCGCAGGGTCTGGGAGTTCATATACAGACCGCTGCCTAACTTAACGGTTGGAGAAAGGGTAGAGGTCGAGCGTCGTATACGGCGTTCAGCCCTGGCGAGCGTGGATTATTACACCTTGATCATCCTGGCATCGGTGATCGCTATCCTGGGTTTAATTCAAAACAGTGGAGCGGTGATCATTGGCGCTATGCTGGTTGCGCCGTTGATGAGCCCTATATTGGCACTGGCATTCAGCCTGGTACTCGGGGATGGCCGGCTGCTCGCCCAATCTGGTGAATCGACCATCAAAGGCGTTCTCGTGGCGATCGTGGTTTCCGTTGCCATGGCGTTAATCCTGCCCGAGCAGCCAATCACAGCAGAGATCCTTGCACGCACGCAGCCAAACCTGCTGGACCTGGTGATAGCGCTTGCCTCAGGAGCCGCGGCTGCGTATGCGCTGGCTCGTAAGCAGCTGGCTGCGGCGCTGCCAGGCGTGGCGATCGCAGCAGCACTGGTCCCTCCGCTGGTGGTGATTGGGTTTGGATTAGGATATGGGATGTATGAAGTCGCTGGAGGCGCGCTGTTGTTGTTCATCACCAACCTGAGCGCAATTGTATTTTCTGGTGCCACGGTTTTTCTCTTGCTGGGATTTCGACCATCCCGAGCTGAGTATGGCCAGCAATTTCAACGCTGGATTTTGCTGTCGGTTGCCATTTTACTGGTCATTGCCACACCGCTGGCGATCACAACGGTCAATTTAAGGAGTCAATTGGAACGGCAGCAGCAGGTGAAAGATGTACTGAATGAAGTGATTGAAGGTGAGTTTGCCGAAGTCGAGGATGTAACCGTTAAGCCACAAGGAGACGGTTTCCTGGTCAGTGGGACAGTCTACGCTTATGGAGATATCACCGACGAAGAGATGAGAGAGATTCAGGCTTTACTCAGCGAATCGATGGGAGCACCGGTTGTTATCCGAGCGCGGTTGATCGATGCGAGGTTGAAGGTGGTGGGCAGCGATTCGCCTGTTGGGACGGTATTAAACCCATAAATTCTATCAATCGCGTGGATAACAGCATCTTCCGTCGTGCTATAATTCATCTAATTTCGGTTGGAGTCGGAGAAATTTCTTCCCGCAATACATACACACCCGGTGGAAGGTTATCGGAATGATAATCATCCATGCACCGGAAAGGTTGTTTCACCGCCAGGGTCGTGCATGATTCAGATTTTAAAGATGAGAAATCAGGAAAATCAGTCGAAATTCATCGCCATCTCTGCGTGTTTGGGAATTAACTGAGTTTATTCTGATTGCGGGCTTTTTTATTAAGAATATTTTAGTCGTTGAATTGTGTCTCCGGTGTATTTTTTGGATGTCCGCTTGATGATAATATAAGAAGGAAGAAAAGAAAACTGAATGACTTCCGCATCGCAGGTAAATGAGCCTAAATCCCGATCGCTAAAATCATACTTGCCAATATTAGAGTGGCTGCCAAAGTACCAGAAGGACTGGCTGCGTTTTGATATCATCGCTGGCATTACGGTCCTGGCGCTGTTGATACCGGAAGGCATGGCCTATGCGGAGCTGGCCGGTTTACCGCCTGAGACGGTCTTTTACGGCGCTCCGGCGGCTTTGATCGCTTATGCCATCTTCGGCTCCTCGCGCCAGCTCATCGTTGTGGTATCCTCAACCATTGCCGTGATGACGGCTGCTGCCGTGGGCCCCTTAGCCGAGGCGGGGTCAGTGGAATATATCACTCTGGCGGCTGCCCTGGCGGTCCTGGCGGGGTTGGTGTCCATCCTGGCAGGTCTCCTGAAACTGGGCAGAGTTTCGCAGTTCTTTTCGGAGTCGGTGCTCACTGGATTCGTGTTCGGCCTGGCGATGGTGATTGCAATCAAGCAGGTACCTAAGATGTTTGGCTTCGAGGCCGTAGAGGGCAACTTCTTCCAGCGTTTATGGGATATCATCATCAGCCTGCCTGAGACACACTTGCTGACTTTGCTGGTGGCTGTGAGCAGCATTGTACTGATGTTGGTTCTGGAAAGATTCGTTCCCAAAATGCCGGCCGC
>Ga0209013_10000515_pt1 | contig 34742 bp, 16 predicted proteins | sample Cruoilmetagenom2_FD_187291 | JGI IMG/M metagenome (GOLD analysis project Ga0209013, IMG submission 187291) | Oil polluted marine microbial communities from Coal Oil Point, Santa Barbara, California, USA - Sample 2 (SPAdes) (version 2) | ecosystem: Environmental > Aquatic > Marine > Oil seeps ...
TCCCGACCAGGTCCGGCCGGATGCAATATGTGCGGCGGGATCATTTCAGAATCGTTAGTACAAAACCTGGCCGCCGAAGGCATTGTCTTACCCCCCACCGTGGTTCAGAGGGGAATTGACTCATACATGCTGCACATGGACAGCGGCAGCGTACGCATCGATACACCATTGAATGAAAAGCGCATCGCCGCTGTATATCGCGGCCCGGGTCCACGCGATATCAAAGAGATCAAATGGGACAGCTTCGATGGCCACTTACAAAATTTGGCCATTAGTAAAGGGGCGAATGTCATCAGAAAACGAGTCAGCGAGATCAAATGGGTAGAAAACAGACCCCAGGTTATCATACGCGGTGAAGAGCCCCTACCCTACGATCTGCTGGTGCTCGCAACAGGTGTAAACGCCACGACAAAAAGAATGATTAAGGAATTGGACCTGGCCTATAAACTACCGGAAACAACCAAGACCTTTATTCGCGAATACTACCTGGGAGAAGAAACCATTGCCCAGAAATTGGGTTCTTCCATGCATGTATTCCTGCTGGATATCCCGCGCCTGGATTTCGCGGCCATCGTTCCGAAGGGCGATTACGTAACGGTGTGCATGCTAGGCGAAGATATTGATAAGGAGCTTATTGATTCATTTCTAAATGCCAAAGAGGTGAAGCAGATTTTCCCCCCAGAGCTGGATTTGGGAAATGAATCCTGTCATTGTTCACCTCGCATCAGCACCCATGGCGCGGCGTATCCATATTCTGATCGGATAGTGTTTATCGGCGACATCGGCGTTACCCGACTCTACAAAGACGGTATCGGCGCAGCATATCGCACCTCAAAATCTGCCGCAACAACCGCTATTTTTCAAGGGATCTCGGCTGCGGATTTCGAAGAACATTACTGGCCCACCTGTCGAACAATAGAGAATGACAACCGGATTGGCAAGGTGATCTTCTTTGTCACCCACATGATTCAGAAATTTCGCTTTGCCAGGCGCGCTGTGTTGAACATGACGGCCAGGGAACAAAGTAATGATGGCGCGCAGCCGAGGATGAGCACAGTGCTGTGGGACACTTTCACCGGGAGCGCTCCTTACAAAGATATCTTTCTACGCACACTGCACCCGGCGTTTTTAGCCAGGTTATTTGGGGATTTGGCAGTCTCAGTGGTAAATTTAAAGTCAATTAATAATGGAAATCAGTTGGAGGATGTAAATTAACATGGAAACGGGAGCCTTGGGAAAAGTCTACCAGGACGGCGAGTTTATTGTAAGAGAAGGTGAGGCAGGGAACAGCATGTATGTTATTCAAGAAGGTCAGGTGGAAGTATTTGTCGAAGAGGGTGGTAATGAGGTCCACCTCGACGTTCATGGTCCCGGAGATTTCTTCGGAGAAATGGCGCTTTTCGACCGGGATGTGCGATCGGCCTCGGTCCGCGCGATGGGTGAAGCGCGCATTCTCACAATTGAAAAGAAGAACTTCATGCGCAGGGTACACGAGGATCCATCGCTGGCGTTCAGAATAGTGGAAACGATGTCGCATCGTATCCGTGACCTGGTTGCTGAGGTGGCGCGGATAAAGGGCGGGGAATTGGGCTGATTTGAGGTCCAGTGAACTAATCCGACAGCGCGTAAACAATCGCTTCTTCAAGAGTCCATTTTTGACCCACAGCGACTTCCTCAGCCTTCTGTTCCGCACTCAAGCTAGCCTGGGAAGGTTCTAGAGCAGCATCCAATTTCACTGACTCTGTATCGGAAAGTGGTGCATTGATCTGTTCCCGCAGCACAGATCCAGCAGCAACCAGGCGGAGAGCCCGTTCGGCATCATATTGAAGAGCGGCCATCCATCCAACGTCCTCAAGCAAATATGCAAGTGCCCACCGGTCTCCCAAATCCCTATAAATCATTAAACTCTCATCGTACATGTCTTTCGCCCTTGAGTATTCACCCTGCGCGCGCAGCACATTGCCCAGGTTGTTGAGTGCATTTCCGGTTGCCCACCTATCTCCCAGTTCTCGGTGAATCGTGACGGCCTCTTCAAGCCGGCTGCGCGCCATGTCCTGATCCCCCAAATCTAGCATTAAATTACCTAAATTGTTAGACACATTCGCAACTCCCCAGCGATCCCCGATCTCTCTGCGCACCTCGAGGCTCTCTTCGTATAATTCACGCGCCTCTTCCAGCATGCCTTGACGGCGGGCTACGATGCCCATATTTCCCATCAAATATGCAGCCTGCCTCTTATCACCGAGCTGCAGACGTATGGTGAGGCTTTCCTGCATCAAAGCACGAGCTGTTTCGTAATCTCCTTGCTGGTCTGCTATAACACCCATATAATGCAGTACCTGTCCGACACCTGCGGGTTCACCCATATTCTCAAAATCCGAACGAGCACGTGAAAGCCACTCAGACGCCTCTTCCAGACGCCCTTGCTTCCAAATAAATTCCCCTATCGCCGTCTCGACCCAGGCATGCTGTGTGCAGTCATCAACCTCATCAGCCAGGGATAAGGCCTGATCGTAACTGGCACCTGCCCCTTCCCACTCACCAATTAATTTCTGTACTTCGCCCAACTTCAGCAGCACGTCTACTTTGTCCTCCGCCGTCAATAAAGGCAGCACTTTCTCGTAGTAATCAATGGCGGCAACGTTGGAATAATCTCTTTGAGCAGCCTTACCGGCCTTAAGCAGGTACTGGCGTTTCTTGGCTTCATTTTCACTGTGTTCGTAGTGGTGAGCGAGGACATTAATATACTGATCTAAACTTCCACTGAATTCATCTTCAATATACAACCCAATGGCGTTATGCAGCATAGCACGCGTCGAATGAAGCAGGCTGTTATATGCCACTTGCTGGGTGACAATGTGCTTGAACAGATACGTCATTTCCGGTTCTGGCGTATCCAATTGGGTTAATTCCAACCTGTTTATAAGTTCCAGATTGGCTATTATTACCTCCTCGTCTCCGATGCTGGGATACACACCCCAAATCATGGCTGCCCCAAACAACCTGCCAATTACGCTGGCAACCTTCATGGTGATCTGTTGGCTGTCGGAAAGCTGATCCATACGACTGAGGATCAGGCTGTATATGGTGCCCGGCAGGTCTATAGTTTCAAGCGCCTTGTGATCTTTGGGATCGATGCCCAAATCCTGGAAATAGTTCAGCAGCTCCTCAATGTAAAATGGGTTCCCTTCAGCCTGAGCCGTAATCCTCTCCATAAGGGCGGTGGGTACATCCGTTGGATGGCCGTATAGTTGAGCCATTTTCATTGTCACAAGCTGATCTGCTTCTTGAGGGGTTATTTTATCCAGGTTCACTTCATAAAAATAGGGCAGCTGATTTACGCGCGGCGCCTCGATACGCTGCAATTCCGGAGGGCGGTACAGGATCAACATAAATACCGGCAGGTCGGCAATTGAACGTCCGATAACCTCGATCAGGTCATTGGATAACGGATCCAACCACTGGCAGTCCTCCAATACCAACATGATAGGATGTGTCTTCGCTTGTATCCGGAGGCACTCTACTAACATACTTTCGAGTGATGCTTTGCGCACCTTGGCGTTTAATGAACCTGTTAGCTCACTATCAGGGATAGATAGATTTACCACCGCCCCAAGCAAGGGTAAGCGGGGCAGGAGTGCGGGATTGAGGCGCGCCAATTCTTGCTCTAAGCCCAGAATTTGTCGCTCTTGATCCCAGGCTCCATCCAGTTCAAAAAAGCCCCGCCAGATGTTTTGCCAGACCAGGTAGCTCGTGTTGGTACCGTAGGACTGGCACTCTCCACCAAAACCGGTAAAACCCTTTTCGATACCCGAAGTGATGGCCTTCACTGAAAGGCGTGATTTTCCCATCCCCGCCTCACCGGTTATACCCAAGATCTGCCCGTGACCGGTAAGCGCTTGTTCCAATCGGTCCTCAATGGTTTGCAATTCTTCGAGACGCCCTACCATTGGGAATTGATATTCTGGCATACGCAATCGCTGAACGCTTTTCTTCAAGTCCACCAAACGCGAAACTGGAACCTGACCCGTCTTTCCTTTAACTCTTATGCTGGGTAAGTCCTCGTAGACAAATATGTCGCTCGTGACATTCCTAACATGATCTGTGGTCAGGATTTGTCCGGATGAAGCCGCCATCATCAGCCGGGCAGATAGGTTGACCGCATCCCCCAAAACGCCGTAGGTGCGCCGGGTTCCGGAACCGTATGCTCCCGTACGCGTGCGGCCCATGGCAATCCCGATTTGGATTTCGTTAATATAGTCCAATTGTGAAGCGACGGCCTGTATCTCCCGGGCCGCCGAAACTGCACGCACTGCATCGTCTTCATGGCTTACCGGCGCGCCAAAAGCAGCATAAAGGTAACTGCCTTTGTCTCCAATGGTCAGTTGTATAAAACTTCCATCAAATTTTTTGAGCACACCTTCAACTTGCTGAATATAAACATTCAATTGTTCTGGGGCTGCCGCATCACTCTCATAATCAATCCCACTGAAGCGCGAAAATAGCGCCACAGCAGGACGCAGCTCCGCCAGGAAGCCACCCTGACCGCGCTGCAATCTTTCGTGCACCCTGGGCAGCAGCCAGGCCTTGACCTGGTCTTCTCTAAGGGCAGCCTCTGTGGTTTCCGGCCAGGGCGATTCCGGCACTTCCACAAGAAGCGCACTGACAACCGCAAAGCGATCGCCTGTAGAATCATCGTCGCGCCATTCCGCAATTTGCACCTGCTCCAATAAATTGCTCGCCGTCTCCCCATCCAGGACCAACTCACCACGTTCTGCCTGGTGTTCAGCAGCCGCCAGATAATCTAAAGTGGTACCTGCCATCGCATCGATGACCAGGTAATCGGTTTCACCAACCAGGAAGCGGCGCACGGAGCCGCTCGAGACGGCTGTTTTTATCCCCAGGGAGATAGTGGCACCCGAATGGGTGCGCACTTCAGCATACTGCTCCATGGCATCCTGCATGGCGAGAGCTGAAGCGCTCGCTTTAAGCCCGTAGTCCCCATCGAACCAACACGATATCGCATCTCCACTGAAACCGATCACGCTGCCGCCAAAGAGGTGCAGCTCAGCGATCAGGGCATCATAGACATTATTCAAATGAATCGACAGCTCTTCTGCCCCACGTTTGGAGCCCAATTCACGTTCCAGGGCTTCCGTCAGGGGAGTAAAACCAGAGATGTCGGCGAACAAGGCCGCGCCGGTCGTGCGCTCGGCTAACGATTCACCGCGCACTAATGCCTGGCGGCGATCTATGGGGATATAGGCGCTGGGATTTTCCATAAAGTTCCTTTTGATGGTAGCGCATCAAGTAGAGATGTTTTGATGGTGAGTAATGATCCGAATGCCCGGATCATGCCTATTATACAAGTGGATTTTTTATATGCCAATGAAAAGCCCTCCAACAAGGTGGATGGAGGGCTTTTTTATCAGACAAATTTCCACACAGGCGTAGTTTCGTAAAAGCACTACCCCAATACTAAGCTATCTTTTTTTCGCTTTGTGGATGGTGATCGATCCTCCACCGATCGCCGTGGTCGGATTGGCATCTTCATCCGGATCTCCGGCGACTTGGTTGTCATAAATAACCACACCAGTATCTACATCCCAGATTATGATGCGGAAGCGGTCAATATCGTGACCGTCATTCTGGTTGAAATCAGCATCGATTACAGAGATAAGGAAACCGTATTGGCCATCCTCTCCCTTGATGGTGCCCACACCCTTGTACATGGCTTTAGACCCCGCCACGACCAACCAATCATAACTAGATGATTTGAATTTCAGACCACCGGCTTTGAGCTGGAACTGGGTATTTCCGCTGGGTGTGGCAGCGCCCTTCTTGTACTTGGAGACAAAACCGAAGTTGGCTTTGCCTGTAACGTTGCCACAGAATTCAACACACGCCCCCTCTGGAGAGACGATCCAACCGCCGCCGGTGACGAAACCACCATATGGTTCATACACAACCAGATAACGGAACACATCCAATGAAGCATCGTAGTTCGGATCAACCAACAACAATGGTTCTTGCAACGGAATAGCCCCACTGAAGTAAGCCTTCACCGTGTAAACTCCGGCCGGTAGATCATCAATTATGAGTTTGGATTCACCAAGAAAGTTGGTTTTATCTACGTATTCGTATGATGAATCGTTATCTGAGACAATCAGAAAAATCGTCTTCTCTCGCAATGGACGCCCTAACGAATCGGTTAGCTTGAGGAATAATGTGGCGGATGAATTAACACCAATTATTTGAGAATCTAAAGATAAGACTAACTCCGTTACCTGCTTGGTGATCGTGATGTCACTGGTATCCATTGTTCCTTGATATTCCGTTGTTCCTTCAAAAGAAGCACGCACCAAGTAATCGCCAGGAGGTGCCAGCAACGGGACGGAAATCGTCGCAACACCCGATACATCGGTCTTCGCGGAGCGCTTCTGCGAACCCAGGGCAAACGTGATGGTTTTGTCATCAACCGGAGATCCATTGCTAAACAAATTTGCATTGACAGTAAGTATCGTGTTGTATGCGCCAGAATTCTGCGGTAAATCCAGACTAAGCGTGGTCGGTTCTCCAGTTACTGGCGGGGCACCAGGATCGATATTCGGTGTGAAGTAATGCCCCAGGTTGGTGTTCACCGTTACCAGGCCCACGCCATTGACCGCCTGCACAATAAAACGCAGGTTTTCTGCCGTGGTTCCAGCTGGAAGCGTCAGTGAACCATCCCACAACCTTGAGTCATCCACATTTTGAGTCAAGAAGAGAGTTTCCCAAGTCTCTCCTCCACAGTTCGGGTTCCCTTGACCCGGTGTATAGGTCACCCACACTTCCTGGACTCCCGCGGATGGATCACCGAGCACAGCCACCTGGAAATCCACCTGTGTGCCGTTCCCGGCAGCCAGCACCTTGGCTATAGAAGGCGGCGCCGCCATTGACGGTACGCTGCCTCCCTGGAATGCACTTGTGTGATCGCTGTAGAAGAGGCGAAAATCCATCGCATCAAAGCGTCTCACCGTACCAGTATAGAGGTTCGCATCCCCATCCGATTTGAACTGCGCCGGGGTCAGCGCCAGCCGCGTAATGCCTCCCGCGGGATCGGTCAAGACATTAAAGTAGTTTACGTGCCACGGCCTGATGGGGAAGAAAACTTCGCTCTGGAAAGGAGGATGCACACCGCGCACCTCCGTGGCAACAGCACTAGTGAGTGGGATGATCCCGGTCAAGTCGCTGTAGCACCCACCCAGGAAGCCTGTGCCTCGCAGCACCATGTTGTCCACACTGACGTTACGCAGCTCCAACGGCAGAACCGGCTCCGCCGGGTTGGCGACCACTCCATCCCCACCACTGAAGTATCTAGCATCAATGGTTGCAGTGCTGTTGACACTCTTCAGGGTAACAAGCCCTGGAGTGAGGCTTGATCCTATTGAGATATCAGCAAATTTCAATCCAAGTGTGTATGCAGGATCTTCTACATATCCGTCAAGGGGTGTGGGGACGATAGAGGCTGGCACTGGTGGTATGCCGCGACCATTGGGCATGTCCACACTCAGCATTGGCAGGCCAAACAAAGTGGTCTCCAATAAGGCTTTCTCATGGATGCCGCGCAGTTCCGGCGTGGTGGCAAGGTACTCCTGCTTGGCACGCACCAGCGCCTTGCCGATGGGGACCGCGCCTGATCCGGTGCGCAGCTCCTGGCTGAAGTACAGATACAATCGCTCACTGTACTCCAGGAAGTCGGTGTCGCCGTACTGGTAGCCGGTACCTGCGATCAGAGCCGCACCCTGCTGCGCAAACGCCTGCGCCCAATCCGGCTCCCGAGTCAAATTCTGGATACCGTGACTATTAACGATATTGTACCCGGCGTGGCAGCCAGCGCTGAAGACGATCGCATTAGCAAGGTCAGCCGTCTGCGACGAAGCCACGTCCGGGGCCAGCAATCGCGTCTGGTAATCTGCCGCCAGGGCGCTGCTGGCGCTGAAGTGTCCGGCCAGGAAGATCAGATCGTGGCGTTCCTCCAGGAGAAGGGTGCTTAACTGTTCTGCTGTCCAAGCTGGATTTTGTTCATCAAAGGGCGAGTACTGGCTGTCAGCGATCAGCGCATCCGCTGTGTAGTTATTTCCTATGCCGTTCTCCAACTCAACCTGGATCGCCTCAGCTGCGTCCTGCAGAAAATCGTAGCCAGTGACCAGCGCCGATGAGGGCACTACAATTCCATCCGCGTCAGCCTGGTAGGCGTCCAGCATGGTGACGATATCGCTGTAATTTTCCACCAGGCGGCCCACCGCCAGGTGAGGCAGGGGCAGGGTTGTGTTGCTCAGGGACAGCTCCCGGGTTGCACCGTAGAAATCCTGGCTCAGCACGTAGCCCAAATTTAGACTGGCGTATGAAGTCGTGTCGTCCTTTACGGGCGGTTCGAAGTTCTTCTCGCTGGCCAGAAGAGCACGGTCCGGGTAGCGGAAGAAGGGGATCACGTCGTCATTACCGACGATGACCACGTATTCCAGGTCCGGATTTTGGATTCGGTAGCCATTGATTATGTCCCTGATACCCATCGCGACCAGGTTCTTGGCATAGGGGCACTGCAAATTGTCCTGCATATCCGCCTCGGTGTTTGCAGATGACACATCCCCATCTGTGCCGACATCGAATACCACACCTTTAACTTCTGGTCTGAGGGCCAGATCCTCCAGCCGATCCTGGAGAGCTGTCTGTTCTCCTGTGGTGAGGTTCATCCTGCCCATGTCAGTGAGGATGATTGTGTTATATCCGTCAATATACCCACCCGTGTCAGTTGTAGTAAATTTCACTGGGGATTGTACTCCCAGATTTTTACAATTCCCGACAAGCTGGGTCACTTTCAGATGGAAGGGTGACCCTGGATCGAAGGCGCTGTTGCGGCCCTTGACGCGCACATAGAAGTCGCCAGTGTTGTCCCAGGTGTTGACGGCGATGAATTCACTCGCCTTTCCGTCAGCCGCGGAGACGCCGATCAGGCTGCTCGACTGGGCACTGGTGTAAGCCAGGTCCGGTGCGTAGGCATCCGGAGCGTAGGCATCAGGAGCGTAGGCATCAGGAGCGTAAGCATCAGGGGCGTAGGCGTCTGGGGCATAGGCGTCCGGTGCGTAGGCATCCGGAGCGTAAGCATCAGGGGCGTAAGCGTCCGGGGCATAGGCATCAGGGGCGTAGGCGTCCGGGGCATAGGCGTCCGGGGCATAAGCGTCCGGGGCGAACTCGGCCGTCAGCTCGGTCAGGTCATCCAGGTTTTGCGGTTGAGTGAGGGCATCAAAGGCCACCTGAATGTCCTTGTATAAGGTGACATCGTAGTTGGCCGCCAGGTTGCCCAACCGGACAACCACCCGGCTGCCGGGCTGCACACTGAACTTGTACCAGCGCGATTGGCCCAGGGCATCGATGGGGTGATCCACATTGGCCTCCTGCACATCGAGGAGTGGATCCAGCTCAAGTCTGTATGCCTTTGGCCAGGACGTGTTAGCCAAATGTACTTGGCTCTCATAAGCACCCAAGTCAACTGTGCCGTTCACGATACGCGGGTTGTTGTCCAGGTCCTGGGAAACAGAAACGACGGCATTATCTCCAGCATCGATGGCAGGCGAAACCACGCTCAATCGAAGATTATCATCAGTGGTACCTGGAGTATTATCTGCGCCGTCGGGATCGATAAAGAATGGATCACTGTCCAGTACATTTGTGCAGCTGACTCCTGGTGATACAGGGCAGCCTCCCTGGACAATTGAATTGCTGATTCCGGGAGGGCTGCTGCCCAAATCGTAAACCTGGTCTCCTGAGGTAGTTGCGATGTTGCCCCACAGAATACTGTTGGTAAGGTCTGGGTAAACGTTCCCACTGGTAGCAAAACCACCTCCGTAATTAGCGCTGTTGCCACTGAAAGAAACGTTCGTCAATTGCGGACTGGTTCTGGTTCCTTCAAAAAAGTATATCCCACCACCCCATGCTTGGGTTGTGTTGCCGCTAAAGATGACATTGGTCAGCGTTGGGCTGCTCCCAAGAGCAGCTATCCCACCACCGGCATCATCTGCATTGTTGCCAATGAAAGTGATCTTATCAAGTGTCGGGCTGCTAGCCTGAGCATATATTCCACCTCCCATAGAATTTGCGTTGTTTAAATAGAAACTGGCATCAGTAAGTGTAAGGTTACCGCTATCACTGTAAATCCCACCTCCAGAAGTGGAAGCAGTGTTACTAGTGAACGTTACGTTCGTCATTACCGGGTCGCTGTTATTGATGTAAATTCCCCCACCATAAATCGCTTCGTTCATTTTTATATATACGTAGTCCAAAATGGGATCTCTACCCGTAAAATATATCCCACCACCTTTTCCTCCCGCGGTGTTTAATTCGAGATGCACTTCGGTCAATATCGGAGCGCTATCCTGGAAATACATCCCTCCCCCATCTGATCTTGCGCGGTTTCCATTGAAAATAACACGAGTCAATTCTGGGAAGCATTCATCATCATTCCCCATACCGCCGCCAAGATCAGCCATATTGGAATCGAATCTCACATCGACAAGTTTAGGGCTGCTCGCGAAGTTGTATAAGCCGCCACCAGTGAACGAAGCCGAATTATTGTTAAATTCGACGTCGGTCAGAATTGGAGATGTGGTTTCAAAGCCAGAACCAATTATGTACATCCCCGCACCATCACCCGCTTTGTTGAATTCAAATTTGACGTTGGTCAATTGGGAACCACCATGATCGATAAACAGTCCGCCACCCGCCCAATAAGCATAATTATCTCTGAAAATAAGGTTTGCTAGCGTAGGGTTGCTCAAACTGATTCGCAAACCACTGCCGCTATCACTAGGTGATATTCCAGGAGTGTCCGCGTAACCTCCTATGATTGTGAACCCATCCAGAACAGCAGCAGCGGTTATACCGCTGTCAACTGTGACCACGTTGTAGCTATTGTCCGATCTATTCGCGAAATCTGGACCATCATCACCTTTTAAATCCCCGCTCAGGATGGTTTCATAGAGATCCCAATCACGATCACCGGATGTACTATCGTAGCCGCCATAGATTTTTACGCCATCTATTAGCTGAAAAGTTGCAGTGCGGTCTGTACCGCTGATCGGCTTGTAAGTGCCGGCAGCCACCAAGATCTCAACCACATCACCGGGGCCAACGCTTAATCCAGCAACAGAAACTAGTGCTGTTTGTAGATCGCAAGCGTTATCCCAGTCACCGCAATCGCCATCCCCAGTTCCACCGGGCACTACATATAATGCAACAGCCCAAGCCTGTACGTTCACGCCCCCAAGCAGCACCATCAAGCAAACGATCATCCCCAAAACGAACCAGGTTTTGTGCTTCATCGACATATCTCCTTAGTTTTTTCTATCCGGTCAACCGATTATGTTTATCAGAGTTCAGCTATACAGATCCTGTACTGTTAAGTATCTACTATCTCTACAAAACTTTACCAACAGATATTGACTCCACCACCAAAGAACACGTCCAACCGAGTTCAGGTGAAGGTGTAATAATCACAAATTTATATCAAAAGGATTGGAAAGTAACATTTTACGTATACTTACACGGCCTGCCTGGTTGGCCTGTTGCTAGTTAACGTACAAACTGCCAATGCTCGGCTCAAGCTATCTCCTCTCCATGACGATACCAATTTCCTCCAAAACCAATGAATGAATCCCTACTTCATTTGTTGGAATTGCCCAATATATCTTATCACTTGCCACAACCTGGGGTAAGCGACGAATGTCATTTCAGTGTTGTTAGTATTATCCTTTTTAACTTATTTTTAAGTTATCTTCGTTGCCCCATCCTCACTATGGGATAGACTAAAATTGAAAATGATATAATCTCCGCAGAACAAATTGCCAACCAGGGAACTTTCAGGTAAACATTGATGTGCTTTTTACAATATCCTGATTAAAATATAGATGAAGCAGCTTGATTTCGAACGCGCAAAAACTTACGCTCTGACACGATTGGTAGAAGACATTCCGGGGACTCGAGTCTATCATTCAATCACCCACACTCGCGATGAGGTCGCTCCGGCAGTCGAGCAGTTGGCCATCATGGAAAACGTTGGTGGTGAGGAACTGAGCCTTCTCCGAACCGCCGTATACTTCCATGATCTTGGTTTTGTAGAGTCTAACTGCGATCACGAGCTAATCGGAGCACGGATTGCGTCAGAAGTGCTGCCCGGATTTGGATATCAGGCTGGTCAGATCCAGACCATCCAAAACTTAATTTTGGCGACCAGGCTGCCGCAATCGCCGAAAACTTATCTGGAAGAAATCCTGGCCGACGCGGACCTGGTTATCCTTGGTAAGGACACGTTCATGGAACGCAACCAGGATCTCAGAGCCGAGATGGCTAACTATGGCGAACAGGTCATGGACGACATCTGGTTTGGTAAACAGTTAAGTTTCTTATCCTCTCACACCTATTTTACATCTGAGGCGCATTCATTGCTTGACGCCGGGAAAGAAAAAAACATCGCACGTTTGAAGGAGTTCATCTCTTACGATATAAGAGAAGACAATAAACACAAACTACCACTTCCATTCGGTGCTAAAAGCGCAGAAGCATTGGGAGCTGGAAAAGTGGATGAAGATTGTTAATACTTATTAAAATCAACCAGCACATTCCTATGTTCTCCCAATCATCATTGTTTGGGTAGATTAGATCATTGACGAAAAACTTTATCCGCCATCACCTCCATACAATTAGATATACATTAGAGATTAACCGTTCACCGCAATAAAAATACCACAAATATGGGCATCATTGTATAATTAAGATCGCTATGGAATCACTGGTCGTCTATATACCCATGGACCGCAGGCAAGCCCTTGCCCGGGGGGAATCTTCGCCTATAAAAGTGCGTGGGACTTCCTTGTTCGCCGATATTTCGGGGTTCACACCTCTCACCGAAGCTCTGGCACGCGCCCTTGGACCACAGCGCGGCGCAGAAGAACTAACACATCACCTGAACCGGGTTTACGATACGCTGATCGCACAGGTGCACGTCTATGGCGGCAGCGTAATCGGTTTCAGTGGAGATGCGATCACCTGCTGGTTTGACAACGATGATGGAAAACTCGCGACAACCAGTGCCCTGGCAATGCAGGAGAAAATGAAATCACTCGCTGAAATCACCATTCCGGGTGGGGAGCGTGTGACCCTGGGCATGAAGGCCGCAGTCACTTTTGGAAACGGACGACGCTATAATGTCGGGGAGCCCAAAATACGTGTTATCGATGTCATCACCGGTGAGATGATCGACACGCTTGCGACAGCCGAACACCAGGCCTACAAAGGTGAGGTGGTCATCGATCAGGCAACAGCAAACGAGTTGGGTAACAATGTAATAATCGATACCTGGCGCCTGGATCCAGAATCTGGCGAAAAATTCGCAGTAATTGATCGCCTTGCACTTGAAGCTACTCCTTGTCCCTGGCCGGATATACCTTCTGACCTGTTGCACGAAGATTGGATTCACCCCTGGCTGCACGAACCTGTCTATGTAAGATTGCAGCGTAAGCAAGGTGAATTCCTGGCTGAATTGCGACCGGCTGTGGCGCTGTTCCTGCGCTTCCAGGGTATCGATTATGATGGAGATAAAAGAGCACAAAAGAAATTAGATGAATTCGTCCAACGCGTGCAGTCTACACTAGCACGTTACGATGGCACATTGATCCAGCTGACCATAGGTGACAAAGGCAGTTACTTGTACGCCGCTTTCGGCGCTCCCATAGCACATGAGGATAACGCCGATCGCGCCACATCGGCAGCCTTAGATATGCGTCAAACTGCAGGGGAATTAAGTTTCATCTCCTCTGTTCAAATCGGTATCAGCCAGGGGCGTATGCGTACCGGCGCATATGGCAGCGCCACTCGCCGTACCTACGGTGTGCTGGGAGACGCAGTTAACCAGGCAGCACGCCTGATGCAGGCTGCGGAACCAGGCCAAATACTGATCGATCAAAAAGTTTACAATGAAACAAGCGATTCTTATAAGATTGAAGATCAAGCAACACTCAAATTAAAGGGAAAAACCGGAAAAGTAACCGTTTACAGCTTGAAAGAAAGGAAAAAAAGCCCTTCAATCGGTTGGCACCAACCAAAACAAGCCCTGCCCCTTGTCGGACGCTCCAAAGAATTATCGATTGTCACGGAGAAAATCGAGCTGGTCAAACAAAACAGTGGTCAAATGCTCGGCTTTGTAGCAGAAGCCGGTATCGGCAAGTCCCGTCTGATGAGTGAGAGCATCCGGCTGGCGGAGGAAAATGGAATACGTGGATATGGTGGGGAATGCCAATCTTATGGCATGAATACCAGCTATCTGGTCTGGCAGAGTGTCTGGCAGAACTTCTTCGAAATCGATCAGACTCGTATGCAAGAAGAAACCATCCAGACCGTTAAGGCTAAGCTTACCCAACTAAACCCACGTTTGGTATCGCGCCTGCCTCTGCTGAGCTCTGTGCTCAACATATCCATCCCGGATAATGACCTGACTCAAGCGTTCGACGCCAAACTGCGTAAATCATCACTGGAGGCGCTCCTGGTAGACTGCCTTCGTGAGGGTGCTAAATCGACACCCGTCCTAATCGCATTAGAAAATTGCCAGTGGATAGATCCCCTCTCTTACGATTTGATTGACTCTCTGGCTCGTTCTATACCCGATCAGCAGGTGCTTATCTTGATGGCTTACCGTCCATCAGACAATCCAAGGTTGGCTGAACCGCGCTTAACCAATTTAGCGCATTATACAGAAATTCCAATCACCTCATTTTCCTCCGAAGAATCACACACTCTGATCCGTCTAAAAATAGAACAATTTTACGGGGAACAAACCGATGTCTCTCCGGCTTTGGTTGATGCAATCACCAATCGTGCGGAAGGAAATCCTTTTTATATAGAGGAGCTGCTCAGTTATTTTCACGACCATAATATCGACCTGACCGATGAACAGGAAATAAAGCAGTTAGAACTGCCAGGAAGTTTGCATCGATTAATACTCACCCGCATTGACCAGCGCACTGAAAGCCAAAAGGTTACCTTAAAAGTAGCCAGTGTGATCGGTCGCCAGTTTGTCGCCTCATGGCTTTGGGATGGATTTCGGCAGCTTGATGACGAGGCGCGCATTAAGGAAGACCTGGAAATACTGAGGGAATTGGACATTACGCCGGTTGACACCCTGCAGCCAGAGCTCAGGTATCTGTTCAAGCAATTAGTCACCCAGGAAGTAGCCTACGAGAGCCTGCCGTTTTCTACGCGCGCACAACTTCACGATCAATTAGGTCAATTCATTGAAAAGTATGTCTGTGATTACCTTGATCAGTGCGTGTATTTACTCGCCCATCATTACGAACGCAGTGACAACGAAGAAAAGAAAAGAGAGTATTTGTTGAAAGCTGGTGAGGTTGCCCAGGCCAGTTACGCCAACCAGGCAGCGATTGAGTATTACGAAAAGGTACTCGACTTGCTGCCGCCCGATGAACAGACAGACGTTCTGCTTAAGTTGGGGCAGGTATTGGGATTGGTCGGAGAATGGCAGTCCGCAGACGAGCGCTTCGACCAGGCCATGCAATTAGCGGGTGAACTGCAGAACACACAATGTCTCGCGTGGAGCAAGACCGAGAAGGCTGAATTATCAGCCAAACAGGGAAATTATGACGACGCTGAAAAGTGGCTGCTGGAAGCACGGTCCGACTTTGAATCGGTCGATGATGAGGCCGGGGTCGGACAGGTACTGCACGTAGCCGGAACCGTGTATGCCCAACAGGCAAAATTCGACCAGTCACAGGAGTCGTATAAGGAAAGCCTGGACATACGCAGAAAACTTGACGATCAAGGGAACATCGCCAATATCCTCAATAACGTGGGGATCATAGCCCGCATGGAAGGGAATACTGAGCGGTCGATCGCCCTTTACGAAGAGTCGTTGGAAATCCGCAGGGAACTGGGCGATAAGTGCGCCATTGCGGTTTCGTTAAACAACCTGGGCAACGTCGCACTCCAGCAGGGCGATCACGCGACCGCTCGAAGTCATCTGGAAGAGGCGGTCAACCTGCAGCGGGAAGTGGGCGATCGCTTCTATATCGCGAATGCGCTGAATAACCTGGGGAATGTAGCACGGGCTCAGGGTGATTACCAACAGGCACGTGATTTATACAATGAAAGCTTACTGATTAACCAGGAACTGGGCGCCCAGTGGGCCGTCGCATACCTTCTGGAGGACATTGGCTGCCTGGCCGCGATGCAAAATCAGCCAGAACGAGCTTTGAAGCTGGCAGGCGCAGCATCGGTTTTGCGCGACACGATCGGTTCCAGGTTATCAGAATCTGAGCAAAGTAAACTTGACGAAATACTCGCCGGCGGCCGCGAGGCTTTGACTGATTCCGAACAAACCGCAGCCTGGGAAGATGGGGAGAAAATGCTCACGGAAGATGCCATTCAGTTAGCTCTCCTGGATTAAACGCCGGACATCGCTCTTATTCAATTATTAATGCAAGTTAAAACTATCCTTAATGTACCACGTGTATTCGTACACATATTGTCCGAAATACAGTATAATTTGATGATAATGAATTACGTGCAGACTTTATCATGAGTGTGTTAAAAACAAGAGGATCCAGTAAACAACACCATTTGGTGGGTGATGTTCAAACACCTCAATAATCAGTTTCACGTAGAACTCTAGCCAAAAAAGGAAACATAATGACATCTCAAATCCGTACCGGTCGTGTAAATCTACTCATGCTCTTCGTGCTTATGGCAACAATCGGCGCTTCGTTTTTGATCGTAGGAATAGGTGAGGCCAATTCGCATATTGTTGTTAACAGCCCCGAAGATGAAGCCAAAAATGATGGCCAATGTACACTGCGTGAGGCGATAGATTCCGTTAACAATAATAAAGATTCTGGCAAAAAGATCGGTGAATGCAAGATAGGTTCGAGTCCTGACACCATCGAGATACCGGCCGGAACTTATACGCTCACCAAATCGGATTCCGGGAATGAAGACTCCGGTTCCACTGGTGACCTGGACATACGAAACAATGTAACCATCATAGGAGCAGGTGCGGACACGACGGTTATCAACACTGTTGCAGGTTTCCAGGACCGCATATTTCATGTCTTGAGCGGTGAACTCTCAATATCTGGCGTCACCCTTTCAGGCGGAAACGTAAAGGATGATGGCGGGAGTATTTACAATCTCGGAACATTGAACTTGAACAACGTAAGCATCGATAACAATTACGCTGGAAATGTTGGAGGGGGCATTTACAACGCTGGTTCTGTAAACGTGACGAACAGTACGATATCAGGCAATACGGCCGAAGTCGCAGGCGGTGGAATTTATAACGCAGGTGATGCTTCACTCGTAAACGTCACCATCAGCGGCAATCATATGTCAACATCCAGCGAAGATATCGTCGGTGGGGGCGGATTTGTAAACGCCTCGGGAAATGCTAATTTCACAAACGTTACGATCGCCGAAAACGGGACCAACGCACCAGAAGGTTCGGGTGGAAATCTCCGCTCTACAGGTGGCAGTCTGTTAATCAAAAACACCTTGATCGCCAACCCCCTAGCCGATGGTAATTGTTACGGCACTATTATCTCACTAGGCAACAATCTCAGCAGCGACGGATCTTGTGGTTTATCACCGAGCACCGACATTGTAACCTTCAATGCGGGTCTGGGTGCCCTGAGGGACAACGGGGGTGAAACCCTGACTCATGCGTTAATATCTGGAAGCCCGGCCATAGATGCTGGAGAAACACTGGAATACCCACCAACTGACCAGCGTGGAGTTTCGCGTTCGTTTGGCGTCTCATTCGATATCGGCGCTTACGAATCCACGACATCAGGTAATGTATCCTGGGTGAACGCCCAAGAGATCACCCCCGAGGAGACTCCTTTAGACGTTTACATAGAACAGCCCGGTCTCTCGCGCTGGTTCAGGTTCGAAGTCCATCCCGGACAACAGATCGTTGTTACATTAACCGATCTGCCTGGTAATTACGACCTGACCCTGTATAAAGACATCGTCCAGGCGTACATGGACATCACAAATGCAGTAGATTTGCCGAAGCTGGACGCCGAGTTCGCACCGGATGCCTTCAGCCCGGATGCTTTCTCCCCAGATGCCTTCAGTCCAGACGCCTTCTCCCCAGATGCTTTCAGTCCTGATGCTTTCTCGCCGGATGCTTTCAGTCCTGATGCTTTCTCACCAGACGCCTTCAGCCCTGATGCTTTCTCGCCAGATGCATTCAGTCCGGATGCTTTCTCACCAGATGCCTTCAGCCCGGATGCTTTCTCACCAGATGCATTCTCTCCGGATGCATTCTCGCCGGACGCTTTTTCTCCGGACGCCTTCAGTCCGGATGCCTTTTCGAGCGCCCAGACCCGCAGCCTGATCGCCGTCTCGGCTTTCGAGGGCAATGCGAGCGAAGGCATTCTGATCAACACCTGGGATAACACCGGCTACTTCTACATCCGTGTTCGCGGACGCAACGGTCTTTCGGTAGAAGATGGTTTTGCTGTCATGACCCTGGCCAAGGATATCGGGCAATGCGAAGCCGTCAGAGAGGATAATCTCCCACCTTCATCTATCCTTCCCAACTCTCCCGAAGCAGGAAAAAATTACAGCACGATTGTCCTGTGGGACTCGACAAGATTGATCGGTGCAGGTGAGCAGTTCCTTGACCCGGTTGATGATCAGGTTGAGATCGATAACCTGAAAACGAAACTTACGCAGTTCGCATCACTAGCATCTGTGAACGGCGTGGTGGTCGATGTCAGTCTTGACAACAGGGTTCAGTCTGCCAAAGCACAGGCTGATTCGAACCGCGAGTGCCCGTATGCTGTGAATCTGTGGGCTGATGCGATCGAGGACATCGTCGATGGATATTGGGAACACTACCCCTTCGAGTACGTAGTGCTGGTGGGCAATGATGACGCCATCCCCTTCTTCCGCGAACCGGACCACGCCATGCTGGCGAATGAAAAGAACTACGTACCTCCAGTACGTGATTCGACCACCTCCCAGGCCAGCCTGAAGCTGGGGTTCGTACTGAGCCAGGATCGTTACGGCTCACCGTTCGAGGTGTCCTTGAAAGAGAGCGAACTGCCCATCCCCGGACTCGCGGTCGGGCGCCTTGTCGAAACCACCAGCGAAATCACCAATATGCTGGACGCATACGCGTTAACCAATAACGGAGTGGTCAATACACCTATCTCGACGCTGGTAACAGGCTACGACTTCCTGGCGGATTCTTCAGAAGCGATCCGCGATGAGCTCAACTTTGGGAGCGGTTTCTCTGCGGACGAACTGATCTCCGCGCGTGATCTCGCGCCAGAAGAATCGTGGACAGCGGATGATCTGAAGACTCTGCTGCTCGGTGACCCCAACGGACATGACCTGATTTACCTGGCCGGGCACTTCAGCGCCAACAGCGCCCTGGCAGCGGATTATGTCTCCCGATTGCTGACCACAGACTTGCTCGCATCTAACGTGGACCTGGAGAACAGCATCATCTTCAGCCCCGGCTGCCATTCTGGCTACAACATCGTCGACCCTCATGACGTTCCCGGTGTTACGCGCGCACCAGACTGGGCGCAGGCTTTCGCACAGAAAGGAGCCACGCTGATCGCCGGTACCGGCTACCAGTACGGCGACACGGATTTCATCGAGTACAGCGAACGCCTGTACCTGGAGTTCAGCCGGCAGCTTCGCGTCGGCAGCGGACCGGTCCCGATCGGCAAGGCGCTGGCGGAAGCCAAACGAATTTATCTGGCGGAAACTCCCCAAATGCGCGGCATCCACGAAAAGGCTTACCTTGAAGCAACCCTGTTTGGACTGCCGATGCTGAGCGTGGACCTGCCGCAGGGACGCATCACAGAACCTGGGGATGCATCAGCAATAAGTTCGACCTCAGCGTTCGCCACCAATCCAGGCGCAACCTTGGGGCTGAAATACGCGGATCTTCCCATCAACGCTGACAATAACAACATTGATTTGACTCTTGAAACACGCACCCTCGAAGAGGTAGAAATCGTCAATGGTGTCCCAGAAATAACACTATATCAGGCGACCTATCTGTCCGGCAGCGACGGTGTCGTTGCCAACCCGGTCGAACCGGTTCTACCACTCGAGACATTTAATGTAACCGTACCCTACTCCCTTACGCGCGGCGTGGGATTCCGCGGCGGCAGCTACACGGATCACTCCGAGGTTATTCCACTGACGGGTGCGGCTACCACCGAGGTGCGCGGCGTGCACACTCCCTTCCTGACGGATATCTACTTCCCCGTAAGATTCTGGGGCTTGAACTACTTCGACAACCTGGCAGTCGGCGGCGGCAACACAACACGACTGAATGTTACGCCGGCCCAATTTATTTCGGATTCCTCCGATATAACCAAGGGTACATTGCGCGAGTACACGAGCCTGGATTTCCGCCTGTATTACAGTGACAACTTCGCCACTTATACCGGTGGCAGCGTCCCGGCGTTGTCCGGACCTCCATCGATCGCCAACATCACATCAACTATCAATGGCGATCAGGTCGATTTCCAGGTCACCGTACTCGGAAACCCGGCGGCCGGGATCCAGGAGGTTTGGGTAACCTATACCGCAACAACTGGTTCGTTTTATGGAGAATGGCAGTCCCTGAACCTGGTGCAAAACACAGACAACACGCTCGTTTGGGAAGAAAAGCTCCCCCTGAACGGCACCGATCCTGATAACGTTCGGTTTATGGTGCAGGCGGTCAATGGCGTCGGCATGGTGAGCGCTTCAACCAATCTCGGATTGGCTTACATACCCGGTGTCGATCCCGCGCTGAGGGAACCGACTGAGTTGACACTGAATGTCAGCGAAACAAGCGCACCTTACGGCACGAAACCAACATTCAGCGCAACACTTGTGCATGCTAGCTTGTCGGGTGATGTCCCGTTGGAAGGCGAGCGTGTGCTGTTCAGGTTGGGAGCGCAGACACGCCTCGGGATTACGGACCCGAACGGAATAGCAAGTATAGAGTTCCCGATCCTGGGACTGCCCGATGATCCTCTTAATGCTAACGATGATTATGAGCTAAAGGCTTCCTTCCCAGGCAATGCTATATACGATTCAGCAACAACGTCTGTTGACTACAACATCACCAAGCAGACAACCAGTATCACTCTCGATCCAAATCCTGAACTTGCCAGCGCCAGTGACGAATCGATCATGGTTGCATCACTGACGGACACGGCAGAAAATCCGAGGCTGTTAGCCGAGAGAACTGTTTTCTTCATCTTAACGGATAATGAAAGCGGTGATATTTACGAAGAAGCTGTGATCACTGATTACGCAGGTCGCGCTAATTTAGGAGACTTGCCACTGTCATCTGGCACCTACACTGTTGATGTCTTTTTCAGTGGAACGGTCCCACTTCAGGCCGGCGCCATCACGTTGAACGATGATCGTTACGAGCCTACTCTCTTCGAGGATGGACTGCTGACATTAAATGAACCACCCACTGCGGATGACGACTCCTATACAACAGACGAAGACACAAAACTCACCATCGGAGCGCTGGCTGGGATCCTGGCCAATGACATGGATACGGACAACTATCCAGACCCATTGAGTCCACAGCTTGTCGAAGGACCCCTTAATGGCACTCTTTCTCTAGGAGTGAACTTGGATGGCTCATTTGAATACACACCCAATGAAAACTTCAATGGAGAAGACTCATTTACCTATAAGGCCAGCGACGGTTTACAAGAGTCGAACATCGCGACGGTTACACTGACGATCAATCCAGTAAACGATCCACCCGTGGTTGGAGCAGCTACTGTTGTTACGGATGAGGATACGCCAACTACGATCACACTAATTGGTTCGGACGTCGATGAGGATGATTTGACATTTGTAATCGTATCCGGTCCCTCAAACGGCGTACTCGCCGAGATTTCAAACGGCACTTTCACATACTCACCTAATCAAGACTTCAACGGTCTAGATTCCTTCACCTACATAGCCAACGATGGAGCGGAGGACTCGAATGTAGCTACTGTAACGCTGACAATCTATGCTGTAAACGATCCCCCTATCGCTCAAGATGACAACTTCGGAACCAGTGCAGGTGTAGAATTAATCGTTGCAGCGCCGGGTGTGCTGGCGAACGATTCTGATGCGGATGATGTTTCCCTGTTAGCAGAATTACTCACATCACCGGATACATTCGTGACACTGAACAGTGATGGATCCTTTACCTATACACCTGCTCCAGGATTTTCCGGTGTATATGCTTTCACATACGCAGCATATGATCGGGAAGGATACGCTACTGGCTTCAAATACTCAGAGCCTGCAACGGTTTCAATTCATGTCAACGGGGCACCGACATGCGCCGAAGCTACCCCGAGCGTATCAAAACTCTGGCCCCCGAATGGCGAGTTCTACACGGTAGAAATATTAGGAGTGGTTGATCCAGAAGGTGATAAATTCACTATTTTGATCACCAGCGTCTATCAGGATGAAGTTATCGGAAGAGAGGCAGATGCAATCATATCTCCTGATCTTACGACAGCCGATGTGAGAGCAGAACGAGACGGCAACGGCGATGGGCGTGTTTACCACATCAGCTTCATCGTAACGGATGAATTTGGCGCATTTTGCGAGGGTACGGTAAGGGTTCCAGTCGCGCCGCACGATAACAGCGGTAAAGTTGACGCAATCGATGGCGGACCAATTCACGACTCAACTGTACCAACGCCCGAATAATAATATTACGCATTACCAAGATAAACAACGCGGCACGCAAATTTGATTTGCGCGCCGTGTTGTTTATCCATATATATAGTGCTGCAGAATAGATGAAAATCAAGTTGCGGCTTAACTTTTATCAACCTCCTTATAATCTAGCATTTTCATTAAGAGAGCCATAAATTTTGGGTAAGACTTTATATGAATGAATAGGAGACATACATCATAGGAGGATATGGGTGATAAAATATGATCAAAATACGGTCTCATGATTAAATCACTGCCATCCAACAAAAAAATCAATTTACAGGATCAATATGCAATACGGCTACTTTGATGACTACCGCCGCGAATATGTGATCACGCGGCCGGACACCCCTCTGCCCTGGATCAACTATCTGGGAAACGAGGAATTCTTTTCCCTCATCTCGAACACTGCCGGGGGATATGCCTTCTACAAAGACGCACGTATGCGGCGTATCACGCGCTACCGGTACAACAACGTCCCGCAGGATCGTGGCGGTCGCTATATTTACATCCGCGATCGCCAAACAAGTGACTTTTGGTCGCCTACATGGCAGCCTGTTTGCAAGGAACCAATAGACTACGAGTGCCGTCACGGCATGGGCTACACCCGCATAACTTCCGGTCAGGGGGGCATCCGGGCGAGTATCAATTATTTCGTGCCCATGGGCCAAAATCTGGAGATCTGGAACCTGGATCTTACCAATGCGAACCAAAACCCCGTAGATTTACAGGTATTTTCGGCCGTGGAGTTCGCCTTGTGGGACGCGCACGATGACTCTACTAACTTCCAACGCAACCTGAACATCGGCGAAGTCGAAGTTGAGGGCAGCGTGATCTACCACAAAACAGAATACCGCGAACGCCGCGACCATTTTGCCTATTTCGCCTGCTCAGAGCCGCTGGCAAGCTTTGACACGCAAAGGGAGAGCTTCCTCGGCCCTTATCGCGGTTGGGAAAATCCTGTCGCTGTTGAAGGAGGCGCCTGCGGTAATTCGCACGCCCACGGATGGTCACCCATCGGATCACACCAGGTGGATTTATCTTTAGGACCTGGTGATACTAAGAATATTCTGTTTATCCTTGGGTACCACGAGAATCCGAAAGACCAGAAATTTGATCCGCCAGACTCGCAAACGATCAACAAAAGAACAGTCCAACCGGTGATCCGGCGTTTTTCAGATCAGGAAAACGTTGACGAGGCGTTCGAAAGATTGCGCGAATATTGGAAGCGTATTTTAAGCACCATCCAGGCCCAAACCCCAAACGAACATACAAACCGCATGGTCAACACATGGAACGCCTACCAGTGTATCGTCACCTTCAACCTGTCGCGTTCGGCATCCTATTTCGAGTCAGGTGTAGGTCGCGGCATTGGCTTCCGTGATTCCAACCAGGACCTGCTGGGGACCATCCACATGATCCCGGATCGCTCCCGGGAGCGTATCCTGGACCTGGCTGCTACCCAACTTGAAAATGGTGGCGCATATCACCAGTACCAACCGCTCACGAAGCGCGGCAACGACGCCGTCGGCAGCAACTTCAACGACGACCCGTTATGGCTGGTGCTCAGTGTGGCAGCGTATCTGAAAGAAACCGCTGATTGGAAAATCCTGGATGAACCTGTGCCTTATGACAACCAGCCAGGGAGTGAAAGTCCGCTCTACGAGCATTTGCAGCGCTCGATCCAATATACATTAGACCGCCTGGGTCCTCACGGATTACCGCTGATCGGGCGTGCAGATTGGAACGATTGCCTCAATTTGAACACCTTCTCTGATGAGCCCGGCGAATCATTCCAAACGACCACCAACCGGGACGGGAAAATTGCCGAATCGATCTTTATCGGAGGGCTGTTCGTGTTGGCTGCCAAAGAAATGGCGCAGATCACTGCCCGGCGCGGTGAGTCTGAAGATTCCCTGCGCTACCTGGAATCAGCGGCCAGCATGGAGATCACGGTTGCCGAAGACGGTTGGGACGGGAACTGGTTCCTCAGGGCTTATGATGCGTTTGGTGAAAAGATCGGCTCTCACGAGAGAGACGAAGGCCAGCTCTTTATCGAGCCGCAGGGCTTGAACGTCATGGCCGGCATCGGGTTGGATGATGGCTACGCCCATCAAGCCATGGAAGCAGTCTACGAGCGGCTCGCCACTCAACACGGTGTTTTGCTCCATCAACCCGCATATACGCGGTATCAATTAAATTTAGGTGAAATATCATCCTATCCACCTGGCTATAAAGAGAACGCGGGTATCTTCTGCCACACCAACCCCTGGATTATGATCGCTGAAACGCGCCTGGGAAATGGTGACAGGGCGCTCGATTACTATCTGCGCATCAACCCCTCCGCCAGAGAACAAATCAGCGAGGTCCACCGCTGTGAACCCTATGTATATTCCCAGATGATAGCCGGAAGAGATGCGCCGTCATTCGGTGAAGCGAAGAACTCCTGGCTTTCGGGCTCGGCCGCCTGGAATTACGTGGCAATAACACAGTGGATCCTGGGCATCCGACCGACTTACGATGGTCTTCGTGTAGCGCCGGTGATTCCGAAAGATTGGGAAGGTTTCAGAGCGTACCGCAGGTACCTCGGCGTGGACTACCATTTCATTGTACTCAGAAAAGGGGACGGGAATGATATTTCCTTGCTGGTTGACGGGGAGCCCGTGAAAGGAAACATAGTGCCTCCTCCCACTGAAGGTCAAGAAAGTGTCGCTGTGGAGGCAACGCTGTCCTGATTATTTACTATATCTACAAGTAAATATAGACAACAAATCATCCTGACCTACATAGCACAAGAATGCATCTTGTGCTATATGTTTTTAAGGGCTGTCCTGGCGGCGTAATAGCCGCACATGCCGTGCACACCCCCTCCGGGCGGTGTTGACGCGGAGCAAAGGTAAACATTCTTGAGCGGCGTGACATAAGGGTTCAGGCGCGGCACCGGCCGCGTGTACAACTGGCGCAGGTCCTGGGTTCCGCTGACGATATCTCCCCCCACATAATTAGGGTTGTACGCTTCTAGCTGCGCCGTATTGCGTGTGCTGCGCTGCAGGATTACGTCGCGGAAGCCCGGCGCATAGCGTTCGATCTGGGCCTCGATACGTTCTGTCATGTCGAACGTGGAGCCGTTCGGTACGTGGCAGTAAGCCCAGGCGGTCTGCTTGCCTTCAGGCGCGCGTGTCGGGTCAAACAAACTTTGCTGTGCGAGCAAGATGTAGGGTTTTTCTGGGTGCTCCCCTTTCCCGACCAGGCGCTCGGAAGCTGCAATTTCTTCCAGTGAACCACCAAGGTGCACGGTTGCCGCCTGCGAACATTCCTCCGCCGTCCAGGGGATCGGGCCATCCAGAGCGTAATCGATTTTGAACACACCGGGACCATAACGAAAACGACCGAGCTGCCGTTTATAACCAAAGGGTAATCGGTCAGCACCGATACGCAGCAGTTCGCGCGGTGTGATATCCAAAAGCAGCGCTTTTGATGGCGGCAGTTGATCCAAAGACTCGACCGGTGAGTTGGTCACGATTTCCCCGCCCAATGATTTTAAATAGGATCCCATCGCATCGGCCAGGTTCTGAGCTCCGCCCCGCACCAGCGGCCAACCAACCGTATGCGACAAGGCGCTCATAACGAGGCCAAATGCTCCCGAGCCGAGCGCATCAAGCGACATAATCGAGTGGCCGGCCATGCCAGCAAACAGGGCGCGCGCCCTATCTGTCTGAAAATAACTCTTTGCCAGGTTGCGGGCTGGTCGGGCGGCTAATAAACTAAATCCCGCGAAGGCTAACGGATGTTTTGGAGGAAAAGGGAGTGGCCCCAACAAGTCTTCAGCAATATCATCCCAATCATCGATGATGGACCGCATCAGCGTTATGTAAGCGTCGCGATCGACGCCCAATTTTTCGGCGGTCGCTTCAAAGGATCTCTCTGCCACCACCACCCCACCGTCATCCAGTGGGTGTGCTAGCTCCAGCGGGGAGTGCACCAATTCCAGGCCATATTCTTCGAGCGGGAGTGTCTTCAGGTACGGAGACGTCAATGCCAGAGGAAAAATGGCCGCACAAACATCATGGATAAAGCCTGGCAGGGTCAGCTCGGCAGAACGCACTCCCCCTCCAATAGTGTCTTTGGCTTCCATCACCAGGACCGATTTTCCGGCCTGGGCTAGAGAGATCGCCGCGCTGAGACCATTTGGACCAGTACCGACAACTACAGCATCATAATCAAAACTCATACAAACCCATTATAGCGTTTCACACACGTGTTTTCATAATAATTGATTCAGTTAATCGCGTCCCAGCATTTGCCGGACCCAATACGCGGGCAAACTGAATGTGGTCCTGATGACAGAATTATGCCAGACATTTTTTGCATACGACCACTGCAGCTTGTTGTCGACACAGATCTTCTCCATTTCCACCTGGCCGGCCACCCCAAAGTTGCTTGCCAATTCCTCCAGCACATGATGCCAGATACGCTCCTGTTGGGTACCGCCACCGAGGTATCGGAAACCAATCTCGAAGACCGGATCATTTGCGCGGGCCAACGACTGGATCTGGACCACCGTCACCCCGTCCTCCTGGTAAGCGCTGAATGTGTTGAAACCAGATTCTGGGTGCCCGTCTGGCGTCATCACCGCGAAAGATTCATGATCGGCATACAGGATCATTACGCCGGTCGACACCGGCATACCGCCTGGAATTCCAGGCAGCTTGGCATTGATCACCAGCACTTCACCCGGCTGCACACCATCCATCGAGGGATAGAACTTACTATTTTCGGGCATCAGGTCCGGCAAATTTGTTTTCCAGAATTTAACCACCTCTTCAGGAGAAAATTTGGCACTCTCCAGCCGAATTCGATAAGTCTTCTGCCACAACTGACCGAAGCCCTGCAGCGGTCCGGTCAGGTGCTTGCCTTCAACGTTGATATTCATCGCCTCATCTGCGACATCAGAGACCTCCAGGTGTTCGACCGGTTTTGCCCAGGCCGATTCATTCTGCTTTATCGTATCAGCCGCTGGATTAGCTTCACCATTAATAGATTTGGACGTGGACATGATAAACTCCTTCTTAAATTACCAATAATAGGACACCATTACAAACTATAAGACTTTCACCAGCAAATCCACTCAGCCTTATGCTGTAACCTGGGCCGCATCGATTGCGGCCTCTTCAGTCAAGTAGATAGTAATCGCCTCGTTCAAGCGGGTGAGTTCGAATATCTGCAGGTAATGATCGCTGAGCCCGTACGCCAGGAGCTGCTGCTTCTGACGCTGCACTCGAATGAGCATGGTGACCAGCAGTCCAATGCCGGAGCTGTTCATATAATCCAGACCGGTGAAATTCAGAATGATATTTTGTGATCCATTGGACACCGCTTCATTGTAGGCGTTCATAAGTTCACTCTCGGCGAAGGCGTTGATCTCGCCTTGAATATCCAACACACTGATTTTCTTATCGATGTTGCGAACTGATACATTTATATTAGCTTGAGTCATCGTTTTCTCCAATTGCAAATGTAGGTTTTACTCAAAAAATTGTTGGTTCTTATTTTTTCCTAAACACCAGCCATGGCGCTGGTCTCGTCCGTGTAAATGGTCATGAAGTCGGACAGGCGGGTGATGTGAAATATCTCCGTGTAATGGTCGCTCATTCCGAAGACGACCATCTTGCGCTGCGATTTGCGCGCTCTGGCCAATAAGCCCACGATCAGCGCGATACCGGTGCTGTTGATATATGAGACATCGCTAAAATTCAGAGCGATGGTGCCTGGATCATAACTCTCTGCCTGAGTATAAGCTTCATTAAGTGCATCTTCTGCGAATGCGTTTATCTCACCATGGAGATCGATGGTCGTGATCTCTGGTTGGTGACGCACCTGCGTTTCACACATTTGTGTCATCATCCGATTGCTCCTTCAATCTATAAATCAGCCGGATCGTATGGTGGTTTTCATCTGCCTCGATTTCCATGCTGTCAACCATATTTTCGATCAGGAACAGCCCCCATCCACGGGGAGATTGTTCTCCGGCCAATTTGGCTTCCAGGTCAGGTGTAACCTTCTCAGGCATAGGATGATCAACACCCCGGTCAGTGATAAACACATTTAATTCATCTTCCGATGCAGTGACTTTTATTTCCACCTGGATATCCGGGTTGTATAGGTTACCGTGCTCCATGGCGTTCATCGTCGCTTCAGCGACTGCTGTTTTCAACTGATCCACACGATCCGACAGCAGCCCAGCACCCTGAACTTCCTGGGCGACGTTTTCCATGGCCTGGCGCTCATTTCCCCGTTGGCTGGGCAGGGTGAATTCGGCCAGCGTGACGGTGTCATCAAGCAGCTTATCCTCATGCTCCCCTGATTCTGGCACGAATCGTTCGATGGAGACAAACGTTACGTCATCCTCCTGCTCCCAATCCTCTCCAGTGAATTCCGCCAATTCATCTAACAGCAACCTGATGGAAGGTTCCCCACCCGGATTTTCAGTCAGCAGCCGTTCCAATCTTGGATTCCCGAACATATCGCCCTGAGGATTGTGTGCCTCGACCAAACCATCGCTGTACAGCAGAACACACTCTCCATCCCCGATAGCATCCTGCTTCTCTTCGTACGCCATTCCCGGCATCAAACCCAGCGGCATACCGGTAGCCCGCAGCTCGCAGATACCCTCGGAGCAGTTTTTATACGGAAGATTATGACCTGCGTTAGCGTAAACGATCTCGCCCGATACGGGATCCAGCACAATATACATACAGGTAACAAACATGTTATGTGGAATATCCGGCACAAGCAGGTCGTTGGTACGCTCCAGGACCTGCCCCGGGGATTGGTAGCGTTCAGCGGTCGCACGCAGCACACTGCGGGTGGTCGCCATGACCATCGCGGCCGGCACACCTTTATCCGTCACATCTCCGATCACAATGCCCAACCTGCCATCCGGAAAATTGATAAAATCGTAAAAATCCCCGCTGACAGCCCGCGCCGGCTGCCAATGCGCGGCCAACTGCCAATTCTCCAGATCGGGAAGCTCTTTAGGCAGCAGCGTCTGCTGAATGACCCTGGCCACGCGCAGCTCCTGTTCTATACGTTCGCGCTCGCGGGCTTCCACCTGCTGTTGGCGTACCAGTTGAGCGACACGCAGAGCAGGAGCGGCCTGGGTCGACAGCGTGTTGAGCAAGCGCCGGTCGTCCGCCGAATAATCCTGTTCGCTCAAGCGCGGCCCAAGGTTCAGAAGTGCAATCAGCTCCCCCTGGCTTACCAGCGGCACCACCAGCTTTACACCGGCATCTTTAAGCGCGCGCAGGGCGTCCGAGTCGAGAAAGATTTTATCGATCTCAACCGCGTCCGGCGCGTTGGCAAAGTACTTCAACAGCGGATCATCGGGCGCGATATCCAAATCCAAAGTGATGGCCCTTTGAGGATCATCTGGAATGGTCGCTGCCTCACGATCGGGCTCAGATACTTTCGAATTAAACAATCTTTGCCATATGCTCTGAATTTTTAGGATCATGACTCTCTCATTTACCTCGTATGTGGCTAATTCTACTCGTCGAACGTCTCGTTATCGTTACGGAAAACGTTACGGAGCGGTTAATTGTCACGTCTTTCCCATTCAGCGAGCATTTCTTTGCCAAGCGCCCGCCACTGCGGTGCAACCGGAACGACCCCCAGCTCACCGATGATACGTCTGGCGGCCAATCCAATGATGGCGGTGTAAGTTGGGTAAGCGATTTCCAACTCTGCCAGCTGCTCCACCCACATGTCAGAAGCCATACCGGCCGCCACCAGGTGGATGACCTCCAGGGCCTGCTCTCCCACGACATGCGCGCCAAGCAAACGATGAGTCTCTCGCGAGACAATCAATTTGCAGCAGCCGTCCGTGCGCCCATCAATCACCGCGCGATCCAGACTTGCGTAAGGCACCTGTGCGACCACAATATCGTTAGACTCACGCGCGGCCTCCTCGGTCAGACCCACGCTGCCGTACTCGGGATCGGTGAAACCGCCGTGGGGCACGATCTGATGTTTATACCGCTGACCGGCGCCAAGAATCGCGTTCTCCGCCGCTATACGAGCATCGTAACCCGCCCTCTGCACCAGACCCATTCGCCCGGTTACATCCCCGGCGGCGAAGACGTTCTCTGACGTCGTGCGCAGGTAGTCATCAACCTGGATGAAACCTCGCTCCGTCGCAACACCAGCCCCTTCAAGATTAAGTGTCTCCATGTTGCCCGGCCAGCCGACAGCCAACAAGACAGCACCTGCATCCAAAGTCCGTGTTGATCCGCCCTCCTGGTAAACCAACCTTCTGGATCCACCGTTATTCTCGATGCGATCAACACCATCAATTCCGGTAATGATATGGATACCGCGATTTACGAATGCCTCATGGATAGCGGCGGATGTCGCAGGATCTTCGGATGACAATATCCGATCACTGACCTCCACCATCCATACCTGCACCCCAAACGCATCGAAGATGGAGGCCAGCTGGCAGCCCGTCGCTGCCGCACCGATAATGACGATCTTTTCTGGCAGCGCTTTCAAAGACCAGACATCGCTGTGGATCAGGGCATGTTCGGCTCCAGGGAAATTCAGGCGCCTGGGGTGACCGCCCACACAAATGATAGTTTTATCCCCATGTAAACGTTCACTGCCGTTCAGCTCTATCGTGTGTTCATCAATAAAGCGCGCCTCACCTGCCCCGAAATATAATTCTGCTCCGGCCTCGTCCAAGGTTTTGATCAACTGTTTCTTCTCATGGATCGTGTAAACGACCTGTTGAGCGCGATTGATGGTTTGCTCGAAATTAATGGTTGGTGGTTCGCTCATTAAACCATACGCGCGAAAATGATCGGACTCACGAGCCAGGCGGGCAGCCCGGGCAAGGACTCGAGTCGGCACACACCCGTCGTTCGTACAGGTACCGCCTAAGCGATCACGTTCAACCAACGCAACCGAGGCGCCCAGTTCGCGGGCTCTCAAGGCAGCAGTTACCCCGGCAGGCCCGCCTCCAATAACGATGATGTCGTACATGGGTTAAAAAACCTCCAAAATATTTGATTTACTCAATCGAGATCAACACCTTATTATGGTGCTTGCTCACTGGCCGCCAGCACATTGCCAGGACCAGACGCCATCCACGCAAATGAACGCTGGATCTATCACCACCTCTATAACTATACGCAGCCAAGTTCGCGGTTCATTCATCGGGTGAAAATTCATTTTCTGTCAGCTTTTACCCCTCATCGGCTGTCTATTCTGTTCCGCCTGGTTCGGAATCATCGTCATCGTCAAGGTAAATTGGCACAATGAGGTGAACTTCGTCATTGCGTATCTCTACCGGATAGACGGATAGCTTTGCGCTCGGGTCGATCAGCATCTTTCCGTCCGTTATGTCGTACTGGTAGCCGTGCCAGGGACAGGTCAGCGTATCACCGCTTAATTTCCCGGCACACACCGGTCCGGAGCGATGCAGGCAACTGTTGCTCAACGCAACCCACTCACCCTGGTGATGGAAGACCCCTATCGACCGATCGTCGACCTGCACGATCCTGCGCTCGCCGTCCAGGATTTCATCCACCCGCGCGACCAGGACGTCTTTGTGATCGATCGGGAGTTTCATGCCGAGGCTGCGTTCATAAGATTCCACCGCCATTTCACGGATCGCCTCGTCGTCGATCTCGATCCTTGGTTGGTAGGTCTCTTTCTGGCGCTCGGTATCATAAGCGCTGGAGAGCATCTCCAGGAGGACCATCATCAGCTTGTTCCATGCCTGCACGGCATTGCTCTGCAGCTGCGGGTCGATTTCAACCAGCTCCGTTTCCAACGCTTCGCTGATAGCATACTGCACAAAGCCCACCATACCAATCACGTAGCGCTCGGGGATATAGATCTTGGGATCCGCCCCTTCTGAGGTATGGGCACGTCCGACGTAATCGACAAAACTTGCGTACTCGTCATCGTAGACCCCGGAGGCTGTGCGACGCCAGAAATTGGCCTGGTGATACATGCGCAGCTCCAGGTACTCCTTATCCACCTTGCCTTCTTTATTCAAGAAATGCGCCCGTGTCGGGGGATAGCGCAGCAGGTGTGTGTAAAATTTCTCCACGATGGATGGGATGTACTTCTCGATCACCAACTGCGTCTTGCGGATATATTCTGCGTCTTCCTGACCGAATCCGACAAAATCCGCCATATATCGAAAATAGCGTGCCGCATCGGGAGAACTCAACCTGGGGTGAATCTTGTCAGTCGTTTCGCTCATGGATCAACTTTCTCCTTACTTATTTTTTTCAATTCTGGAATTTTCATATGCTTCAATATCATTGAATCAAAATCATTGAACGTTCAATACGTCTCAGGTTAAATGGGAGCTGATTCCAGTTATCGCCGAAATCAGCCGTGTGCCACACATCACCGTTGCTCAGACCCGCGTACAGGTGACCGGGTGCACCCGGATCGGTGACCAGCGCGTAAGCCATATAATCCAACGGCTGCGGCAGCCCGCCGCTGTTATAAATGTCTTGTTTTGAAATTCGCAATTATTCATCTTTCAACCTCTCCAGGTGGACTGGTCTCTTCCTTCACAGGCAGCCACACACTGAGTGAATCCGGCTGCATGGTGTCCTCCACGACTCTCACCAGTTGAGACGTCAACATATTCAGATTGGTTTCATCGCGCGCCGATATAGCAAAGCCTTCTACCGTCCTCTGGGCATCATATTTACTTCTGTAGAATCTCCGGTCGATATCGTGTTGAATTCGATTACGTAATGGGATAAATAACGCTGCTATGATCAATGTTGAGATCACAATTGCTACTGTTGACCCCTGACCGCTCACCGCCTCGAAAAGACTTTGCAGCAGGATAACCCCACCAAAATAAAGCAGCCCCAGGGTTATCGTCAATCCACCATAAACGAGCGTCTTGCGGATAAGAATGTCAATATCGAACAACCGGTAGCGCAGGATTGCGATCGCAATTGAGACTGGGATCATGATGATCGTCAGGATAAACAGCAGGTTAAATAAATCCGTATTTGACTCTTCCCACCCCCGGACGAGTGCAGGTACATAAACCACAGCGAACATCCCGGAGGCATACAGAAGCCATTTAATCTGGTTTCTCTCGATAATCCCAGCACTGCGGTAGCGCACAAAAAGAGAGGCAAAACAGAGGATTGTCAGCGTTCCAAATCCTAGCACAAACGGCAGGACAAATAATTCCGCCAGCTGGTCAGGGATAAATCCAATCGGATTTTGCAGCATCCAGCCTCCATCTGGTGGGCCTAAACTGCCAGCGAACGTTACAAAGAACATAAAAATTAAAAACAAAATCAAAAATGCCAGGATAATCTTCCCCCAGCGCAGCGTTGGGGGTTTACCGGTTGGAAACAGCAGCGGGAGGAGGATAATCGGATAAATCAAAGGTAACCACGCCCAGTTTTGAATCCACAACAGGAAATATGTGAAGGTTGTTGGTTCAGGGGGCACACTTCCAAAACTCTCCAGGTAGTTTTCAATCGGACTAACCAGCACGAACAATAACGCCGGAGCCATCAGCAGCCAGCCAATTGCGTTATGCGGCTGTTTGGATGCAATCAAGGCACCTACAATCGCAAACACAAGTGGAAAAACATTCCTGAACAATTCACTCACCATAGAAATGATGGTTGCATTTCCATCAATACCGACCGGATTAAGCCCAAGATTTAGGATAACACCTACCCCGACGAACCCGCACAGCAGCCAGGCAAGTAAGGCTGTCTTCTTCTGGTTCATACTCTTCTCTCTTCCTTTGCCAGCCATAAACCTACCTGTTCAAGCTGCATCGAATCCTGCACTACCCGAACCAAATCATCTCTCAGGGCATCAAGATCGGTCTCATCTCGTGCAGTTTTAGCGAAGGCTTCCAGGGTCTTTTCAGCATCGTA
>Ga0209013_10000516_pt1 | contig 34734 bp, 30 predicted proteins | sample Cruoilmetagenom2_FD_187291 | JGI IMG/M metagenome (GOLD analysis project Ga0209013, IMG submission 187291) | Oil polluted marine microbial communities from Coal Oil Point, Santa Barbara, California, USA - Sample 2 (SPAdes) (version 2) | ecosystem: Environmental > Aquatic > Marine > Oil seeps ...
GCAGTGCTGTCGGCGGCCGCCGAGGAGATTGATCGCGGCGGTGTTCTCCTGCTGCCGACCGAGAGCTTCTACGGCCTCGGGGCGGATCCGCGCCGGGCGGCTGCGGTGGAGCGGATCTACACCCTGAAGGAACGCCCCCCGGGCCTTGGTCTCCCGGTGTTGTGTGCGGACTGGGAGCAGGTAGAGGCGCTGGTCGTGGTCCCGGAATCGCATCGCGTCAAGCTGTCTCGTCTGTGGCCGGCTCCGCTCACCGTGGTGCTTCCCTGCCGGGCCGAGATCGCTGCCGCAAGTGGGGCGACCCTGGCGGTGCGGATCCCCGCGCATGCCCTGCTCAGGGCGCTGCTGTACCGGGTGGGACCGCTGACCGGAACCTCGGCCAACCGTCACGGTGACCCACCCTGCACCGAGGTGGATGGGGCGCTCCGTTCGCTTGCCGAAGAGCCGGACCTGGTCCTCGACGCGGGTCCCACACCGGGTGGTGAGCCGAGCACCCTGGTGGATCTCGCCACGGCAAGACCGCGGATCTTGCGCGCAGGGGCGAGCGTCTGGGACGAGCTCTGACGGAGCCTCGATCAGGAGTGGCTCGCAGCCGGCCTGGAGCTGTGAAAAACCCTGTGGAAAACCTTGTGGAAAACTCGTTAAGCCAATGTAAACACAAGAACTTCGCTCAATTCTGGCCGTCTTGGCGAAAGATGCATAAATTGTTTGTTTTCAGTGATTTGTCGCTATCTCGTTGGATTTGAAGTCGTTGCCGCATGGCGGCATCGATTGAAGATCCACAACCCCCTGATTTTCCTGCTTTTGCGGCTCTTGGTGCCCGGTCGGCTGTTGCCGCTCCGAGAGGGCCTGTGGTAGCGTTTCGTCTCCATCCGCTGCGGACCCAATTGGTGCCCACCGGGGGAGGAGTTGGCATGCTGATCCGAAAGGTCAAGGGAACCCGCGACATTCTCCCGCCCGAGTCGCGGTTGTGGGCTGAGGTGGAGGCTGTGGCCTACCGGGTCTTTGGCGGCTTCGGCTACGAGGAGATCCGGCTCCCGGTCCTCGAACCGACCGAGCTCTTCGTGCGCTCGGTCGGCGAGGACACCGACATTGTGAGCAAGGAGATGTACACCTTTGCCGACCGCAAGGGTCGCTCCCTCACCCTGCGCCCGGAAGGTACCGCCGGGGTAGCACGGGCGTTCATCGAGAACGGTCTCGGCCAGCGCCCGCAGCCTCTTCGCCTGAGCTACCTGGGCCCCATGTTTCGTTACGAGAAGATGCAGAGGGGGCGGTACCGCCAATTCGCCCAGATCGGTATTGAGCTTCTCGGTGCGGCGACGCCGCAGGCCGACGTCGAAGTGCTCCTCGCTCTCCACACCTTCCTCGCCGAGTTGGACTTCGAGAATCTCGTGATCGTGCTCAACAACCTGGGCGATCCCGAGGACCGGCCCCGCTTCATCGGCGGTCTCAAACGAGAGCTGACCCCCCATCGTGAGCAGTTGTGCGGCGACTGCCAGCGCCGCTGGGACGCCAATCCGTTGCGGATCCTCGACTGCAAGGTGCCCCGCTGCCGGGAGCTGGTCAGCCAGACCACCCCCGTCGCCGAGGTCGTAAGCGACGAGGCCTGCGCGCACGTGGAGGCGGTCGAGGCGGGGCTTGCTGCGCTGGAAATTCCGGTTCGCCGCGCCCCGCGGCTGGTGCGCGGTCTCGACTACTACCTGCGCACCGTCTTCGAGGTGGTGTCGCCGGAGCTCGGAGAGGACATCGTTATCTGCGGGGGCGGTCGTTATGACCGGCTGGTCTCGGATCTCGGCGGCGCGCAGGTGCCGGGTATCGGTTTTGCGATCGGCGAAGACCGGCTGGTGGAGGTGCTGCCGGAGGTCTTCCGCCGCCGTGTGCTGGACCGACCAGTGGTCGCGGTGCTGCCGCTGGGTGCGGGAGCGGCTGCGCCGGGTCTCGCCTTGAGCCGCGATCTCGTAGCTGAAGGGCTCACGGCTCCGGCCGAGGTCACAGGGCGCTCGTTGAAGGCCGGCCTCAAGTGGGCCTCGAAGATCGGAGCTCGCGCGGTCGTTATCCTGGGCGAGCGCGAGCTGACGGAGGGGAAAGCGATCGTACGCGATCTCGATCGTGGCGAGCAGGAAACGGTGGCTTTGGACGAGGTTCGCGGCTACCTTTCGCGTTTACTGAATCGGAGAAACACATGACCATGAGCGCCTGGGAAAGACCGTGGTGCGCGTCCCTGGACCTGGCAAAGGTCGGCGAGCAGGTGGAGCTTGTAGGTTGGGTTCGGCGCCGACGAGACCTCGGGGGACTGGTCTTCGTCGATCTCAGGGACCGCAGTGGGTTGGTTCAGCTGGTCTTCGAGGAGGCCATGGTGGGCGAGGGAGAGCGTCTTTCCGGGGAAGACGTTGTGATGGTTCGCGGCACGGTTCGCCCGCGCGCCGAAGGCCAGGCCAACCTGGAGCTGGCCAGCGGCGAGATCGAGGTCCGAGCCGAGGAGCTGGAGCTACTCACCGCCGCGGAAACTCCGCCGTTCGTTATCGAGGACGGCGTCAACGCCTCCGAGGAACTACGCTTGACGCACCGCTACCTCGACTTGCGGCGGCCGGAGATGACCTCCAATATAGTTCTGCGTCACAAGGTGGTGGCGGCGACCCGCCGTTTCTTCGACGAGATGGATTTCATCGAGGTGGAGACACCGATTCTCACTCGCTCCACCCCGGAGGGGGCCCGGGACTTCCTCGTTCCGTCGCGGGTCCACAAGGGCTCGTTCTATGCCCTGCCCCAGTCGCCCCAGCTTTTCAAACAGCTGCTGCAGGTGGCCGGTCTCGGGCGCTACCTGCAGATCGCACGCTGCTTCCGCGACGAGGACCTGCGCGCCGACCGCCAGCCCGAGTTCACGCAGATCGACGTGGAGGCCTCCTTCATCTCCGAGGAGGACATCTTCTCCTTGGTGGAAGGTCTCTTCGGTCGCCTCTTCCCGCTGGTGGGCATCGAGCCGCCCACGATCTTCCCGCGGCTTCAATACCGCGAGGCCATGGAACGTTTCGGCTCGGATCGTCCCGACACCCGTTTCGGTCTCGAACTCCAGGAATTTGGCCCGCTCTGCGAGGGCTGCGGCTTCAGGGTGCTCGAGGAAGCGGCGGCCGAGGGACGGGTCAAGGGCCTGGTACTGGCTGGGGGGGCGAGCATGTCCCGCAAGCAGCTCGACGGCCTCTCCGAGCAGGTGCGACCCTACGGCGCCGCTGGTGTCCTCTGGTTCAAGCGGATGGCCGACGGCGTGACCTCGCCGGCGAAGAAGGCGCTCGGCGAGGAGGGAGTAAGACACTTTCTCGATGCCGCCGGGGCTGGCGAGGGCGACCTGCTGCTTGTGGTAGGCGGATCGGAGAGGACGGTCTTTGCCGGCCTCGGCGCCCTTCGCCTGCACCTTGCGGGCGAGCACCACCTGATACCGGAGGGCCGGCACGATTTCCTCTGGGTCACCGATTTTCCCCTCCTCGAATGGAGCGAAGAGGACGGTCGCTTCTTCGCCATGCACCACCCCTTCACTGCACCGTATCGGGAGGATGAGCCTTTGCTCGGGAGCGATCCCGCCGCGGTGCGGGCGCGAGCTTACGACGTGGTCATGGATGGGGTGGAGCTTGGCGGAGGCTCGATCCGCATCAGCGATCCGGGCGTCCAGCGGCAGATGTTTGCGGCCCTCGGTATCGAAGAGACCGAAGCCCAAGCGCGTTTCGGGTTCCTGCTCGAGGCTTTCCGTTACGGGGTGCCGCCCCACGGCGGCATCGCGCTCGGGCTCGATCGCATGGTCATGCTCATGGCGGGACGCGAATCCATCCGCGACGTCATCGCCTTCCCCAAGACCACCTCGGCGACATGCCTCATGACCAGAGCACCGTCGGGGGTCGATTCCAGCCAGCTGACCGAGCTCGGCCTGGACCGCACCCGGGGATAACGCGCGTAAACTTGGTGCGGAGGTTCGATATCTCTTCCGATGGCCCGGGTCACGATGAGTCTGGCATCCGCCGCGCCGTCCTTCCACTGCTGGTGGTCGCGGGAGTGGTGTTCCTGCTCCTGTGGCCGGTGCTGGCCGGCGACCAGACTCTGTTCTACCGCGATCTCTACGGCCAGCACCTGGGCACCGCGCGCCTCCTCCAAGGGGGAGAGTTGCCCGGCGGACTGCTTTGGGATCCGCTGCTCAACGGAGGTCAGCCCCTCCTCGGCAACCCGAACCGCTTCCTCCTCTACCCCACCCGCCTGCTCTATGTCTTCCTCGCGCCGCTGACCGCCCTCAACTGGGAGATAGCCCTCCATCTACTGCTGGGCGGCCTCGGCGCCGCCCTTTTCGCCCGGCGCCTTGGTGTGGACAGGATCGGTTGCGCGGTGGCGGGTTCGGCCTATGCTCTTGGTGGTTTCTCGATCTCCCTGACCAATCACCTGGGTCGGCTGCTCGCCTACCACTGGTTGCCCTTCATCGCTCTCGCTGTGTATGCGGGTTTGCAGGGGAGACCGTCGGCCGGCCGTTGGCGGGCAGCGATCCCGATTCTGCTCGCGGTGCAATGGCTCACAGGGGCGGCCGAGCTGGCGGCGATGGCCGCGGTTATGGTCCTGGTCTGGGCGCTGGTGCCGGTGCACGCCGAGGACGGGCGATGGCGAATCCTGCGCCGAACTGCGGTATGGCTGCTGTTGGGCATCGGCGTGGCGGCCATCCAGGTGGCTCCCGCGGCGGAAATGGTTCTTCGGTCAGACCGCGCAACCCAGACCGGCACGGCGATTCCGCTGACGTGGTCGCTGCACCCGCTGCGGTTCCCCGAACTTTTCATTCCGGGTTTCTGCGGACCGATCGATGTTGCCGATCCGGTGACGAGCTACTGGGGGGCGGGGCTGGTGGATTTCGGCTTTCCCTACCTTGTCAGTCTCTACCTCGGAGCGTCGGTGGTACTGCTGGCGGCGATCGGGTGGGTCGGCTCCCGAGGGGATCAGAACTGGAGGGTCCTGCGCCGGTTGCTCGCGACCCTGGCGGTCGCGGGCCTGATCCTCGCACTGGGACGGCACCTTCCCGTCGTAGGCGGTGTGTTGGCGTCGGTTCCCGGTCTGAGCCTTGTGCGCTTCCCGGTGAAAATGGTGCTGCTGGCCGGGCTCGCGGTCGCGCTCCTGGCGGGGCGGGGAGCGGAGAGTCTTCTGGCGGCGGATCGTGAAGGCTCGCGGCGCGCCGGCCGCCTCGCCGCGGTGGCCGCGGGCGTCCTCCTGCTGGTGACCCTCGCGGTGGGCACAGGGCTTGCGGACCCCGTTCTCGAGCTCGTCTTTGCCGAACGTGCCGCACAGGCCGCTAAAGGACTGGTGGCACCTCTTCTCCATACCGTCATGGCGATGGCAGGCGTGATGCTGGTGGCCCTTGCGGCAGGACACTTCGCGCGGCCGGCGCGGTCGCTTATGCTGATGGCTGTCGTGGTCGTCGATTTGCTGGGCGCGGCGACGGCCACGCTGCCGATGGCGCCGCGGCTCGTTTTCGAGACGCCTCCGGAGCTGGTAGCGGAGCTACGAAACGGTGTCGGCGAGAGTCGTTTCTTCCGCGACCAGGAGCTGGCGAGCGTGCACGTGCCCCTGGCGGAGAATCGAGCCTGGGCCCCCGCTGCTTGGTGGTCGGAGGTCCTCACTGACAGCCTCGCCACGACCTGGGGCGTGCCGATGGTCTTCAACTCCGACGCCGAGGTCCTCTCCGGGCGGCGGATGGCCGCGCTCACGCGGTCGATGGCGTCCCTCGGGTGGGAAGGTCGGCTGAAGCTCTTGAGGACGGCTGCGGTGGGTTTGGTGATGACCCCGCAACACCCCGAGGTTCAAGGGCTGGAGCTTGTGGCGATCTACTCGGCCACGCCGGACATCGAGTACGCCCTCGATCGCGTGGTTCCGATACCGCGCTTTGTTCGCTGGGTTCCGAGCGTGCGGAACGTCTCTTCTGCAGAAGAAGCTCTCCGGGCGATGGTCGCGACTGATTTCGATCCAGATCAGGAAGTGGTGCGCGAGCGTGGTGCGCCGGTGACGCGCGACCCTCCTCGCTTCCTGGGATCCCTGCAGCCGACTGTCGAGCTGTGGAGGGGCAAGCTCATCGCGCCGACTGAGGGTCTGTTGGTGGCGGCGATCCCGTGGCACCGGGACCTACTTTTCGAGGTCGACGGTCAACCAATCCCGGCGGAGCGCGTGAACTTCGCCTTCACCGGTCTGCCCGTGACCGCCGGACAACACCGCCTACATATCATCTTTGCGCCGCGAACCGTGATGTGGGGGGCTTTGTTTTCGGCGGGTGCTTTGCTGCTTTGGGCAGTGGCCGTCATAGCCGGAGGTAGGAGACGCCAAGTGTAGCGGCGATGGTGTCACGACTCCCCGGGGTCATTCCAATCGTCATCGAGGGCAAAATCCCCCCTCTCGACCCCTTCGAGCAGCCGCCGCGCTTCGGCAACGTGCTCGGCGGCCACCAGGATCTCTACCGCGCCCAGGCCGTCGAGCACAAACGCGTGGGTATGGCGAAGGGCTTCGCCGCGGGTAAATGTCGGGATGCCGTGGGCGCCGAGAAAGGTGACTATCTGCTCCTCCTCGGGCCCGCCCTGAGCTGTGTAAACGACCACCGGCTGGTTTTCCACGGCCATCTCTCGCTGAAACCCTACCATGGCTGTGTTGACAGCCCTCAACCCCATTGTTATGATCCCTCTCCCCTTTTGGAAGGGCGTTCTTTGGCAGAAAAATGGACGAGGACGGGTCGGAAGTGTCTGCGGGACCACCCGTCATTAGCCTGAAGGCGCGTAGCTCAGCTGGTTAGAGTACTACCTTGACACGGTAGGGGTCAGCGGTTCGAGTCCGCTCGCGCCTACCACTTTACGGATCAGTGAAGGCGCGTAGCTCAGTTGGTTAGAGCGCATCCCTCACACGGATGAAGTCCGCGGTTCGAGTCCGCGCGCGCCTACCACTTTGGAGATCCGAAACCCGACCCGTGGTCGGGTTTTTGTGTCTTGACGAGACGGAGCGAAAGATGGTGACCACAATCAAGGTGAGCTTGCCGGACGGCAGCGCGCGGGAGTTTCCCGAGGGCGCGACCGTCTTCGAGGTGGCCGAGGCCATCGGCCCACGGCTTGCCCGCGACACGGTCGCGGGGCTGATGGACGGCCGTCTGGTCGATCTGCGCACGCCCATCACCGGCGACGTCGAGCTGCGGATCATCACTGAAAGGGACCCGGAGGGCGCCGAGGTCATCCGCCACTCCGCGGAGCATGTGCTTGCAGACGCAGTCAAACGGCTGTGGCCGGGGACGCCGATCGATGCCGGCCGACAGGATCACTCGGAGAAGTACCAGTACGACTTTCGCTTTCCCCGCCCCTTTCGTCCCGAGGATTTCGAGCGGATAGAGGAGGAGATGCGGCGAATCCTCGGCGAGGACCTCGCGTTCGAGCGCACGGAAGCAGACCGCGAGGAAGTGAAACGGATCATGTCCGAGCGGGGAGAGGACATCAAGCTCAAGCGTCTCGAGGACATTCCCGAAGGCGAAGCGATCACCCTGTACTCGCACGGCCCCTTCCTTGACCTGTGCCGCGGTCCCCATGTCCAGCGCACCGGACAGATCGGCGCCATTCGTCTTCTCGAGGCCTCCGGGGCTTACTTCAAGGGAGATGAGCGCAACGAGATGCTGCAGCGCATCTACGGCACGGCCTTCGCCACCAAGAAGGAGCTCGACGCCTATTTCGCCCGCCTTGAAGAGCTGCGTCGTCGTGACCATCGGCGTTTGGGCCGCGAACTCGATTTCTTTTCCTTCCACCCCGAGGCCCCGGCGAGCCCCTTCTTCCACCCGAGGGGCACTGTCGTCTATAACGCCCTTCTCGATCTGATGCGTGAGAAGTACCGCGCCTACGGCTACGAGGAGGTGATCACCCCGCAGATCTTCGACGTCGAACTGTGGAAGCGCTCGGGTCACTACGACAACTATCGCGAGGACATGTTCTTCGCCGACAGCTTCGATGAGGTGGAGGAGCGGTCGTCGAGCGTCAAGCCGATGAACTGTCCGTCCCACTGTCTGATTTTCGGCAGTGGGGCGCACTCGTACCGTGACCTTCCGAGGCGTATCGCCGACTTCGGACGGCTCCACCGCTACGAGCGTTCGGGCGTGGTCACCGGCCTCACCCGAGTGCGCACCTTTGCCCAGGATGACGCCCACATCTTCTGCACCCCCGACCAGATCGAGCCGGAGATCCTGGCCCTCTTCGACTTCATCTTCGAGATCTACGCGCTCTTCGGCTTTGAAGACGTCAAGGTCTACCTCGCCACGATGCCCGAGAAGGCGATGGGGGATGTGGCCGTCTGGAAACACGCGGAATCGGTTCTCGCGCGTGTTCTTGAGGGGCGCGAGGATGTGAGCTTTACGATCAACCCCGGCGAGGGCGCGTTTTACGGGCCCAAGATTGACTTCGACGTCCACGACGCCCTCGGCCGCGCCTGGCAGCTCGCCACCATCCAGCTCGACTTCCAGATGCCCGAGCGCTTCGATCTCAAATACGTCGACTCCGATGGGTCCGAGAAGCGACCCGTTATGATCCACCGCGCGATCCTCGGTTCACTGGAGCGCTTCTTCGGCGTCATGCTGGAACACTTCGGTGGGGATCTACCGCCGTGGCTGGCGCCGGAGCAGGCGCGGGTGCTGCCGATCACCGATGCAGTGAACGACTACGCCGAGCAGGTTGCGGGAGAGCTGCGGGCCCGGGGCTTGCGGGCCGAGGTGGACCGGCGCTCGGAAAAGCTGGGCTACAAGATTCGCGAGGGAGAGACCATGAAGGTGCCCTATCTGTTGGTGGTGGGGCAGCGTGAGGCGGAGAGCGGAACCGTCGCCCTCCGGTTGCGGCACCGGAGGGACGAGGGCGTTCAGCCCCTGGAGACGGTCGTGGACCGCATCGAAAGAGCCGTAAGCACAAGATCGTTAGAGTTGTAAAGGAGAGAGTCATGCCGAAACTGAAGACGCATCGTGGCGCTGCCAAGCGGATCAAACGGACCGCGAGCGGCAAGTTCAAGCGCCACCACGCCTATCATTCACACATCCTGACCAAAAAGTCCCGCAAGCGGAAGCGCAAGCTGCGCTCGTCCACCATCGTCGAGCCGGGGGACGCCAAGGTCCTCGCGAAGATGCTCGTAGGCATGCGGTAGGGAGGCAACAATGCGCGTCAGAAGATCGTCCAATCGTAAGGACCGCCGCAAGAAGATTCTCAACCTCGCCGAGGGCTACTGGGGGGGCAAATCGCGCCTCCACCGCACGGCCAAGATCCAGGTCGAGAAATCGCTGCAGTACGCCTACCGCGACCGCAAGCAGCGCAAGCGGCAGTTCCGCTCGCTGTGGATCACCCGGATCAATGCGGCGGCGCGGCAGAACGGAACCACCTACAGCGCGTTGATCGCCGGCCTCAAGAACGCCGGTTGCACGCTCGACCGCAAGGTGCTTGCCGACCTCGCCGTGCGTGACCCGCAGGCCTTCACCCAGATCGTCGAGCTGTCCAAACAGGCCGAGGCTTGAGGGTTCGGTGAGTACTCAGCGTCTCGAGGAGGTTCGTTCCTCCTTTTTGGCTGACCTCGAGTCGGCGGGGGCGGATGCTGAGGCCGTCGAAAAGGTGCGAATTCGGTATGCGGGACGGAGATCCGGGCTGCTCAACGGGTTGACGGCCCATCTTCGCGAGCTGCCGAACGAGGAGAAACGTGACTACGGCCGCGGCCTCAACGAGCTCAAGAAGGAAATCGAAGCAAAGCTGACCGAGGCCAATATGGCTGTGCGGGGCACGGTGGTTAGCGCTGAGCCAGGTCAGATCCATGTGAAAGGTCATTCGCCGACGGTGTCGGTAGGGACGGCTGAATCGCGGATCGACGTTACCCTACCGGGAACGCCGCTGGCCCGCGGCGCCGAGCACCCCGTACACCTGGTGCGGCGGCGCATCGAGGAGATCTTCCTGCGCATGGGCTACGACGTCGAAGACGGGCCCGAGGTGGAGGACGACTGGCACAACTTCGAGGCCCTGAACATTCCGCCGGACCACCCGGCACGGGACGATCAGGACACCTTCTATCTCGCGGACGGCCACCTCCTGCGCACCCACACATCACCGGTGCAAGCGCGGGTGATGGAGCGCCGTGAGCCTCCCATTCGCATCATTGTGCCCGGCCGGGTCTACCGCCGGGACTCGGATCTCCGGCACTCGCCGATGTTTCACCAGATCGAGGGTCTGTTGGTGGACGAGGGGATTACCGTCGCCCACCTCAAAGCGACCCTGGAGACCTTTCTCCATGCCCTCTTCTCCGACGAGGTGGATGTGCGGCTCCGTCCCGGCTACTTCCCCTTCACCGAGCCTTCGGCGGAGGTGGACATCTCGTGCATCTTTTGTGGCCAGAAGGGCTGCGGCGTCTGCTCCGGTTCGGGCTGGATCGAAATCCTGGGTTCGGGCATGGTCGACCCCAGGGTCTTCGAGGCGGTCGGGATCGATTCCGAGCGATACACCGGCTTTGCCTTCGGCCTCGGTCTGGACCGGGTGGCGATGCTGGTCTACGGCATCCCCGATCTGCGCCAACTCTTCGCCGGCGACCAGCGACTGACGAGGCAGTTTGCATGATTTTCGACTCTGAATGGCTGATCGAGCACCTTGACGGAGTCCCCGACCTCGACACGCTGGCCGCCAGGCTGACCGACTGCGGTTGTCTTGTGGAGCTTCGCGAGGCCGGTGACGGCGCTGAAAAATGGGACGTCGAGGTGACGACCAACCGGCCCGATGCCATGAACCACCGCGGTCTGGCCCGCGAGGCGGCGGTCGCCGCCGATGCGGTCATGCGCCCCCTGGAGTTCGCCCTCGAAGAGACCGATGAGGATGCGGCCTCTCTGGCTTCGGTGGAGGTTGAAGAGGGTTCGGCGTGCTCACGCTACGTTGCCCGGGTCATCCGGTCAGTGAGCGTGGGTTCCTCGCCGGACTGGATGCAGCGTCGCCTCCTCAACTGCGGCGTGCGCCCGATCAACGCGGTGGTCGATGCTACCAACTACGTCCTGCTCGAGCTCGGCCAACCACTCCATGCCTTCGATCTCAATCTGGTTCGTGGGCGTCGGATCATTGTGCGTCCCGCCGAGGCTGGCGAAAAGCTGATGACGCTCGATGGCGAGGAGCGCGAGCTCGATCCGTCGATGCTGATGATCGCCGACGCTGGCGGCGTGGTTGCACTGGCCGGAATCATGGGCGGCGCGGACTCGGAGATCCACGAGGGCACCACCGACGTGCTCTTGGAGAGCGCCCACTTCGACGCTCTCTCGGTTCGCCGAACAGCACGCCGCTTGGGAATGCGCACGGAGGCCTCGCACCGCTTCGAGCGCGGCTGCGATCCGGAAATGGCGGCGGTGGCCTGCGACCGGGCGGCGGCGCTGATTGCCGAGCTCACGGGCGGACGGGTCTGCAAGGACCGCATCGATGTCTACCCGCAACCTTGGGAAGGGCAACGGATGGATTTCTCCGCTGCTGCGCTCTCGGCCTTCGCGGGCCTTGAAATCCCTACCCAGAGGGTGCTCGAGATATTCCGCGGCCTCGGCTTCGCGCCTGAGGGACAGGGGGATTTGATCGCGGTGACGGTGCCCCCCTTCCGGGTCGACATCGAGCGAGTTCCCGACCTCTACGAGGAGGTGATCCGGCATGTGGGCTATGACGCCATACCGTCGCAGTTGCCTGTCCTCGGAACCACCCCCGGGCAGCGGAATCCGAACTGGGAGCTCGTGGATCGGGCACGCGAAGCCGCGGTTTCGGCGGGCCTTGCCGAGGTCATGACCTTCAGCTTCATCGATCCCGAGATCGATGACCAGGTGACGACAGGCCCCCTGTGCCCGGGAGCGCCGCTGCCCCTCGACAATCCCCTTGCCCAAAACCAAGGGACAATGCGGCGATCGCTGCTGCCGGGGATGTTGGCCGCTGCGGGCGTCAACCTCAATCAGGGCGAGCGCAACCTCGCGTACTTCGAGCAGGGCCGGGTCTTCAGTCTTGGCAGCGAGGGACCCGAAGAGCACGAGCGATTGGGAGTCGTTCTTTCAGCGGAGGACGGCAAAACTGAGGAACGCTTCGCCCGCCTCAAAGGCGTGGTCGAGCATCTGATCGACGAGGTGGGGTTGCCGGCGATGCGCTGGGTCCGCGGCGGTGCGCCGTGGCTAATCGCGGATGCCGGTGCGGTCCTCACGGACGACGACGGAACCGCAATTGGTCTTGCCGGCATGCTCTCGGCCGAGCTGGCCGCGCGCTGGGACCTTCGCCAGGATGTGGCCGTGGCCGAGCTCGATCTCGCTCGAGCGGCCGAGCCGGCGCCGCCACGTTTCGAACCTCTGCCGCGCCACCCGGCGGTGACCACGGACATGACCGTGGAGCACTCGGCAGAGCTCAGCTACTCAGAGCTCGAAGAGGCGGTCCGCGAGCTGAAGTCGGAGCAGGTTTCGAGCGTTGACCTGGCGGCGCGGTACACCGGCGCCGGACTGCCCGAGGGATCGGTCCGCACGACCCTGCGCCTTGTCTACAGGAATCCTGAGCGTTCCCTGACCCAGGATGAGGTCAACGAAGCGCAGGAGAGTCTGCGCCGACGGCTGGCCGAACGCCTCGGAATCACATTCGCCTGAAAGATCACTGGAGGAACGAGATGTCGATGGACGCGGTGCTCAAACAGCTCGAATCGAGAATCGAAGAAATGGTGGAGGCCTATCGCGAAGCCAAGAAGCGTGAGGCGGAGCTCGCGAGCCGCGTCCAAGAGCTCGAGAGTCAGGTGGCCTCAGGGTCGGAAGCAGGTGAGCGTGCGGCGGCCCTCGAGAAACAACGGGATGAGCTCGGCAAGCGCCTGGAGAAGGTGCTCACCCTCATCGACGGCACTCTCGAAAAGGCTTAGCCGGCATATCTCAACAGCTTCCTGAACCCCCGACGGGCCCGGGTTGGCGCGGGAAATCGGTCTGCGCGTACAACCCGGAAAGATGGGGGGGCGCCTCATTTTGTCGCGTTCTCTCTCGGATTTGGTGGCATAAGCTTCTCGCTAAAATGCTGTATACTCGACGTGGGAGGAACTGACCGATGACCACCGTCCGGGCCACAGTCGAAGTTTTCGGCCAGCGGCTCGGATTGCGGGCGGACGGCGATGAATCGCGCCTCCAGGAGATCGCGCGGTTCGTCGACTTCCGCATGCGGGAGGTCGCCGATCGGAGCTCCAGCGTGGACACGGTCAAGATTGCGGTCTTGACCGCGTTGAACATAGCGGACGAACTGTTTCAGGAACGAGAAACGGATCAGGACGTCCGGCAGAAGAGATTGGAGAAGCAGGCGGAACGTCTCGTGTTGAAAATTGAAGAGGGCATGAAGCCCGGAGAGACGGGGAATGAAAAATAGAACCAGGAGGTCCCTACGCGGTTGGTGATGAGTGAAACTATCGCTGAACCAACACCTATTTGAAGGGTTGCCGGGTTCCTTCGTCCTGATGCTCGCCGCGAGGTGGGAGACGGGCGGGGGACAGGTGCCCACCTGTGGTTTTGCAGGTTCAAATAGGGTTGCTCACACGGCCGAAGCGGGGACCTCCACTTCATTCTCTTGAGACTATTACAGCCTGCCAACCTCTGATGCCGGTTGCACTGGTCGCTCCTTGACATGGGGGTGCATCGTGGAACTACTGGTAGCGGCGGTGGGTTTGCTGCTGCTCGCTCTGTTCGGTCTGGTGGCGGTGTGGGCGCTGTGGAGGCGTTCGCGCGGCGCCGCGGCCCGAGTGATCGCCAACGCCGAGAAGGAGGCAGCGCGAGTCGTAGCTCGAGCCGAGATTGACGGGCAGCGGATTCAGAAGGACGTAGAAATTCTCGCGCGGGAGCGCCTGCTAACGGCCCGGACCGAGTTCGAACGCGAGAGCCGTGAGCAGCGGCTCGAGCTGTCCGGCCTCGAGCACAGGCTGGCTGAGCAGGAGGCCGGGCTAGAGGATCGGGTCGGCTCTGTCGCAGAGCGTGAGCAGGCAATCGCGGGCGTGGAGTCGGATCTCCAGGAGCGGGAGGGTCAGCTCGGCGCTCGCGAGGAGGAGCTCGGCTCCGCAATTTCCGAGCAGCGCATCCGCCTCGAGCAGATCGCCGGGCTCACGGTCGAACAGGCCAAGGGGGAGTTGCTGCATTCGATGGAGAACGAGGCGCGCATGGATGCCGCCAACCTGGTGAAGAGGATCGAGGAGGAGACCATCGAGAAGTCCAAGGAGAAGGCGCGGCGGGTCATCTCCATGGCTATCCAACGCATTGCTTCGGAGCACGTTGTGGAGACTACTGTTTCGGTGGTTGACCTCCCATCCGATGAGATGAAGGGCCGTATCATCGGTCGCGAGGGGCGCAACATCCGCGCCTTCGAGCAGGCCACCGGGGTCGATCTCATCGTCGATGATACGCCGGGAGCGGTGATTCTCTCCTGCTTCGAGCCCGTGCGCCGTGAGATCGCGCGGTTGGCTCTGGGGAACCTGATCCAGGACGGTCGCATCCATCCCGGCCGTATCGAGGAGCTGGTCGCCAAGGTGCAGGCGGAGATGGAGGAGAAGCTGCTCTCCGACGGCGAAGCGGCGGCCCTGGAGGTAGGGATTCCCGATCTCCATCCCGAGCTACTCAAGTTGGTAGGCAGACTTCAGTTTCGCTCGTCCTACGGCCAAAACGCCCTCAAGCACTCGATGGAGGTGGCCTGGCTTTCACATCACATGGCGGCGGAGCTTGGCGCCGACGCCCAGATCGCAAAACGTGCCGGCCTCGTGCACGACATCGGCAAGGCCGTCGATCGGGAGATGGATGGCACCCATCTCGAGCTGGGGCGAGACCTGCTGCGCAAGTATGGCGAGAGCGACCAGGTAATCCACGCCATGGAGTGCCACCACGGCGACTACGATCCGCAGTCGGTGGAGGCGGTGCTGGTTACCGCCGCCGATGCCCTGTCGGCGGCGAGGCCGGGAGCGCGCCGGGAGATCCTGGAAAACTACATCAAGCGCCTCGAGAAGCTGGAGAGCATGGCTGCCGACTTCAAGGGTGTGGAAAAGGTGTATGCCATCCAGGCCGGACGAGAGCTGCGCATCGTCGTCGAATCCGAAAAGCTCTCCGACGAGGACGCGATCTGGCTCGCCCGAGACGTGGCGAAAAAGGTCGAGGCGGAGCTCACCTACCCGGGTCAGATCAGGGTGACCGTGATTCGCGAGACCCGGGCGGTGGAGTACGCCCGGTGATCCGACTCCTCTTCGTCGGCGACATCATGGGTGGTTCCGGGCGGCGTGCAATCCAGGCCAATCTGGAGCCGCTGGTGGACCGGGAACGGGTTGATTTCGTGGTCGCGAACGTCGAAAACGTCGCCGGTGGTTTCGGCATCACCACCGCCGTGATGGCCGAGCTCGATCCCTTTCCTGTGCAGGTTTGGACGACCGGCAACCACGTGTGGGACAAGAAGGAGGGGATTCCCCTGCTCGACGCCCACCCCTCCCTGCTGCGGCCGGCCAACTACCCGGCCGGCAACCCCGGTCGGGGGTGGTGCGTGGAGGAGACGGCAACTGGTGTCCCGGTTGCGGTCATCAATCTCCAGGGACAGGCCCTGATGGCGCCGATCGACAACGCCTTCCGCTGCGCCGATCGGGTGTTGGAGGAGATTGCCGCGGAGCACCCCGAGGTGCGGGTGATCCTGGTTGACATGCACGCCGAGGCGACGTCCGAAAAGCAGGCGATGGGGTGGTACCTCGACGGCCGAGTGACGGCCGTGCTCGGCACCCACACCCACGTACCCACCGCCGACGAGCGGATCCTGCCCGAGGGAACCGCCTTCCAGACCGACGTCGGCATGACCGGCCCGTACGAGTCGATCATCGGCATGCGGCCGGAGAAGGTGTTGGAGCGTTTTCTCTACAACACTCCCCGCCCATTTGAACCGGCCAAGCGGGGGATCGAGCTGCGGGGGGCGCTGGTCGATGCGGACGAGGAGAGTGGACGCGCCCTCGCCATCCGGCGGGTTCGCGTCGAAGGACCGTGACCCGGCGGCCTCTCCGGCCCGCGTAGCTATGAGCCCAGCCCGATCGTTTCCAACGCGGATGTTGGTGGACCTCCCCAATTAGCCCGCGTATCTCACCGGGTGTCTACTAGGGAAGGCAACCGCAACGGCGACCCAGTGTTCCACACGACACCCGCGATGCGCCGCCTGCTGGAGCCTGTCTTTCCCGAGATCCAGGTGGCGGCGGGGTCCAGAGCGTCGACTGAAGCGAGTTCTCCATTCCCGATCCTGGGTGAACCAAATGGCGGCCTGCAAAATTGAGCATTCAGAATTGAGAACTGAAAACTACGTACGTTGCCCGTCGCGGACCGCGATCTTCCCCGCCTTCACAACATGGCGCACCGGATTGACGCCGTAGTGATAGACCAGGTGGTGATAGGTGGGGGCGCCGAGGATCACCAGGTCGGCGCGCTTGCCCTCCTCGATGGAGCCCAGCTCGTGGGCGCGTCCGATGGCCGCGGCCGCGTTGAGGGTGGCGGCGGTGAGGGCTTCGGCGAGGCCAAGTCCCATGCCGAGGCAGGCCAGGGCTAGAATGGCGGGCATGGACTCGGTGGGCGAGGAGCCCGGGTTGCAGTCGGTGGCCAGAGCCACGGCGCACCCTGCCTCAACCAGCTCCCGCGCCGGCGCCCACGGTGAACGCAGGAAGAAGGACGTCCCCGGCAACAGGATGGCGACCGTGTCGGACCCGGCGAGGGCGGCGATGCCCTCCGCGGTCACGCACATCAGGTGATCCGCCGAGAGCGCACCTAACTCGACCGCGAGCACGGTGCCGCCGAGGGGCGTGAGCTCGTCCGCGTGGAGGTGGATCCGCCAACCGTGATCGCGGGCATCGGCGAGCAGGCGGCGGGTCTGATCGAGATCGAAGACGCCCTCCTCGCAGAACACGTCCACCGCCTCGGCGAGGCCGCGACGGGCAATCTCGGGATGGATCTCCTCGATCAGGCGACGCACCCAGACCTCGGGGTCATCGCGGTGCTCGAGCGGAACCTCGTGCGCCGCCAGACAGGTGGGATGAAGATCGACGGGATGAGCCTCGTCGGCGCGGTGGATGACCTCGAGCATCCGCACCTCGGTCTCGAGGTCGAGGCCGTAGCCGGACTTTGCCTCGATGGTCGTCGTGCCGTGAACGAGGAAGCTGTCGAGACGGGCGAGAGTGCCGGCAAGGAGCTCCTCTGAAGAGGCGGATCGGGTGGCCCGGACGGTGGCGTTGATACCACCGCCGGCGCGGGCGATGTCCATGTAGGTCTCGCCGCGCAATCGGCGGTCGAACTCGTCCTCGCGCGACCCTGCCCACACCGGGTGGGTGTGTGGGTCGACAAAGCCGGGCAGGACGCAGCCGCCGTCGGCCTCGAGGGTCTCGTCGGCATCCCCGAATCGTTGCCGGTGCTCCGCCTCGTTACCGACGAAGACGATCACGCCCTCCTCGCAGCGCACCACCGCATTGGGGCGAATTTCCAGAGCGGCGAACTCGGTTCCGCGCCGGGCGCGATCACCCAAGGGGCTGACCACCTGGTGGGCGCCGCGGATGAGGAGGCTCATCCCTTGCTCTCGGTTCCGTTCTGCACTTGGGGCTTCAGGAGCGCGAGCTGCGGGGTGGATCGCTCCTCGCGCTCCCGCGCCTGGTCGTCGTGAACGAGGCCCTGCAGCAGCTCTACCAGGCGGTTGAGCTCGGCGCGCACCTCGCGCCGCCGGGTGCGAAGATCGGTGATCAGCCGTTCGATGTTTTGCGCACGCCCATTGGCTTCCTCGACCAAGCGCTCGGCCAAGCCGTGCCCCTCGTCTACGATGCGTTGGGCCTCGTTGCGGGCGACCTCGAGGGTAGTTTCGGCGGAGCGCTGGGCGGCCACCAGGGCTTCTTTGAGCGCCGTCTCGCGTTCGCGAAAGGCCCCTAGCTCCTGATCGAGGTGGTGGACGTGCTGGCGGAGCTCGCCTCGCTCGCGGACAAGCCCCTCGATCGTCGTTGCCACCTCGGTGAGGTACTCATGTACCTCCATGGGAGCATAACCTCTGAACTCTTTTTCGAACCTCTTGCCGAGAATGTCCATGGGGGCGAGCTCAGACATGGCTGCGCCTCCTTTCCAATCACCCATTATGCCACGTTGGGTCAAGCCCGAGGAATCATGAGTGTTTGTCACGAGACCGCAAAGCTGTGCGTCAGCGGTGTCATCTGAGCGGCGAGGCGCCGCAGGCGTACTCGACGTTACGTTGAGGACGCCGAGCCGCGAAAAGGGCTGCGCTGGCGTGCAGATCTGCGGTCGTAGCAGATCACTCATGATTCTCCGGGCTAGGTCGTGCTCGAGGTTGGGGGAAGAGAGGCATCGCGGATGACTGGTGTCACGCTCGGTATACTGGGAGCGGCGTTGCTAATCTGGGCAGAGGAGGCCATCGCGTGGCAGACATTCAGCTCGAGGTCCGGGATCTTCGAAAGACCTTTCGCCCCGGACTCTTCGAAAGCGACGTCGAGGTCCTCAAGGGCCTCAGCTTCGAAGTCAGGCGGGGCGAGATCTTCGGCTTCTTGGGCCCCAATGGAGCCGGCAAGACAACTACGATCAAAGCCATAACCGAGATCATCTTTCCGGACTCGGGCTCGATCAGAGTCTGTGGGCTGCCCCATACCGACCTCGAAGCCAAGCGGAGATTGGGTTTCATGACCGAAAGCCCCTACATCTACCGTCACCTCACTGGGCGGGAGTTCTTACGCTTCTGCGGCGAGCTTCTCGGTATGCAGCGCTCCGGGTTGGAAGAGCGAATTTCCGGGGTTCTCGACGAGGTTGCCATGGATGCCCTCGCCGACCGCAAGATGGGCGCCTACAGCAAGGGAATGCTGCAGCGTTTGGCCCTCGCCCAGGCGCTGCTCGGAGAGCCGGATCTGCTGGTCCTCGACGAGCCCTTGAGCGGCCTCGATCCGGTGGGCCGCCGGGACGTCCGCGATATCATCCTTCAGCAGGCCGCGGCGGGGACCACCGTCTTTTTCTCGAGCCACATTATCCCGGACGTCGAGACCATCTGCGACCGGGTGGCGATCATCGTCGACGGCAGGGTGCGCGCGGTGGGATCGGTAGCCGAGCTGATGTCGGACGAGGCCGAATGGTCGGAGGCGACCTTCACGGGCGCGGTCCCGGCGGATCTACGGACGCCGCTTCTGGCCAGCCACGTGGGCAGCGACGCCTCGTGGGCGAGGGTGTCCTCGGCTCACCGGGATGCGCTGATCCAGGAGCTTGCCGATCGCGGGGCGCGATTGGTGAGCCTCAACCCGGTGCGGAGCAACCTCGAGGATCTTCTCATGCGCCATTACGAGGGAATGGGCTCATGAGAGCGATTGTGGCAATTGCCGCAAACACCTTTCGCGAGGCCATCCGCGACCGGATTCTTTATCTCTTCCTCGGCTTCGCGGTGGTCCTCCTGGTGGGGTCGAAACTCTTCGGGATGCTCACGGTCGGTGACGAGACGAGGATCATCAAGGACCTCGGGCTGGTCGCGATTCAGTTCTTCTCGATGTTGATCGCGGTGATGATGAGCCTGCTCCTGATCAGCCGCGAGGTGGACAGCCGGACTGTTTTCAACATTCTCGCTAAGCCGGTCAGGAGGTGGCAGTTCCTGCTCGGCAAGTATCTCGGACTGGTCGCCGTCGTCGCCGTCAATCTCACCCTGATGACCCTGCTGTTGGTCGTGGTGGTGTGGGTGTATCAGCACGAGCTCGATTTCATGCTTTTCTTCGCCGGGGCGATGACCATGTTGGAAATGGCGGTTTTGGCCGCCTTCGCGACTCTCTTCGCGGTGCTCACCCGGCCGATTCTCGGCTCACTGATGACCCTGGCGGTCTTCGTCGTGGGTCATATGTCCGAGGACCTCTGGTTGCTCACACGGCAGCTCCCCGGCGCTTTCGCCCGGGCCGTGATCGCCACCGCGTACTATCTCCTGCCCAATCTCGAGCGCTTCGACTTCCACACCGAGATTGTCCATGACCTTCCCATACCGGCGGCGGCTGTTGTGTGGGCCTACGTTTACGCCCTTGTCATCATCGTTCTCGTTCTCTACCTCGCGAACCTCCGCTTCCGCCGCAAGGATCTGATGTGAAGCGGACGCTCTCCACCCTGGCGGTCGTTGCGGCGCTGCTCGCGGCGGCGGTCCTCTGTGCGATGCAGCTGGAGAGGATCCCGCTCGACAGGCCTGAAAGCCGGGAGCTCCTCTACCTTCCGTCGCCGGAGATCCTCAAGCTCGTGAGCCTCGGCAACCCCGAGCTGGTGGCCGACGCCCTCTACCTCTGGTCCATTCAGTACTACTCCCTTTTCCAGCCGCACGAACGCTTTCTCTACCTCGAGACCATCTACGACCTCATCACCGATCTGGACCCGCTGTATTTCGACGCCTACCGCATCGGGGCGCTGATCATGCAGATCCAGGTCGGTGGCGACGAACTTGAGCTCGAGAGGGCGGTGCGGCGCCTCTTCGACAAGGGGCTCGGCAACTTGCCGCAGAGCTGGATGCTGGCGGAGGCCGCGGCGTGGGACATGTTCATACGTTTCAGGGATCGCGGGGCGGCCCTCCACTACGCCGAGATTGCGGCGGAGCGGCCGGGCGCCCCGGCGCGTCTCAAACGAATGGTCGGCGTGTGGCGTGACACCGAGAGCAAGTGGACCGTCGAAGACTCGATCGACTACTGGAGAAAGGCGGTCGCCGAAGCCGAGGATGCCTACGACCGCCGCATGTGCATGAGCCACCTCTACGATGCGACCGTTCTCAAGGACCGACAGCTCCTCGATCGCCTGCTGCGCGAACACGCCGCGTTCTCTGGGGCCTGTGCAGAATCGTGGGAGGAGATGATCGCAGCGGGCCTGTTGCGCCAGGTCCCCGCGGATCTCACCGGCAGCCCCTACGGAATCGAGCCCGAAAACTGTGTCATCGTTGCCTACAAGAGAATCAAGGACCAGTGAGGGGGTCCGGGTTCAGCGCGGCGAGGTAGATAGCCAGCCGGCGGGCGCGTTCGGAGTCGGGGTTCGCGGCCAGTGCCCGTCGCAGCTCGGCGGCCGCAGTGGGCCGCAGCCCGGGTTCCGCGACCAGGCGGCCCTCAAGGTGGGCGAAGTCGTCTGGACGCAGCAGGTGGTACTCGGTGCGCTCAAGGAGCCCATCCGGAGCCGCATCCCGACGCACGAGGACCATGGCTACGTCATCCCAGTAAACCAGGGCCCAGTCTCGGGCCGGGAACCACAGGGCCGAGAAGCCGCGTTCGCCAAGATCCTCGCCGTCGGGTGTTCTGACCCGGGTGGTCGGGTGGTAGCGGACAAGGGCGCTGTCGATCTCGAACTGTGCGAGCAGGGCGTTCCAGGCTCTCACATCGCTGCGCTGAAAGATCTCCCAGAACCGGCGCAACAGCGGCTCGTGGATCTCGTTGCGGTCGTCCAGAAAGACGCCGCGGGGAGGAAAATAGCGGTTGATGAGATAGCCGCCGAAGCGGACGTCGTTGTACAACCTGGCGCCCGGGAGGTTCTCCCGTTCGAGGAAGGAGCAGGCTTCTTTCGGGAAGTAGTTCTCGGCGAAGCCAAAGCCGAAACGAGGCCACGGCGCCGCCGCCATGGACACTGCCAGTACCAGCGCCAGCACCACGGCAAGCACCTGCACCCGTCGCGAGCGTGGATCATCCTTGCTGGCCGGCACCGCCAATGAGGGCCAGCGGGCCAGCGCCGGCGCCACCGCCAGGGGCAGCAGGACGAAGAAGAGGCCCAGGTTGCGCACGTGGCGCAGCGCGAGAGCTGCGGCCATGAGCAGGAGGAGCCAGCGCTCGGCGCGGCGCTCGTAGAGGCTGAGGAGCAGCAGGGCCAAGAGGATCGCGATGAACAGGAACGGCGTCTGGGTTAAGGACGCCGGGACCCACTCGGGGTTGGGGATATGGGGCAGGCCGACGAGGCGGGCGAGGTGGAAGGGAACCGTGTACAGCCGCCAGCCGTAGGGGTTGACGAGAACCGCCAGACCGGCGACCGCGACCGCCGAGGCGCCGGTGACGATTAAACGCCGGGACCAACTGCCGGTGACGGCCATCTGCAGTACCTCGGCCGCGAGAAGCCCGGCGAGGAGGAAGGGAACGACCAACACCCCACCATGGGCGTTGACCCCCAAAACCATGAGTCCGGCGACGGCCCCTAGCCACGCCGGGGACCTGCGCTCTGCCCTGCTGAGGAACATCCAGACGACTGTCGGCACCACGATCAAAGTCACCAACTCGGGGCGGAGGAAGAAGCGCGGTCTTGCCCCGCAAACGCAGAGCACCGAGAGGAGAAGAGCGGTGGCCGGGGAAAGACCGTTGCGTACACCGATGACGAGCAGGAGCACGGCCATGGTCGCAACCACCGCCGCGCGCAGGATCACCAGCAGCGGCGCCCCGGCGGCCGCGTCGGCCAACGCGACCACCACCTGGAAGATCCACTCGTGGTCGATCCACGGGACGCCGGCGGCAGTGAAGGAGAAGGGATCGGCGCGAAGGAAGGCGCGGTTCTCGATGATCCACCGGCCGCTGGCAAGATGCCAGCCGATGCTGGTGTTGGCGATCTGGAAGGTGCCGAGGACCGCACCGGCGAGCATCGACGCGAGGAGGACCGTCCGGGGGAGCTGGGAAGGCTGCGCGTTTCCGAGCCGCCCGTTGTCCGCGGTGTGCTCCTCGATCATGATCTGAGAGAGTACCTTACCTGCGAACGGGTGTACTCAGTCTTCCCCGTCCTCGCTCGCGAGCACGTACCGCTCCCACTCCGGCTCGAATGCCAGGGAGCTGATCGAGGTCATCCGGTCGAGGAAAACCACGCCGTCGAGGTGGTCGTGCTCGTGCTGGATAACCCGCGCCTGGAATCCGTCCGCGGTCAGCGAGACCGGCTCACCATCGAGGCGGCGCCCCTTGACCTTGATACGACGAAAGCGCGGCACGAGCCCACGAAGCCCGGGGATCGAAAGGCAGCCCTCCCAGCCCTCCTCCTGCTCGGTTCCCATGGGCCGGACCTCCGGGTTGGCGAGAAGCATGGGCGGGACCTCAGCCTCATCCTCGGTTGCCGGAACCCAGTAGGCGAACAGGCGAATGCCCTCCGCAACCTGGGGGGCGGCCAGGCCGACGCCCTCCTCCTCGATCATGGTGCGCACCATGTCGCGGCCGAGCTCATACAGACGGCCGCTCGAAAACCACTCCTCCGGCACCGCCTCGGCAATCGCGCGCAGCCCGGGGTGGCCGAGACGAACGACCTCGAGGGTTCGCGCGCTCTCGTTCACGGACGCTCAACCGCAGCCCGAGCAGCCGCCCGTACTGCAGTCGCTTGGCGGTGCCGGACTGTTCGGGTTGTCGACGGTGAATCCGTTGCCGCGCTCGTCGTCGACGAAGTCCACCTTGGCGCCCTCGAGATGTGGGGCCGAGTGCTGATCGACCAGCACCTTGAGGTCGCCACTCGAGACGACGGTGTCGCCGTCCCGCAGCTCGTCGAAGGTGAAGCCGTAGTTGAAGCCCGAGCAGTCGACGCCCTGGATGAAAACGCGAAGATCCTTGCCCTCCGCCTCCGGCATCCCAGTGGCGAACTCCTTGACCTTTTCAATCGCCTTATCCGAGAACGAAATCATGCCTACCTCCTGTCGCGCGCGGCCTCGCCGCGGGCGCGGTGACACAGCCTATACGCCAACCCGCCCGGATGCAAGCTCCGAGTCAGTTGTCAGTGGATACCATGCTCCGCGAGCCAGCGTTCGGCCTCGATCGCGGCCATGCACCCGGTGCCGGCTGCGGTCACCGCCTGTCTGTAGAAGGCGTCCTGGGCGTCTCCACAGGCCCACACGCCCTCCACCGAGGTGCGTGTGGTGCCGGCCACGGTGCGAATGTAGCCGGTGTCGTCCACCTCCAGCTTGTCGGCGACGATCTCGGTGTTCGGTCTGTGGCCGATGGCTATGAAGACGCCGTCGGTGGGGAACTCCCGCTGCTCGCCGGTGCGCGTGTCCTCGAGATGGACGCCCGTGACGCCGCCCTCCCTGGTACCGAGAATCTCGGTCAAAACGGAGAACCACTCAAAGTGGATCTTTTCGTTGTCGAATGCGCGCTGCTGCATGATCTTCGACGCCCGCAGCTCGTCCCGACGGTGGACCACCGTCACCTTGGACGCGAACTTGGTCAGAAAGATCGCCTCCTCGATCGCGGTGTCGCCCCCTCCAACGACCACCAGCTCCTTGTCACGGAAGAAGAACCCGTCGCAGGTGGCGCAGGCGGAGACGCCGTGACCCATGAGGTCGGTTTCGGAGGGCAAGCCGAGGAGCTTTGCCGAAGCCCCGGTCGCGATGATCAGGGCGTCGGCCGTGAGCTCGCCGTGGCCCTTGGTGCGAACAACGAGAGGCCGGTTCTCGAGAATGACCTCCATGACCTCGTCGAACAGGAAGCGGGTGCCGAATCTTGCGGCCTGGACCTTTGTCACCCGCATCAGCTCCGGACCCATGATTCCTTCCGGGAAGCCCGGGTAGTTCTCGACGTCGGTGGTGATGGTGAGCTGACCGCCGGGCTGCATGCCCTCGATGACAAGGGGCGTGAGACCAGCGCGGGCGGCGTAGATGGCTGCCGTAAGTCCGGCGGGCCCGGAACCGATTATGAGGACCTTGGCATGCTTCTCGCTCATGATCTCTCCCTCTAGGGTTTCGGGGCGGTGGGTTGAATTTCGATGTGGTTTTTCCGCCACGATCCCGCGGTCGGTCATTATACTGATTTCATAGTGAATTTCTCTCGGCTCATCAACCGGCCGTATGCACACCTGGCATGTCTCTTTCTCGCCAGTCGTCTAGCCCTGTTTGCGGTGGGCTTGCTGTCCACCTGGCTGTTGCCCTCCGGCGCCGTCGTTCAACGGGGGAACCTGATCGTGCATGAGCCCGTTTCCCGACCCCTGGAGATCTGGGCGCGTTGGGACTCGGAGTGGTACCTGTTGATCGCCGCCGAAGGTTATGACGTAAGCGATCATTTTGCCGGACTGGGAGTTCCCTACGAGCAACACGCCGCCTCCGGATTCCTGCCCTTGTACCCGTTCCTGATACGCGGCTTGGCGCCCCTGCTTGGTCCCGTAGCCGCCGGGGTGTTGATCTCGAACCTGTGTCTGGCCCTGTCCCTGGTATTGCTCGAGCGCCTCGTGCGTCTGGAGGTGCACGGCGCCAACGGGGGAATGGCAGGCCTGGCCGCGTGCGCCGCTCTGTTGCTCCATCCGTCCAGCCTTTTCCTATCGGCGGTCTACGCGGAATCGCTCTTCCTGGCGCTCTCGTTGGGCGTTTTCCTCTCCGCCCGCAGCCGGAATTTCGCTTTGGCCGGCATTCTCGGGGGGCTGGCGACGATCACCCGCCCCTTCGGCTTATTGCTGGTCATCCCGATTCTGTGGGAGTGGTGGGCAGGGCAAAATGACGATTCGGAGACGCCGAGCAGTCGGCGGTTTTCGATCTGGTCCGGGCTTTGGGTGCTGCCAATTCCCATCGCCCTCGGCGGGTATATGCTCTTCTGCCAGTCAGTTTTCGGTGATCCCCTGGCTTTCATCCACCGCCAGGCCCGCTGGCGGGGAGGCCTTTCCGGGCCGTGGCGCGCGTTCGTGCGTTGGTGGGAAGCGGGACCAACCGCCCACGGCGCCCACGGCTCGACCTTCGAGCTGGTGATCGCCCTGGTTTGCCTCACCATGCTTGCCTTCATGGCCCGCCGGCTGCGCGGCTCGTACACCCTCTATGCCGGTGCCGGGGTGGCCCTGGCCCTGGGTTCGACCTTGTGGTCGTTTTCTCGTTTGACGCTGACACTCTTCCCCTTCTACATCCTCATCGGCACCGCGTGGGCGGAAGGACGGAGGTGCTTTCCTTTACTCTATGCCTTCATGGGTGCAACTATTGCGGGCTTATTCGTGGCGCTGTTCGCGAACTCGTGGTGGGTCGGGTGAGGCCCCACCGGAGGCGGTTTTGGTGAGTCCGCGCCGACCTTTCAAGGAGCGCGTCGTCGAGTCGATCAGGACGGCAAGCGGGACCGTCGCCAGGACGACGATGGGCATCAGGAAGCGATTGCCGCGGTGCGATGCGTTCCACCACTGGTACTTCGAGAACAGCAGGAAGATGAGAAGCAGGGTGCCGCCCAGGTAGAGCGCTGCGCGGCGGTCACGGCGCGCCAACAGCGGCAGGCCGACGAGTGCCAGCAGCGTGACCGGTGTTGTGAAGAACAGCCCCAGCCTGCGGTCGAAGAGCTGTTGTCGGATGCCGGTCCACACCGGAATATTGAAATCGGAGCGGTGGGAGTGCACTGTCGTGACATCGTTCTGGATAACGGCGATGCGATCGTATGGCGTCACGAGGGGCGAGCCGAATAGGTGGACGTTTAAGCAAGCCCACGCGACGAGCGGCAGAACGAACCCGGCCGCGAAAGCAGAGAGGGTCCTTCGAAACGGACGACCGACTAGGAGAGGGACGCCGGGAAGGGCGAGAAACAGCGGGTACTTCGACACAACGGCGAAGCCGAACAGCAGGCCGGCTGTAAAGCACCGGATCAGCACGGGCGAGCGGTCTGACGGGAGTGAGACCAATCCAGCGACCAGCAGCAACGTGACGAAAACATCCGGAGAGAAGTTCCAAACGTAGTGCGGCAGGAACGAGAGGATGCCGGTGAGGATCACGGCCAACGACGCTGCGGGCGGTCGCGCGAAACGAACCGCGAGGTGGTAGGTGAGGTACAGCAGGAGTGCGAGCTGACATAGGTTGAAGGCAAGTGCACCGGGTGGGCCGAAGGCGACGATGAAAGGCAGTGCGAGCAACGGAAACCAGATTGGGTGTTTTGGAACGAGGCGCCCGCCGAGATCGAGGGAAACATCTCCCGAGTGTCGGGAAAGCGGAGACGGGAGCTGGTTTGACAGGTCGAGGTCGCCGTCATTCCACAGCGAGACCGCGGTGTAGAAGTAATACTGGCAATCGCCGCGGAGGTAGGGCAGGCCGTCGTATCCGTAAAACATGATGCCGGCGTAGACCAGGCTCGGCAATACGACCGCGGCGATGCAGCCCGCCACGTAGAGCCGATACCGGTCTCGGAGGTTTCTCCACGGTGCGGTTTCGGGAGGCGTGTTCAAAGGACTATCCCCCATGTTGGAATATTACTATCGAACCGCCGCTCGATGCTGGGATGATCCTGCACTCGGTTGGTGTTGAAGGGAGGGAATGGTACATCGCGGTTTGATTGTGGGGCTGGCCGGAGCATTTCTGGCCGTGCCGTCCTTGTGGGCGGGGTTGGAGGAGCTCGCCAGGTCCGAGGATTGGGCGCGAGTGCTGCAGGTGGCCTCGCGGCGAGCGGACCAGCTGCCTCTGAGCCAGGGAGAGGCGCTGATCGCGGCGCGGGCGGCTCGTTCGTTGGGTGACCGTGAATCCGAGAGACGCTTTCTCGGCGATGCAGTGGTCGGCGGGGACGAGCGCCTGGCTCGGCTCGCGGAGGTCCAGCTCGCGGAGCTGGTGCGCACCGAGAACCCGGACCCGGCGGTGGAGCTCGTGCTGCCAAGTCTACGCAAGGCGCCTTCGTGGCAGGTCAGGAAGGCTGCCACCGAGTCCGCTACGGAAGCTCTCGCGGTCGGTGTCAAACCCGAACAACGCCAGGCCCTCGAGGGCGCGGCACCGAAGCTCCCGCGCAGCCTCCGTCGACGCCTCGAGCTCGGTCTCGCCCTCGGCGACGACCAGCGGCGCCGCCAACGTCTCGAGCGCCTCCTCGCCGCCTCCACCGGGGATCTGGTGGCCCTGGAGGCGGCCGCCGTGCTGCGTGAGTACGATCCGATGTCTCCGGTGGAGCAGTGGCGGGTCGCCAAGACGTTGTATAGACACGCACTGTACACCGAGGCCGAGCCCCTCCTCGAGGACCTCGACGAGGTCCGTCACACGTCTGTTCCCCGGGAGGAGGTCGCCTACCTGCGCGGCCGGTGCGCGTTTCGGCAGGATCGTTGGGCCGAGGCCATCTCCTGGTACCGGAAGGCGATCGCGCGAGCCCGAGGTGCAGAGAGACGTGCGGAGCTGGAGGTTCATCTCGGCCGCAGCTACGAGCTGAACGGGCAGATGGACGAGGCGGTGGCGGCGGCCCAACGCGCGGTGCGCCTAAAGACCACCGACGACAGGCGCCTCTTCCTGGCCCGGCTCCGCCTCCGTCGAGATGAGCCGGAGCTGGCGGCGCAAGGCATCAGCCATCTGCGGGGGCGCAGCGCGCGCGCCCGGGGTGAGCTGATGCTGGGGATGGACGCCATCCGCCACGACGACCGCTCGACCGCACGGCAGCACCTCGAATCGGTTCGGCGGAGACCGTGGGCGGCGCCGGCCGCGGTGCTCGCCGCGGAGCTGGCAGCCGGAGACGGGGCGGCGGAGGAGGCGCTGAACACGCTCGAGCGGACGGCCAAATCGCTCGGTCCTTATTGGGGCGCACAGGCGCGGGGAGTGATGGCCTCGTTGCCGGAGCCTCTGGTGGACGCCTGGCGGCAGCAGCGAAGAACGGCGGTTGAAGGAGCGGAGGGCGGTTCACTGTGGCGTGCCCTCGGTCGATGGGCGGTGCTGGAGCCGGACCGCGCCCAACTCCAAGGACTCTGTGAGCGGGTGGCATCGGAAATCGAGCTCGCGGAGCAATCAGAGACGCCGCGCTTCGCACCCGGTCTGGCGGGGCAGCTGTGGGGAATCGGGCTGGAGCGCGAGGCGGTTCGTTGGGACCCCTCCGGTATGCCGCGGGGTGATGCCGCGGCAACCGCGTGGAGCGCCGACCGCCTGCTCGCGTTCGGGCTTCCGTGGAGAGCGCTGCGGGCCGCCGACGGGGCGTGGCGGCAGGCGGGGGCCGAGGTGCCGGTCTGCGCCTTCCCGGAGAGCTTTCGGAGGACCCTCTACCCCCTCCCGGAGCCGGCGCTGGTGAAGGGGGCGGCAGCGGATGGTAGGGTTCCGTGGCCCCTGCTCGCCGCCGTTGCGCGCGAAGAGTCGCGGTGGGATCCAGGGGCCAGATCGGCGGTGGGAGCGCGCGGGCTGGTGCAGCTCATGCCGGCGACGGCCTCCACCGTGGCCGCCAATCTGGGCGCCCCGCCGCCGAGCCCTGAGGACCTCTTCGACTCCGGATTGAACCTGAGACTCGGCGCCGCGGAGCTGGGACGGCTGCTGCGGACGTTTTCCGGTCGTCATGCGCCGGCCGTGGCCGCCTACAACGCGGGCGAGGCCCAGGCGAGGCTGTGGTTGGATCAATGTGGCGCGGGCTGCACCGATAAGTTGTATCTCATGAACATCTCGTTTTCCGCCACACGGGCTTACACGGCTGCCGTGTTGGCCTCGGCGGCGAGCTACGACGAGCTCTACCGGCAAGAAGAAGCCGGGGTGGCCGCCGCACCCCCACCTACCGACTAAACCGCACGACCTCCTGGCGTTCGCCGGCGTGCTCGGTCCAACGCTCGATCTCGTTGTTGAGCTTCTGCTCCACCAGGAGGCGTTGCAGGTGGTCACGGACGGCGGTTAACGGTGGGAGAGGTTCGCCGGTTCCCGCGATCTCCTCGACCAGGAGCCGCTGGTAGGCGGCTTCGATTTCCTCCGCACTCACCGAGATGCGGGGGCGGAGCCGCTGCTCGACGAAAGCTTCGGCGGCGGCAGCCCGCAGGACCAGCTCATCCAGATCCGGCCAGTCGAGTCCCGCCTCCTCCAGATCCCGGCCGAGGGTCTCCTCCCCGCCGCCGCGCGTGACCAGGATCGCGTGGACCGTCGTCGGATCGAGGTCGAGACGGTAGAGGAGTCCGCCGTCCTCGAGATCGCGAAACTGGAGCTCGAGGCGGACCCGGGCGTCGAGGAGACGTGACCGGAAAGCCACCTCGGCTTCCCCCGCCTCGGGTTCAACGAGCCGCACCAGGGCCGCGAGCTCGAGATCGCTGAAGAGGATCGGGGTGTTGCCGACCACCGCGAGGACCTCCTCCATAGTCTCCCACCGGGGCTCCTCTGGAGCCGCGAAGTGACTGACAGCCATGAGGATGAGGCTAAGGGCGGTTATGCGCACCCTGTTATGATAGCAGCGTGCCGCCGCCCGAGCCGAACCCCGGAACCCTGTGGATCGTGGCTACACCGATCGGCACCCTCGGCGATCTTTCACCGCGGGCCGGCGAGGTCCTCGGCCATGTCGGGTTGGTGCTCGCGGAGGACACCCGGCGTGCGCGGGCGTTGCTCTCCCATCTCGGGCTTCCGGCGAAGGGTCGCCTCCGTAGCCTGCACGAGCACAACGAAAATGCCCAGGTCGGCGCCCTCATCGAGGTCTTGGAGGGGGGCATCTCGGTCGCCCTGATCAGCGACGCCGGCACCCCCGTTCTTTCGGACCCGGGCTATCAGCTGGTGCGCGCCGTCCGCCGGGCGGGTCTGAAGATCTGCAGCGTCCCGGGCGCCTCCTCTTTCACGGCTGCGCTCGCCGCCGCCGGCCAGCCGCCCTTGCCGGCGACCCTGTGCGGATTCCTCCCCGGCCGGCCGGGGCCGCGGCGGCGTCGCATAGCCGAGCTGGCGTCGTGCCCGTCGACTCTGGTGGTGCTGCTGTCGCCGCACCGCCTGGGCCGGGAGCTCGCGGACCTCGCCGAGGTTTTGGGAGGACAGCGGAGCGCGACCCTGCTTGCGGAAATCAGCAAGCTGCACGAGCGGGCGGTGGTTGGCAATCTCGCCGAGCTCGCGGCGAGCGCCGAGGCCGAGCAGCCGCGCGGGGAGTACATCCTCGTCGTAGGTCCGACCGGCGAGGAGGAATCCCCTTCCGATGTGAGCGCGGAGAGCGTACGTGCGGAGTATCGGCGAGCCCTGGCCGGGGGTGCGAATCGGAGGGAGGCCATGCGGGCCACCGCCATTCGCCTCGGCCTGCGGCGCCGGGTCGTCTTCGCGATGCTCGCGGCCGATAACGAGGACGCTCCTCCGCCCGAACCACCGCTCGGTCACTGAAGACCTGGCCGAACGTGCGGAGCCCGGCGGTATCGCTGTGTTACTCTGAGCGAGATCTTAGGAGGTGGCCTCATGGTCCGGCGAGTCGGCCTGGCGATCGGTTTGATGCTCGGCTTGGTCGGGGTTTTGGCCGGGTGCAGCAGCAAGCCGGTGGTGGGGGTGTTGTTGCCCACCACGGGAGCGGCGGCGTCCTACGGCGAGTCCATCGAGAGTGGAATCCGACTGGCTCTCAGCGTGGCCCGGGAGCCGAAGCAGCTCCCTTCGGATTCCAAGACGATCCAGCTTCCCCCTGAATTCGAGGTGGTGTGGGCGGATACCGGCTCCGATCCGGAGCGAGCGGCCGCCGAGCTGCGGCGGATGGTGGAAGAGCGCGAGGTCAAGATGGTCATCGGTGGGGCGACCAGCGCCGAAGCCCTGGCTCTGATCCCCGAGCTGGACGATCTCGAGATCGTGTGCCTGTCTCCATCCGCATCGGCTCCCGACCTGGCTCGGCGGTCCAGAATGATGTTCCGCATCTACCCCTCCGACGAGCTCGAGGGCCACACCGCGGCCAAATTCCTCTACGAGAAGCTCCGGCAGCACCGGGTGCTGCTTTTCACTGGAGACACCGAGTACATCCGCGGCATCGAACCCGAGTTCCTCAAACAGTACCAGGAGGCGCTGGGCGGCACCGTGGTGGATCGAATCTCCGTCGACGAGGACGGCTGGCAGCAACGCGCCGCTTCCACGCTCGCACGCGACGGGATCATGGCTGCCTACGCCATCGGCTACGCCGAAGAGATCCTCGAGGTTCTGCGTTTCCTGCGCGAGCGGCGATTTGCCGGCAGGATTGTCACGACATCGGCCTTTTACAACAGCCGCGTGATCCGCGAGGCCGGCGATGCGGCGGAGGGAATCCTCCTGCCGCTTCCGCCGTTCGACCGCACCTCCGAGAAGGAGCCGGTGCTGAGCTTCGTCAACCGCTACATGGACACCTATCAGCGAGCACCGGATGTCTTCGCCGCGCACGGATATGATGCCATGCGCCTCACCATCCACACCATGAACGTAGCCAAGCCTCCCGTGACCTCGGAGATCCTCAAGGCCCTGCGCTATGGCGGCACCGAGTTCATCGGCGTCACCGGTCCGATTCTCTTCGACGACTACGGTGATGTGAAACACTATCCGAAGATGTTCATCGTCAAAGAAGGACAGTTTCTCACCTACCAGCGTTACCTCGAGACGGAGCGGAAGCGCATCCTGAACCAGGTGCAGGAACTCCTCACGGGTGGAGGCTAACCACCTGTTGTTCCGATGACGGTTCAGCGACTGCTGTGGAGGCATCGCGCTCTGATCGCGGTGCTGGTGCGCAGGGAGCTCGATGCCCGCTACCGGGCGTCGGTCCTCGGGTTCTTCTGGTCGCTGCTCAACCCGCTGCTTCTGCTCGCGGTCTACACAGTGGTCTTCACCTACATTTTCCACCCGCGTTTTCCGGGCGGCGATCCTTACCCTCTGTTCCTCTTCAGCGGCCTTTTGCCGTGGCTGTTTTTCTCGGGGGCCGTGCTGGACGCCTCCATAACCCTTGTGGACAACGGACCGCTGCTGGCCAAGGTGATGTGTCCGCCGGAGATCTTCCCCGCAGTCACCGTGCTGGCCCACCTGGTCCACCACCTCCTCGCCCTTCCGGTGCTGCTTGCAGCGATGGCGGTGGCCGCTCTCGTGGGAGCGCACCCTTTCCCGTGGACCATGTGGTTGGTGCCGCTGACGCTGGTGCCGTGGATCCTCACCACCGGCGGTGTGGTATTTGCGGTCTCGGCACTGTCGGTCCACTACCGCGACATGCGCGACCTGGTAGGCCACCTGCTCAACCTGTTCTTCTTCGCCTCGCCGATCATCTATAGCCTCGACGGCCTGCAGGTGCCCTCGCTGCTGCGCCGGGTCCTCGCCCTCAACCCCCTGGCCAGCCTGGTGACGGTGTACCGTGATGTCGTATTCACCGGCGAGATTTCCTCGTTCGAAACCTGGCTGACGGCCCTGGCTGTGGGTGTGATCTCGTGGTGGCTGGGAGCTCGGGTCTTCGCCCACTACCGCGAGACCCTGGTGGAGGCGGTGTGAGGGGCGCGATCCGTTTCGCCGGGGTGCGCAAGGTCTACCGCTGGCGGGGACGGCGAGCGCGTCACGAGACGCTCAAGGGAGCGCTCTTCCATCGCCGTCTCGCGCGGCGGGCGGCGGCGCCCGAGGAGCATGTCGCCCTGGACGACATCGACCTCGAGGTGGGACCCGGCGAGGCCGTGGCTATCGTCGGCCCGAACGGCTCCGGAAAATCCACCTTCCTCAAGCTCGCCGGCGGAATCCTCCGGCCCACCTCAGGCACGGTGGAGGTTGAGGGAAGGGTGACCGCCCTGATCGAGCTCGGCGCCGGCTTCCACCCCGAAATCACGGGGCGTGAGAACGTGCTCATCAACGGCATGTTGCTCGGGCTCGGACGGCGTGAGATCGAAGAGCGAATGCCGGAGATCATTGACTTCGCCCAGATCGGCTCCTTCATTGACCAGCCGGTGAAGATCTACTCCTCGGGAATGTATGTGCGGCTCGGCTTTGCGGTGGCGGTGGCGGTCGACCCGGACGTGCTCTTGATCGACGAGGTTCTGTCGGTGGGCGACGAGGCCTTCACCCGGCGCTGCCTCGATCGCCTGGCGCGGATGCGGCAGCAGGGCGTGACCATGGTGCTGGTCTCCCACGATCTCGATCTCGTGACCAGCTTCGCAGACCGTGCCCTGTACCTCGAGCGGGGCCGGGTCGTGGCGGAGGGACCGGCCGACGCGGTGGTCGCCCGATATCGCAGCGATGTCGCCGGCGACTCGGATGACCGCCAACCCGACCTTGGCAGGGCGCGAATGGAGGAAGAGGGGAAGCGCTGGGGCACCGGCGACGTCGAGATCGTGAGCGTGGAATCGATCTCCGGCTCCGCGACGCAACGACTGATTCCCAGCGGCAGCCCCTGCCGGCTGCGCATCCGCTACCGGGTCAAGCGGCCGGTGGAGGACTTCGTCTTCGGGATCGCCTGGCACCGCATTGACGGTGTTCTGGTCGGTGGCCACAACACCGACCTCGACGGTCTCGTGCCGCGAAAGCTGGCCGCCGATGGGGAGGTGAGCTGCATTTATAACTCGCTCCAGCTGGCGCCCGGGGACTATCTTCTCGATGTGGCCGTGCACGCGCGCGACGGCCTCGCCTACGACTACTGGCGGGATGCGGTGCGGGTGCGAGTGACCTCGGCGGTGGAATGGCCCGGGGTGTGGGCGCCGCCCCACCGCTGGGAGTTCCAGGGCCCGGAGTGGGAGTCCGAATGACGCAAAAGGCTTACAAGACGCGGCCGCAGTGACGCGGAGCGTCATTTTGTGCGGCCCGGTGTAGTTTGAAACCTGGCACGGGGCTTGCGTAAAAGAGCCGCGAAAGGAGAGAACATCATGCGCAAGAATCGTGGTTTCACCCTGATCGAGCTTCTGATCGTGGTGGCGATCATCGGCATCATCGCCGCCATCGCGATCCCCAACCTGCTGAACGCCATCAACCGTGGCCGCCAGAAGAGGTCGATGTCGGATCTTCGAACCGTGGGCACCGCCACCGAGGCCTACGCGGTGGACATGACCTTCTACCCCACATTCGCCGATGCCGACTTCGACGGCACCTACGCGGGGTTTCTGTCACCGACCTACGTGAGGCACCTTCCCATGGTGGACGGCTGGCGGACCCCCTTCCGGGCGGCCTCGGCAACGCGTTTCTACACTCTGGTCTCCTGCGGAAAAGA
>Ga0209013_10000517_pt1 | contig 34729 bp, 35 predicted proteins | sample Cruoilmetagenom2_FD_187291 | JGI IMG/M metagenome (GOLD analysis project Ga0209013, IMG submission 187291) | Oil polluted marine microbial communities from Coal Oil Point, Santa Barbara, California, USA - Sample 2 (SPAdes) (version 2) | ecosystem: Environmental > Aquatic > Marine > Oil seeps ...
TGCCGTTGATCGAGACGAAGACTTCATCGAGATGCCAACGCGTATCAGCACGCGGGTGCGAGCGTCTGAGCTTTCTGGCATAGGCCAAGCCAAACTTAGTCGACCAGCGGCGGACCGTTTCATACGAGGCATCAATGCCGTGCTGAGCCAACATATCCTCTACATCTCGCAGGCTCAGAGGAAAGCAAAAGTACAGCCAGACCGCTTACTATATCACATCGACAGGGAAGCGATGCGGACGATAGGAAGGACTGCTCATCGGACGTTGATAGCACACGGCGCCGGTCGAACCGACGAGTTAGTGTGACAAGCCCACGGCGAACACACGCCGCGGTATGAGGCTGCCGCACTGTGTAAATGAGAAGTCTGCCAGCCCCGGCAAAGACGGCACGGATTGCACTCTGTACGCCAAACCAGAGAGATCCGAGTCTTTGGAGGTGTACTTGACAATGCTCATGACACTCAGCTCCGTTCCACCCCATGGCATTAGGGAGCGTAAGGAGCATCAGCTGTGCCACTTCGGCTTTTCTGTTAGGGCCCGATTAGGGATTCTCTCTATAACAGTAAATTTCTGACGGGGCTGTTGCCGCAGGTGCGCGCTCAGCGCTAATACGCAGCAATGCGTCACGGTAGAATTCCAGGGTCGACCGCACCATTCGCGTCGTTGTGAACCGCTCCTCGACTATCGAACGCAAACGCTCCGCACGTTTCCCCGCTGCTTCAAAATCATCGGCAACAAGGGCCATTGCGCAAGCCAGCGCCTCAGGGTCGTCGGCCGGAACAAGCCGCGTATCGCTGCCTTGGATGATCTCCGGCAAGCCACCAACTTGGGTAGCGATCAGCGGAACGCCGGCGGCGGCTGCTTCCATAGCGACATAGGGAAGATTCTCGGCCCGCGACGGCATGACAAGGATCTTACCCATCGTAAACGCGATGTTCGCGGGCAGCGCGCCAACTAACGATACACGGGCGCCAAGACCGAGCCGGTGGACCAGTGTCTTGAACTCGGCCACCTCCGGTCCATCTCCGACGATCACCGCCCGCGCGGTTGCAGCGTTAAGACGCTTCAACGCCGCCAACAGGACATCAACGCCCTTAAGGTGACGCAATTCGCCGATGAACAAGAATTCGACCGCATCCTCGCGCAACTCCCGCCGCGCGAAGTCGGGTTCTGCGAGCCCGTTTGCGATGACCCGATTTGGCACAGACTTGAGACTGATCGAGCTTGCGTACCTGTCGCGAGCAAACGCACTTTCGAAGATCAAGCCGTCGGTCAACCGGGCGAGTGCTGCTTCAACCGAAACAACGACGTTACCTTTCACCGAGCCGTCGAAGTAGTGAAGACTGCCGCCATGCGGCGTGTAAAAGCGTAATGGACGCAGACCCGCACGCCGGGCCGGCAGACTGCCGCCAAGGCGCGCACATATTCCGCCCTTGGCGCCATGACCGTGCAGCACATCAATGTCGAGTTCACGCGTCAGGCGACGCGTCTCCGAGATGGCTCGGATACATGCGAATCCTGGAGCCCCCCCCATTGGCGTTAGGTGCAAGCCCAGCGGCAAACTCGATCCCAGTTCGGCAAGGCTTTGTTCCGCTGAACCTGAGTACAAATTCGCATCGCACAGCACACCAACATCCAAGCCCCACTTGATCTGCTCAAGCGCGATGTCGCGGACATGGCGAAACAATCCACCAACAGGTGCACGCAGAATATGGAGTATCCGAAGGGTCTGGGGCATGCGGGGCACCTTCCAGGATTACCGGTCGAAGGTGTGACAGCAATCAGCAGCGCAACCGAATCGATCCGTTGTTAGAAGTACCGTTCGTAAACGTAAATCGTGTCGCTAGGCTTAACGGGATAATCGGCGGGCGCATCGATTTGACCAACGTAGCCGTCGACGCGGCGCGAAACGCAGAATGACCGCCTACTAGCCCGTTCCGAATACCCTCCGGCGATTGCAACGGCCGTCTCCACTGTCATGTCCGAGACGAAGGGGAACTGACCGGCGTTACGCGCCTCACCCAGAATGAAGAATGGACGGATTTGCAGGCTATCAACGGTTACATTCGGATCGTGCACGTATTCCGCACCCAGCTGGTCACGGATGCGGCTGGCTAATCTCGCAGTCGTCAGGTCGCGCGCATGGACATTTCCGACCAGCGGAATTGGGACTTACCCCGATTGGTCGACGATATACGTCCGCGACAAGTTGGGTTGGCCGTATACAAAGATGCGTAGCCGCTCTCCACCGTCGAGGCGATAAAAATCTCCAGTTTCTGCAACGGCTTGTGACGCCGCATACGCCACCGGAACAACCTCGGGCTCCCAGGTTTCATGCCGGCCGCTGCGATCCTCGCTCGCGACAATTGCATCGCGCCCAATCACCGCCCCATCCCGAGCCAGCAGTGGCTGGTTTCCAGCACATCCCGCCAACCCCGTGAGCAGTATCGAAACCAACGAGAACACACGCCGCGACATCGCAAGCCTCATTCGACAGTGCTCAGCAAGCATTGCGTTTCTGAGGATTGGCCCAAACCAAGTGGGGCAGAAACTTCATGCTGCAGCTAAGTCGAATCTAGTTTGAATTTAATAAGTGGACGCACCAATTCGCCGCGATTAAGAGATTTGTTACTCCTAACACGTTCTAATCTGGGCCAAATCTTCATCCAGTAGAGATCAAGAGTATGCGCCCCCAAGACTCAGTATCGCCAGACGACATCGACCTGACAACGCTCTTTGCGACCCTGAGGCGATCGGTGCCGAAACTGATTGCGCTCTCGCTCATCACTGGGGCACTGACCTACCTGACCTTGTCGTTGATCGCACCGCGTTACGCCGCCCAATCCGAGCTCGGCATCGTCGCCAAGGGCAAGTCGAACCCATTCAAGGCACCGAATGCTCAAGGTGGCAGCGACAGCCTGTCGGCTCCCCTCGACGAACAGGCGGTTAATACGCACCTCAGAGCTATCCAGTCCCCGGATCTCCTTGACTTAATCGCCAACGACATGCGTTTGAGCGGTCGGCCAGAGTTCAATCCGGTGTTGGGTCCCGTCGACACAATGACCGGCCTGCTTCGAACGATCGGGCTATCCGGAACTCAAAGCCAGCTCAGCGAAGGCGACCGCGTGCTCAATGAGGTGTCTAGGCGGCTTGTCGTGTATTCCCCCGAAGCAAGCCGCGCCATTACGATCAACTTTACCTCGATTGATCCCAAGCTAGCCACTGATTTCGCCAATCGCCTGGCAATACGCTACCGTGAGAAGCTCGCCAACACGACGCTTGCGGAAAAAAACGCGGTCCAGGAGAAATTCGCTCCCCGCATCGCCAAACTGCAAACCGAGGTGCAAAGCTCTGAGGCGAAGGTTGCCACCTTCCGCGCTAAAGCCGGATTGCTGCGCGGCGGCTTCCAGAAGACACCGATCAATGAGCAACAGCTGGGTGACATCACCACAGAGTTAACCAGAGTCAGCTCGCAACGCTCGTCAGCCGAAGCCCGCAGCAAGACTGCACGCAACCTGATGCGCCAAGGCACACCCGAGATCATTCCGTCCGTGCAGCGGTCTCCGCTGATACAAAATCTCATTGCCCAGCGCGTGACCGTTGAGCGAGCCCTCTTAAAGCGTTCGGCCAGTCTCAAATCCGCGCATCCGGTCATGAAACAACTGCGCGCCGACCTTTCCGCGGTCAACCAGAAGATCGCCGGCGAGGTTGCCAATATCGTTGCCGGTCTCGACAAGGAAGCCTTTGTCATGGCCGAGCAAGAACAAGCCGTCGTCGCGAGCCTGGAAAAGGTGAAATCCAAGGTGGCCGTCAACAGCACCGACGAAGTTGAATTGCGCGGCCTCGAAGCAGTTGCCACCTCCAAGCGCATAGAGTTGGAACGGCTGCAGGCTCAGTACGAAGCCAAGCGTGCCCGCACGGAAGACGGCCAAGTGCCTGTCGAGGCGCAGATCATTGCACTGGCGCGCCCACAAAGCATCGCGGGATTCCCACGCAAGACGCCCTACACACTTCTCGTGATGGTCGCCACACTGCTGCTCGGCACCGCCATCGTTATCACAGCCGGTCTCGCCAACTGCGCGCGCGGTGCCCCACGCAGCGAACAACGCCTGGGCGAGGAAATCGCCGCAGCAGCCGCAACACCACCAATTCAAGCGCCGTCGCTGTCTGGAGGTTCACTGGTTCTTGCGACCCAACAGCCAGCAGTCGACACTGTTTCGGGCGATCTGGAAGGCAATGATCCCGTCATCCTCATCAGCAACAGCTCAGACCTTTCCGAACACCTGCTGCAAAACAGCAAAACAGCGACGACCGGATTCCGGACGCTGATCGCGAGCCAGATGGATCCGGTGATCACTGCCCGCCTTGCCCTCAAAACCGCAAGCCAGCTCAACCGCCCCGGCAAACAGACCATGATTGTCGATTGGAACCTGGAGGGGGCTGGCATCGCTCGACAACTGAACCTGCCGAAGGCGCCGGGGTTCATTGAATTGATCCAGGGCGGCGCCAGCTTCGCCGAAGTCGTCCGCTGGGTACCCGGCACGCAGGTCCACTTCATTGCAAGCGGGTGCGCCATAGCCGAAGGCCCCATCGGCCTGGATGCCGATCAACTCAATCTCATTCTTGATGCTCTCGACGAAGCCTATGACCACATCGTCGTTGTTGGGCAGGCCAAATCAGCCAGCATTCTATTTGAAGCCATCCAAGGTCGCTTCGATGCCGGCGTTATCGTCTCCGAACCGGGCTACGAACTGAGTGATCCTCAGGGCACGTTTCTTGGTTTCGAAGTTGCCGATATCGACCTTGTCCGTTTCGAATACACCAGAATCCAGCCCGAAAACGCCGCGTAAAGACATCAGAAAATCCATCCTTCATTTGCTTTTTCCGGGCACCCCTAAGAAAGGCGTGATTTGAAGAAGTGGTCTGCTGGATACCGTGTTCCAAATGTGATCGCGTGATCACCGCCCTATTTTGCCAAAGCCTCAGCCGGAGGCCTCCGACGGCTCCATTTCTCCAGTCGCACCAACGAGGAAAAGGCCCGTGCCTTCCGTCAAATCTATTGGACCCTGCGAGCACACCCCGAAGACCAGGCACTAACTGCCGTTACGACCCTGTGCGACCGCTGCAGCTTCGAGCCCTCGGCATTGAACCGTGAACTTATCATGGTCTGGGATGAAATGCGCCAGTTTGCCTTCGACCCGCTCGTGACAATCGGCGCACACACTACGGGTCACTACGCGCTCTCCAAGCTCGACACGGTGACCGCACGAAGGCAGATGGCGGTCAACATTGCCCGCATCGAAGCTGAGCTGGATCGAGCCTGCCACAATTGCAGTTTTCCCTGTGGAGATGAACTCGCCTGCGGCCCGCGCGAATTCTAGCTAGCCCGTCAACTCGGCATGTCCACCGCCGTAACCACACGCAAAGGCCTCATCCATCGCCATCATAAATCAGCCGACACCGGATTGCCGCGCGTTTCGCTGAATGGCGACTTTCAGGACATCCTCTTCGTGCGCACACTGTTATCCGGAGCACCATTCGCACTCTTGCAGGCGTTTGAAAATCTCTCCCAGCTGCCCGCCGCCGCGAGGTCGTGGCTCAAGCCGCGTCGTCTTGTGACATCCACCGAATAATCCAAGCCGCCGGCAACACCCATAACAGTCCCGCCACCGCGTAGTAGACGAGCTCCACGAGCTTGCTTGTCGTGTTCACCTCGAGGATCACAGCGACCACCATCGCCAGAAGTGCATAAATCGTGATCATCACCATTAATAAAATAGTGCCGACGAGCTTACGAGTGCGCATTGTCATGAGTTGACCAATCCCCAAGTGAGACCGGGAGGAACCCCGCGCCGCTTGGGCGCATTGATCTCGATTGCTTGCTACCCTCTTCTAACCGCCTTGGATCTCAAAAGAGGAATAAATCATGCGCGGTGCGCGTGACATGCGGGACCTATCACATCCACTCGTCGATGAAACACCCCTGACCGCGATCCGCGTCTGGCTATTCACGGTCGCCGGACTGGTCATAGCCATGATCGTAATTGGCGGCGCGACACGGCTGACCGACTCCGGGCTTTCGATCACCGAGTGGCTACCGCTATTGGGCGCCATACCGCCGCTGTCCCAACAAGATTGGTTGCTGGCTTTTGAGAAATACCGGCAGATCCCCGAGTACGAACTCGTCAATAAGGGCATGTCGCTTGCTGAGTTCAAATTCATCTACTGGTGGGAATGGGCGCATCGCTTCTTCGGCCGCCTGATCGGCATCGCCTATGCTGTACCGCTGTTTGTTTTCTGGTTGCTCGGCAGGGTGCCAACGGGACTTTTACCAAAGCTGCTCGCCATTCTGGCCCTCGGTGGCCTCCAGGGCCTCTTCGGGTGGTACATGGTACAATCCGGCTTGGTCGAGCGCGTTGACGTTAGCCACTATCGGCTCGCGCTTCACTTGGTGACGGCCTTTGTCATTCTCGCCAGTCTTCTTTGGGTGGCCTTTGACTTGGCCGGCGACCAACCAGACGACCGGTCGCATCCTCTGCGATCATCGCAACATTGGACCGCCGCGATAATCGTCGCGGTCCTGTTTCTTCAAGTCATAATCGGCGCATTTGTCGCCGGCCTCAAAGCCGGCCTTACGCACAACACCTGGCCGCTGATGGACGGTGCGTTGATCCCCGACGGGCTGCTCACTCTGTCGCCTTGGCATCTGAACCTGATCAATAATGAAACAACAGTTCAGTTCATCCACCGGTTGCTCGCCTACCTTTTGATCGGTCTCGCCGTTTGGCACACTGTTTCCCTTAACCGGGCCGCAAAACCAATAATCACCTCGTCAAGGATCCTGGTCCTTGCATTCCTCGTCCAGGCTAGTTTGGGAATCTGGACCTTGCTGGCGGCCGCCGAAGCCGCGGAGATTCCGATCTGGCTCGGCCTCGTGCACCAAGGCGGAGCGGCAATAGTGCTCGCTGTCTCCATCTGGCATGCCTACCGCGTGCACCGCGCCGCTTGAGGCGTTCACCACTAGTCAATGTTGGCAATCCCTCGTATTGACGACCAGTTGGACTGGCTCAATCGTAGCAAATTAGCCAAAAAACAATTTTTCTCGCCACGGCACCGGTCACAGCGCGATACCTTCACAAGCGTTTTTCAGGCCCATACGCGGCTCAGCGGATGATGACTGTCCTTGCCCCAGGCAAAGAAGCCGCCGACGAGTTCTTTGTTCCGGAGTAGATAGAATGCGCACCCTCACCAGTCTCGCCGTTACCCTGCTTATCGTATTGGCGTTCACCAGCAATGACGACGCCCAAGCCGGTCTTCGCAACTACATGATCTGTTGGACGATGCCGAACGGTCATAGCGATTGCGCTATACTTCCCCGCAACTATCGGATCTACGGCGTAAGCCGGCCCTACTGTGAAAGACCCACGTGCCACAGAGGACGAATCAGCTTCACGCTGACTCGCGCCCGGATTGCCAGCTTGGGCCGTTGGGTCGACACCTCCTCGATGTTCCCGACCCACGTGGCAACAATCTACGCCCCTAAGTAGGAACGGTCTTCTCGGCGTCTGACCACATCGGTCTTGAAACAAAGCCGTTTCACCGTGACTCGCCGTCGGCACCCAACGGCCGTAATTCAAAGCCAAACATCAAAATGAGAAGCCTACGATTGTGATCGGCGGCACGTTCGCTTAGCTTCCACCAAATGACAGATCAAAAACGCGTACATATCGTCGGCGGCGGACTCGCCGGCTCGGAAGCTGCTTGGCAGATTGCTCAAGAAGGCGTCTCCGTGACACTCCATGAGATGCGCCCGGTGCGCATGACCGAAGCACACAACACCAGCGCTCTTGCCGAACTCGTGTGCTCCAATTCATTTCGCTCCGACAATTGGGAAACCAACGCCGTCGGCTTGCTGCACGAAGAGATGCGCCGCTGCCAATCACTCATCATGGCAGCTGGAGATCAACACAAGCTCCCTGCCGGCGGCGCCTTGGCTGTAGATCGCGACGCCTTCGCCGAGGAGGTGACCTCGCGGCTCGAAACACATCCTCTGGTAACCATCGAGCGCAACGAAGTCCCCGGGCTGCCACCAGCCGACTGGGACAACGTCATTATCGCGACCGGGCCGCTGACCTCACCTTCACTCAGCGACGCAATCCTCAAGTTAACCGGTGAGGGTCAACTCGCATTCTTCGACGCCATCGCACCGATCGTCCATCTCGAATCCGTCGATCTCGACATCGCCTGGCGACAGTCGCGTTACGATAAACCAGGCCCTGGCGGCACTGGTGCCGACTATCTTAATTGCCCTCTCGACAAGTCGACCTACGAAGCCTTCATTGACGCCCTGATTGCTGGCGAGAAGACAAGCTTCAAGGAGTGGGAAGCATCGACACCCTACTTCGACGGTTGCCTGCCAATAGAGGTGATGGCCGAACGCGGCCGCGAGACGCTTCGCTTTGGACCGATGAAACCGGTCGGCCTGACTGATCCGCGCAATCCTGGCGAGAGGCCCTATGCCGTCGTTCAACTACGTCAGGACAACGCGCTCGGAACGCTTTGGAACATGGTCGGCTTCCAAACCAAACTGAAGTACGCCGAACAGACACGGGTGTTCCGCATGATCCCAGGCCTGCATGAAGCTCAGTTCGCTCGGCTCGGCGGCCTCCACCGCAACACCTTCCTCAATTCCCCGAAACTGCTCGACCACACACTGCGCCTAAAGGCCGATCCGCGGTTTCGGTTCGCAGGCCAGATTACCGGTGTCGAAGGCTACATCGAGAGCGCCGCGATTGGTCTCATGACGGGGCGTTTTGCAGCCGCCGAACTACGTGGAGAAGCGATCGTGCCACCGCCCGAAACGACCGCCATGGGAGCCCTGCTGGCCCATATTACCGGCGGACATATTTCAGCCGACAGCGGTAGCGGCTCGCGCTCGTTTCAGCCAATGAACATCAACTACGGTCTACTACCTCCAGCCGACGATACGCCAACCCACGATGCTGTCGGCCGCCGTCTCAAAGGCAAGGAGCGTGGCATGGCAAAGCGGCGAGCGGTTTCTTCCCGCGCATTACAACACTTGGATGATTGGTTACAGAATGATCGCCAACGACAGCATCAACCTGATCTTTGCTAGTTCAGGCTTATTTCCAAATCGTAGAAACCAATATCTAAGAATATTGATCAAACACTAGTCGCTTTGCGACACTTTTCAGCTTAAACTGTATGCAGCCGTGGGAATAACTAAGTGCGTAGGCTAGGGAGTGAGGCCTTGTGGCGATGATATCGCCCAGACCTTCGCTAACCTTCGCTGGGAAACGGGCCGTAATTGATCCGATTGGAGACTTGGCCCGTCGACACAAATTCAGGAGAAACAACAATGACCCCTGTTGGATTGCGGGGATTTGCGGCCAGTCTTGCGGCTGTGCTGTCTGTGGCCCTGCTGACCTTCGCGATGCCGGCCAAGGCAGGCGCAGTCGCCGGCAGCGGCGCATTGGCCAAATCCGTTGGCGCATTGAACGCTGATCTACGCGGACAACTGGTTACCGACGTCAGACGCCGTGGTCGTGGCTTTCGTGGTCGCCGCGGCTTCCGTAGAGGTGGCTTTCGTGGACGCCGGCTAGGCCGCATTCGTCGCGGTCGTGTCCGCGGATACAGGCGCTATCGCGGCGCTCGCCGTTACCGCGGCCGTGCTTACCGGTCGCATCGCAGATACCGGCGCTACCGCCGTTATCGTCGCTACTACCGGCCGCGCATCTATTACGGCGGCTATTACGGTTACCGTCGGAGCTGCTATAGGCGCTGCCGTTGGGATGGCTACAGCCGTCGCTACTGCCGTCGCAGCTGCCGCCGGCATCGTTACTGGTGAGCAGCAAACGAGATTAACAACAGCATGAAGTAGGCCCGCCTGGTCAGAGACCAGGCGGGCCTTTTCTGTATGATTGGATCTTTGCTCCGGACTGAGTAGAACTCACCATTGCTGACGGCCATCGACAACGCCACTGCACCTCAAATCCGCCCGCTTCTCTGCGCCCTCCAAAGCCGCCAGACCCGCGACAGCGGTGAGATATCGGCAGCGCTTCTAAGCCAGTCTTCCTGCTTCTCCAAGACTCTAAGGTACGGCTCGACCAGAGCTGCTGGAAGGCCAGCGCCAGCCCGGAAGGTACCGCGCACCTCTCCCTTGAGATCTCCCCTGGCATTCTCCAGACACAGCCGCGCCTCAACGATTGCTTGCCGGCGAACAGCATCCGCCCGCTCTAACTCGACCGGGTCCAGCAACGCCGCAGCCTCGATTTCCGTATCACCGCGATACAGCCCCCACCGCCCACGAGAAGCAAGGTGCGGTAACCGCAGCAATTGACGTACTGCTCCGAAAGCACAGCCAAGCTCTTGTAGGGCATCTTCGGTGGCACCGCGAACCTCGCAACGACCGAGTATTTTGCCCGCCAAGACGGTCGCTGCACCGCTGGTCTTTATTAGAAAATCATCAAAGGAGGCCTTGTCCGCGAAGGGCTGCGCATAAAGCTCCAGCGCCCGCGCTTCGACCAGGTCAATGAACACTTCAAGCGGCAGATCCCGCCGCGCAATTACGCCACTTAAAGCATCGGCAACCGGACTCCCACTGCGCGCCTGACCGCCAAGCCCCTCCAGCCAATCCAACCACCAACGGATCCGGATTTCACCGAGCGCCGCATCGCTGACAATCAGCGGCACACGCTCGATCTCGCCGACGAAGGCCGCCAGAGTGATCAAATCCTGCTTGAATTCTCGCGGAGCCAGCAGTGCTGAAAGGTAATGCTCGTAGGCATGCGCCCTGGCGCTATCTCGGATGGTCAGCAAACTCTCTTGCGGCAGGTTCAAGGAACTATCCGACATTCAATACTAATCGACCGCAATGAGCGCAGCTGCTACCGCCCGCTGCTCCGCCAGGAGTACGTTGTATGTGCGCGCGGCCGCCCCAGTCGACATCGCTTCCGTGAATACGCCGCGCTCGGTCAGAGACTCTCGAAGATCATGATCGAGAAAGACTTGGGACGAACCCGTCCCCAACAACAAGACCTCGATCTGGTCGACTTCGGCGATGACTTGGGCCAGCGATTCCAACGTCACTGCATCCATCACCGCAACCGGCCAGCCATGCATCCCGCTTGGAAGACAAAGAAGCGACCCTCGATGGCTCATCTCCGCAAATCGGAAACCGCCGCCGCCATAGGCGTCGATGGCCGATTGACCGGGAAAGAACGCCGCCGCCGGATTATCTCCGCTGTGTCGTTCGTTCTCGGCCATCATCGCACCCAATCACCAGAAGCGAAGTGCCGCACAAACTGCACGGCTTTACCGGTTTACGACCGCGTCGCAGCTGTCGCCTTGTCACTCTTAGCGATACCCGACCAATCGCGTTTGACACCGATCCAGAGAAGGAACGGCGATGCCACAAAGATCGACGACCAGGTCCCAATCAGGATGCCAAACAGCATCGCAAACGCGAAGCCCTTGATGACCTCGGTCCCGAACACATAGATCGACAACACCGCCAGCAACGTCGTTCCAGATGTAAGCACCGTGCGCGACAGCGTTTCGTTGATCGACAGGTTCATCAACTGATCAAGCGCCATTTTTTTGTAGCGCCGTAGGTTCTCGCGAATGCGGTCGAACACGACAACCGTATCGTTGATCGAATAACCCGCAAGCGTCAGCAGTGCCGCCACTTCACTCAATCCGAAGTCGAGCCCGAGAATACTGAAAACCCCGAGCGTAATCGTTATGTCGTGGACCAGAGCGACGATTGATGCGATGGCGAACTGCCACTCAAAGCGAAACCAGATGTAAAGCAGAATACCGAGGATGGCGAACAACACCGCCGTTATCCCAGCCCAGGCAAGCTCTCCCGAAACAGCAGGTCCGACTACCTCCGTGCGCCGGATTTCCACATCGCCGCCGAGCGCTTCCTGCACCTTTTCGGCGGCATTCTGCTGAGCCTTCTCGCTGCTTTCACCGTCTTTGGCTTTCTGTTCCTCAAAGCGGATCAACGCGTCCGTGGGCTCATCCAGCTGCTGGATCTGCACACTTCCAAGACCAAGCCCGTTGAGCTTGTTCCGCAGTTCGCCAATGTCGACCGCACCTGACTTCGATTGAATTTCAAAAAGCGATCCGCCTTTGAAATCGATGCCGAAGTTAAGCCCGCGCGTCGCCAGCAAAGCCACCGCTAGCGTAAACACGACGATCGAAGCAATCACGAACGAGCGCCGCACCTTCATGATCGGGAAGACCTTGTCGTGCGGCCAGAAGTCGACGCCCTTGAACATTGGCGGGTCCTTATAATGCGCTTAGAGCGGCGCCGGGATCTTGCGGGTCTTCTGCCGCGCCACCCACAGTGCCACCATCAGGCGGGTAACGAGAAACGCAGTGAAGATCGTCGCAAAGATGCCAAGCGAGAGGGTCACGGCAAAGCCGCGGATCGGCCCGGAGCCAAGCCAAAACATAACGATCCCGGCGATCAGTGTCGTTAAGTTGGAGTCGATAATCGTTCCAAACGCCCGCGAAAAACCACCGTCGATCGCCGATATCGGCTGTTTACCATTGCGCATCTCTTCACGGATTCGCTCGTAGATCAGAACGTTGGCGTCAACCGCCATACCCACCGTTAGAATAAGACCCGCGATCCCAGGCAACGTCAGTGTCGAACCGATCATCGACATGGTGCCGACAATCAAGAGCAGGTTGACGAAAACCGCAAACAAGGCGAACACACCGAACAACCCGTAGGCGAAGATCATGAAGGCGGCGACCCCGATGCCACCGACAAGAGCAGCCCATTCGCCAGCTTCAATCGAGTCTGCACCAAGCGACGGACCGACCGTTCGTTCCTCAACGACCGTGAGCGTCGCCGGCAGCGCACCCGAGCGGATCTGAACTGCCAAATCGTTCGCCGACTGAACCGAGAAGTTCCCCGAGATCTGCCCCGAACCACCAAGTATGGGTTCCCGGATTACCGGAGCCGACAGCACTTTGATATCAGGCGTCCCGTCATCCTTGATGCCGTTGTCGAGCACGATCGCAAAAGGCCGGCCAACATTCTGAGCCGTGAAACGACCGAACTCCACCGCTGCTTTCTGATTGAAGCGGAAAGAAATGATCGGCTCATTGGTGTTTTGATCAAAGCCCGGTTGGGCGTCGACCAAGTCCTCACCGTAAATGATCGGTATTTCTCTGAGGAGGTGCTCATAGCCGGGATCGTCCGCATCTGGATATATAACGTATCCGAGCGGTATCCGGGTTTGCCGGGCTTCTTCACCGGAAGTCGTCGCGTGCACGTCGTGGAACGTCAGTCGCGCCGTTTTACCGATGAGCACCTTGAGCCGCTTGGTGTTCTCTATACCTGGATACTGCACTAGGATGCGATCGACACCCTGCCGCACGATACTGGGTTCGGCTGTGCCGATGTTATCGATACGCCTCCGGATCACCTCGATCGCCGAGGTCACGGCATTCGAGATCCGCTGCTGCATACCGGCAGTCGTCGGCACGACGTTGATAAAGCCGTCGGATCCTTCCTCGATCGCAACGTCATATCCGGAACTGCCGGAGAAAGCGTTGCCAAGCGGCTGCGGGATCGTCCGCAGCACTCTGAGGGCGTCTTCCTTCTTGCTTTCATTAACGAGTTTGACGCGAACCAAGTCCTTCGTCTGCCCCAAGCCCTTGTAGCGGATCTTGGCATCGCGAAGCTTCTTGCGGACATCCCCCCGCAGCGACTTTAGCCAATCTTTGCGCAACTCACCTGAATCCATCTGCAGCAGCAGATGCGCGCCCCCCTTGAGGTCAAGACCCAAGCTCAGCTGCTTATGGGGCAGAAAGCTTGGCCACGATTTCAATGTCTCCTGGGACAACAGGTTCGGCAAAGTTGCCAACGCACCCATCAAACAGACGAGCACGACGAAACCAATCTTGAAACGGCTGAAATGCAGCATGGAGCCTGACGCTCTTTTCTGTCTTGCGCTGTTTTCTAACGGTTAAGAACAAGCCTGGGGGCGGCTCCTTGCAAAGAGACCAACCCAATGACGGCCCTAGAGGGCTTACGCCTGATCCTTAACCGGCTCGCCTTTGACGCGAACATCCATCAACGTCGATCGAAGTACCCGAACCTTCATCTGGTCGCTGAGTTCCACCTCGATCTCGTCGGTGTTGTCTGGAACCTTCGTCACCCGGCCAATAAAGCCACCCGAAGTCACCACCGTATCTCCGCGCCGCACCTTCGAGATCATTTCCTGATGCTGCTTGGCGCGCTGTTGCTGCGGCCGGATCAACAGGAGGTAAAAGATCACTACCATCAGCAGCATAGGTAGAAGCACACCGAACGAGCCGAATGGGTCGCCAGCACCTTGTGCGTATGCGGGGGTAATAAACATCGCTTCTGATCACGTCCTTGTCGCTGATACGGAATCAACTAACCGCCGGCGCCGCATATAAAACGGCTTTGTGCCGGGATCGACGGCCGGCTTATCTGCCGCGCAGCCGCGTTAGTCCTCAAAGGCAAGTTATTTCGAGGCGGAATATAGAGCGCGCGGGCCGCTTTGCAACAACGGCGACGCCGCAGGCAGAGGTTTAAACGTCTTACGGGGCAAACCTATCCGATGGCACCCTAGCCAGATGTTGCACCTGCGGGCTAAGTAAATCCAGACAACCAGACAACAACAACACGCTGAAGACTTCACCAGGATCAAGAACACATGCCCGACCGCGAGATGCCGCCCAATCCGAGTTTTGAGATTGACCTCGCCCGCATTGCCGCGGCTCTCGAGCGCCTCAGCCCGCCGCCGACCGCCAAGCAGGACTTCTCAGCCGCCGAAGCATTTGTGTGGCGCCCTCACCCAGAAAGCTTTGCACCGATAAAAAAGGTCAACCGGGTGCCTTTGCATCTGCTGAAGGGCCTGGACCACTCCGCCACACAGCTCCTCGCCAACACCGAACGGTTCGCCACCGGCCTTCCAGCCAACAACGCCTTACTTTGGGGCGCGCGCGGCATGGGCAAATCCTCGCTCGTCAAAGCCTGTCACGCTGAGGTTGCCGCCAAGCTCGCCGAAAACAACCTTGGCTTGAAGCTAATTGAGATCCACCGCGAGGATATCGAAACCCTTCCGCGTTGCCTCTCCCACATGCGCCAGGACTGCGGTCGCTTTATCGTTTTTTGCGACGATCTCTCCTTCGACCGGGACGACACCTCCTACAAATCGCTGAAGGCGGTTCTTGAAGGTGGCATCGAAGGACGCCCCGACAACGTTATCTTCTACGCCACCTCAAATCGCCGGCACCTGATGCCTCGCGATATGATCGAAAACGAGCGCTCCACCGCCATAAACCCGTCCGAAGCGGTCGAGGAAAAAGTGTCTCTATCGGATCGGTTCGGTCTCTGGCTTGGCTTCCATAATGCCAGCCAGGATCAATACTTGGAAATGGTGAACGGCTATGCCCGCCATCTTGGCCTTGAGATCGCGGAAGAGGATCTGCGCCGCGAAGCGCTCGAATGGGCCATGACCAGGGGCGCTCGGTCAGGCCGTGTCGCCTGGCAATACATCCAGGACTCAGCAGGCAGACTCGGGCAGAATATCGAACTGGAAAAACCTTAAACGTGCTTACAAGAAAAGGTGTTACGCTCGTAAGATCAGAATTAGATTCCGTCCGGTTAAGAATTCACGTGTATCTGTGACATGATCGAACAACTATTTCCTGCTGGCGTTAGCGACTTTTCTCCGTGCGCCGCTTGTCAGGGTAGTCCTGAAACTGCAAGTATTACGGGTCTGAGGATGGCAAGAGTAGGTGGCATGCGCACTTCCAATTCTATACTGACAGTAGCGGCAGTATTGGCAGGCTTAACGGCAGCAAATGCAAATGAAACGTTAACGGCCAATGCTCGTGCGGATTCGGCCATTTCCACCAATCAACAGACGGGCTGGAAAGCCAGCGACGATCTGCAGGTCGGCATACTGCGGGAAGTAACGGCCCGCAAGACCCGCCGCCCCGATGAAACGGCATCGCGCTGGCTCGACGAACTAGGTACGATCTACGCATCACATCTAGGCCAGCCGCTTTGGGTCCAGGGAAATGCACCTGCACCGCGAGCCAAGAACCTGATGCGCCATCTCGCTCGCGCCGACGAATGGGGCCTGCGACCGGCCGACTATCGATTTAACCTGCCGACGGACTTCATCGACGAACGCGAAAAGATCCGGTTTGAACTGAACTTCTCGCTGAACTTGCTGAAGTACATCGATCATGCTCGCCGCGGCCGCTTCGGCCCAACTGAGATGAGCCTATGGTACGAGCGGGCTTCGAACCAAGCCGACAACGTCGACCTGCTGCCGCGGATCGCAACGTCCAAATATCCCTCAGAGCTTCTTGCGGCTCAGCATCCCCAGCATGCCGGCTTCAAACAACTGCGTGAAGTCTACCTGCGTCGCAAATTCCCAGATCGCTTCGAGCCGCTCACAGCCGTCCGGCAGGGCCCAAAACCCATCATCCTGGAATACGGACCAAGCCTCCGCCGTGGCCAGCGCCATCCGCAGATCGCACTCTTGAGAAAACGCCTCAAGGTTCCCGCTGCTTCGTTCGACGATCAGGACCTCTACGACCGGCGGCTGGAGAAAGCGGTCAACCGCTTCATGCGCACACAGGGTTGGCGTCGCAAGCGTGTTTATGATGACAAGGTTCGCAGTGCCCTCAACAACTCCGTTCGCGGCAAACGCGCGAAAAGAAGAGGCAACGTGTCGCTCGCCGACATCGTCGCCAACATGGAGAAGTGGCGCTGGCTTCCGCGTAACTTGGGCGACATCCATATCTGGAACAACCTGCCTTCCTTCCGCACCCAGGTGGTCAAGAACGGCCGGCTCATCCACGAAGAACGCATCATCATCGGCAAGACAAACACCCAGACGCCGGTGTTCTCAGACACGATGACCCACGTTGTCTTCAAACCCCAGTGGGGCATCCCGAATTCGATCAAGATCAAGGACCTTCTACCTCGTTTGGCGGGCGGCGACCTGGACGTTCTCCGCCGGCGCGGCATGCGCATCCAGTACGAGAACAAAGTCGTCCCACCCCACGGTTACGACTGGAGCCGTACTGACATCAAATCGATCCCCATCGTCATGGGGGCCGGCAGCTCCAACCCGCTCGGACGCGTCAAGTTCATGTTCCCGAACCACCACGCCGTCTACATGCACGACACACCCAGCAAGCACCTATTCAAGAGCAGCACGCGCACCTTTAGTCATGGCTGCATCCGTGTCCGCAATCCGGTACGGTTGGCCGAAGTCGTACTCGGCGAAACCTCAAACTGGTCTCAGCAGCAAGTTTCCGACCATCTCCGGCGCCGGGCGAAGGAGAACAACCGCATTGATCTCCATGCGAAAGTCGGCGTCCATAATACCTACTTCACGGTCATTGCCGACAAGAACGGCAAACTCGAAATCTTGGATGATATCTATGGACACGATCGCCGACTTAAGCAGGGACTCGCTGGCAAATCACTCCAGGTGATCGCAAAGAGCGATCCAGCCCGCATCCATAACAAGGAAATCGCACGGCTCGAGGAAGCCCGTCCACGCTACAATGGCCGCCGGCTTCGCAACTCATACGCCGCAAACTACTTCCAGGACAACCAATATGCTCTCGGTGGTCCCGGCTTTTTCTTCGCAGCTCCGAAGAAGAAGAAGTACAAGTATAAAAAGAAGAAGAGAGCCAAACAAAGTTGGTCCTTCAGCCCCTTCACAAACCCGTTCGGCGAAAACTGACAAAGCGCCGACTGCTTCCCAGGTAACGGCTAGGCCACTCCAGCCAAAAACAAAAAGACCGGTCGAAGGACCGGTCTTTTGTTTAAGCGTCCTGCAGCACGACAGCCGCAACGACAGGTTTCCTGATCAACGCGAGTAAAATTCGACCACTAGGTTCGGTTCCATTTGCACCGGATATGGCACCTCGCTCAGCTCAGGAATGCGAACCAGCTTAACCGTCATCTTGGCGTGATCGGCTTCCAGATAGTCCGGAACGTCCCGCTCTCCGCTCTGCGTGGCCTCAATGACAAGCGCCATTTGCTTGCCCTTTTCACGCAGCTCGATGACATCGCCAATGCGCACACGGTAGCTTGGAATGGTCACGCGGCGGCCGTTGACGGCCACATGACCATGGCTGACGAACTGACGCGCGGCGAACACCGTCGGTACGAGCTTGGCACGGTAGACTACAGCATCGAGGCGCCGTTCCAACAGCCCGATGATATGCTCGGACGTCGAACCCTTCTGCCGCGAGGCTTCCTTGTAAACCCTGAGGAACTGCTTTTCGGTGATGTTGCCGTAGTAGCCTTTGAGCTTCTGCTTGGCGCGCAGCTGCAGACCGAAGTCTGAAAGCTTGCCGCTGCGCCGGTCGCCGTGCTGTCCGGGCTTGGATTCACGTTTGTTCACTGGGCTTTTCGGCCGGCCCCAAACGTTCTCGCCCATACGGCGATCGATTTTATGCTTGGCGCGGATGCGCTTGGTCATTCTTCTGGCACTCCAAGTTGCATGAGTTGTATCTGGAGCGCCCCCTCCTCTGCCCGCACTCCCTTACGGGAATTGCGGCGCCGACAGGAAGACTAAGAGATAAAGGCCCCACCGGAACGGTTGGAAAATCTCACAAGACTGCCACGGGTGCGCAAAAAGGAAGGCCCCGGTTCGGGGCCTTGTCAAGACGGGCATGTTTATGCTCGCACGCCCGTCAGGTCAACTGTGCTGGCAATAATTAAGCATCACAATCGACGTCTATTTGATCTTGTTCTGCACGTTGCCTTCCTTCAGGCCCGGCGTGCTCTGGTAGTAGGCGTAGATTCTCTCATCCACAGACTTGCGCTGTTCGGGAGAGCACTTTTTCGGCTCAAGCACCTTTTCCGGGGGTGTTTCAGCAACTTTCACTTCCTTCTGACCGCCGTCGACATAGCGCAACTCCACCTTACCCGACATATACGACACCACGAAAGCGTGCAGCAGGTTCGCGTATTGGATCTGCTCATCCGACCAGTCTTTCTTCTTCAGAAAGCGGACCATCATTGCATCACGGTTAGCCACCAGCGCTGCGGGAAGATCGCAAATCTGCGCTTCATACGATCGGTAGGCGGCAACGATTATTTCTTTGGCGATAGGCAGCGGTAATTCAATCTCTTTACGCTTATTTTTTTTGTCAAATTTGACCACTTTACCCGAGCGCAAAGTAACCTGAGGTGGAACCGCAGACCACGCATAACCCATCAGTATCGTCACAGTCTTATCGCTGATCGATCCGCCGCCTTGCTTCTGGGCGACCGCTGGTCCCACAGATGCAAGCAAAGTCACAATCACTGCCAGTCTGATCCCCGCCTTCATAGCCTTCCCCATAGTTCATCAGCCCTGGATCGTTATAAATTCGGTACAGAGTGGATAGGGCGAGCTTATGCGCCAAGATGCACGGCCACGACCGGCCACCCCTGCATTTCCCCACTCCGCAAGATATCGCATCGCTCGACCCAAAACGTGTCGCCAATAAGGCGAGCCCCTGACTGATTCCTGAGCAAGTTGCCCTACTCCCCATTAAAGTTGCTTGCAAGCCGCGTCAACGTAACTCAAATGTCGCTATCACGTCTCTTTCGGTATTTTGCAAGTGAGCTCACAACGCCGCGCAATGTACGGACCTCGTGAGCCGTTGCGTTCATACGCTGAAACATGGTCCGAATGGCCCTCGCAGTGATCGCACGCCGCTCTTGGGGGCGGAAAAAGTTCGCCGCGTCCAGATCAGCTTCAAGCTGCTCGAGGAAGCCCTCGAGCTCCGCCTTTTTAGCCGGTGTGTCCTTTCCGTACTGAAAACCCGGCTGGATCGGCCGCTCGTAGGTCGTCACCCGACCAAGACTGCCGCTATTGCGGCCGAGGATCCACGCGTAGCCAAGGATCAGGACGGATTGCGCCAAATTCAAAGAGGCAAACTTGCTGTTCACCGGGATCATCACCAATGCGTCTGCTTCGGCAACCTCCGGTGTTGTAAGGCCGCTGGCTTCGCGTCCGAACAGAACCCCACACCGCTGCCCTTCGCCAATCCGACGAGCCATCTCCTGAACCGCCTGCTCGGGAGTTAAAACGGGCTTTCGAAGGTCCCTCTGCCGGGCGGTTGTCGCGCACATCCAGTGCAGGTCGCCCATCGCCTCCGCCAGGCTCGGAAAGCACTGCGACTCGTCGATGACGTAATTGGCTCCTGAAGCGGCAATGCGCGCCCGTTCATTCGGCCAACCATCACGCGGTGCGACGAGCCTCAGATTATCCAGACCGAAATTCGCCATAGCCCGGGCGACCATGCCAATATTGTCGGCAAGCTGTGGTTCGACCAGGATCACCGACGGCGTTTCACCCTCTGCGGCTACCGGCTCGCCTTGTACGTGCGCCCGGCGGATACCGTGACGCAACTTACGTAAAACCCGCCTCGCCCAGAACCAATACTCCTCACCCGACCAGCGCCGGTAGAAGTCCTCAAAACTCTTGAAACCGGCATGCCCTTCGCCTTGCCCAGGAATTTGGAGGTCATGTTTGCCAATCGAAATCGTGTCGTGAGCCACGATGAAGTCTTCAATCGTGGTAAAGCCTTCCATCTGCGATCGGCGCCGGCACCCGGGACACGTTGCCTGATCCTCGATGCACTGGCGTTCAGCGCAATAGACAAGTATGCCGTCGACGGCATCCCGATCCATGTTTGCTTGGGCCGGGTACCCGGCCAGCGTGTCATCGATCGGCACCTCGTGCGCCGAATGCACAAGTTCGGCTAACGTCTCGCCGGTGCAACGGACGACAGGCGTCCGATGCCCGTCGACGACCTTGGTTTCGATTGGCATCTGCTGATCGTCGATCATTTTACTTGCATCTTGCCTTCATCGTTGATCGATGGAATTCCGTGCCAAACCTAATCCCTTCCGCTGACTTGGCCGTCCCGCGCCGCAAGGCTAAGTTCGCGACAACAGCAGCTGCGACCATAAGACAAAAGGTTCTGACGCCATGCAAAAAATCAAAGTTTCCGGCACCGTCGTTGAACTCGACGGCGACGAGATGACTCGCATCATCTGGCAGTTCATCAAGGACAAGCTGATCCACCCCTACCTTGATGTGAACCTTGAATACTACGATCTCGGTATCGAAAAACGCGACGAGACCGATGATCAAATCACCGTCGATTCGGCCCACGCCATCAAGAAACACGGCGTCGGCGTCAAATGCGCGACCATCACGCCCGACGAGGCCCGGGTTGAGGAGTTCGGCCTGAAACGCATGTACCGTTCTCCCAATGGCACCATCCGCAACATATTGGGCGGAGTCATATTCCGTGAGCCGATCATATGCAAGAATGTGCCGCGACTGGTTCCGGGCTGGACTCAGCCAATCATCGTCGGCCGCCACGCATACGGCGATCAGTACCGCGCCACCGACTTCAAGTTTCCAGGACCCGGCAAGCTGACCATCAAGTTCGTCGGCGACAATGGCGAAACAATCGAGCGCGAAGTGTTCGAGGCGCCAGGCAGCGGTGTCGCCATGGCCATGTATAACCTTGATGAGGCCATCAAGGACTTCGCCCGCGCCTCGATGAACTATGGCCTGACCCGCAATTATCCCGTCTACCTGTCAACGAAGAACACAATCCTGAAAGCCTACGACGGCCGCTTCAAGGATGTCTTCCAGGACGTTTTCGATGCGGAATTCAAGGATAAGTTCGACAAGGCAGGTATCACCTATGAGCACCGTCTGATCGACGACATGGTCGCCTGTGCCATGAAGTGGTCGGGCGGTTATGTCTGGGCGTGCAAGAACTACGACGGCGACGTGCAGTCCGATACGGTTGCCCAAGGCTTCGGCTCGCTTGGTCTGATGACCTCTGTCCTGATGTCGCCCGATGGAAGAACCGTGGAAGCCGAAGCGGCCCATGGCACGGTCACCCGGCACTACCGTCAACACGAGGAAGGCAAGGAGACCTCGACCAACTCGATTGCCTCGATCTTCGCCTGGACCCGCGGTCTGGCGCACCGCGCTAAGCTCGATGGCAATGACGATCTAGCGAAGTTCTCCGACACATTAGAGCAAGTCTGCATCGGCACCGTCGAAGGCGGTCAGATGACCAAAGACCTCGCACTGTTGGTCGGTCCCGACCAGCCCTGGCTCTCCACCACTGGCTTCCTCGACGCCGTCGACAGCAACCTCAAAAAGGCCATGGGCGTGGCTTGAGAAATCTCAACGGCGGGTCAAGTAGTGTGTGACCCGCACACGGCCAAGGAAGTAGACAAATAAAAGCCGGGCGCCATCAGCGCCCGGCTTTTGCTTATCAACCAACTGCGAATACCAGCCTCCAAAGAAAAACAATTTCCGACATTTCGCAAAACTATAGTATGAAGCGAAAATAAGTCGCATTTTAACTTTCTCAAGTGCAATATGTAAGCTTATCAGCTGCTTATCTTTGACTAAAGGATACCTGGAGAACCCTCATGACAGAGCGGAACACCACAAAAAAAGTTCCAATAAAATCCTCAAATCGAGCATCAAAATCGCGAGCGCCTGCCTCAAAAGGAAACGGCGCTGCCGCTGACAACTCGACCCCGGTCGTTGAAAGCAAAAAGGCAGCCGACGATACCTCCGGCAATCCACTCCACCGTCTCGCAGACGCCCGCCAGGATCCTGATCAGATCCGGAGGATGTTTGAAACCGGCGAGTATCCCTACAAGCGCAAGATCAGCCGCCGCGCTTACGAGAAACACAAAGCCGAACTGCAAGTAGAACTCCTCAAGGTCCAGGATTGGGTGAAAGCGACGGGACAGAAAATCGTTTTGATTTTCGAGGGCCGCGACGCCGCCGGAAAAGGTGGCACCATAAAACGTTTCACCGAACACCTAAATCCACGCGGCGCCCGCGTCGTCGCCCTTGAGAAACCCACGGATCGTGAAAAGACGCAGTGGTTTTTCCAACGCTATATAGAACACCTCCCCGCCGGCGGTGAGATCGTGTTGTTCGACCGTTCTTGGTACAACCGGGCGGGAGTGGAACGTGTCATGAGCTTTTGCAGCCCTCAGGATTATCTTGAGTTCATGCGCCAAACACCCGAAGTCGAACGCATGATCGCCCGCAGCGGAATTCGCCTTTACAAATATTGGTTCTCTGTAACCCGCGAAGAGCAATTACGGCGCTTCAAATCGCGCGAGCACGAACCGCTGAAAAAGTGGAAACTCTCCCCGATTGATCGGCAGTCGCTCGACAAATGGGGCGATTACACCGAGGCAAAAGAAGCGATGTTCTTTTACACGGACACCGCCGATGCGCCGTGGACCATCGTTAAATCGAACGACAAGAAACGCGCCCGGCTGAACTGCATCAAGCACTTCTTGAACACACTGCCTTACCCCGACAAAGACCTGCGCGTCATTGGTCGTTACGATCCGCTTATTGTCGGTGCCAGCGGCTATGTTATCGGAGCCTCAGACCACATTCTGGGTAAAAGCATTCACCCGGACCTGCGGCGCAACTCGCTATAGCATTCCGCACCGGACTTGGGGAAACAACGCCAGATTGCCGGCGGGTCGGAATTCATTCCGGCCCGCCATCACACTGGAGGGGGCTCGATGGAAGTCTACGGCTTCTATCCCGAACGATCACACCTTAGGCCGCCTTTGAGACTGCACGCGGCAAACCCCGCGCAAACCAAAACGAAATCCCTGCAACCAGCGCAGTCGTCGGCCCAACGCAGGCCACCGCCTGCAGCCACACGAGGATCACCGAGTAGGAAGAGTGCCGTCAAGAAGTCCATCTCGAAGTAAAAAGGCACGCAACCAAAACCGCGGAAAACACCGACTTCAACGCAGCTATCACGAACGCCCACCCAATCCGCACACCGTTGCTGACAATCACGGAAGCGAAAAGCGCGAGAAACGAAATCAACTGTACGGCATACGCCCTCCATAAAAGCGCACCGCGATCGCCGCCCAATTGATTGGCGGCAGTATCAAGTGTCGCTTCTGGCAGCAGCAGTAAGACCGGTAGTATCAGCACGAATGACAGCCCGAACCGAACCGGCAGCGGTGGAAATTTGAAACGGGCTTCCGATCGCTAACCTGCACCTTCGGCAAGCGATGTTTCCCCATCCCACTCATCGACGTGGTCTGCCATCGCGCAAAGGCCATGCCGGCGATGAAAAGCCGATAAAAAAAGTCCCGGGAGAAGGTCCCGGGACAATGCGGAGAGCTGTGGCGCGGAGGCGACCGCCCTATAGCTTCTCCAAGTAGGGGATGGGATCGACAGGTTTCTTTGACGATTGACGCAACTCGAAATGCACCTGCGGTTGGTCCACTTGCCCGGAGTCACCCGACTTGGCGATCACCTGCCCGCGTTGCACCTTGTCACCACGGCTGACCATCAGCCGGCTGTTATGTGCATAGGCCGTCACCCAGCCGTTATCGTGGCGCAGCAAAATCAGGTTGCCGTACGAGCGCAGCTCCGAACCAGCATAAGCCACCACACCTTCATCAGCGGCGCTCACATCCGTACCGGTCGGCACAGCGAAGTTTACCCCGTCGTTGTGCGTTCCATCGGCACGCGATCCGAAACCAGCGATCATTTTGCCGCGTACCGGCCACCGCAGTCGTGCCACCGCATCGTCATCCGAAGAACGCCTCACGGTCTTCGTCATACGCGTTGGCGAAATCGCGACTGTCCGCACACCCCTGGCTGCCGGCATAGCATCGCTCGTTTGGCCATTGGTCAGCGCCGCATAGCGGTTGCCGTTAGTTTTTTGGGCAGGACGCTCCGATACGGTCGTCTCAGTTGACGCATACGTATCGGGACGTCCGCCGCCTGGAACCCGTAGCACGGTCCCTGGCATCACGCGGCGCGGATCCGTAATGGCGTTGTAGCGCTGCAGATCAGAGGTCCGCACGCCATACTGACGCGCGATCTTGTAAAGGGAGTCGCCACTTCGAACTTGGTAGCTGCCGTTCCACGTCGACGGAGCATCGGCAGTCGCAACTACTGCACTCGGGGCCGCACGAGAAGCCGATCTAACCCTCGATCCACCGGACGATCTCGTTGGCAGATAAAGACGCTGCCCAACCCTGAGCATCGAGTCGTTAAGGCCATTGACCGACATTAGCTCGGCAACCGACACACCATGCCTGCGCGACAGGCCATAAAGCGTGTCGCCACGCCTAACCGTGATTGGCTCGCCCTTTGCCAACTTGTTGCTTGAATAACTGTTGGTGGGCTCGATAGAACGCTCAGCCACCTGCGTCCGAGAAACTCGATTATTTGAATAGTTGCCGCCCATACGCTCGGGGAGTGCCGAGGTCTTGATCGGGTAGCTCGTTCTCCCGTAGGAGCCTGATCCGCCGTAACCGGCATCCGGAGATTGTTGGGAAAGCGGAGCACCGCCTCCGCCCGTCAGCGATTCTGAAGGCAGCAGGCTGGCTTTGCTGTCACCGTTGAGGCTGAAGCCCGAACCACCAAAGCGCGTCACGTCGGCGCTGCAACCGGCGGCTAGTACTGCTGCACACAAACCCGCGAAAACCGGCCTCTGGAAAGTGGAGATCCATCCGCTGAAGCACTTCGTCGAAATCAACTCAGTCATGATACGCACCTCGATACCAGCCTGTTTGTTAACCAATGCTGGGTTAACAGCCGATTAACGGAAGGCCAGCTCCCCACAAAAACGTGCGCGATCGGGACGAAACGTATCCAGCATTTCAGAACTTACCCGCTCAGGCTCCGCCAAGCCATTCGCCAAATCGGGTGTCAGCCCAATACCGCACATACGATCAATACTTACGCCGCGATTGTGCAACCGGCTTGGCGGGCTTGCGGCCAGACGGTGGCGACAATGGGATTGTCAATGCGCGTAGTTATCAAATTGGGGAAAGCAGTGTCGCAGCAGGCAGGCTGTCGCCGGATCATCAGGAGCGCCGCGTATCGGCGAAGATCCCCTTCAGCCGGTCGTGCATCGGCTCGTTGGTGAGATCGACATGCAGCGGTGTCACCGAGATTTGGCCCTTGTAGATTGCCCACAGGTCCGTTCCCTCGGCCGGATTTGATTTTCTCCGCTCAAAGCCGAACCAGAAGTATGGATTTCCCCATGTATCGAGCCGCTTGTCGATATGCAAGTTGTTTTGATCACGCCGCCCCTGACGGGCAATCGAGATGCCGGCCACCGCTTCCGGGGCTAAATCAGGGAAGTTCACATTCATCACGATACCTTCCGGCAGATTGGCATCCAGCAGCCGCTGAACGATCTTCGGACCGTAGGCAAGTGGCGTCTCCCAGTGGATCGCTCCCTCCTGGTCAAAACCGATAGCGAGACTCATGGCAAACGAGCGTATGCCGAGCAAAGCACCCTCGATAGCTCCAGCGATCGTGCCCGAGTAAGTCACGTCTTCGGCGATGTTGGTACCGTAGTTGACCCCCGACAGCACGAGCGTCGGCGGATTGTCCAACAGGATGTGGCGCACGCCCATGATCACGCAATCCGTCGGCGTCCCACGCACCGCATAACGCCGCTCGCCGACTTCCCGGCAGCGCAATGGTTCGTGCAATGTCAGTGAATGCGAGGCGCCCGACTGGTTCGTCTCCGGTGCAACCACCCACACATCGTCGCTAAGGCGGGCTGCAATCTCTTCCAGAACCTTTAGCCCTGGTGCATTGATGCCGTCGTCGTTGGTAACCAGGATGCGCATGTGGGTTCCAGAAGTTATGCTTTGCCGGATTGTTGGCTAGGGTAACAGCAAACAGGTTCAAGGAGCCGCGCCCCTAATCCTTGGAGCCGATCACCTCAACACCTCCCATATACGGCCTAAGTAACTGCGGGATCACAACAGACCCGTCAGCTTGTTGATAATTCTCCAGAACCGCGACCATCGTCCGCCCGACGGCAAGACCCGAACCATTCAGCGTATGCACGTAGCGCACGTCTTTGTCGCCGGCGCGGTAACGCGCATTCATACGCCGCGCCTGGAAGTCGCCGCACACCGAGCACGATGAGATTTCACGGTAGGTGTCCTGCCCCGGCAGCCACGCCTCGATGTCGTAGGTCTTGCGCGAGGCAAAGCCCATATCGCCAGTGCAAAGCAGCATCGTCCTATAAGGGATCTCGAGACGCTGTAGCACCTTCTCCGCCGATGCCGTCATCCGCTCGTGTTCCTCCAGCGCCTGCTCCGGCGCCGTGATCGAGACAAGCTCCACTTTCGAAAACTGGTGCTGGCGGATCATTCCGCGCGTGTCCTTGCCCGCTGAACCGGCTTCCGAACGGAAACACGGCGTCCACGCCGTGCAGCGCATCGGCAGCTGATCGGCCGCGAGGATCTCCTCACGCACCATGTTGGTCAGTGAAACTTCCGACGTTGGGATCAGCCAAAAACCGTTCGTTGTCTGGAACAAATCCTCGGCAAACTTCGGCAGATTGCCTGTGCCATAGGCGGCTTCATCACGCACCAGGAACGGTGGAAGATACTCCGTATAGCCGTTCTCGCTGGTGTGCAAATCGAGCATGAACGAGGCGATCGCTCGCTCGAGCCGCGACAATGCTCCCTTCAACACGACGAAACGCGCGCCCGAAATTTTGGCCGCGGTCTCAAAGTCCATCAGCCCCATCGCTTCGCCGATTTCGAAATGCTGCTTCGGAGCGAAATCGAACTTCGGCGGTTCGCCCCACTTTCGCACTTCGACGTTGTCGTTCTCGTCAGCGCCGTCGGGCACGTCTTCGAGCGGCAGATTGGGAATGCCAGACAGCTTTTCAGCCAATGCCGAATTAAGCTGGCGCTCTTCATCTTCGCCGGCCTGGAGCTTGTCCTTGAGGGTCGCGACTTCCGCCTTCAGTTTGTCGGCAAGCGCAATGTCCTTGGCACCCATCGCCTTGCCGATCTCTTTCGAAGCGGTGTTACGACGGCTTTGCATCTCTTGCAGCATTGTAACGTGTGCACGGCGCTTTTCATCGGTCGCGATGAGTTCGGCGGAGATGGCGGGAAGCCCGCGCCGTTTCAGACCGGCATCGAAAGCCTCCGGATTTTCGCGGATCCATTTGATATCGAACACGGGAGTCTGCCTCTTGATCTTTACTCGTCCATGATTGCCACGAGCTATAGGACGGCCAAGCCTACGGGTCCACCCGACCCATCGGCGCAGGTTTGCATTTGCCAATCCACCCGCCGAGGGGGCTCTCGATCGCGAAAAAACGCGCGCACACGGCAAATCGAGCCTTGTCAGCATTTAATAAGCCTGCTGAGCTGCCATCCGGCAATTCGAGCAGCTTCCACCGGTCTTGGTGCAGCAACGGTCGCAATTTTCACTGATCCCCTTGCCGGGCATTTCAGCATTTCCGGCAGTGAGCGATTGAACGCTGGCACCAAATAATCAAGTACCGCTTCCTGCCTACGCATACCAACGTCCCCGGCAAACCAGAAGCCGGCATTGACGAACCCGCCGGCCACGGCATTTGGCACCGTTGTCACGAAGTATTAGCACTGCCCCGCTCTCGGAGCCCTGGATTGAAGCCGGCCGGAATCAATCCGCAAGGCGATCCTGCTCGCTCCGGTTCTGGCTCGCCTTCCACTTGCCCTCTAGACGCGCAATGGCGAACTCGATGCCGACAATACCTTTGAGTTGCCGCGCCAGGTAATCCTCCGGCGCGTCACTCACTTCCCACGGCACAGGTCGGTGGTTTTCCTGTCGTCGGGTGACCTCGTTCAGGTGATCGAGAAGTCAAGCCCGGTCGTCATGAAATTCAAGCTGCCCATGCGCCTGAACCACCGCGTAGTTCCAAGTCGGAACCACTTTGCCGTGTTCCTTTTTCGAGGGATACCAGGACGGCGTCACGTAGGCATGAGGACCTTGAAAGACGGCAAGTACTGCCGGCGAAACCGTCCGCTCTTTCCAAAGCGGATTGGCTTTGGCGATATGACCGCGAACGGTACCCTTGTCGGAAAGCTCCGGCATCACGACCAGCGGCAGATGATCTGCCGCCAGGCCACTCGCCTACAACGAAACCAAGGTCGCGAACGGATGCGCCCGCATCAAGTCGTGCATGACGTCAATGCGGTCTTCCCGAAAGTGAGGAGGCTGGTACATCGTGTATTCCGCCATCGATTGCATAGAGGCCGCAAAGCAGTGGCCGTTCGGCTCACGAACCCGATGCGAAACGACACAACCTGTTGCGGTTCACCAATAACGTAAAACTTCAACAGGTTCGTTAGCTGTCGCTGTCCGTGTCCGAGTCCGAGTCCGTGTCAGCTTTCTTCTTTTTCTCGACCCATTTCACCGTCCAGATCGAGGCCTCATAAAGCAGGCAGGTCGGCAGCGCCATGATGATCATGGAGATCGCATCTGGCGGCGTCAGAACCGCGGCAACCCCGAAAATACCGACAAACGCGTAACGGCGCCCCGCCACAAGCGCCCCTGAGTCGATCATCCCAGCTCGGGCCAGCAGTGTTAGGACCACTGGCAATTGGAAGCAGATCCCGAAGCCCAAGATCAGCGTCATGATCAGCGATAGATATTCGCTGACCTTCGGCAACAGCTCGATAGTCGCGTTTGTCCCGTCACCGACCTGTTCGAATCCGACCGAAAAGCGAACAAGCAGCGGCATCGCGATGAAGTAGACGATCGCCGCCCCCAGCGCGAACAGCACCGGTGTCGCGACGAGATAGGGACGGAACGCCGCCCGCTCGTTCTTGTAGAGCCCCGGCGCCACGAACTTGTAGATCTGCAAGGCCACCACGGGGAACGCCAGGAACGCCGCCCCGAACATCGCCACCTTGATGTCGACGAAGAACTTCTCCAGCAGGTGTGTGTAAATTGTCTTGGCCTGCGCCGCCCCCACCACGTTCACGAACGGCCACAGCAAAATATTGTAGATGTGCTTCGACACCGAGAAGCACAAAAGGAACATGATAAAGAAGGCTGCTGCCGAATAAATCAGCCGCTGACGCAGTTCGATCAGGTGCTCGAGAAGTGGCGCCTTCGACGCCTCAATTTCCCCGTCACGCCCCCCAGCATCGACTGTCTCGGCCATCGCGCTCAAACTCCGCTCTTTGCAGCGTTGGCATCGGCATCAGCGGGTCGGGCAACCTCGGCTGGCTTTTCAGGCTGGGGCGCCGTCGGCTCTTCCTCGATGGCTCCGGCCCACTCCGCAACGTCGTCAGCGTCGTCGTCTGCTCGATTATCGGCTCCGTCTTCGGCCGCCTTCTCCCGTTCGGAGGGCGTCGACGGTTCGTTTAGAGATCCAGGATCCAGATCACGTTCCACTTGGCGCGTCGCCTCGTGCACGGTGCTTGTGACGTCCTGTTTAATGCCGGCGACATCCTTGCGGATCTGATCGAATTCGGTTTCGCGCAGCGCCTCGTCGAATTGGGCGCGGAACTCCGACGCTTGCCTCCGGATGATGCCGACATAGCGGCCGATGTTTCGAAGCAGCACCGGCAGATCCTTAGGCCCCACGACGATAAGCGCCATGACGCCGATGATCAGAAGCTCGCTCCAGCCGATATCGAACATAAGGTTCAGGGTGACCACAAAGGACCGCCCGGATCAACGACCGGGCGGAAATGGCAATAGAGCGCTGGTTGTCACACCAGCTCGAAGGAATGCATCAGACCTGAAACGTCACTCAGGTGTGCGAGGCGGGTGGATAGGCCCGCGCTGCCGGCTCTTTCAACCGGCCTTCGTACTCTGTGTTTCGGCCTTTTCTGACGCTGAAGCCTGGTGCTCGATCGTCGCCGTGCCATCGCTCTTCTTGGCCGGCTCGTCATCGTCCTCGGCCATTCCCTTCTTGAAGCTCTTGATGCCCTTCGCGACATCGGTCATCACTGATGAAATCCGCCCACTGCCGAACAGCAAGACGACGACCACGAGTAGAATAATCCAGTGCCAGATGCTACTTGCACCCATAAGCTATAAACTCCTCTGCAGCGGAAGCTGCGCGTTTCACGCTCTTGTTGCGATAATCACAACTGTATAGATGCGATCATGGCATGAAATCGCAAGATCTTCTTATATTTATCGCATGAAAGCCTGAGAGCCGGCAAGCATCCCTACACCCCAAATGCCGCAATAAGTCTTTGATTTTAGACAGGGTCGCCATTCTCAGGAAAGATCAGAACCCGCGCCACATCGACCTCGACGCCAACTTCCGCGCCCTTCGCCCACTGCGCATAATGTGGGGTGCGCACCCGAAGCGGCGCTTCAAACCCTTGCACGCCAATCTCTAGAAGGTCGATATCACCCAGAAAGCGGACATGCAGGACACGGCCCGGCAGCCCCTGACCAACCGGTTTCAGCTCTATCCCCCGCTCCCGAATACAAACAACGGCATTGTCACCTTGCGACAAAGCGTCTGGAGCCTGTAACCGACCCAGTGGCGTCTCGATCTGCCCGTCAGCGACCGGATAAGCGACCTCATTAATCTCAGAAAACATCCGGGCGACGAACAAATCTGCGGGGTGATCGTAAAGATCCTCCGCCTGCCCCAATTGAATAATTCGCCCATTTCGCATCACGGCGATACGATCGCCGAGCCGCATGGCTTCCTCCGGGTGATGCGTCACAATCAACGACGTCGCCCGTGTTTCGCGCAGCAGCGCCAGGGTTTGTTCTTGCATCGCATCGCGCAATTGCACGTCGAGGCCGGAAAATGGTTCGTCCATCAGCATAACCGAAGGCCGCGGCACGATCGCCCGGGCCAGCGCCACGCGTTGCTGCTGCCCACCCGAAAGCGTGTGCGGATAGGCGTTCGCAAACTTCAACAGCCCAACCCTTGACAGCACCGCCGTCGCCTCTCGCAAAGCCTCCGCGCGCGGCGACGCCTTGAGACCAAACGCGACGTTTTCCAATATGGAAAGATGCGGGAACAGCGCGAAATCCTGAAACATCAGACCAACCGACCGTTTCTCGGGAGGCACGAAGCGATTGGGACCCGCCACCTCGCGGTCATTGATCAAAACCCGGCCAGCGGACGGTTTCTCGACACCTGAGGCGATGCGCAGCAGTGTCGTCTTTCCGCATCCCGAAGGCCCCAGGAGGCAAACGACTTCACCTGGTGCGATGTCCAAATCGACCTGATGCAACGCATAATAAGTCCCATAGCGGCGCTCGACCCCCTCAAACGTCAGACGGGCCGCAAACGTGACCACCGCCCGCGCGCCGGTTTCCTTGGTCAGCTCGGCTGGTTTGGTTTCCAGTTGCCGGGAGATCCACTCGCGCCACTGCAATCAGTTTGCCCTTCTGTGCATTATCGGTGCAGTCTTGAGAACCTGCTGGCCCGCATGGCTGCGGCGTCGAGCATTAACCTGACGAAGGCTCCGGCTTATCGGGCCCCGCCGTCTCTCGCAAGACCTCGCCGTCCTCTTCCTCGACTTCGCTTTCGTTCTCCTCGTCGAGGTCAAGCCCCCCCTGCGCCTCGCCATCGTCCTCCAACGGCAACTCATCGGGCATGAGAGCAGCAACGTCATGCGGCTGCGGAATTGAAAAGTCCGGTGGCAACTGCGAGGTCAAAAGGCCGGAGCCACGCAGTTCACCAAGACCCGGCAGGTCCCCTACACTATCTATACCAAAATGTTCAAGAAACTGATCTGTCGTACCATAGGTTAACGGGCGTCCCGGAGCCCGCCTGCGGCCGCGCGGCCTGATCCAAAGGGTTTCAAGAAGGATATCGAGCGTGCCCGCTGATGTCGAAACACCGCGGATCGCCTCGATCTCGGCGCGTGTGACCGGCTGGTGATAGGCGATAATCGCCAGCGTTTCCAGTGCCGCCTTGGAAAGACGCCGCTCATCGACCATCTCCCGTTTGAGCAAATAGCCAAGATCGGGCGCGGTCCGAAAAGCCCATTTCCCCGCCACCCGCACGAGATTGATCCCAGCACCCGCGTAGCGCTCCTGCAATTCCATTAGCAACGGAAGTGGATCTGCATCCACCGGCAGTAACTCGGCGAGCTTTGTCACGCTCATCGACTGCGTGGTCGAAAACAACACGGCTTCCAGGATGCGCAACATTTGCTGCCGGTCTTGCAACTGCTCGGCGACGTGGATTTGATCTATGGATGCGCACCCCGTTGGCTCGGCTTCCTGCTCCTCGATAACGGCTACAGAGGCCGCTTCGGCATCGTCGGCAGTAAATTCGGAATTCTGTCCGTCGCTACTGACCAGACGAAGCTTGGGCGGGCCGCTTTGACGTTCAGGCTTGTCGCTCACAGTCATTCAACCGGCTCCCATTCCATATCGTCGCGCCGGCGCATGTAGATCGGCTGAAACGGACCATCCTGGCGCAGCTCGACAAGTCCCTCACGGGCCAATTCAAGAGTTGCCCCAAACGAACTGGCGCGGACAGTTCGGACCTCGTCCTCCTCGCCGATAAGGAACTGCTTCAGAAAACCGTCGAACTCCGACCAATGCCCAGGCACCGCCTGGCCGATCAGACGCTGTAGTTGTCCGCGCGCCTGCTTGATCGACCACGCCTTTCGTGCCTTGACCGTATGAACGGTCTTGATCGTCCGTTGCCGCGTCGAGGTGTAGGCTTGCAGCAAATCGATGATCTCCGCGCTCCAGGCCCGGTGCCGGATGGTCGACACCTTTTCGGGCATCCCCCGCGCGAATACATCACGTCCCAACCGCGCCCGCGTCATCAGCTTGGCGGCCTGCTCCCGCATAGCCTCGAGCCGCATCAGGCGAAAAGCCAACCGCTGCGCCATCTCTTCGGCGCTGGCCGTGTCATCGGCCTTGTCGTCTTTGGGCAGCAGTAATTTCGATTTGAGGAACGCCAGCCAGGCCGCCATCACCAGGTATTCGGCAGCCACCTCCAACTTGAGACGCTGCGCTTGGGAAATAAATTCGAGGTATTGCTCCGCCAGCGCCAGAACCGAAATGCTCGCAAGGTCGACCTTCTGCGTCCGAGCCAGCGCCAGCAAGAGATCGAGGGGGCCTTCAAAACCGTCGACGTCGACGGTCAAAGCATCCAACTCGGACCTGTCCTCAAGCCGCTCCGCCTGGTCCCACGCCGAGTCCTGGTCGCGCGTTTGATCTTTTTTATCGTCGGTTGTCATCGCTGGCAGATTGCCTCGATTCGCTAGGAAGTCACGCGAACACGACAACTACCACAGACAAGCACTCAAGCCGAACCGGACGCCAAAACCAGAGATAATGCCGCTTCAGCTTCACTGATATCGAAGCCTCGGACCTCTTGCGTCACCGCCCAGGCCCGCGCAAACCGGTCCAATGCCGCACCGTCCAGAACAGGCGTCCCAGCCGCGGCAGCAGTCATCTCGCCGATATCACCGTTACAGTGTAAAACCAAATCGCAGCCCGCCGCGATTGTTGCCTCGGCACGCGCCCTCATTGGCCCAGCCAGCGCCTTCATGGACAAATCATCGCTCATCAAAAGCCCATCGAACCTGATTTCCCCACGAATGATGTCTGCGATCACGCACGGCGAGGTTGTTGCCGGCGCATTCGCATCGATCGCCTTGTAGACGACATGAGCGGTCATTGCCGCCGGCAGATCGGCTAAACCACGGAAAGTCAGAAAATCGCTTTGCCTAAGACCTTCGTGGCTTTCGCCGACCACCGGCAACGCCAAATGACTGTCGCAGTCAGCTCGCCCATGACCGGGAACATGCTTGATAACGGGCACCACGCCACCGGCCATCAGACCTTCGGCTACCGCCCGACCGAGCGCCACGATCGGAGC